>OKTG01000101.1_pt1 | contig 62390 bp, 57 predicted proteins | sample 1606091 | NCBI WGS metagenome assembly OKTG01 (sample SAMEA3879512, study PRJEB24766) | human gut metagenome | biome: human-associated habitat; feature: feces | place: USA | collected 1985/1987 | reverse complement strand
TTTGTGGAGTAATATTCTTTACCTCTAATACGTGCGTCTGTTCCGTTACTACCGTCCTCTTTCTTGGTTTTCTCAATCAGACGCTTTCGGGCAGTAAAATATTATTATATTGATCATTGAATAGAAATGCTGTATCATTCAATGACAGTTTTTGTAGCTTCTCTTTGCATATCCTTGTTGGCTCCACGGAATTCGATATTGGCATTCGTTATAATAAAACTCGATACGCTGTTCTATCATTTCATATAAGAGATCGAATTGTTCAGGACTACAATATTGCATATCAAATTCTATAGATTTTACCCATTGTTTATGTAATTTAGGAAGCATTAAACAATCATCACTCTCATCACATATCAATAAATAACGATAGTATTTATCTGCCATTCTCCGCAACCTTACATATTGATATTTTGCAGTAACCGCATCCATATATCGGTTAGAGAATCCTATGTATTTTTGATAGTTATAGTATGTATGCAACCAACACGTATCTTGAGCAAATTCTAATGCCAATTTGGGACAAATGCGATCAATATAGGGAAATCCATCTACTGATGTTATCAACCGTTCTTTATATGGTTGAAATATTTTTTCAAGAGAATCCACAAAAGCCGCAGCATATTTATTTTCATAGCATTGATGAATGGAACTCGTATCTAAGGCTCGATGTGTATATTCTTCTTTATCAAAAAAGATTTTTGCTTTTTCTTTACATCTGACGAAAACACGAATCGAATCTAAATTTTCTGTTTCGCCGTTGAAATTCTGTGTAACATCGTCCAATATTGCATCATTACTCGGTTGCGATTGAATTCCGCACCCAACAATCAGTAGTGCAAGTATTAGTATGCAGTTCTTCATCTTCTGTGACGCAATTATGAAAACCTCTGTTTATTCCTTTAAAAAATATGTCACTTTATAGCATCCATTTCCTCGATTTTATTATCAACAGCTTGCAATGCGCCTCGTAATGCCTCTTTATTGTCGCTGGTTCTTATCTCCTTTACCAAGTATGCTTTCAGTTGTAGTAAAGTTTTGAGTGATTCAGATATATCCCCTTGGGCTTTATAAATTCCAGCCTTGTACATCATACTTGCAGAATAAGCTATGTTGCCAGTTGTTACGGTCGATAAGATTTTAGGTAGTTTATCCGCTAAATCAAATGCATTATCCCACATCTTGGCGACACAATAGTGATCGGCTAAATTCATCGCCAAATCAGCATAGTGTTCTGGGATATATTGTTTCCCATTTACGCCAATCATTCCCTCTGTCAATATAAAATCAAGCTCTAAATCTCGAATAATCAATTCGTAAGCCTCTTGCTCTGGCAGTAAATTGGTTGCCATTCCTGCAATTATTTCATAATGAAATAGATAACGAGCTGTGGAATGTTCCAATGCAATCAAAAAATAACCTCTATTCTTATCTGCTCGATAAAGCTCGAATGCCTCTTTAATTTTTTCTTCATTGCACAATCGAATAAACGTATGCCATACTAAATCCGCAGAATCTCGCATCTGTTGCATAGCCTTTGCATCGAAATCATCGCCTTCCAATAATTGAGCGACTTCATCCTGCGTTTTGGATGTATCTCCTATTATTGCTCGGCTCATGTTGTCCAACTCAATCAAACGAGCGGCAATTTCATTCGTGGGCTTTATAGGCCATTCTTCTGTATTGGGTTGATTTCCACACCCTACAGTCAGTAAGGCGAATATGGAGAGTAAGTAGGTTTTCATCTTAATAATTCCACTTTATCTCGGTGACAAACTTTTCTGAAAAGTATATATTTATAGACCCTTTTATAAACCTTGTCACGGTTCGTTGTGAATAGGTTTTCATCTTCTGTGACGCAATTTTGTAAATATATCCATTATATAGCCTGTGAAAATTATGTCACCAACGAACAAATAAACTTTCTCCAACGAATTGCTCAATTGGAGAAAGTCTATATGTTCCTTGTTCTATTTTTGTTTGATAATCAATTTTGAATTGATATTGTCAATAGTAACCGTTCCGAACCGTTCCAGAACTGTCTGGCCGAGTAATAGCGGAGCCTGCTGGTTGTGGACAACCGAAGCATCAACATTACGCAGAATGGCATCGCCAATCTTGATTTCACGCAGACGGATTGTCGTACCCTCGTGAATCTCGCCAGTTGCCACGCTGTAATATTCTTTACCCTTAATATCGTCTGATTTTAAATAGCCATTTTTAAGCATGAAATTAGCTTCCACCGAGGAGATTGTAACCGTACTTGCTCCCGTATCGAAAAAGAATTTTAAAGGCAATTCATTAATCGTACAGGGTATTTCATAAAGTCCGCTATGCATCTTTTTCATCTGTATCTCGGAAATCGTTTCAATCTTATCTTCTGCCTGTTCATCATCGGCTTCTATTCGAATAGGTTTTGCCTTATATTCTTCAATTAGATGCTTAAATTCGGGCAGTTCCCGAATTGCATCCATATCGTCATCATGTTCGATATGTGCAAACGAGCGATAACCATTTTCAAAGGCTTTGCGAAGTGCTGCAACAGATTCGTCCAAACGTCCCATGCGTGCCAACAGACATGCTTTATCGTAAAGGCCACCGCTTTCTATTGAATCGGCAGCAATTATTTTATCCATCCATTCGAGGGCTTCGGCCTCCCGCCCTAAAAGGTGGAGAGCATATTGGCGGCAACTGCCACTTCGGGCAACGGTATCTTGTCTTATTACCTCATTGAAATCGGCATCGGCTTTCTCTTTTTCTCCACGTTTCAGATACAATTCACCTCGTGTTAAAAAAATGTAAGGATAACTTTTATCGACATCAATTCCCGCATTGTAATCTTTCATTGCCGAATCATCATCGCCCGATAACTCATAGCACCAGCCCCGCTTGTAATAGGGATAGGCATTAGTCGGTTCAAGTTCTACCCCTTTCGTAAAATCAGCTATCGCCTCTTTATATTGCCCGCCCTCACGGTAATAATCGGCACGGGTAATAATCGCATCATAATCTTTGCCATCCCCCAATTCAATGCACTTGGTTATGTCCGCAATGGCTCGTTCTGTATCTCCTATTTCGTTGTAGCATTCGCTCCGATTGTAGTAGATTGGGATGGAACTTCCGAATTCCTGTTCCAGTTGATTGTAATATTGAATGGCATTTGCATAATCATGGCCCCACTTGTATATATGGATACGTAACTGTTTCCATGAGTAATCGTTATTTGTTTGAATTCGGGACTGTACTTTGGCTAATGCGTAACTCAAATGTTTGCCCATAATTGATTTCAGCAGGTGATGTCGTGGGTCATCCGATTTTTCAAAATAGATTACAGCGTCATCAATTGCCTTGTCCGTTTCACCCATTTTATCATAAATCTGCATCCGATAACAATAGGTTTCCTCGTAGTCAGCATCATATTTTTCGCATTTATTGACCAATTCCAATGCTTTATCATATTCCTTACGGGCAATCATATTGCGGATAAGGCCAATCATGGCGACCTGATCGGCTTCATCATGTTTCAACATCTGCCAATAGTCTGCATCTGCATTCGCATAATCCTTTAAATCGTAATAAATCTGTGCTCGTTCATAAAGAATATCGTAAATATCCGTTGTGCCTTTCTTGTCTTTCAACACTAATTTGTAAGCGGTATCATAGTCGGCAAGTGCTTTGTCGAAATCTTCCATATCGTAATATGCGCGGGCACGTCCCCAGTATATAGTGTATTTAGGGAATATCCCACCTTTTTTATAGTATTTTATAGCAAGGTTCATATCCGAAAGTGCATTTCCGTATTTCTTTTGTTTAAGGTATAAAGTTGCACGAACTACCCTTGCATCGGCATTGTCGGGAGTTTCTTGAAGCTGTTGGTCGAGGCATTCCATCACTTCTTTTTCATCACCGTTATTCTGCATTAGGTCGATGGCTTTTTGCAGGTGGTAATCTGACGGCTGTTTTTGACCATAGCCGTTGTATGCTCCTGCACATAAAAGCAGAATGATAAGTAAGTAGTTTTTCATATAGTTACTTGTGGTTTGCATTCATCATTTAATCGTTTGGATAGTCTGACCAACTTTTTCAAAGAGCCTATATAAAGGCCCCTTGAATAAGTCAGTCCTAAATTAGATAGCTATCAATATGTTAGAATTATATCCTTTTTGTCAGTCGAATAATAATATTTGTACATTGGCGCACTTTCATCTTTCTGTTTTCCGACGAGAATAAAGAATGCTTTAGCGTTATAAGCTATGACATATTTTTCCGAACTTTGGGATGTGTGGCATTGAAATAAAATTTCTTTTGAACTTAAAACTTCTTTCCCCTCTACATAGAACATCTGATTGCCGACACGGATAGTATAATTGGGCTTATCAATGGTGATGGATATGTTTGATTTTGTTTCATTCGTTTTGCTCCCGTTTTGATAAGTGACGACCTTACTTGCTTTGAGGGTACAGGTTTTCCAATCGGCACTTTGTGCCCAAGCGCAAGAATATAGAAACATTAAAACGAATAAAAATAGAATCTTTTTCATCGGTTATTCTTTTTTGCTAAATTCTTCTATAATGCCCCAAATTATTCCGCCGATTGTGGCAAGTACATAAGGGCCAATAATGATAAGAGCAATGATTCCAAGAATTTTCATTGTTTAGAATAGATAGCTTTTCATAGTACAAATTCCCAACTTGCATCTTTAAGCATCAATTTTTTACATAGGTCAGATGCTATTTTACTCCTCTGCCCGTTAATTCTGGCACTATCCAATATATTGCATATCATGTGGCCTTTCTCATGGCCAAATTCATAGTTAGGCATAAGAAAATCTAATGCGTATTTTACGCCTTCGTTAGCCATTAGCCATAAATCTTCGGGGTCTGCATATTGTTCTTTCAACTCCTTCATATAAATTGTTTCATCCTCTTGGCTTATTTCAAGAGAACAAATTTTGCGCATTTCTATTTGCATTGTTGTTGCCAGATTTAAAAAATCAGCTCCCAGATGTTCCTTGCGCTCCTTATTACCAAATACTGTATTTTCAACATATATTAGAGTTCCACAATAATTCATCATATCCCATTGGATATTAAACTGCTTATGCTTAATTGCAGGGAATGATGTTAGTAAAGTAGAGTGCCACACATTATGGCAAAATCTACAAAGAGCCTTTTGTTCTTTTAATGTAAACATGATACGTAAGTAAGTTTTAGCTATTCCAACCCTCAAACAGCGGTTAGTAGTAAAAAGAAAGCGCAGGGTTGTACGCTTATTTATGATGTTAGGCTCTGGTAAGCCCTGCGATAAAATAAGCAACAACCCCACGCTCGTATCCGTATGGATATGGCGGGAGATTAGGTCTGCTTATTCTCATCGCAATTAAATTTACCAGATTCAACATCGAGAATAAACTTACGCTTCCGTAGTTCGTATGTTCCACAAATTTAGGAAACATTTTCGGAAAAACACATAGACCTAACTCCTTTTCGGGGTTGTTGCCCTTATTTTTGATTCTATGGTGCTGGCATAGCCTTATTTATTTAGTCATTACATAAAAACAGACCTTGCAGTCGGTTGTCAGTCCGTCTGCAAAGTCTGCCGTTCGTGTCATTCGCTCCAATCGTTGTATTCGTCGGTCGGATAGAAATCGGGAAAGAGGTCGTGGAAATGGAATGCGAAAAACGCCATGTCGGTACACATCGTCTGACGAAAGCATGTACCCATTGCAAAATCTTCGTCGTAAACATTGTAGTCTACACATCCGAACACGATGCTTTGACGACCGATTTTCTTCTCGCCCTCTGTAAAGCCGATGTAATAATAGGATTTTTGTCCTGTCCTGCGGTTGAATCGTCGGTTGAAAAGAATCGAATCCTTTTCAATTGTGTAGGCAAGATGATTACGCTCCAATAGCCGCCGAACGGATTGCATCGACAACTCTACATTCTTGACTGTCCCCATTTTTTGAATGTTTTGATTTATGATATAGTCGGGACAGGATGGGGGACCCGTTTTGAAGCGTAATAATCTATGTCGTGCTACATGGTTTTCTTGCCTTTATTTTGTTGTTTCTGCAAAAGTAAATAATCGGATTCAGATTTGCAAGGGGAATCAGTCGATTCCCCCGCAAATTCTCTGAATTACATGATCCATGTAAATCGCCTGTCCGCTGGATTGCCTGCCCCACCAATAGCAACCGTATTCGTCGATGATTACCTCGCCTTGCGCTTTCAGTCGTTCGGCCAGCCAAGAATCAATCAGCCACCATTCCATGACATCTCCCAGGAACGGATAAAGATATTCTTCGGAAATAAGGTTTGCCCGTATCATTTCCTCGATAACCGTGCTTTGATTCTTCAAAACACAATTCTGTACTACTCGCCGTGCATTCATCGAATCCCCTGTTGAGCGGCTATGTTACGGAGCCATTGGTTCGCAAATGTGGTATGGTCGGCCTGCAAACGGCGGTTCAGTAAAATGCCCTCGTCTGTCCACTTTACGCTGTACTGTTCCACTCCCATATAATCGTTACGGTAGTAGTACGGAATGAATTGCCGTGTTTCTTTATGGAGGGCAAAGAGCATTTCGGGGTCGCGCATCATATCCCCGTTCTGCTCCCCGTAATGTGCCAGCGAAATGTGCTTGTAGGTTTCCGAGCGGTCGATGATCTCGATATAAACGGGCATATAGGCTTCGTCCGTGTTGTCGATTTTGGATGTTTGCAGGGCTAACAAGGCTCGCAGAATCTCTGACGCCCGTTTGTCTAATGTTTTCATAGCGATTAAGTTTTTGTTTATCGCTTATCAGTAGTAATCCAACTTCATGTAATATCAATAATTCTATGCTGTTATATGGTTTCGGACGCAGATAGGGGTGGCTTGTATTATGTGGAATCCTATTATATGTAATGGATAAAAATTCAATTTCCCATCTGAAAATGGGGAGGGGTGAAAAATAGGGATTGTCCGCTCGGTCATAAAAAACGGACCGATTTTTTCAAAAGGTCTATATTAAGACCCCTTGACAAAATTGGTCCGAATTCTGCGGAATGGTATTTAGCTTATTCTTTCCAGATTTTTCCGCCTAACCATCCGATGAAATTGATTCCTGCGGCCAAAACGATCGGTCCGATAAACAGCAAAGCCAATGCGGATAAAAGTTTCATATTTATTTGATCTTTAATTGGTTTGATTCAGTTTGCAGGTCAGGGGCTTCGCCCCTTTCCAAATAAAGTCAGAATGGTTTGGAGGGAATGAATATTGCCGCAAGGATTTCAGCTATGATGCTGTAAATGGTCAGCAGAATGCGAAAAATAAGCATAAACAGTCCGATAACAATGTATTTACCCGACAACATCAGAAAGACTACAAACAGAAATGCAATAAAGCCCGTCATGGCAGATTATATTTTGATTATTAAATGATTATTGTTGTTTTTATTTAGGACCAACTTGCGCAAAGGGGTTTATATAAGTCCCCTTTGCAAAGTCGGTCCGATGCCCTTAAAACTCGAACATCTTTTTTCCGAGCAGAAATGCCTTTTGACCGCCGAGGCGTTTTGTGTCGTCCTCGATCTCGAAAAAGAGTTTCACGACCTTACGATCCACCCGCCGCCCCTCGAACGGAATGCCGTTGTTCACGATCAGCCGATGCAGGAAATTGTTGATTTCCGAGCAGGCCACCAGATCGCCCGTTTTGTATTGCGCGTAAACAGCTTCCTGCATCTTGGGGGCTGTCAGCAGCACGTTTTCTTCGGTGCGGGTCATGGCCGCTTCGATCTTACTGCGGCTGTACCCCAATTCTTCCATCCGTTTTGCACCGAGAATCGTGAACGCCTGTACGATTGCCGCAAATTCATTCCCCAGTTCTTCTTGCAGAAATGCAGGTTCCATGTCGGAGTGGGCCGTTTGGAGTTTGGCAAGCTGTCCGACCACCTCGCGCCACAATTCGCGGGTATTCATTTTCGCTTTCTCACGACGCAGACGGTCCGCATCCGTTATCGGGTAATGGGCCGTGCAGACAGTCAATCGAAACGGAGCCGATTTATAGGCCGCGGTCAGCGTGGACGGATAGCGATAATATGCTTTAATTTGTTCATCCGTCCACGCATTGTCCCACATGAAATGGTTGCGGTTTCCGTCGCGGGTTACGAACCGTTTGTAGGCCATGCCGTTCAGGGCTTGGAAACGGGCCTGCGCTTCATCCTCGCCGTCGGGCTGTATCTGGCGGATTTGGTTATAGATGTTTTCCTCGCCCGTCAGTCGGCGTTCGAGGGCTTCGCGGGTCAGGCATTGCAGGTTGTCGCTTGTATTGGCGATATGGTATGCCCTCGCCACGCCGTTACGGAACCGCCCGATGGCCTGCACGACCTCGGTCTGCGGGTCTACTGCCGAAAAGGGGGCACGCATTACATCCGTCAGCAGGATTACATGGGGTTTGTAGTCTAATTTGATATCCACGGCCGCATAGAAACGGCTGGTCAGAAAATTGACGGGAGCCAATTCATCGAGCGTTTCGCTGGCGTCGGTGAAGTTCATCTGTTTGAGTTTCCGCACGCTCTTTTCACTGCAAAAGACCCTGCTTCGGCCTTGCAGTCTGAGGGCATAGATAAGGCTCAAAATCGTTTCCGTGGAGTTCAGAAACACGCAGACCGTTTCGTTTTCCAGACGCTTCAACAGTTTCCGCATTACTGCGACCGTGTTGTTGGTCGTGCAAAGCGTCAGTTCGATCCGACTGTCATAGGTCGGAACGAGTTTCAGTATCTTAAACCCGTTTTCCTCGAAACGCGGGTCGGACGGAACGATAGGCGTTGCCGAAACCATCGCCTTGTTCTCGAATTTGAAAAAATCCTCGACAGGCAGGTAGATGTCCCCGCGGTAGCCTACATCCTGTATGGCCTTTTCGCACTCGTCGAACAACAGGAAATAGTCCTTATAGACGGGGATTTCCAACTCGTGCATGGCAGGGAGCACCTTTTTGTCAAAGCCTTCGGGCGTCGTGATGATTTTGCGATAGCCGTCATGCTCGCCCGCAATTCTCCAGATCCTCGTTGGTGGCGGCGATGATGCGGACATTGAAGCTCTTGTCCGTCTTGTCACCTATAGGGCGGTATCTCCGTTCCTGTATGGCACGGAGTAACATCTGCTGGGTTTCCAATGCGAGATTGCCTACCTCATCCAAGAACAATGTGCCACCCTCTGCCTCATTGAAGTATCCTTTCTTTGTGCTGTCCGCACCCGTAAACGCGCCTTTGACATGTCCGAAGAATGCCGAGGGCGCAAGGTCTTTGGAGAGTGAACCGCAGTCCACAGGCACAAACGGTTTCCCTGCCCTTTTGCTCTTATCATGCAGATGGTGGGCGATATGCTCCTTGCCCGTGCCGTTCTCTCCGAATATCAGCACGCTCATATCAGTAGGGGCAACTAATCTTATCTGTTGCATGATTTTCTGAAAGGCGGAACTGTCACGGGCAAAAACGGGCATACGATTTCGTCCGATACTCCGTTCTTTCAGGATGGTATGAAGCAGAGGCATAAGTTTATCCTCCACAAGCTGCTTGGGGATATAGTCCAGCGAGCCGAGTTTCATACTTTCGACTGCCGTATGCACTTCGGCATAGTTGGTCATGATGATTAACGGTTGTGTCATGCCTTCCTTGCGCATCCATCGTAATAGGTCGATGCCGTCACCGTCGGGTAGTCGTAGGTCAGAAACCACGATGTCCCCGTCTGAGGCTTGTTGCAGAAGTTTCTTCGCGGTCGAGAGGTGGTAAGCCTGCACGGTACGGAATCCTTCCCGTGCCAGCAGGTTGCAGACAAACTCGCAATACACGATATTGTCCTCCACCACGATGATTCTTGTTTTATCCATTTTCGTATTTTTCCTTTCTTCTTTTGCCTGCCGGATAATTTCAGCACCTTTATCCAGCACAGCCGGTCACCGCTTTGCATATCGCTTCGTCATCTGGAGTGGCACTTCCATGAAGTTGGGCGTAAAGTTCCCTCAATGGCTGGTCGGCACGGAGAATCTGCCATGAACTTCGCAGATGGTGTGTAAGTGTGTCCAGTTCTTGGAGGTCTTTACGCTGTTCTGCATCCTTGACCGCCTGCATTTCCTTTTCGGTTTCCGCTATCAGTTTGTCCAGCATGACGGATTCATTGCCATAAGATAGCAGAGTGGAAAAATCCGGCTTTTCATCCAATATGCTGCTTAATGCGCATTTATCCGTAATCTCCATCAGTTCGGATATGGAGAACGGCTTGAACAGGCATCCGGCAAATCCACGCCCTATAAGTTCCTCCTTGCTGCAACTGCCCGAAGCGGTTGTCACGACTATGGGAATACTCTTCGAGTTGCCTACATTGGATGAGCGCAACAGTTCCAGCAGTTCAAAACCGCTTATCTCAGGCATATTCAGATCCGTCAGAAGCAGGCTGTATTCCTTTTTTCGTATCAGCTCCATCAGTACCGAAACATTGGTACAGGTATCGCAGTGCATCCCTTCATGGGCATACATTTCTTTCAACATAAGGAGAAGTACCTCGTCATTGTCGATGGCAATCACATCATGGCAGATATGATTATGGCGCATTTGCGCTTGAATTGTCTGTTCCGGCAGTTCCTCGGCTGTCTGCATGGGAATTTCCACCGTGAAGCGGCTCCCTTTGCCTTTCTCGCTTTCCAAGCGTATAGTTCCACCGAGCATCGCCACAATACGCTGCACGATGGACAATCCTAATCCGAAGCCGTCTTTTGCGGCGGCATTTGAAAGACGTTCAAATGCACCGAATACTCGTTGTTGCTCATCTTCGGTCATGCCCGTACCGGTATCTTCAACGATAAGTTTCAGCAAACCGTTATCATAATCCGCTGCCAATGATACACTACCGTTATCCGTGAACTTGATGGCGTTTGACAACAAGTTGTTGCCGATTTGCAGGATACGTTCCTTGTCGGTCAAAACCACCGCATCGGTGTGGCTCTCCACTATCAAAGTCAGCCCCTTGTTCATGGCAATGGGCATGAACTCCGTTTCAAGAATATGCGTGATTGCGGAAATCCTGCAAGGGGAAAGGTTGGGTTGCTCCTTGCCGTTGTCCAGACGGAAGAAATCCAGCAGCGTGTTGAGCATCTCCCGCATACGCTCGGAAGATTGCCGGATATTATCCACATACATGGTGCTTTTATCCGCGCTACAACTTTTCTGCATCAGTCCGGCATAGCCTCATTTTGTCAATCGTATTTTTTCGTGGTAGAAGTAGTTTACGATGACAGGTTTGCCTTTTTCCGAGCGTCCGTATGGCAGATCGTTTATACGATACGGGAAGCCCTGCTCCTTGGCGTAATTTGAAATGTCCTGCTCCAATGCCTGCCAGTATTCAAGCCTTTTTTTATTGTAAATTTCCTCGTAAAGCGGTATGAGGTCAGGATACTTCTCACGGATATACGTCATTATCCCGCCTTTGAACTGCCCGCGTAAATTCAGGTTTTCAAGCCAGATTAAATCAGCATAATCTTTTACCTCCTCTATTATTGCCTTTACGTCTGTTATTCTGGGGAATATGGGCGAGACGAAGCATACGGTGCGGATACCTGCCTCGTATGTCTGACGCATCGCTTTCAGACGGCGTTCAATGCTTACGGCGTTGTCCATATCTGCGCAGAACTGCTCGTCGAGCGTATTGACAGACCATGACACAGTCACTTTGGGAAAACTCTTCAACAGGTCGAGATCGCGAAGGACAAGATCGGACTTTGTGCATATCATAATCTCGGCATCGCTTCCTCGCAGCTCTTCGAGCAGCCTTCGGGTACGGTGGAATTCTTCTTCATACGGATTGTAACCGTCCGTCACAGACCCTATTACAACACGTTCACCGTCGTATTTATGAGGATTCGTTATCGGCTTCCAGTTTTTTACATCTAAAAACGTACCCCACGGCTCGGTGTGCCCGGTGAACCGTTTCATGAACGATGCGTAGCAATACCTGCAGGCGTGGGGACACCCTACATAAGGGTTGACCGAATATCCTCCCACCGGCAGAGAGGATTTGGTCATTACACTCTTTACATCTATTTCCTTTATTGTATCCATATTCATTGTATTCGTCTGGTAAATTGTTCCGGCAATTCCTGAATCATTCTTTCGTCGCCCATAATCGGCAGCAAATCCTCTTTCATGAACACCGGTATGCCATGAGCCTTTGCCTGTTCTGCAATGCTAAGCACCCATTCGGGGCGCGAATATGACTTTCCTTTTCGGTTTCCGGTCTCTGTGCCTATGACAATCCAGTCAATTCCCTCGAAATCAATCTCGCCGATATCATCGAAGAGAGGTTCAAACGTGACATGGTAGTGTCGTGCTTTGATATTCTTTTTCAAATCATCAATCCTCCTTTTCTCGGAACTGCGCGTGACGGTCACGCCCATCCATACGTTCTCGTCGTCAGAGGAGAAACTGATTTTGTCAGGGCGCTTCGTCAGAAAGATATAGGCGTGCTGGGGATTGCTGCTGATCCGCTCGAAAATTTCTGCGTTCCATTCAGGCTTCCAATCGGAGAAATCGCTCATTCCTGTCATGAGCCACACATGAGGACGGGACGTATCGATGATGCGCAGTTTTCGTTCCATGTATTCAGGCACGGAAAAGTCGTCGGTAATGTGGAAACGGCGGCAGTTGTTACGGGCATAGCAGTAAGGGCATCCTATAGTGCACCCTACCACTATGTTCATGTTTTTTATCAGGGATTTAATGCAGACACTCATAACACAACTGTTTCTCCGTCCTCCGGGATAATCAGCCGGCTCATGTCGGCTTCGTGATGCGTTGCCTCATTGCGCAGAATTGCACGGGTGGTCTGGCAATGGTCGATGGCATCCATGTGTACGGCTATCAGCTTGATATGCGAAGGCAATTCGTCAAGTATCTGCATCACTTCGTTCTCGTCGGGGATGATAGGACCGTCCGTTTTGGAAAATTCGGGAAAGATTGCACCACCGGAGTTTACCACGATATAGTCAGGATTGAACCGTTCCACGGTGTCTCGGATACATGCTTCCCATCGGCAGTCACCCATTATATAAACGGTCGGGAAGCCCTCGGCTTTTAGCACATAACCTGATACAGGTCCCATCATCTGCCCGATCTGCCCGAAACCATGATGTCCGGTCGTGCGGTAAATGGATATGCCGTCTATTGTTTTTATTTCTTCGATGGGTATCACATTTGTAAATCCGTCGTTTCTGATGGCGTCCGCGTCCTGGGGCTGAACGTAGAAAGGAATTTCTTTGGGCAAATGTGTGGGGACACTCGGCTCGTAATGGTCGATGTGATTGTGGGTCAGGAGCACCATGTCCACGCCTCCGATAATATCCTGAATAGGAATGGTGAGGTGTACCCTCGGTGTTTTATTCACACCGAGGGCCGATATCAAAGTGCCTTTGTCGGCTAAAACGGGGTCAATTAGCATGGTGTGTCCCGCATACCTGATTTTCAAGGTGGCATTGCGCACCAATTGTACTGTAGATGTCTTTTTCATGACTATATGTCTTGTTATTGATTACGGGTGCAAAGTTCGGAAGAATCCGGCGAAACATCTATGCCTGAAAAAACGGTAATTATGCCATTTTGATAAATGAAATTATTATCTTTGCAAAAACGACAAGGATATGGACGAGATAATCAACCCTGATCGACTGGTCAGCGTACCGTTCAACAAGACACGCTGCGGCGTGGATTTTTACATCAATACTGCCATAAACAAGGACATCGGACTTGTGCTGACAGAAAACAAGCGGTTTAAGACAGACTTCTTCAGCTTCTACTTTTTCCGTAAGGCAAACGGATATTTGCTACTGAACTTCCGCAAGATTGAACTGCGCGACGGCATGGTTCTCCTGCTTTCACCCCATCAGCAACAAGAGTGGCATGTAGATGAGACGGCGTTGGATTACACGTTCCTTATATTCCGCGAAGATTTCATGCGTACTTTTATCGCCGACAAGTTCTTCGTTTTTCGCCTTTTGTATTGTTACCAGACAGATACGCCGCCTTACATCAATGCCACACATGACGAAATGAAGGAATATATGCGGCTGCTCGGAAAGATTAAGTATGAGCTGATGAATCCAGTGTCCGATACGTACAATATCATTGTTTCCTTACTATATTATCTTTTGCTGATTATCAATCGTACATACGCTGCCGCCTATTGCTTGCCCGCTGAAATTGCTAAAAACAATTTCGCTTTTCGGTTCAAGGACTTGTTGGAACAGAATATCCGCACCCACCAGCGGGTGCAGGAATATGCAGACATGCTTCATGTCAGTCGCATCACACTCAATAACTCAGTAAAAGCCCAATTCGGAGTATCAGCTACCCATTTGATAAAACAACGTCTGCTTGAGGAACTGAAGAACGAATTGCTATTCTCCAACCGCACTGTCAGTGAAATGGCGGATGATTTCAATTTCTCTGATCCGAGCCATCTCATGCGCTTCTTCAAACAGCAAACAGGCAAAACATTTACTCAGTACATGACGGATTACAATAAAGGCATATACGAATAACTTCTTAATATAGTCGATAGCGGCTATCGAAATATGGTTGTTGATGTTCAGGCGTTTTTGTACTGCATGAACCATTTTACGATTTCTGGATCTTCGTGCGAGCCGAGTAAGAAAGGCTTGTCGGTATCCAGCGTCTTTATCCGTGCCATGTCGTCGGCCGACAGGGTGAAGTCTAATATGTCGAGATTCTGCTTCATGCGTTCCGGTTTCACAGACTTAGGAATAATTATGCACACTGATATTTATCGCGCCCGGACAGGTGTTCGGTGCGGAAGATGACGGCATGCAGTTCCAACCAGATGGCTACCTGCTTATGTTCCATCCCGACCTGCTGCGGAATACACCTCTCGGGCGGATAATGCGTGAATATTCGTTCTTTTCCTACGAGACAAACGAGGCATTGCACCTTAGTGTGGAAGAACGGCAAATCATCATGGATTGCTTCCACAAGATTCAATATGAATTGAACCATCCGATACACCGTCACAGCAAGAACCTCATCACAGACAGCATCAAGACGTTCCTTGATTACTGCACACGTTTCTATGACCGCCAGTTCATCACACGCGACAACCAAAACCGAGACATCCTCGCAAGATTTGAGCGGTTGCTTGACGAATACTTCCATGATGGGGCTGCTAAACGGATAGGCTTGCCCACTGTACAGTATTGTGCAGACAAGCTCTGCCTCTCGCCCAACTATTTCAGTGATTTATTGAAAAAAGAAACAGGTTCAACCGCCCTGCATTTCATTCATGACAAGTCTATTGAAATAGCCAAGACGGAACTTGCATCTACAGACGACACCGTTAATGAAATCGCCTATAATCTCGGTTTTCAGTACCCGCAACATTTTACCCGACTGTTCAAGAAAGAGGTAGGTTACACTCCGAATGAATATAGAGCGCAAGTGTCGTGAGAATTGGATTAGTACAGAATATTAGAACCCAACACCTCTCTTGCGCTTAACTTTCTTCCTTCTGCGAAGTATATCCACCATTTCCTGATTGGCTTCCGCATCAGCAGCGTTATAAGATGAGCCACTGCTTTTTAGCAATCCCCAAGAGCCGTTGAACAACTCGCTTTGTGCCGTGCCGGACGGTGCGCTTGGTGTAGCCGTTTCATATATTCCGGCTGTTATTCCCATACGTTCCCTGCATCTGTTGTGCTGCAAAGCCGCGTCAATCTTGGAATAACTGAAACGCCTGTCCACTTTGGAGCCGTTGAAATGGTAGCCATTCATGGAGAATACAACACCCTGTACCTCGCTGGTCTGCCCCTTATGCTTGAAATGTACTTCCACTCCCTGCCGTTTCAGGTTGGCGATAAGCACGTTCCAGTTGCCGCATCTGCCGACTTCCATTTTGATGATGTCGTAAAGCGCATATTTCGTCCTGTCTGGCTCTTTCAGGCGGTTGCGTTTGACATTGTCCTTTCCGCCAGCCATATGCAAGCCGTATTTCAAGGTCAATTCCTTGCAGATGCGGGTACTGCGCAGACGCTCGTGCCTGTCCGATATGGTATTGCCGTTGTTGTCTATGCGGTTGAAAGCAATATGCACGTGCGGATGCTCCTTGTCGAAATGCTGGGCGATGAAGAACTGCGTATTCTTGATTCCCATCCGTTCCATATATTCAAGCGCGATGCCTGCCATGATACGGTTCGTCAGCCGTAACTCATCCTCTTTGGAAAAACTCAACGCGATATGTCCGACAGGTTTTGTCACCTTATCGTTCATCCGTGACTGGGCATTGAAACTCATGGCGATAGTTTCCAGATTTTCCATAAACAAGCCTTCGCTTGCTACTATCTGCGTATCCTTCTTCTTGTCGATGATGTAATCCACCGCACCCTTGAAGTCGCTTCCTTTTACGATTTTCGCCATCATATCCCTATCTTGGTTATAAGTTCATGAATCCTTGCCACTGCCACCTTGCAGTCCCACCGTTCATCGTGGAAGCCTCCGGCGTTTGCCTTACGCGCAAGCTGGTTGAGATTGTTAGCCATGCCGCAGAGTTGGCGGATGTATCCGGCATGTTCCTCCGACAGCCGTTCTTTCACATGACCGTTACGGAAACATTCCCTCATGTACTCGCTTGGTGATACGCCCGCCTCATGCGATCGTGTCAGCAGGCGGAAGTAGTCGGCTGCCGTCATTTTCACTGCGATACGGTATTTCAGTTTCTCGGTTGCTTCCTTCTTGGGGCGACCTCCCTTGTTGCGTTCCTTGTGTTCCTTTGTCTGTTCCATATTTTATTCCTTTTAATTCGGTTACTGATTCAACTGTATAGACCGACGGGATGCCACCTCCTGCAATTTGGATGGTGGGTGGCAAGCGGTTTCGGTACACCCGAAACACAAACTTGCTACCTCCCAATCCTTAAGGAATGAGTTTCGGGCATCTCCCGTTTTTCTCATTCGGGATGTCATAATCCCAACCCTTTCTTCTTGGGTTTTACGATAGTTCTTGGCGGTGGACTAACGGCTAATTTCTGCCGGATTCCACGCAGGTAATCGTTCAGGTCTTTATGCCCTTTGTAGTTGTCGGAGAAGTCGCGGATGCGTCCGGCGAACTTCCTTTCCAATTCCCGATACGCCTTTCTTCCCGCCTCGTCATTGTCGAGCATGCAGTGGATACGTCCATACCCGTGCAGCACATCTATAGCTTTGGAAACATTGGCGGTCGAATTGAGGATGACGTAATCCTGCCTGTCAAGGTCGGGCAAGTTCGAGCAGTTCCTCTTCCGCAACGTGAGGAATGAAAGATAGTCCATCATGCCCTCGAATACAAGGCATTTCTCTCTCGCTTCTCCCTGTTGCCGAATATGGCTGATGTCTTTGGGTGCGACACAGCCTTTGAAAAAACGGTTACGCACTTCAAATCCTCCCGCCACATTCGGAAAACCGATGGCGAAATAGGGCTTGCCGTTATGGGTGAAGTGGAGCTCTTTACATTGCGCCTTTGCCAAAGCGATGTTTATGCCCCGTTCCTGCAAGTATCGGAGCAATGCCGGATGGGTGAGTTCGCCCACCTCCAAATGTTGGAAACTCGGTTCGGATGCCTGCTGGCGAAAAGAGAAAGATATGGGACGGATGTGTGGTGCCTGTTCCGCTATCTTGCCAAGCAGATAAGGCACATGGTCGGATGCGTACAGTACCCCTGCAAGTGCGATGATGTTACCACCTCTTCCCAGTCGTAGGCTCGGTACAGAACGCCTTACTGCCTTTTGGCAGTAGGTTTTCCCGTACCTGCCCCCAAACCGTACTTGCATGTCTCCACGCATACGGCTCTCCGTTGATAACATGACTTTATTTAGCATGGCTGTGTATTTTGGCATAACACTTTTCACAGACAACCAATGTCTTCCTATGCTTTTCAAGCATCAGCCTGTCGCATTCAGTTTTTCCTTTAAGCTGATTTAGCTTTCTGACATGACGCATGACTACAGGTCCGACTTTTCCACATAATTCACATGTTCTCGCATCCAATCGCTCAGTAAGTGTCGGCTGTGGAATTGCGATTGTGTAGGATAAGTCGTTTACCTCCGTATAGTACATTGGTGGTTTACGTTTGAATCCCTCATTATAGAATTTCCTGTACCGTAATTTACCTTTTGCATCCTGATATGGCACTATAATGTCATTCCCAACCTTATATTTGTCAATGACTTTGCTTACAGTGCTATTGGTTTTTCCTGCAATGGTATGGTACATACTGTACTCCATGATGTATCCAAACTTTGAGAGCGCGTATGCCACGTTGTTGGCAATGCAGTAGTAGTTGTAGAACCCTCTGATTTCAGAGTTATATGCCGCCACTATGTCCTCGATTTTCTTCTTCATAAGATTGCCTCTGAACTTTGCAAACCAAACTTGTCGGCCATTTTCTACCTTGTATCTGATGGCGCTGTATTCTTCCAGTTTGTTCCGCACCGTTTCTATGGCGACCTTTAGGACTATCTTACCGTTGTAATAACGGGCTGGCACATTGTTCTTGTCCCGCTTGATAGCATCAGACTTACGGACTGAAACATCGAAGCCAAGAAATTTCGCGGGCTTTTGTGCGTTTGTTATCAATGTCTTTTCCTGTGACAGTTCCAGCTTGAGGTTTTCTTCCATATACTTGGTAATGTCCGACTTGATTTTAACGCACTCTGCCTTGCTTCCGATAACACCAATGAGGAAATCATCTGCGTATCTTACGTATCGAAGCCTTCTGTATGTTTCATCCATACTGTCTCTGCTCTCAATCTTTTGCCTTTCACGTCTCAGTTTCTCATACTCATCCCTAAGCTGTAATCTGACATCTGCATCCTGTATGTTCTTGATGCTTTTAAGGATGCGTTGCATCTTATCGCTAAGTTGCTTGTATTCTTTGGTGATGTGTCTTTCTTTTCCCTTATTGAAGCGTAGGGCGTATTCTTCCATATACTTGTCAAAATTATCAAGATAAATGTTTGCCAGTATAGGACTGATATTACCGCCTTGTGGAGTTCCCTTGTTTGTATTATGAAACTTCCAGTCTTCAATATATCCCGCATTCAACAACTTGCGGATAAGCCTTAGAAATCTATCATCGGCAATCCGTTTCCGCAAAGTTGCAATCAATACATTGTGGTCTATGTTGTCGAAGAATCCTTTAATGTCTCCTTCCACAAACCATTTTGTACCTGTAAATGTCTTTTGGATATGGGTCAATGCGGTATGGCAGCTTCTGTTTGGTCTGAATCCATGTGAGGTGTTTGCAAACACCTCTTCATAGACGGCTTCAAGAATCATGCGCACCACCTCCTGTACAAGTTTGTCCTCAAAGGAAGGAATTCCAAGCGGTCTTTTCTTACCGTTTTTCTTGGGTATGTATATCCTTTTTGCCGGATTAGGCTTGTAAGACTCATCTCTCAAAGATGCAATGACTTTGTTTATTCTTTGAAGACTCATCCGATTGATGGTTTTCCCATCCGTACCGGGTGTCATATTGCCTGGTTTGGCGTAAATACGCTGGTAAGCAACATGAAACATCTCCTCATTGAATAAGATACGGTACAGCCTTTCGAACTTGTAATCCGAAACTTTACCATGCTTGTTTAAAGCTTTTAATACTTGCTCAGGACTTCTCATAATGTCTCACACATTTTCCATTATTTGTATTAAGTTATCTAACTGCTTCCCTTCGCCATGTACAAGGCTTTCCCTTGCTCGGACTACTACGGAAGCTCCGTTCCCATGTCAGATATTCAGGGTCCTATGCCCATAGCCTTACGGCATTCTGATTTAGGGAATCCCCATTTGCTTTCACAATAACTGTTTGGCTCGGCAGACTGTCGGATGCGACTTACGTTCCTATTCCACTTATTGTGGTTGCTCTGAAGCCAGCTCCTGCTCCATTGTAATTTCGGTTTACATGGGGTGCTTCAGCCCGACGTGAATCAAATACCTTTCGTCGGGGCTGGTACGTGTGCAGCAGAACTATCGTTCAACCAATCAGGCTTCATCCTTGTGTCTGTCTTTTCCTCTCGCCATGCAGTCGCAGCTTGGTATTTAGCTGACTAATGACTTTACCGACATGCTTTTGTCACCTTTGGATTTCTCCTCCAGCTAAGTCGTTGAGGATAGGTCTGTTGAACTCTAACCTAATCTCTTGCCATAGAGATATTTATTGTGTAGCCTATATGGGCGCATCATAATCGAACCACAGGTTGCGGTCGGTGTTCACCTTGAACGAGGCTTCCGTTTCCTGACGGAACGGGGATTTATACCACAGGCAGTTTCCCTGTTGCTTTACGGGCGAATAACCCAAACTTTGCAGATAGTCCGCAATTTTGATTTGTTTTGCTTCTTGGATGTTCATGATATAATTTCTATGGATTTGATGATGACTGTAAAAACGTTGATTTGATGAATGAGATATGTATTGTCCTATACGTTAATGCTTTATATTCTCAACATCTTCTCAACAAACCACTCACAAATAGAGAATCCAACAAACTGATGCTGTTTCCCTCTCAACTTTTCTTTTCGATTGTTGAGAATTTGTTGAGAGTGTATGCTGTTTATTATCAGTATGGTTATATCATTATTCATCAATTCAACAAAAAAAGAATAGTATTACAGGGATTCAAGTTGTTCCCTTGTGACGGTGTAGAAACGACCGACTCTTTTTATCGGCTCATATCGGCACTCCCGATTGTAATTGAATTGGTAAGTGGTATATGTAAGCCCGTTAGAGGCAGGAGTAAGTTTCCAACATTCCTGCAATACCTTTCTGACTTGGTGCTTCTCCACCTTTACCTGCGAATGTACCAGCAAAAGAAGAATGTCGTTGTGGCAGAACGAGAATGTGTCCGTGCCGACACTTTCCATAATGTCAAGGATAAGTTCGCACATCTCTATCTCCAATCGGTTGCGGTTGCTGCGGATAATCTTCTGCAAGGCTTCGGTATGCAGCAAAGAGGGCGCAAACCACATACGGCTTTCCTTTTCGGTGGAAAGTTGTCTGTATTGCAGGTAATACAGAAAGGCAGGTATCTCAACTTTCAGCTTTTGCAGGAAGTCTGTGTCATCGGATTGCAGACGGTCTATCTTGCGCACCCAATAGCGTGTTTCACCTGCATCAATGATAACAGGCAGATACTCGTTGTTGGAGCATAGCACGAACTTGGCAAAGAACGCTATCTCGTCACGGTCTTTGCCTTTGGCTTCCACCTTGTAGGAAAGTGTGGTGCTGAGGTTCTTCAACCGCTCGCTGTCCTCCCTGCGGTTGAGCAATACCTCGTCCACCACGATGAGCAGTTTTCCTGCCCAGTCGGAATTGAACTGGCTGCGGAAGTCCTCGTTGGTATTGAAAGTGACATTGTTTTGAAACACAGCTTTCAGGAAGTTCAGGAATGTACTCTTGCCCGTGTTGCGTTCTTCTGATACCAACAGCAGGATAGGCAGTTTCTGCACGGGTTGCAGGTAGAGCAATTGAAGATAGTCCATGCCCAATTCATACTGTTCACCGAAGATATGGCGCACCAATGACCGGATACAGGGAAACTCGCCTTGTTGCGGACGGTGTCCTATCGGCTCGTAGAGGTTCAGGAACTTGTCCACCACGGGACGGTAGTCCACATGGTCGGGGACGGTGCAGAAGCCGTCGTACTTCGGCACGGTGGCGAGATAGTCCTTGCCGTAGTCCTGCCGCAGTGTTTCGTTGTTCCACACGATGCGCTTCTTCACATAGCCTCCGTTCAGACGGGGCTGGTTCACTAACTTGTAGAGGGTAGTACCCACACGGATAAACTCCTCATTTTCAAAGTTGCCTTGTTTCATTAGCACTTCATTTTTTTGTTTAATCAGTGCAAAACTCGGCAATTAGCGCAGAACGGATTAACAACTCACGCATACCTCACGTAAGATTTTCTTGGATTTGGCTTTATGACATACAACAAAAGCCCGAAGAAATGCCATTCTAATGGATTTTTCTTCGGGTTTGTCGTAATCGTACGTATGAATGGCAATACACCTATTCACATACTCGTATAAATACATTGTTGGCAATGGGAATACGCATAGGTCTCACTACTTCATGTCGTCATATCATTAGAACTTATGCCTGATAATTAGACATATCCCAACCATTTATACCCAGCGAAAAGAAGATATTTGTTTTCTCTTTTCGCAAGTACAGCCTTTTAAATATGGCATTGCGCACCTGTTCCGCACCGAAGCTGTCAATGCGGAAAGCAAGTGCGACTATCATCGGAAAGCTGAACACATCGGCATGATACCCGTTCTCCTGCCGAACATACTTCTGTACCTCGTATTCTTTTAATGCTCCACTGTTATAGATGTTTCTGATGGCAGAACGAAGTGTCGGAGCAATTACTCCGAACAGTTCCACCAATTCCGGCTCGCTCATCCAAATGTTTGAGACATTCTCCGGCATGATGATATTGCCGGATTCATTCACTGTTATGCTGTTTCTTCTCATACTCATGACATCGTTATTCCGTTAAACGTCTTACTCAGTTTGTCGCCGAACATGGTCAGGTCGTTGTCGAGCTTCTGCGTGGTTATCTTTGCGTAGAGTTGGGTCGTGACTATATTCGTATGTCCCAACACACGGCTTACGCTTTCAATGGGCATCCCCTTGCTCAAAGCTAATGTTGCGAAGCCATGACGACTGCAATGAAATGATATTGACTTGGTTATGCCACATTCCCTTATCATCCGTTTCAACGGTTTGCAGATAGACCAATAGTTCAAGTCGGGGAATATACGATTGTCTTTCTGCATCGGTCGGTAGCGTTCGACTATCTGCAAGGGTATATCCAGCAGCTTCACTTGGAAGGCGACTTTTGTCTTGTGGCGTTTGGACAATATCCACTTCTCGCCGTTCACCTCCACGATGTTGTCATTCGTCAGTTCCTGAATGTCCACGAATGACAAGACGGTGAAACTGGCAAAGATGAAAATGTCACGGATGTATGCGAGCTTGCTGTCTGCAAACTCATGTGTCATGACCGCTTTCAGTTCATCCTCCGTCAGATATTCCCGTTCTTTCACATTGGGGCTGATATGAAACTGGATGAAAGGATTGCGCGGTATCAACCCGTTATAATGCGCTTTCATGACCACGCCTTTCAGCCACATACAGTTTGCCCATATCGAACCGTTCCGCAATCCGGCTTCAGTCGAGAGGTATGCGGCGAACTCCTTGATGAAATCGGGAGTAAGTTCCAACATGGACATATCGCTGCGTCTGTAAAACGACTTGATAAAGGCGGCTACATGGTTTCTTGCCCGTACACGTGCCCGATAGGTAGCCATTACCCTGTCTTTGCCTACCCGTTTCTTGAACACTTCGTTCTCACGGTCGAATGCTTTTAGCAGCGTCTCATACTCGCTGCCGATTCCCTGATAGGCGTTGCGCACCATCTCAGCCGTAACAAATGCCTCGCGGTCTGAAATGCGCTGGTAATGTTTGATGATTTGCGCCTTGATGTTGTCAAGGGCAAGGTTGATGTCTCGTGCCTCGCGGCTCTTGCCTTTCGCCTTGTTTCCTTTCACGTCCCAAAGCGTTTTCGGGATGTTCTGCTTACAACTGAACTGCGCCACAGTCCCGTTGATTGTCACTCGTCCCATGATGGGGACAATACCGTTTTTCTCCTTGCTGCCGTTCACGTAGAACAGAACCTTGAATGTGCTTCTTGCCATACTCGTTTTTTGTTTGCAAAGTTATTACTCAACGAGTTAGACCTTGATATGCCAACCTGTGCCACAAGCTGCCAAATACAACACGGTGTGTTAAAAATCACCATTCGGCGGGTAATGATTTGGAGACCGTTCTTCTTCATAAATCCGCTTTTCTTTACGTTACCTCGATTTTTCGCCTGTCCTCATTTGTCTTCGCAAACGCCTTATTGACAGGCATTACGAAGACATTTGTCCCTTTTTATTCGTCTTTTCCAGAGATTTATAGTAACATCGCCAATGAGCGAATGTACGAGCCTGTCAAGTCCGTATTCGATACTATCAGTACTGATAAGATAAAGAAAGAAAATTCCATTATTACAAGTATTTCGGATTTGCAATATGTCATTCCCGATCCTGATACGAGAAAGTTTGTTCAAACTATTCTCAGACGTGAAACTTCTGTTGACGAAATAAGGAAAAGACTACATGTTCCCATACTATTGCTTCATGAATGCGATAAGACACAGAAAGCAACTGAGTTGTCAGAGACTTATTTGGAAGAGATTAAGCGATACCATTTGGACCGAGCTGTCAACTATTTCAATATTCAGAACGGTAAGCAAAAGAAACAGAATGTCCATGGCTACGATAATATTCAATTCCATTTGATTCTTTTCCCTGTCCCTAATAAAAATGAGATTGTCAATTGGTTTGTAGAACGAGCTAAACAAATTAAGGAAGATGCTTGATTACGAGATATACTCCGAGTGCGATCAGATTAATGATTTGATTGAGAAGCGAGACTTGGCGACGGCTCGCTGTAAAGTGATCAATTTATTGGATAGAATGCAACAAGACGGGAACCAGTATAATCCTATGGTTAATCATTTCATCCGGGTTGTCGGTCTATTCCCATATATCGATAAAAAGACAGCATCATGGGACGATCAAGTCGTGGTCGAGGCATTCAAAGCAGATGTTGGCGATAAAACACCCGTAACACTGCATAGTGCCCAGTCTCGTGTTTTGAAGCGCCTATTGCTTGGCGAGAATATCGCTGTGAGTGCCCCTACGAGTTTTGGCAAAAGTTTTATCATCGACGCTTTCATTTCAATCAGAAAACCGGACAATGTGGTTATAATCGTTCCAACGATAGCCTTAGCGGATGAAACACGCCGCAGGATTGAACATAAGTTTTCTCGTTTCTATAAGATAATTACTACCACGGATGCCACCATTACAGAAAGAAACATTTTTATCTTTCCGCAAGAACGCAGCTTTGCTTATTTCGATAAGCTTGAAAAGATTGACATGCTCATCGTGGATGAGTTCTACAAGGCAAGTTCCATGTTCGATGACTCCAGAAGTTCCTCTCTGCTAAGTGCGATGATAGAATTGGGGAAAATTTCTCGACAACGGTATTACCTTGCTCCCAACATTCATAAAATTTCTGACAACGTCTTTACCGAAGGAATGCAGTTTATGCGTTTAACGGACTTTAAAACAGTCATTACAAAGGCGGCCCATCTTTATAAGAATTTGCCCAAAAGCGCAGACAAGGAGCAATTTAAAAAAGGACATCTTCTGAAAATTTTACAAAAAAAGAGAGCAAAAACGCTGATCTATGCCGGCAGTTATAAGAATATCGATACAATCTCGAATATCCTTGCCAATGATTTAGCGGTAAAAAAGACCTCACTTCTTCAGGATTTCAACGATTGGCTTAGAGTTAATTATGGACGTAAATTTTCGCTATGCAAGTTAAGTGAAAGAGGAATTGGGGTACATAATGGCAAGATGCACAGATCATTGAGTCAAATACAGGTCAAACTTTTTGAGCAAGAAGAAGGTATTGACACAATGGTTTCCACATCTTCGATTATTGAAGGTGTAAATACTCAAGCCGAACAAGTAGTTGTTTGGTCTAACAAGAATGGCTCGTGCAAGTTTGACTATTTTACTTATAGGAACATCATTGGCCGTGCAGGTCGTATGTTCAAGTATTTTGTGGGAAAGGTGTATTTGTTGGAAGAACCTCCTGTACAAGAAAATACAACCCTCGAGATCGATTTTCCGGAAGAGGTTGTTGAATCTCTGGATTCAGCAAATCCGGGCGTAGAAATCAACGAAGAGCAGAATGACCGTATTAAAGAGTATGAGTCTTTTATGATAAAAGCTTTAGGACGAGAAAACTTCAACAACATCCGTAGGCTCCCTGCTTTCAAATCTTGTGATTCCAAACTCATAAAAACTTTGGTAAGAAAGTTAAAGGCAGACCCTGCCTGGCCCCAAAATTATGCTGCCCTTGCAGCAACTAATACATATAATTGGCGTGAACCTATTAAAGATGTCATTAATCTCCTTGGTGATAAAATGGGAGGATTGATAAAACTTGCTATATGGAAAATGCCAAAGAATTGGTCTCATTCTGTGGCATTCATCTATGATGAATTAGAAAAGGACGGATATAAAATTAGTTACGAAGACTTATTCGCAGCTGAACGTTACCTTTCATACAACTTATGCACAACTTTATCTGTCATTAATATTTTGAAAAAATCTTTCGATCCGGCAGCTCCCGACATATCTCTCTTTATAGGACGGGCATCTAACGCATTCCTTCCAAAACTCGTATATCAACTAGAAGAGTATGGGTTGCCAAGAATGATCAGTCGCAAGATTCAAGATTCTGGTTTAATTAATTTGGAGGATGATACTAAGGAAATTTCTGAAATTATCATACAATTTAAAACAATAAGTCCAAAGAACCTCATTTCAAATCTTAAAGATATAATGCCTTTTGACAAATTTATTATTCAATATTTTTATGAAGGTATCAGTTAAATAGAACGGGATTCTTTTTCTCGTTGAAAACTGTTGCTCCACAATATGCCCAAGCAAAAAGAAATAATATTTTAGAAGAAACCGACCACATCGGGCGGTCCCAAAACTATGGTTATGCCGACAAAAGCGACAGATAAGGACAAGAAATTATAAATCTTGCGCAGTTGGCACTCTCACGCATAAAAAATCACTCGGTAGCAAGGTATTGCCGAAACTTTTGATTATTTTTGCGTTGGATTTGAGGTAACTCCTTTCCAAGACATATTAGAAAAGAAAGAAGCGTTATGCTTATCCTGTACTTGAAAACGTAGGAAATTTTCAAATTGGATACAAAGATAGCATAGTGGTTCTCACGCTATAGCGTGGGCTGCTATTGTTACATCTGTATCCAAGGTTTCCTACGACCTTCAAGTAAGAGTGTGGCATACAGTTCCACGCTTCCCATTTTTAACTTTAAAAGGTCCCAAAGGAGCTGTAAGACCACTTAATTTAATTATGGCTATTTCAATGATTGAACGTCGTAGTGCATGGTATGACATCTATGACGAACGTGGAAAAAAACAAAAGACACTCAGCGAAAGTATCGGTGAGGTACTTGGTTGGGCTGCTAATTTTTTCGTTGTAAGGCGAAGCGCATGGTACGATTTATATGATGAATCAGGTAAAAAGTACAAAACGCTTAGTGAATCCATCGGTTCATTTGTGAGTATTTCAGGTGACACTTTCATTGTGAGAAGAAGTGCTTGGCTGGACACCTATGATAGAACTGGTAAAAAGATAAATACCCGCTCTGCATATTAAATGTAAAATAGGGTGTACCAAACATGTACACCCTATTCACATACACTTATAAAATTGTTATTGGAATTTTAAATACAAAATGGACAATCAAACAACTATCGGACGCTTGTTTGGAGAAGATATGATAACTTTCGTTATACCAAGTTATCAAAGAGCTTATTCTTGGAGAGTGGGCAAAGATGGACGTGTTGGTCAGGTTGATATGTTTCTGAATGATATTATCGACCAACCTGATAATTCGAGCTATTTTCTTGGTCATTATCTTTTTGAAAAAACTCAAGGAAATAGATATGAGCTAATTGATGGACAGCAAAGGTTGACTACAACGGTCATCTTTATGAGTTGTTTAGTGAAAGAATTGCGTAAACGTAAGATTGTAAGATTCGATTATAATAATATGCAATATGCTACTGAACAAATATACGAGCGATACCTTCAACCGCGTTATGGAAGCCAAAAGTTTGAGACTGTCCCTGAAGATTCCTCTTTTTTTAACCGATTAATTATTGAATGTGATAGCGATTATAGGATAGAAACTGGAAGAAGATCAGAACGACGTATTCGTGAAGCCTCAAGTTTCTTTGAAGAAAAAATGGCTACACAAACTGAGGAGGGAACTCTTTTTAAGTGGTTTCATGTAATCGACAATGCCATCATAACAACATTTTTATTGAGTGGTGAGTCTGCAAAACTTACGGCAACTCAAATCTTTGCCTTCCAAAATGACCGAGGCTTGGGATTGACTACATTAGAGAAGTTGAAAGCTTTTCTAATGCATCAAATATACAGGAATAATACCACTAATGCAATTAGTAACATCCACTCTGTAGAAGCTAAGTTTGCTTCAATTTACAACTATATTGAAAGACTTGAAACCAAAGAAGATTCAGTCTTAGGATACCATTGTTCGGCATTTCTTTCAAGTTATGATTCTCCATTAGATGCAATAAAAGAAAGTTTGCTTCGTGCTGATGATAAAACGCAGTGGATTAATTCTTTTGTAAGTGAACTATGCTGTTCTTATTCTTTAATGTGTGAAATAGAGAATACTTGGCATCTATTCAATAGCCCCATAGCTGATGTATGTATTCTTGATAAGGCTAATTCAATGCCATTGGTACTCAAACTTTGCCATTATAATAGCAACGGAATAGATGTAAGAAATATTCCAGCTATTGATAACGCACTGAAATTAGTGGAGAAAATATTATTCAAAATGACTTATACACTAGGTGGCTATCGTACCAACAATTTAATATCCATAGCGAAAAAATATAAACCTGATGAATATGACAATCTTATAGCAGACCTTACATACAAGTGCTGCCATGGGTTTAAGGAGTATTGGAATTTTAATGGAGATTGTCTGCGCTACTTCACTGCAAATAAGTATCATTATCGTAGAGAACTGAGATATGTACTCTATAAATATGAAAACTACTTACGTGCTAAGGCACGCCAGCCTTTACTGTCTCCAGATGAATGTACTAATGTATTCCGTGATGTGTCTGTATCGAATACATTAGACCATATTACCCCTCAAACACCTGATTTTGTAGAATATTCCGAAGAATTTTGTAATGAATATCTCAATAATATAGGTAATCTATCGCTTCTTACATGGGGGAATAACTCTGCCAAGAAAAATCACAATCCGGCAAATGATGGTGTAGTGGAGATGTATAATAGTATTTTTTATTCTCACAAAGAGATATATGAGACATTAAAGAGCGAAAAGAAATGGAATGAAATACAAATATCAGAACGCCGAGATAGAATTGTTGCATTTATTAAGGACAATTGGCTAGATTAAAGTAAATGAACTATAAGGATAAATAATATAAACGTCAGAGTCACAATAAAATTACTCAAAATCGCAAATAACACTTTATTCTGCAAGTTATATATATAAGCTGATTATCTACTTTCAGAGTGATAGACTTAGTTAACCCTCTAAAATTGTTGGGTGTTTAAACTTCTTTATTCGTCCTATAAATTTGCAGCGAAAAGAGAAATATGTAGTAAAGTTATCTTCTCTTTTGGCTGTGCATTTATGCAGGGTTGAATGTGGAAATCCATTGAAAAACCAGTTTAGTTTAGTCTATTAGCCTATATATATGCTAAATCAAAGTAAACTAAATTTAGGTAGGCATATTTGCCTTTCCATATGCCTATGACTTGATAGAAATAGTTACCTTTGCGAAGAACAAAATCTAATAAGGATATACCCATAAGACTGACGTTTGTCATTTTCTCTTTTGGCTGCAACAATTCATCAATGCGCTTCAACAATATATTCTCAGAAGAGCGATTAGTTGTCAGGAAAAAATGGCTTGAAAAACACTTTTAGTACGACCAAGTGTAAAGGATGAAACTAAGTGAAATGCGAAAAACGGAGAATCGCTTAAATCCTTGATTTTGTTCCTGTTTTGTTTCCCTTACAAGTTGAACAAAATGCTATTATGATGATATACAAACGATTAATCATTTGTAGAATAACATTTACCAGATTTCCTATCGAGGATTCAGCGAAACACTTTCACTAATCAATATGTCTGTCACCTATTCGATGACAGCACAAAGTTAGGAAATGTTTTTGAATTACAATGCTCTCCGTTGGAGTGTTGCCGTTAATTTTGCCATACAAAGTTCTCTAAAACAAAGTTTCCATGCAATAGCACGCCTTATGGATTCAAAACTTTGTTCTTTACATATTGGGATAGTAGGCTTTGTTCTCAACTTTACGCCTGTATAAACTCTTTAATCGTGGTTTGCAGGTCGTTTGATTCTGCATTTCTCGACTTTACGCCAACACAAAAACAGAAATTAGAGGTTGCAAAATCTTCTCGGAATTGCAAAACCCCTAATCTCTGTAATTTGCATTTTTGCTATGTCGATATGCAGACCGAGTTTTACTCTCCTGCAATCTTCTGTATCACGCCGTCCATGTAGATTGCCTGTCCGCTGGTTGTTCGTCCCCACCAATGGCAACCGAGGGCGTCGATGATTACTTGGTTTTCTCTTTTCAGACGTTCTGCCAGCCAGCTGTCAATCAGCCACCATTCCATCACATCCCCAATAAAGGGATAGATATACTCGGCTGGCAGCAGGTGCTTGTTCAACATTTCATCCACGACTGCGGTTTGATTCGTCTGTACGCAGTTCTCCACTAATCGCCGTGCAGTCATAATAGGTGCTGTTGTGTGGCTATATTGCGTAGCCATCGATTAGCGAATGTCGTGTGGTCTGCCTGTAAACGACGGTTCAGCAAAATGCCCTCGTTTGTCCATCTTACGCTGTACTGTTCCATACCCATATAATCATTACGGTAGTAGTAAGGAATGAACTGCTGGCTTTCTTTGTGCAGGGCGATAATCATTTCAGGGTCACGCATGGCATCTCCATTCTGTTGGCCGTAATGAGCCAGCGAAATGTGGTCGTACTTGTCTGTCTTCTCGATAATCTCGATATGAACAGGCATATACGTACCGTCCGACCGATCAACTTTTGTAGTTTGCAAGGCCAGTAATCCACGCAGGATTTCTGACGCCTTTTTGTCCAATGTTTTCATGGCTTTTTTTATTGATTTCACATTAGACAAGGGGCGGGGGCTTTGATCTGTATCTCTGTTCGTGGACAGTATATATGAAATTTAATCGCTATATTTGTATTGGTTCAAATTGACAATATTTATATGGAATTAGTTATTGGTATTATAGGTATTCTTCTTACTCTGTGGACGATAAAAATGCAGTTCTTCTCAAAACCTAACGAGGAATTGAAACATTTGACCATTCAGTTTATGGCTACTCAAAAATTATCATTACAAGTCCAAGACAATTTAGAAAAATTGATTGTACAATATAATAGTTGGGAATGTGAGATGTTTCCAAATTTCACATATAGAACATGTCTTGAGGAAATGAAATCGTCCTTTAAGACTAATCTATCAGATGATGTATTGAAAACATTTCTACATCAAAATCCGTCCAAACCCACAATACTTTCAACCATTAAGAGTTTAGAAGTTCAACACGAAAATCTTATGCAACTCCAAGCAAATCTTAATTTAATTCGTAAGCAAATGGCTAATGATGAATAAGGATTACTTTGCAATCATCCTATCCCTTATAATCGTTATGCAGGCCGTTGTCTTGCCGTCAATCTTGGGTGTGGTCTGCTTTACCTCGTATCATTTATTGAGGTCGTTTGCCTTTGCAGTCTGCTTTATCCCCAAATCATCGTAAATGCGTTGCAATTCTGCTTTGACCTTACTTTTGGTAATAGGTGTCTGCTTTTGAAAGGTCGTGTTTATCATCTTCACGATTTTATACTCGGTAGATGCTGGCTGGCGTTTCATCAATTCCCTCTTGATATTGCCTACATGGTATTTTAACGCCTGTACCTTGTTCATTCCCAACTCGTCGTAAGCCTGCTTTACCAATGGATATTTAACAGCTATTTGAGCGCATAAATCCTCGTGGCTCTCCAACGAAAAGAATGGCTTGGTCGTTTTCAGACGGTGGTATTCATCGAACAAGTCTTTGAGCGTAACCCTTGCGTTGGTCTTGTTCTCTATCTTCTCCATAATCTCGCTGAACGTGTGGCGGGTTATCGTGTAACCGTTTCGTTGCAGTTCATTCGTAAGGTTTACATAGGTTCTGTAAATATGACGGCAGATTTTGAAATTCACAATATCCATATTGGCGAGGTTCTTATCCACGATAAGGCGATTATCTTCTATCCTTACATATTGTTCGTTGATATATTTGATTTTCGATAAGGTCTTTTCCCGTGCCGTTTCACTCAATCCATTTATCTCCTTGGCATAATCTACCGCTTCTGCAAACACTTTCTTTGTCGATGCCACGAATTCATCGAGGGTAACATCACGGCTGTACTTGGTCGTGGAATAGACATGGATAATCTCGCCTTTGTATTTGGAATCCCGTAAGCGTCCACAAATCTGTGTAAACAAGGTCGAAATATCCAGGAGCGTATTGGACTTGTTGCCGTCGCTAACGATGAATGTAACGCCGTTCTCGTCGTAAATATCGCAACCCTCAAAACAGGTAGAGGTATAGAAGTTGATTTTCTTCACGGGATCTGACGGCTGACCGATGGGATAATCCTTGCCCAACTTGCGTTGGTTATTCTCTCCATTGTCCCCGCTAACCGAACAGACCACTTTAACCTGTTCGGGAGTGAGTTTTGCAAGGTCGATTACTTTTGCAGTAAACTCCACGCTGTTTACGAAGATATGCAGGTTATGGGGTAAGCCGTTATCTAATACCTTGCGGCACTCCTTGACGATATACTGTGCAGGCTTGGATGTTTGGCGGGAACGGATTTTGACCTCTTGCAGATGCGGTCAGTTGATTTCGAAAACAGGCAGGTGTTTCAACTCCTCTAAAACATACTCCTGCTCAATAGGGGTAGCTGTCATATAAGTTGCCTTATCGAATTTAGCGGCTTCTGCAAGTAAATTCTTAATGGCGTTATGACGGAACGAATAGGAGTTGAACAGTACGTGTCATTCATCCACCAGCAGGAAAGTATCTTTATAAGGGTCTATGCCGATACTTTGCAATGCTTTAATAGTTCGTGGCAGGGAATCGTATGTAACAGCTATCTTTAATGGAGAATGGTTCTGTGCATAGTCGATAATGTCCTGCGCTCCAATACCCTCGTAAACGCCCAGTACAGAAATATCATCTTTGCGGTAGATGGTCTTGTTCTTTACCAATGCCACGTAAGGCATGGCGATAATGGTTGGAATGGAGTTAGGGATAGCCAACTCGGTAGCACCGCAACCTGTCTGCTTCTTGTTGAACAGGCAGTTAGTGGGAATCTCAGTCAGAAAGTCTGACAAGTAAGTTGCGCCAGCGGGAGCGTTAATTGTTCAATTTTGATTGGCAATGCTATTTGTATTCATAAATAGTTGATTATTAATTGTGTTATATATCTTTTACCTATTCCCTCTTTAATGGGAATCTCTTTCAATCTTCCATATTTTTTGATTCTGAATCTATACTTATAAAGGAAATCTTCATTTCACACTCAAAAAATGTGGTAACACAACGCAAAAGAAAGAGCAGATAATGTCTGCTCTCCATGAATGAACACAATTTGTATCGAGTGGAAGTAGTCCTGCTGAATTGCTTTACAAAGATAGGAAAAGTTCAATTAAAAATCAAATAATTTAATAAATATTTTGAAATAATTTTCCAGATTATTTTGCTCTGGTGAAAAGCCTCGTCATCGACAGAATAAACACCAGAAACAGACCTCCTTCAAAACCACATATAATTGGAGCCGCACCTGCATTTTGTTCTAAAAACCCTATAAAACACGTTTTTTTGTTCTAATAGGTAGGTAAAACATTGTTTTCGTGAACTAACAGAACAATTTTATATGCTATTTTGTTCTAATAGTTCGATGATTGTAATTCTTGCAGGCTTTCACTATCTTTGAGAAACTGAAAACTTTGTAATTATGGGCTATACAATTCCCGAACATAGCAGCGATGAGGTAATGGAGTATGTTATCAAACTCAATGACCGATTCAGTTGCATTGATGATGAATATTATGATAATGGATGGGATTTACATTTTCTCAACCGATTGAAAAATGGTAAAATAGACCCGCCGTTCAAGTATGAAGCGTTTCTCGACAATGAAGATATTATCGCCACGTTAGAGGGTTACGAATTGGATGTCGAGAAATTCTGGTTTGTCTTGCTCTTTATCTACGACATGACGATGGATAGGGCATTGAGTTCGGCCGAATTCAGAAAATCGGATTACGAGGTGCTGACAGAAATTAAGGAGTATCTTGAAAAGCACGCTAACGCCCGCCTTTACTTATCCGATGATAGGGAGATACCGAAAGACAACCGTTGTGAAACCAACAATCCTGTTATAATAGGTCAGATGCTCAAATATGTCAAGAGGTACCTTGCACGATTTGAAAGACGCCCCGAACAAAAAGAATGGGTAAGCACGAGTTTCCACAGAGGATTCGACAAATCACTCAGTTCAACCCATCAACAGGTTTTTATGTACAATCAATTCAAAACTTTGTTCGATGCACTTAAACTGCCTGAAAAACGAGCTAAGAAAGGAGAAACAGTATCGTACAGCAAGATGTTACTTGCATCTCGGCTAATCTATTTCTGCCGTATTACAAAAAACGAATCCTTTACAGTCGATAGTTCCTCGTTGAAAGGTGTTCTAAAAGATTATGCCAATTACCCCTTTGACGAAACGCCAAAAGTATACAGATAATAAGGGAGAGTAAGATTGGGAAATTTTACTCCCTAATGAGGATTGGATTTTTGCCGAGCTTTGTAGTGTCGAAAGGGATAAGCCTGACGACCTGCAAGCCCTCGGGCAAGGCAAGCAGCATAACTGATGCCCCTCCGCAAAGGACGGAGTAATACACAGCTATGAAAAAGATGAACATCTCCATCGACAACGAAGCACGTCAGTTCGCATTTGTGAAAGGCAACCGCCCGACCAACGCCAAGACGGTGAAAGCCAAAGAGACTTCGATCAAGGAACACGGGCAGTTGTCGCCTATCACAGTCGCCAAAGGAGAGGATGTCTTGAACTCAGGGGGGCATCTGGTAGACCTCGATGGGAACGACATTCCCGATGATCAGACCGAAAACTATTATGCCGTGCTGGACGGTCAGCACAGATTGAGGGCTTATCTGAACTTGGGGCTGAATCTGGATGACCTCGTAATTTGTGAACCGCTGAATGTCGAAATGTCGATTGCAGCACTGATTGCAGAAATGAATATCTGCACAAAGACGTGGACAGGTACGGATTATATGGCGGCTCCTGCAATGATGCTTGTCAATAAAAATGAGGTCTTTGAATTTGCGATGTACCTCCGTAGCAAAGGCTGTCCGCTGGCAACCATCTCTCTCTGGTGTACGGGAGCAAACTCCCTCAAGCCGAAAGACCTTGTGGCCTGTGTCAAGAGTAGGGAACTGCCCAAAGCATTTGTAGAGGCAGGATGGTACGAACGAAGTGTCAAATGGTATGAGGCCGCGCAAGGCAAATTTCCAGATACGTTCTTGGCCAAAAAGTACCTGATTACCCACCTCTCCAAGAAATTCAGCAATGCGGCAGACCCTACGGCGTTTACTGTTCAGATGGTGGAGCAAATCAATCGACTGACTGCCGAACAAGCGCAAGAGATTATGAAACCCCAGACAGGAGAGGGGCTGTCACGGGAACAAGCCACATATGATATGCTGGAAAAACACCTCGGATAATGAGGAGGCTACCCATCATTAGGAAAAAGGAGGTCGGTTACCATATTGGCCGCCGACCTCTAAACTCCTATAACAAGTGCTGCATTGCCGCGTCTATTTGGCTGTTCTCAAACGAATCCAAATAGATTTGAGTGGTGGATAAATCGGAGTGCCCCAGCGATTCGGAAATCAAGGCTACGCTTACTCCTGACCTCTTTAAGACGGTTGCGTAAGTATGGCGGGCGGTGTAGGTTGTTAATGGCGTGTGCAGTCCTATCTCCTCACTCAATTCGTGCAGGCGTTTATTTACATGTTTCAACGTTTTCTTAACGCGTTCCAATATCTGCTTCTCGGTCGTGTGAATTTGGCGGTCAAGGATTGGAAACAGATAATCTTCCTCTACTTGGTCGGTGTGGTACTTGTCGATGATTTCCTGTGCCTGTTCCGTAAGGCAGCAGTTCATCATCTTACCCGTCTTGCGTCTTGCATAGTAGATGCGTCCATTGTCGATGTCTCCATAAGTCAGCAGGGCAATGTCTTTGAAATTGATTCCAGCCATGAAATAAGAGAACAGAAAGATGTCTTTGGCAAGTTGGGTGTAAAAGTCCCTGTCCGATAAATCCAACTCAATCAGTTTGTGGATGTCCTCTTTCGTGATAGCACGCTTGCGTGTGTTCGTCCACAAGCTGCCCACTTTGAACTGCTGGAAAGGATTCAATTTAGGCACGAATACACCCTCTGAAACAGCCTTATTATAGACGGCTTTCAGTACGCTGAACTTGGTCGCAAGGCTGTTGTTTACGTTGCCACGCTGACGCAGGAAGATTTCAAATTCCCTTAAATAAGTCAAATCCAATTCCTCAAAGCGCATATTGACCGAGCGGAATTGCGACATAAGGGCAAGTGTTACCTCGTGTTTGCTGGCGGAACCGTACTTTTCAACTTTTTCCAAGCGTTCGATAACCTGTTTGAAAAAGTCCCCTACGGTGCAGTTGATTCGTTTGCCGTTCTGTTCAAAAAGATTATCGAACGTAACGGGGATTTCCAGCACCTCCAACTTTTTGATTTTCTTTTCGTATTCTCTTATTTTGGAGGTGATTTGAAACTGTATTTCTGCTCTATCGGGGCAGTCGGTGGTAGGTTGTTGTTTCTCAAAATCCCAATGCTCCAGCGCAACGGATATGCCCAATCCTACGAACTTACGGCAGCGGTCATGGGTAAAAACAAGAGCAAGAGGGGCTAAATGGTTTCTGTTGATAGCGTCTTTGCGACATACAACGTTGATTGTCATAATCTTTACGGATTACGCAAGCAACAAAATACGATTCGTGTGTTACACGATTTTATGTATCACACTCTGTATCACAAACGACGATTTCAGGGTATTTTGTGTCACAGAAAGGGCCTCTGTAACATCAGTCAGCAGGAACAAAAAAGCCGATAATCGTTTGATTATCAGCCTTTTGCTTGGAGCGGAAAACGAGACTCGAACTCGCGACCCCAACCTTGGCAAGGTTGTGCTCTACCAACTGAGCTATTTCCGCAAATGCGGGAACAAAGGTAACGAAAAAATTCGATAAACCAAATTTCTGCCTCTTTTTGTCGATACATGGACAGGTTGTGATATGATTCGGGCAAACTTGTTTTTGCTCGCGACTTATACTATCTTTGTATCGATGAAAACTCCCGTAGATATATGGGTGGAATTGGATGCACGCCTCTCTTCGTTCGGACAGGATGCTGCGAGCCGCGAGGTGATCGTCCGGGCCTGCCAGAAGAACGATTGGTTCGAGCCGGAAGAGATTGTCGATGCCGTGCGGTCGATCCGCGAGGAGTTCCTATCGCGCGATAAGATCGAGCATTGGCTGGCGTGCTACGAGCGCCCCGCTACCCTGCCGTCCCGCACCGTTCTGGTCGTCATGGCCGGCAATATTCCGCTGGTCGGCTTTTTCGATTTGTTGTGTGTCGTTACGGCCGGACATCGCTGCCTGGTGAAAATGTCGAGCAAAGATGCGGTGTTGATGAGTTTCGTCATCGACCAACTGAAAAAGATTGAGCCGGATATCCCGGTGGCAGTGTATGACGGGACCACACCTTTCGATGCCGTGATCGCCACCGGCAGCGATAATGCCAACCGGTATTTTCGCAGCCTGTATGCCGGGGTCAAAACTCTTTTGCGCGGTAATCGCCATTCGGTCGCGGTCTTGAACGGGCGGGAAACGTCCGGGCAACTGGAGGCTTTGTCCGACGATATCTTCTCCTATTCGGGCCTGGGATGTCGGAACGTTTCTCTGATTTTCGTACCTCGAGGTATTTCTCTTCGTTTTGCTTCTCGACGAATGAACCCCAAATACTTGAATAATTATCGTCAGCGCAAGGCCCTGCGTGAAATGTGTGGCGATCCGTTTTTTGATTTGGGATTCGCGCTGTTGATCCGCCAGTCGGAATTTCCGCAGGCTTTGAGTGAGGTGTCCGTGGTCGAATACGACGATCTCTCCCAGGTCGCAGCTTGGCTTCGGGAACACGATGCGGAGTTGCAGTGCGTGGTTTCCGACTGTATCGACCACAGCCGTCGGGTTCCTTTCGGCCGATCACAGCAGCCTACACTTTCGGACTATCCGGATGCGGTCGATGTGATGGAGTTTCTGTACGACCTGTGACCTGCCGTGACGGGGAGCGTTTCCCTTTTTTCAGAAAGTGCGGTTTTTGCGGAACCGATTAAAAGATAAAAACATCTTGCGTACCGAGTTGCCGCAGGTACGGTTTTTTCGTATCATTCATTTGCCGAGGAACTGACGAAGTAGTTGTCTGTATTTTTAAGACACAAATAATCTGTAAATTTGTCTGCGGCAACAATCCCTAAATTCAGGCGGTGAACACTTCTTTTTCAGGAAAAATCGGTATCTTTGTCCCGTCCGTTTCGGCGGACAGACATATATTTGCTTGAACATGAGAAGTGTTTGAGTTTGTTCTCGTTGATGAATCTGGTAAATTTTTCGAGCAGAGAACAAGCCGAAGCCCTTGCTCTGTGCATTCGTGTACAGTGTGGGATTGTTGCTTGTTTTTATGCTCACGGTTTACCAGAACCTATCAACTAAAAACAAAGTCACGATACCCACACTTCTTTAGTGTTTGTCTTCTTCGGGGTATCGGGAAGAATCAATATTGTATTATGAGAAAGTTTTTGTTTTTCGTCATGGCTGCGGTGTTGTTCTGCGGTTGTGACAAGGAAGAGGGCGGTGATAATCTCCCGTGCCCCGTAACTGAAGTGAGCGTACCCGCATCGAGCGAGGAAAATCCTGTATCACCCGGCTCGTCTGTAACGATTCAGGGACAGGGATTTACCGCAAACAGTGAAATCTGGCTACGGGCCATAACCCGTGCCGCCGATGTACAGGCGGAAGTAACCGACGTAACGGCTACGACCGTGACCTTCACGGCCCCTGATGTGTCGGGCGAGCAGAACATCTTGTTGAAGCAAGACGGCGGCGAATGGATACTGGGTGTTCTTCACTTTCCCGAAGTGCCGAATACTCCCGGCGGGGACGAAGAGGAACCGGCGATTCTGCCGACCCGAATTTCGCATGTTCGCGTTACGTGGGAGGAGGATATGACCTTTGTATTACGCTATACTTACGATGCCGAAGGACGTATCGTAACCATTACGGAAACGGACCAGCAATATAATTTCGAAGGAGCTCCTGACGAATCTTTCGAGGATGAAGTAACGACCATAGAATATGCGCCGGATCGGATCGTCGTAACAGAACCGGAAGGAGCGCAGTCAATATATGCATTAGCAGACGGGCGAACTACCGCCATTACCAGCATACCCGGCGGAGGCGTCTATCTTTCCGACTACACATTCTCTTACGATGAAAATGGATATATCGCTGAAAGTACATGGGTTGAAAATCCCGGTGGCGAATATAGTGCCGAGTCGGTCTATACCGTTATCGACGGCAGTCTTGTTCGAGTGCAAGAAAAAGAAAGCTCTCAAGAGTGGTATGGTGGGAATGCCATCTACGAAAATGACCCGGTACAGCTCAACAATCTGAATATAGACCTGTTCGGTATGAGCGATTTCATAGACGAGACTGATCTCGATCGGATTTATCTGTTCGGCGCAGGTGGAAACCGATTCAAAACCCTGCCGGTCAAGATAGACTATGGAGAAGACGGGGTTACGACTTACCGTTACGAAATGGATGGCGAGTATATTTCCCGGATCGATAAATTTCAAGAAAATGAATTAACAAGTATATTGGAAATTTTTTATGAAGAGTAAATTTCGCTCAACCAAAAAGCCGTCGCTCGAATAGCGACGGCTTTTTTGCGATTTCCTTTTACGGAAAAGAGCGCTATCCGTATATCTCGTTCAGCAGACCTGCCAGGCGGTGTCCTCCACGCAGCAACTGCCGCTCGATTACCGGGGCATACTTAGCGATGTAGTCGTAGGAAAGATCGCTGCCTTCGGGTGTTGCAACGTATATCTCCCGACAGATCGCATTGCTCTCCTCGAACCAGTCGAGCGGTGTGCCGGATTGAATCCGGGCAACCTCTTCTTCTGTCAGGCGGTCGAGTTGGTTCTGCCACTCCGTATAGCTCCACTTGTGGGCCGCTTCGGGCAGGGAGCTGTCCCAAACTGCATGGAGATTGCTCTCCCGGCCGAAGAACCGTACGGGAACGGAGTTGCCGCCCCGATCGCTCAAATGTCCCGTGTGCATCGGCTGGTGCAGGTCGCCGACCAGATGTACCAGCATTTTCAGGTAGAGTTGCTCCTGGGCCGGGTCGAGCTGACCGCCCTTGAGTTCCGCCACGATCCGGTCGATGGCCTCGACGATGTCCCCGTCCGGATTCTTCGTCATGGTCTCGTAAGTGAAACCTTCATCGACATTGGCATAATGCCAGGTCGCGGTGTAGGCATACTCCGGCGTGTGGCTTGCCGAGTCGAGCCAGTTGGCCCAATATACCATCGAGGCTCCGCCGAGGATCTTGTCGATTTTCTCTGCGGCCTCGGGCGTGAGGTTGCATTCGGCGATGTAGGCGACCACGTCGTGCCCTTTTGGTCCCCAAGCCTGTGCCCTGGTCGTTCCCAGCAGGCATAAGAGCGAGATGAATAGCGTCCGAAGCATAGTTTTATAGGATTTAATGGTTCATCGTGGCGAGAAACTCCTCGTTGTTGTCCGTGAGGTTCATCTGTTTTTGCAGGAACTCCATCGCTTCCACCGGGGTCATGTCCGAGAGATACTTGCGCAGAATCCACGTGCGGTTCATCACTTCGCGCGACAGCAGCAGGTCTTCGCGGCGGGTACCCGACGCGATTACATCGACGGCCGGATATATGCGCTTGTTGGCCAGCTTGCGGTCGAGCTGAAGCTCCATGTTACCCGTGCCTTTGAACTCTTCGAAGATCACCTCGTCCATCTTCGAACCGGTGTCGATCAGGGCTGTGGCGATGATTGTCAGCGAGCCTTTCTCTTCCGTGTTGCGGGCCGCGCCGAAGAAACGCTTCGGTTTGTGCAGCGCGTTGGCATCCACACCGCCCGAGAGCACCTTGCCCGAAGCGGGCTGCACCGAGTTGTAGGCGCGTGCCAGGCGAGTGATCGAATCGAGGAATATCACCACGTCGTGTCCGCATTCGACCATGCGCTTGGCTTTTTCGAGCACCATTTCGGCTACCTTGACGTGACGCGAAGCCTGTTCGTCGAAGGTCGAAGCCACGACTTCGGCCTTTACGTTGCGTGCCATTTCGGTTACCTCCTCCGGACGCTCGTCGATCAGCAGTACGATCATATAGACTTCCGGATGATTGTCGGCGATGGCGTTGGCGATCGACTGCATGAGCACCGTTTTACCGGTCTTGGGCTGGGCGACGATCAGCGCACGCTGCCCCTTGCCGATCGGCGAGAAGAGATCCACGATGCGGCACGAGAGGTTGTTGTGGCCGTTGCCCGTGAGACAGAATTTTTCGCTCGGGAAAAGCGGGGTCATGAATTCGAACTGTACGCGATCGCGGATGTACTCCGGTTCCAGTCCGTTGATGTCCGTCACGCGCACCAGCGGGAAATACTTCTCGCCCTCTTTGGGCGGGCGGATCGTGCCGGTCACCGTGTCGCCCGCCTTCAGTCCGAAGAGCTTGATCTGCGAAGGAGAAACGTAGATGTCGTCCGGGGAGTTCAGGTAGTTGTAGTCTGCCGAGCGCAGGAACCCGTAGCCGTCCGGCATTACCTCCAGAACGCCTTCACCGGCGATTTCTCCCGCAAAATCGTCTTTGGTAATGATCTCTTCCGTTGGATGCGTTGTGGGGAGTGTCTGCGGTTCCTCGTGCATTCCTGGACACGTTTCGCCGTCCAGGGCGATTTTTTTTATCTCTGGTTTGGAAGTATCTGTGCCTGCGAATGAAGGGGCGGCCTGTTCCTTGCGGGAGGGACGGCCACGGCGTTTACCGCCCTCTTTTGGCGCTGCGGGAGTCGGTGTCGTCGTGGTCTGTGCGGCGGGTTGCTCCCGTATTTCGACGGAGGCCTGAGTGGATTCCGTCTTGGCAATACGCGGCCGACGGGTTTTCTTGGGAGCTTCGGCGGGGCTTTGTTGCGTTTCGGTATCCGCAACGCCTCCGTCCTGCGTGAAATTCAGAATTTTTTCGATAAGGTCCTTTTTTTTCATCATAAGGAGAGGGATTCCCAGTGCCTTACCTATTTCACGCAATTCAGCCAGACTCTTGCCTTCAAGTGCTTTAAGGTCTTGCATATTTGTCCGAATAAAATGTTGGATATATTAAGTGGGTGATGAAACCGATCGGATGATCGGTTGTCGGATTGTGTGGCAAAGATAGCTAAATATTTTTAATTGCAAATTTCTTGCTTCTAAATAAATATGGCAAGGGCTAAAATCTATTTCCCGGTAGATATAGGTTGGTAGTATATCGCTTTTCCTTATTAAAAGTTAAAACAAGGTTGTTGTTGTCCGAAAATTTATCGTACGGTCGGTAATCGTTTGAAAGTTGAAACCCGGTCGAAAACGTATCGCTCTCTGTATGACGTCAGATTGTGGTCTGTGAAAATAAAACCGACCGCTAATCTTGCGATTAGCGGTCGGTCCGTACTCGGAGCGGGAATCGAACCCGCACGGCCATTGCTGGCCACAGGATTTTAAGTCCGGCGTGTCTACCTATTCCACCATCCGAGCAGCCGTCTTCGGAAAAAGACGGGACAAAAGTAACAAAAATTTACTGATTTACAACGTCCCGTCGATATATGCTATGATTTTATCAGTGTCGCCGGGTGGGGTCCAGAAGATTTCCGGGTCGCGGCGGAACCAGGTGAGCTGCCGTTTGGCGTAGCGGCGCGTGTTTCGTTTGATAAGCTCCACTGCCTCGTCGCGGCTGCATCGTCCGTCGAAGTAGGCGAACAACTCCTTATACCCTACCGTTTGCAGGGCGTTCAGGTGTTTGTAGGGATAGAGCCGACGGGCTTCGACCTCCAGTCCTTCTGCCAGCATTTCGTCCACGCGGCGATCGATTCGCCCGTAGAGTTCGGCACGGGGAACGTCGGTTCCGATTTTAAGGATTCGGAAGTTCCGTTCGCGTCGGGGCTTTGTCCGCTGTTCCGAATAGGGACGTCCGGTTTGCAGACATACCTCCAATGCCCGCACGACACGTGCAGGATTGCTCCGATCGACCTGCGCATAATAAACCGGATCGAGCCGCTTCAACTCTTCGCCCAGCGATTCGAGGCCTTCATTCGCAAGTCGCTGTCGGAGTGTTCTCCGCAATTCCGGGTCGGCTTCCGGCAGGTCGTCCATCCCCTCGCAAAGAGCCTTCACATACAATCCCGATCCTCCGACCGCGATTACCGTATCGTGCCGTACGAACAGTTGCCGAAGCAGTTCGAGCGCCTGCACTTCGTATTGCCCACAGTTGAAGTCCTGCTGTATGTCGAGTGTGGCAATAAAATGGTGTTCAATGGCTTTTAATTGTTCATTCGTGGGCTGTGCTGTACCGATCGGCATTCCCCTATACACTTGCCGGGAATCGGTCGAAAGGATCGGCGCCCGGTAATGCTTTGCCAGGCGAATGCTCAGATCCGTTTTACCCGACCCCGTTGCGCCGACCAAAACGACGAGCCGCTTGTCAGTCATCGTCGCTGTAATTGTCGTCGCCTTCGAACGAACTGAAGTCGCCCATCATCTCCTCGAAAATAGAGCCTTCCGACTCATTGGCGTCGGGATCGAACTGATCGGGAGCCGGGGCGTGCTCGAAAGCTACGCGCGGATATTCCATCCCTTGCTCCGGCTTTTTGGCTTCGGTCAGTTCGAGGTAGTACGCCCGGTCGCCCATGAGGTCGAACTGGTAGATCAGCCGGTCGCGATTGTTGTGAATCAACTGACCGAGCGTTATGTCCGCCATCGGCAGAGGAGCGTCCTCTGAATTATCTCCCATGTCCATCAGCGTGAATTCGCGCAACCGGTTCCACTGCTTGTCGGCCGTGAAGAACGAAGACATCCCCTCTTCATAGCCAAGCGAACGCGTGATGAACTCATGAAACCCGAGCAGCGTCATATCGTACGGCACCTCGTAGTCGCGGACGAAATGGTCGTTTTCATCGCTCAACATTCGGAATTTGAAAACCATTGACATATTTCTTCGTGTTTTGTACATTGTTTGAATAAGCAAAAATAGGGATATTTTCATAAAATATCCCCACTTCGCACAATATTTCCGCCGTTTCGGTGTACTGCCCCGCTCTTATTCCCAGAAGTTGAAGAAATGGTGCACAGGGCCGTGACCCTTGCCGATTTCGTATTCGGCTCCGGCGATGATTGCGGCATTGATGTACTCCTTGGCGCAGACGACCGCTTCGTCCAGAGGCAATCCATGGGCGAGAAAAGCTGCTACGGCCGAGGAGAGCGTGCAGCCCGTACCGTGCGTGTTAGGCGTGTCGAGCCGCATGGAGCGCAGAGGGGTCGCTTTGTCGGTTTCGGCGTTGTAGAATACGTCGATAAGCTCGGTATCGTGCAGGTGTCCGGCTTTGAGCAACACGGAAACTTTGCGTCCGAAGGAGAGTTCGCGTGCTACCTGCGGCAGCTCCTCCTGTCCGGCGATCTTGCGTCCGAGCAGAATCTCCGCTTCGGGGATATTCGGAGTGATGACCCGCACAAACGGTACCAGCTCTTCTTGGAGCGTGGCGATCGCTTCTTCCTGCAGGAGCCGATCGCCGGAGGTGGCGACCATCACCGGATCGAGGACGATGTTGCGGATGTCGTAAGCGGCCAAAGTTTCCCGCACGGCCCGGATAAGTTCCGATGAGTGCAGCATACCGATCTTAACGGCGTCGGCGCCGATGTCATCCAGCACCGACCGGATTTGGCCGGTGACGAAATCCACAGGCACCGGGTGTACGCCCGTGACGCCTACCGTATTTTCATCCACGACGGCTACGATGGCCGACATCCCGTAACAACCGCAGGCCGAGAAGGTTTTCAGGTCGGCCTGAATGCCTGCTCCGCCGCTCGGATCGCTTCCGGCGATCGTCAGGACCCGCTTATAGTGTTTTTTCATAATTGATTTTGTTAATCAGATTATTGGCACATTTACTTGAATGAACGCTTTTTATATTTTCCAACTTTCCAGATACCAGGCGCTGTCCCAGAACAGCCACTCCATCTTGGTACAGCGCAGGAAGATGTCGGTCATCCGGCGCCGGGTTTCCGGCCCGGTTTTTTCGGCCAGTGCGTCGCAGATTCCGATAGCCTGCGAAGTCGCTTCGGTGAAGGAGGGATCGGCGTAGGTCTCGATCCACTGTGCATAGGGATTCCCACTTCCCTGCTGCCGGGCGATGATCTGCCGCCCGACCTGCTGATAGACCCAGAAGCAGGGAAGCACGGCAGCGGCTTCCACTTCGACCGGGGCTGTGGCCTGGGCTTGCAGTACCGAGGTGTAGAGCAGGCATGTCGGGCTGATCTCTTCGGGAGCCGGTACGTCGCCTTTCAGGAAGGAGCCGTGCAGCGCCTCCTCGACCTCTATGCCGTCCGAAGCGAAGCGGATGAAAGCCGCGATGTGCTCCTTCTCGGTAAGACGGGAAGCGATGTGGGTCAATACCCTGGAGTAATGCGCCAGATACAGCGAATCCTGCCGCAGGTAGAACAGGAACTTGTCGGCGGCCAACGTACCCCGGGCAAGCTCTTCGACGAACGGATGTTCGATGATTTTCAGGTAGGTAGGCCGAGCAACATCCCAGGCCTCTTCGCTCCATTTTTTCATAATGTCGGTTTATTTGCAGGCGGTAACGGCTACGTAATCTCCCTTTTCGTACCCTTCCGACGGCTGCTCTTCCTGCCGGTTCGAGTAGAGCGGGTGCGTGGTGAGGGTCTGGGCGAAGCGGAGATCCCGGAATCCGGCTTTTTCGAGCAGCTCGATCTTCTCGGCCGTCGTGCGCCAGTTGGCGACCCGGACGAATTCGATCGGATAGGGATTCTCGGGATAGGTCCCTGCGAGCAGCGGATGATCCCACGTGCCGAGGGCTTTGGCCAGGTTGTACAGCACACCGTAGGTGCTCTCTTTCGGAACGTCGATCAGGATGATCCGGCCGCCTTCGGGCAGGGCGTCGTAGGCTTTGCGGACGACGCTTTCCAGATCGGTGATGTAGCTGGGGGTACCGTTGAAGAGAATCGTATCGTAGTCGCCGCAGCCGAAATCGGCTTCTTCGGCGGTCGAGATCGTCACCTTCATCCCCCGCTTGCGGGCGATTTCGGCCATTCCTTCCGACGGTTCGATGCCGTCGGTGATCGTGATACCGTACTCTTTGGCCAGAATCGTTTCGAAGAGTCCGCTGCCGCAACCGACCGAGAGCGTCCGCCCCGGATTTTTCAGCACGTGGGCCACCAGATTGATTTCCGAGTAGAGTACGTTGCGGTTTTCGAGGAACCAGGCGTCGTAAGCCGGAGCATATTCGTCAAATCCTTTTCCCATAGGTTCTTTTTGTGTTTTTTGCAGGTTAATAATCTATGATTTGGGTTTGCAGGGTACGCAGGTCGATTGTGAACAGTCGCCCGTCGAGCGGCTCGCCGAAGCCGCAGAGGTATTTGATCGCCTCGGAAGCTTGCAGCGTTCCGATGACGCCCGGCACTGTGCCGAGTACGCCCTGCGTGATCCGGGGACGGGCGCAAAGTGCCTTCCGGTCGGGATAGAGATCGCGGTAACGACGGCCTTTCCGGCCGTTGAAAACGGTCACCTGACCGTAAAACTCCCCGATCGAGCCGTGCACCCAGGGTTTTCGGCAGGCGGCACATAGGTCGTCGAGCAGGTAACGGGTCGGAAAGTTGTCGCAGCAGTCGAGTATCAGGTCGTAACCGTCCAGAATAGGCCGTGCGTTTTCCGGGGTAATTCCTTCCGGCCGGCATTCGAACGCGGTGTGGGACGAGAGCGCCGCGAGCCGCTCCCGGGCCGCAGCGCTCTTGGGCATTCCGATCTGTCGTTCGGTGTAGAGTACCTGCCGTTGGAGGTTGCTCTTGCTCACCGTATCCGCATCGGCCAGTCCGATGCGTCCCACGCCAGCTCCCGTCAGGTAGAGGGCTGCGGCCGAGCCGAGCCCGCCGATGCCGACGATCAGCACCGAAGCCTCTGACAACCTGCGCTGCCCCTGCTCCCCTATTTCCGGCAGCATCGTCTGCCGTGCGTAACGTTCCTCCATCGTCAGTCGAAGATTTTGTCCCAGTCTTTCCAGACGACTTCGTACCCTTCGCGGCGGATGTCGGCTTCGACCTGGGCCGGTGTGCGTTCGTCGCTGACGGAGAACTGTTCGAGGGACTGGGGATAGGTATGGTAGCCGCCCGGATCGGTTTTCGATCCGGCGCTCATCGATGTCGCTCCGAGCGTGGCGATGTGGTTGCGGAACGAGGGTTTTTCACGGGTCGAGAAGGAGATGTCCACGTCGTGATCGAAGATGCGGAAGGCGAAAGTGAGTTGGGCCAGCTCCCGGTCGGTCATCACCACATTCGGCTGAAAATGCCCTTCCGACGGACACATGCGCGGGAAATTGACGCTGTAGCGCGTTTTCCAGTAGTGCTTGCGCAGGTATTGCAGATGCAGGGCCATCATCGTCACGTCTGTGCGCCACTCTTCGAGGCCGATCAGTACGCCCATGCCGATCTTGTGCACCCCGGCCTGCCCCATGCGGTCGAAGCCGTTCACGCGCCATTCGAATTTGGATTTCATCCCCGCCGGGTGGTAGATGTTGTAGTTGGCGCGGTTGTAGGTCTCCTGAAAGCAGACCACCCCGTTGAGTCCGGATTGGGTCAGGCGGTAGTAATCCTCGCTCGCCAACGGCATTACCTCGATGGTGAGGTTGTTGAAATAGGGACGGCAGACCTTGAGCGCCTGTTCGATGTAATCCACGCCCGCTGCCCGGGGATTTTCTCCCGTTACGAGCAGCAGGTTTTCGAACGGTCCGAGTGCCCGGATCGCCTTGCACTCGTCTTCGATCTGTTCCATCGTGAGGATCACGCGGTCGAATTTGTTATGATGGTTGAATCCGCAGTAGATGCAGGAGTTCGTGCACGAGTTGGTGATATACATCGGAATATACATCGAAATAGTCTTGCCGAACCGCTCCTGTGTGTATCGGCGGCTCAGCCGGGCCATCGGTTCCAGGTAGGCGGCCGCTGCAGGTGAGATGAGCGCCATGAAGTCGTCGAGGGTCAGGTGTTCCTTGCCGAGCGCCGTCTCTACGTCTGCCGGTCGTTTGTGCTGAATTTGCCGGGTCGTCTCCTCCCAGTCGTATTTGGCTAATTCTTCTGAAAACATAGCGCGGCGGAATTAGTCGAGAAATGCGGTGAGAGGGCTCGACGCTTCGGCGCACTGTGCCTGTGCTCCGAGTCCGGCTTCGTAGGCTTCGCGCCCGGCAACGACGGCCTGGGCGAAGGCGCGGGCCATGCGCACGGGATCGCCTGCGACGGCGATGGCCGTATTCACGAGTACGGCGTCGGCACCCATCTCCATCGCCGCCGCCGCATGGGACGGGGCGCCTAATCCTGCGTCCACGATGACCGGGACGTTGCTCTGTTCGATGATGATGGCCAGCAGGTCGCGCGTAACCAGTCCCTTGTTGGTGCCGATCGGTGCCGCCAGCGGCATTACGGTCGCGGCGCCCGCCTCTTCGAGTCGCTTGCAAAGCACCGGATCGGCCTGAATGTACGGCAGTACCACGAAGCCCATTTTAGCCAACTGTTCGGTTGCCTTGAGCGTTTCGACCGGATCGGGCAGCAGGTATTTGGGATCGGGATGGATCTCCAGCTTGATGAAGTTCGTGCCGAAGGCTTCGCGGGCGAGCTGTGCCGCGAGCACGGCTTCCTCAGCGTCGCGTACACCCGACGTATTGGGCAGCAGTTGAATCTCCGGACGGCGTACATGCACGAGCATGTCGTCCTGCGGGTTATTCATGTCGATGCGCTTCATTGCTACGGTGACCATCTCCGATTCCGAAGCGGCGATTGCGCGGGCCATCAGTTCGTTGGAGCTGAATTTTCCCGTTCCTACGAACAGGCGCGAACGGAACGTCCGTCCGCCGATAACTAATTCACTCATTGTTTAGTTCGGTTTATTATATTAATTATTCGTTGAGTTTCTTCGAGGGTGTTTTCCGCTTGCAGCAGTGCGCCCGAGAGCGCTATTCCGGTCACTCCCGTTGCGAGAATATTTTCCACGTCGGCTGCCGTGATGCCCCCGATAGCGACGACGGGCAGCGCGATGCCGGCATTGCGGCAGCACTCCATAATCGTGCGGTAGCCTTCGAGTCCGAGTACGGGACTCAGGTTGCGTTTGGTCTGCGTGAAACGGAACGGTCCGAGGCCGATGTAGTCGGCGCCCTGCCCTGCCCCCCGTTCGATGTCTTCGAAGGTGTTGGCCGTCGCTCCGATCAGGTATTCCGGCCCCAGCAGGCGGCGGGCTTCCGCTACGGGCATGTCGAGCTTGCCCAGATGCACGCCGTCGGCATTCAGTTCGCGGACGAGTTCCACGTGATCGTCGAGGATGAATTTCGCACCGTACTCCCGGCACAGCTTTTCGATTTCACGTCCGATGCGCAGCACCTCTTCCGCCGGAGTGTCTTTCATGCGGAGCTGCACCCAGCGGCAGCCTCCTTCGAGTACGGCCCGGGTGCCGGCGATCTCGTCGTAACGGTCGGTATGGTGGGTAATGAACTGTAACATATTTTTAGTAGTTGTATATTTATTTAATGTACCGTTGTCTGACGTTTGTCGCGTCGAACCGGCGATCGATTATCGCGGCTCTTGGCCGAGCCTGTAATTCCGACCTTCCCCTGCTCCTTCTCGGAGGGGATTTGGTGCGCTGTGCTTTCCAAGAGGTACATTAAAGTATTGTTATTTATCAGACCGATTTCCGGATGGTTTTCCGCCGGTTTATCGGTTGAATTTTCGTATTTCCCGCATGCGCCGCACCAGTTCTTCGGGTGTAGCGCCCTGCCAGATGTACCCGAGAAAGGCCGCTCCCCCGAATCCATACTCCTGTAACGCGGGCAGGTGTTCCGGCCGGATGCCGCCGAGCGCTGCGACGCGCGGATTGATGATGCCCTGCGCGAATGCCTTTCGGAGTTCGTCCGGTGCATACCCTGCTCGGTAGCCGGTTTTGGAGATGCTGTCGAAAATCGGGCTGAGAAAAAGGTAGTCTTCCGTCGGGTGCGATGCGATCTCGCCGAACGAGTGGCACGAGCGGCTTATCAGTCCCCCGAATCCGGCGGGGATCTCCGGGTTGCGGGCGTTCAGGTGTACTCCTCCGATGCCGTACTCTCCGGCCAGATGCAAATGATCCTGCAAAGTCAGACGAGGATATAGTTCCGGCGGCAGCGCTTCGATCAGGCGGCGCATGTCTGCTTCGGCCGATTGCGGTTTACGCAGATGCACCCGATCGACTCCTTCCGAGAGCAGAATCCGAATCGACTCCGCTTCCGATGCGGCGAACGACGTGTCGGTGATGACGATGATACGCATCATCCTCCGCACACGGCGCGTATGACAGTGATTTTCGTTCCGGCCTGCAAGCGGGTCGTCGGCCACTCGCTGCGGGGCACGACCTTGTTGGCGATCGCAACTGCGATTCCGTCGGCAGCGATACCCTCCTGCATCAGCAGTTCGGCAAGCGTCGTTGCTGCGTCGGTTTCGACGGGTGAGTGATTGATGAATACTTCCATGATTTACCGTAATTGCGGAGATGCTTCGACGAGAAAATTACGGTCTATGAACAAGTTCCTCCGGCGGTACTGACCGCATCAGGTTCATAGGGTATGATCTCAGCCTTTCCGGTCTTTCCCGACGAAGGCACCCCTCTTGTGTCTTATGTATGATGCAAATATAGGAAAAATTTCGGAAGGATGTTCGTTTTTTTAATTCATCCTTCCGGCTATGCGTTCGGATTTGGAGGTAAGTTTCCGTCGGCGGGGCGTTTATAGAAAATTAGAGGAAACGGGAAAATCTCCCGTTTCCTCTTTGTATTTCTACTTATTCCGCCTCTCCCGATTGCTCCCCGTTTTTTGTCGGTGAGCGTTATTCGCGCAAAGCATTGTGCGGAAGCACGATGTGGTGGAAGACTTCGTTGCGGTTTGTAATACGACCTCTTTTTTCCGGCTGTTTTCGTTCGCACGAGAGGTTGGGGCGTCAATAATTGATCCAGCGGATTTTTCGGTTCTCCTTGCCGCCCAATTCCATAGCCCGACGGCGGATCCTGTCCGGTTGTGCACCCGTGGTCGGGTTGCTCAAGTTGAGCGCATTATACACGGTATCTACCGTGCACCCCATTTTCATAGCGATCTGTCGTTTCAGATCGGGTGCGATTTCGATTACCTTTTTATATACTTGTCGTCGCATTATCGAAAGAATGATATTATATTTGTTATAATTTTTTTCGTTCGGTTTTTCGAACACTATTCGTTCGATCTGTTTGATACTATAAGTATAGATAATATTCGAAGAATTAAATCTGTATGTCGAGGAATTTTCTATAATTTATTTTTATAAATACGGTTTTTATTATAAACTACTTTTGGTATGACGGTCAAGGACAGAATAATGGAATTTTGTAGGATGAGCGGCATCAAGCCGGGGCGCTTCGAACGCGAGTGCGGACTATCGAATGCCTATCTGTCGAAACTGAAACATGAACCGAGCCGTGATAAACTCGGTAAAATTTTCGCCCGCTATCCCGAATTGAATAAAGATTGGCTGTTGAACGGTGAAGGACCGATGCTGAATGTCGTTCACTATCCGGCAATGGAAGGCGGGAATGAGCTTTTGGTAAACGACCAGGAGTATTATGTCGGGCGACCGGCAGGCTCCGATGAAGTGTTGATTCCCAGGGATGCTTGGGAGGTAATAAAAAAGCAGGCCGACAGTTTCAAGGAGCGGGACGAGCAGATGAACCGGGTAATTTCTTTGCTGGAGAAGCAGATGGATAAAGGAAAATAAGGCTGACTGTTTTTGGAACTTTCAGGGGGCGATCCTGATAATCGTACTTTCGCTGCTGTTCGCTCTTTGTTCCGGTATTAAAACGAAACGATTCTGCATATCATTGATGTCCAGAATCGTTTACTTCTATATTATGTAATCTTGCCTAACAAAAAAGGTCCTTCGAAAAGGACCTCGTGAGCGGGAAACGGGGCTCGAACCCGCGACCCTCAGCTTGGGAAGCTGATGCTCTACCACTGAGCTACTCCCGCATTCGGAGAACAAAGTTACTCCGATTTTTTTATTTATCAACTCTTCGGGCGGTAAAATTTCAGGTTATTCTACCATTTTCCGCAGTGACGCAAGGTTTTTATCGTTTCGCAACTCCCTTCCCTCCGGAGTATAGAGGTAGTCGATCCGGTCGCGGAAATACTCTTCCACCTTGTTGCGGACGATTTTCATCGTACTGTTGATCAGTCCGTTTTGCTCGGTGAATGGCTCGTCCACGATAGCCAGTCCCGCCGGAAGCCACCGCTCGGGAAATTCTCCGGCATAGGGGCCGCCGGCCCGGTAACGGTCGATCTCCGCACCGAGGATGTCGGCGGCCGCAGCCGCTCTACCCTCCCGGATATCGCGGGCGTCGAGCTCGCGGCGCAGGGCGTCGCGATTGGGTACGACGATCGCCCCGGTGAAGGGACTTTGGTTGTTATAGATAATGATCTGGTCGATGAAGGGCGACTTATCGACGATCGCCTCCTCCATTCCTTCGGGGCTGTACTTCTCTCCGTCGCTGGCGATCAGCAGGCTCTTGAAGCGCCCCAATACGTAGAGGAAATCATCCTCCGACACATAGCCCATATCGCCCGTGTGGAGCCAGCCGTTGCGGACGGTCGCCGCCGTCGCATCGGGATTTTTCCAGTAGCCGGCCATGACGTTCTCGCCCCGGATGACGATTTCACCCTTTTGGCCGCGCGGCAGCTCTCGCCCCTCTTCGTCAAGGATTTTCAGGTCGAGCGGTTCGAGAATCTTGCCCGACGATCCGAACTTGTGCCAGTGGTACTTGGGCGAATTGGTCGAAATGACGGGTGTAGCTTCCGAAAGTCCGTATCCCTGGAACATCGGGATCCCGATGGCATAGAAAAAGCGTTGCAGCTCCGAATCGAGCAGTGCGCCGCCCCCGACGAAAAACTCCAGGCTGCCGCCGAATGCCTCCCGCACCTTGCGGAACAGCACGAGGTCGAAAAGTCCCACGACGGGTGCCAGCAGGATCCGCCAGCCCTTGCCCTTGTGGTAGCCGTCCTGATTGTAGATATAGGCCGTGCGGAGCGCGAAGTCGAACAACCGTTCAGTGAAAGGTCCTTTGGCCCGAATCGAAGTTTCGATGTTTTTGCGGAAATTTTTGGCCAGCGCCGGCACCGACAGCAGGAAGTTGGGTTTCACTTCGCGGATATTCTGCGGAATATTCTTGAGCGTCTCCATCGGGGTCGCCCCTATTTGTACGGTCGCCACGCTGGCGCCGCAGGCGATCATGATGTAGAATCCCACCACGTGCGCGAAACAGTGGTCCAGCGGCAGGATGATGAGCGTGCGGTAGCTGGACGGGATGTCGATGCGCGAGAGCGACTGTTCGACGTTGGCCGTGTAGTTGCGGTGGGTCAGGACGACGCCTTTCGGATCGGCCGTCGTGCCCGACGTGTAGGTGATCGTGGCGTAGTCGTCGTTCCGGATCGCCTGCCCTATTTTGAGAAATTCCTCCTTATGCCCGGCCAAATAGTCGCGGCCCAGACGTTTGAGCATGCCGTAGGCCGTTTCGCCGCTTTCGAGCGGAATGTGTCCCAGGACGATGATCTGTTCGAGTTCCGGCAGTTCCGCCCGGATGCGGCGGATCTTCGGAAGCTGTTGTTTCGAAACGAACAGCGCCTTGACCTCGGCGTGGCGGAGCCGGAACAACAGATCGTTCGACTCTTCGAGTTTGACCGACAGCGGAACGCTGATCGCTCCGGCATAGAAGATACCCAGCTCGGAGATGATCCAGCCGTTGCTTCCTTCAGCCAGGATAGCGACCTTGTCTTTGGGGCGAATACCCAGCGAAGCTAATCCGGCCCCCACTTCCAGGGCCTGTTCCCTGGTTTCCGCGTAAGTCGTGGGTTGGAAGGCGTGATGACGCTTCTCGAGCAGGAAGGTTTTCTTTCCGTATTTTTCAACGGAGGATTCGAACAGGTCGATAATCGTCTTTTTCATAGCTAATCCATTTTTAATACGGCGAGAAAGGCCGACTGGGGTACTTCGACATTGCCGATCTGACGCATGCGTTTCTTGCCCTTTTTCTGTTTCTCCAGCAACTTGCGCTTTCGGGAGATGTCGCCGCCGTAGCATTTGGCCGTCACGTCCTTGCGCACGGCCTTGACCGTTTCGCGGGCAATGATCTTGGCGCCGATGGCTGCCTGGATGGCGATGTCGAACTGTTGGCGCGGGATCAGCTCCTTGAGCTTCTCGCACATTCTGCGTCCGAAATCGTAGGCGTGGTCGGCATAGATCAGCGACGAAAGGGCATCGACCGGTTCGCCGTTGAGCAGGATGTCCAGTTTGGCCAGCTTGCTCGGACGGAACCCGATGCGGTGGTAGTCGAACGAGGCGTAGCCCTTGGAAATGCTCTTGAGCTTGTCGTAGAAGTCGAACACGATTTCCGACAGGGGCATCTCGAAATTGACCTCCACGCGATCCTGCGTGATGAAGGTCTGGTTTTTCATGATACCCCGCTTGTCGATGCAGAGCTTAAGCACATTGCCCAGGAAATCCGACTTGGTGATGATTTGAGCCAGGATATAAGGCTCCTCGATCGAGTCGATTTTGGTTATTTCGGGCAGGCCCGAGGGGTTGTGCACCTCGAGCACGTCGCCCTGCGTCGTGGTGATTTTATAGGATACGTTCGGGACGGTCGTGATGACGTCCATGTCGAATTCACGGTAGAGGCGTTCCTGGATGATCTCCATGTGCAGTAGTCCGAGAAATCCGCAGCGGAAGCCGAAGCCCAATGCCAGCGAACTTTCGGGTTCGAACGTGAGCGAGGCATCGTTGAGCTGCAACTTTTCGAGCGAAGCCCGCAGGTCTTCGTACTGGTCGGCTTCGACGGGATAGACGCCCGCGAAGACCATCGGTTTCACATCCTCGAAACCGGCGATGGCCTCCGTCGAAGGGTTTTCGACCGATGTGATCGTATCGCCCACCTTGACGTCCGACGAAGTTTTGATACCCGAACAGATATAGCCCACGTCCCCGGCACGGATTTCGTCGCGGGGCTGCATCTTGAGCTTCAGCACGCCCACCTCGTCGGCGTCGTACTCGCTGCCCGTGTTGAAGAATTTGACATGCTCGCCCTTGCGGATCGTGCCGTTGAAGACGCGGAAATAGGCGATGATGCCCCGGAAGGGGTTGAACACCGAGTCGAAGATCAATGCCTGCAACGGAGCGTTCGCATCGCCCTGAGGCTCCGGAATCCGCTCGACGATGGCTTCGAGCACCTCTTCCACGCCCAGTCCCGTTTTGCCGGAGGCGCAGAGGATCTCGTCCGGGTCACAACCCAGCAGATCGACTACCTGATCCTTCACTTCGTCGATCATCGCCGAGTCCATGTCGATCTTGTTCAGTACGGGAATGATCTTCAGGTCGTGCTCGACAGCCAGGTAAAGGTTCGATATGGTCTGCGCCTGGATACCCTGCGTGGCATCGACTACGAGCAGAGCCCCTTCGCACGAGGCGATGGCACGCGATACCTCATAGGAAAAGTCCACGTGGCCCGGAGTGTCGATCAGGTTGAGCACGTATTTTTCGCCGTTGCGGGCCAGGTATTCCATCTGGATCGCATGGCTCTTGATGGTGATGCCCTTTTCGCGCTCCAAGTCCATGTTGTCCAGGACCTGGGCCTGCATTTCCCGCTGGTTGAGCGTATTGGTCTTTTCCAGCAGGCGGTCGGCCAGTGTCGATTTGCCGTGGTCGATGTGGGCTATGATGCAAAAATTGCGTATGTTTTTCATTGTCGAGTGAAATCCTTATATAATAATGTGCAAAGATAATATCTTTCCGGAGAAAAACAATGGATTTCAGGCGTTGTCGGGGGCTGATTTCTTGCCCTGGTCGTATTCTGCTGCCGAAAAAAATGATTACTTTTGCGACCATAAAATCGAATCGACAATGATACGTCAATATGCCGGACTGGTCAAGTTCGCCCATACGATTTTCGCCATGCCTTTCGCCCTCGTCGGGTTCGTTTATGCGCTGCGTACCGAGGGGATCTCTTCGGACTGTTCGGGCAGGTACGGCTGGGTGGTGCTGCTCTTGCAGGTGTTGCTCTGCATGGTCTTCGCCCGCAACGCCGCGATGGGCTTCAACCGCTGGGCCGACCGCCGCATCGACAAGGCCAATCCCCGCACGGCCGACCGAGAAATTCCGGCCGGAAAGATCAGTGCCCGGGCAGCGCTCCGTTTCGTGATCGTCAATGCGCTGCTGTTCATCGTCACGGCCTCTACCATCAATTTACTTACCGGTCTGCTGTCTCCTGTGGCTCTGTTCGTTATATTGATGTATAGCTATTGCAAGCGGTTCACCGCGCTGGCGCATCTGGTGCTCGGTCTGGGGCTGGGTATTGCTCCGGTGGGGGCGTACATTGCCGTCACGGGACATTTCGCATGGCCGCCCTGTATCCTGGCGTTGCTGGTGATGACCTGGTGCGGCGGCTTCGACATCATCTATGCGTTGCAGGACGCCGATTTCGACCGCAAGAACGGCCTTTACTCCATCCCGGCCCGTTTTTCGGCACGGGTGTCGCTCCTGTTCAGTATTTTGTTGCACGCCGTGAGCGTCGCGGCGCTTTTCTGGTTCGGATCGTTTTGCCCCCAGAACGGCTGGCTGTGGCTCGGCGAAGGGCTTTTCACGCTGATTCTCGTCGCCGAACACCTGTTGGTGACCCCGACACGGCAGCGGAATATCGGCATCGCTTTCGGCACGCTCAACGGCATTGCGAGCACGGTGCTGGCCGTCTTCGTAATTACCGCTCTTTTGCGGGGATAAAATCGGGATATTTTTATACCTTTGCTTACTCTTTGTCAATAATAAAATATTACACATACTATGAATATCTCCTATAACTGGCTGAAACGCTACCTTAAAACCGATCTGTCGGCCGAAGAAATGGCGACGATCCTCACCGATATCGGCCTGGAGGTCGAGAGCTTCGAAAAGATCGAATCGATTCGCGGCGGACTTGCGGGCGTCGTGGTCGGCGAGGTGCTGACCTGCACGGATCATCCCGATTCGGACCATCTGCACCTGACGACCGTGGATGTAGGCGGCGAGGCTCCGTTGCAGATCGTCTGCGGTGCTCCCAACTGTCGGCAGGGTCTCAAGGTCCTCTGCGCTACGGTAGGTGCGGTGCTCTACCCTAACGGCGGCGAGGAGGAGTTCAAGATCAAGCGGAGCAAGATCCGGGGCGTGGAGTCGCTCGGCATGCTCTGTGCCGAGGACGAACTGGGTATCGGAGCTTCGCATGAGGGCATTATGGAGCTGCCGGCCGACGCGAAAGTCGGCCAGCCGGCCCGGGAGTATCTGAAGCTGGAAGACGACTATGTCATCGGCATCGGTCTGACTCCCAACCGCATCGATGCGGCGTCGCATATCGGCGTGGCACGTGATCTGGCGGCCTATCTTAAAAGCCAGGGCAAGCCCGTCGAACTGCAATGGCCCGACGTGAGCGCTTTCGCCGTCGATAACCGCGATCTGAAGATCGATGTGCAAGTGAAAAACAGCGAAGCCGCACCGCGCTATGCGGGTGTTACGGTCAAGAATTGTAAGATAGGCCCTTCGCCCGAATGGATGCAGAACTGCCTGCGGGCTGCGGGCATTACCCCAAAAAACAACCTGGTGGACATTACCAATTTCGTACTTTTCGAACTGGGACAGCCCCTGCACGCTTTCGATGCAGCGAAGATCGACGGCAGCCGGATCGTGGTCAGAACCTGCGAGGAAGGTACTCCGTTCGTGACGCTCGACGGCGTAGAGCGCAAGCTCACGGCCAACGACCTGATGATCTGCTCGGCTACGAAACCCATGTGTATTGCGGGCGTTTACGGCGGGTTGGATTCGGGCGTGAGCGATACGACAACCGACGTATTCATCGAGAGCGCCTATTTCAACCCGGTCTGGGTGCGCAAGACGGCCAAGCGCTTCGGTCTGAACACCGATTCTTCGTTCCGCTTCGAGCGCGGCGTGGATCCCGACATACAGGTCTATGCCCTCAAGCGTGCCGCCCTGCTGATGAAGGAGCTGGCTGGAGGAGAGATCGCCTCCGAAATTACGGATATTTGCTCCGCTCCTATCGAAAAGTTCAAAGTGGAACTCGATATAAAGCGTGTCAATCGTCTGATCGGCAAAGAGATTCCTGCCGATACGATCCGCACGATTCTCGGTGCGCTCGACATTAAAATCGAGGCCGAGGAAGGTGACCTATGGCGCGTGGCCGTGCCGCCCTATCGGGTCGATGTGACGCGCGAGGCCGATTTGGTCGAGGAGATTCTCCGCATCTACGGCTACAATAACATCCCTGTTCCCTCGCACGTCAATTCGGCGCTCTCCTACGCGCCGAAACCCGACCGGAACAAGCTGATGAACCTCGCCGCCGATTTCCTGACGGCTAACGGCTTTACGGAGATCATGTCCAATTCGCTGACGAAAGCGGCTTATTACGAGGGTCTCACCTCTTACAAGCCGGAGCATTGCGTGAAGATACTCAATCCGCTCAGCAACGATCTGAACGTCATGCGACAGACGCTGCTTTTCAATATGCTCGAAGCCGTGCAGTTGAATGCCAACCACCGCAATGGCGACCTGAAGCTGTACGAGTTCGGCAACTGCTATTTTTACGATGCGACGGCCGCTATGCCGGAAGAGCCGCTGAAGGCTTATTCCGAGCAGTTCCGCCTGGCGATCGCCGTAACCGGCATCGCTGCGCCTCTTTCGTGGAACCGGAAACCGGAGCAGGCATCGTTCTTTACGCTGCGAGCGATTGCCGAGAAGCTGTTGCGTCGTTTCGGGCTAGACCTTTATACGCTCAAGTCCGAATCGCTCCGCAGCGATCTTTACGGGGATGCACTCTCCTTCTCGCTCAACGACAAGGCCAGGGAGTTGGTGCAAATGGGTGTCGTTTCGTCGAAGCTGCGCAAGACTTTCGACCTGAAACAAGATGTTTATTATCTGGAGATGGATTTCGGGGCCCTGGTCAAGGCTACACGCAAGAATAAGGTCTCGGCTAAAGAGCTTTCCAAGTTCCCGGAGGTAAAACGCGATTTGGCGCTGCTGATCGACAAGGAGGTGACTTTCTCCGCGCTGCGTGATATTGCTTTCGCGGCCGAACGCAAGTTGCTCAAACGAGTTTCGCTCTTCGATGTCTATGAGGGCGACAAGCTGCCCGAAGGTAAAAAATCGTATGCCCTGAGTTTCGTACTGGAGGACAAGACCCAGACGCTGACCGACAAGATGATCGAGCAGGCGATGGCCAACCTGACAGCTCAGTTCGAACGCAAGGCGGGTGCGCAGGTGCGGGCTTGATTTTTGAAACGCCTGTCTGCGGGAGGCAAGTCTGTCCGCCCGCAGAACGGGTTCCGAGCGAAAGACAAGATTATGAAGCGCTGTAAAATTACGATCCTGCAACGGACTCTGAACGAGAAATTGGCACGGGAGTATGCCGCTCCCGGCTTTACGAAGTGCCCGATGATGCGGGAGGGACAGGTCTTTTATGCGGACTATGCCAAACCCGAAGGTTTTTGCGACGAAGCGTGGAAGGCGGTCTATCAATATGTATTCGCCCTGTCGCACGGCGCCGGAAAGTTCTATTTCGGCGATTGGATCACGAAGGAAGGCGTGGCGATCTGTTCCTGCAACGACGGACTCCGCCCGGTAATCATGAAGATCGAGCGTACGGACGAGGACTCCTCGATCTCTTACGAACCGGTGGAGTAATTTCCGAAGTTCGGGCGGAACGGGTACGGATATTTCAGAACGGCGCTGCGGATTCAACACCCGCAGCGCCGTTTCTCATCTTGCGCCCGAACTCGCCTACTCTTCTTCGGTATTCGCTTCGATTAGGTTCAATGCAGTTTCCAGCACTTCGTCCCGCCCTTCCCGAACGCCTTCGAGGGTGGGTCGTACTTCGTGGTCGATCTTCACACCCTGCCGATTCACCACCCATCCGTCGGGATAATACCACCCTAACCCGGAAAATGCGCCGAGTACTCCCCGAGGCAACGTAAATTTGCTGATATTGCCATCGGCTCCGGCGCTTTGAGAACCGATCGTTATAGTATATGGATTATTTTGGATTTTTTGTACGGATGTTTCCCCGTAACTTTGCGTCCCTTCATTAACCATTATAATGATAGGGGCGTTGTATTTTTCCGTTTTATATGTCGGATAAGAATAGTCTCTCGCGTAAAATACTCCCGGCAATGCAAGATCGGGGTAAGTAAATCGGACCGTATATTTAACATCGTCCGGAACGATGTACTGGCTTACAAATTCATTAAAATCTTGTGAAGGATAATAGCGTAAATCGATAATCAATCCTCTGTTTTTTTCAGGCCGTTTGAGATCTCCGGTATCTCCTCCTCTTTCGAGAGTTTGTTCGGACAGATATACCCGATCGAATCTTCGAGCATCGAGAATGTCTTGTGGTATTTCCAAAGGTAATTCCAACCGAAATGTCCTGGCATCTTTGTTACGTCGGCCAACGTGTCCCTCGTCACTCCGTCACGGCGGTAGCGGATCGATAGCGGCCGATTCTCTTTAGTGCGCAGAATTTGATCGGCCGTAGCTGCCAGCACGTCGTTCTCGTTGGAGCAGGAAATGAATTCCCTGGTTTGTGCCATGTAATATTCGACCGGTTTATCTTCGACAGCGACGATTTCGTCCCCCACCTGAAAGGGAGCTTTCCGCTCGCTCTTCACCGGGACGGTATCGGGCGTTACGACGATGAGCCGCCCTTCGACGAAGCCTGTGTTGAGAGGGACTCGATAACGGCCGAACAATTCGAAGATTCCTCCGCCGTATTGTGCGTGGTTGTCGTCGAGTTCCGCGATCATCCGTCGCGTTTCCCGCAGGTAACTGCCCGTCGGGTGTGCCATACGCCGGATATATTCGGGAAGAACATCGTTCCAGTCCTTGTCGGTCAAGTATTTACTTGGAAAGAAATATTCGACCATGTTCCAGAAACGGAATACCGTGAGCAGACGATAACCGTAGTCGGGATTCGACAAGTCGTAATAGGGTTTTTCTCCGTCGAAACAGGGATTGGGAGACCATTGGTCATAGGTTTCGTAATACGTTTGCGACACGTAACGGTTCCCTGCGGTTCGGTCGGCAGAACGCAGCCGGACCAGACGCTCCGAAAGCTCGCGGCCGAGCGTTGCCGTATCCCGAATCCATCCGATGTCGGTGCGGTGTTCGAAAACCGAATCCGACGCCAGTATCTTCTCGTATTTCTCGGGCGTTGTTTTGTACCGGCCGAAGCCGTCGATCCACTGGGCCAATATCTCGTTGCGAGCGGCAGGAGCGGTATCGGCTATCAGAGGCAGCAACTCGAAAAGTTCGAAATCCAAGTCGTACCGGTCGTCCGAAAATGCCGGATGGTGATATTTCACGAATCCCCACACACGGCCCAATACTTCGAGGTTTCGCAGCGTAGCGCTGTCGATCTCCGTACGGTCGAAACCCGAGTGCCGCGAATAGTCGGCGTACTGTTTCGGCCGGGTGCAGCCCGAAGGGAAAAAATTTGAAACAAGCAGCAGGAATACGACGATTTTTTTCATAACATAAATCTTTTGGCTCCATTCGTAGCAACCGAAAAATTATCGAAAACGATCTCTTGCCGTTCGGCAGCCTATGAGCTGCCAAGCGAATAAAAGTGTCGTTTCGCCGGTGCGAGGTACTTTAACAAAGTTAAGGTTTTTTCCGAAAGGCGCGATCTTTTTTAAGAATTTCGCAATCAAAAAACAATGATTCGGCACGAGTCCGCACGATTGCTCTCATCTTTCACTATCTTTGACATAGTCTTAGATAGGCTGCGTCTCGGAAAAATGGGAACAAGCTCCCATTTTCTCTCGGCTTTCACTATCTTTGCACAAAATCGGCTGTGGCTCGGATCGCCTCGGGCGAATTCGGACTGTTATCCGATCATAAAGATACCTTAGATTTGCGCAGTAAACAGGAGATGAGATAGAGTTGGTAATTTTGTAGA
>OKTG01000003.1_pt1 | contig 260841 bp, 223 predicted proteins | sample 1606091 | NCBI WGS metagenome assembly OKTG01 (sample SAMEA3879512, study PRJEB24766) | human gut metagenome | biome: human-associated habitat; feature: feces | place: USA | collected 1985/1987 | reverse complement strand
TATAAATAATGTCTACAATAATTGGGTTGGTGTCTACTTTTAGATTACCACTTCAATTGCTCGTCCCTTTTGGACTTCAGCATACCTTTCCTCCGCTTCAACGTCCAATCTGCCGTGCTTGCTCATCCCTTTTGGACTTCAGCATACCTTCTCTCCGCTTCAACGTCCAATCTGCCGTGCTTGCTCATCAGTCAGACTCCCCTCTGGTCCATAGGAAAAAGGGAGCGAAGAAGCTCACGCTTCCTCACTCCCTTTTTCCTATGGACCAGAGGGGAGTCGAACCCCTGTCCGAAAACCCATTCCCTGTTCTTCTACTATCATAGTTGATTGTTTAACATTCCCTCCGGTACACGGGAATCAACACCCTTGCACCTTTAGTAGCTTCATGATACGACCAGCATCTCAAAGCTTTGATACTGTCGTTTCCTACATGTTCGAAGCCTGGATCTTAAAGTGTAGGTGCTTTAAGTCAGACTGCTGCAATTAGGCAGCGTATGCTAAATTATCGTTAGCGTTTATATTTAAGTTTGGATTTTGACGCTTTCCTGCGGATAGCTTCACCAGCTTCAAGATCCCCGTCGAAACCTTTACTAGCCCGTGTGTAAGCAGTTTTATCTGCTTATTTATATTAACATTGGCATAATGCCAAGTCAATGAACTTGTTATTCAAAACTGATAAAATATTTCTAAAATCTGAGATTCTTGTTCTTGAATTCCTTCTGTGCATCTCTTATCTGGTCTTTCTTTGCAATAGAATCTCTCTTGTCAAAGTTCTTCTTACCTTTTCCAAGACCAATTTCCATCTTCACCTTTCCCTCTTTCAGATATACCTGAAGCGGAACAAGTGTGTATCCTTTTATTGTAAGTTCACCTGTAAGCTTATTAATCTGATTCTTGTGAAGAAGCAGCTTCTTAGGTCTTAAAGGGTCTTTATTGAATATGTTTCCCTTCTCATATGGTGTAATATTCATACCTAATACATACACTTCACCATTCTCAATCTTAATGTAAGATTCCTTAATTGAGCACTTACCTGCTCTGATTGATTTAACCTCAGTGCCGTGAAGTACCATACCTGCCTCGTATTTTTCTTCTATAAAATAATCAAAATAAGCTTTCTTATTGTTCGCTATAAGTCTGTTTCCTGATGCGCTTGTTTTTGATGCCATGTCAGTCTCCATTCTATTCTATGCAAATGCAAAATCAATTGTTCTTAGTATCTTATCGGTGCCTATAACCACAACCTTAACCTTTTGTCCGAGCTTATAACTTCTGTTTCCGAGTTCTCCCACCATCTCATAGTGTTCCTCATCAAATGTATAGAAGCCCTTCATATTATTGACAGAAACCATGCCCTCGATAGTGTTTGGAAGTTCAACATATACACCCCACGCGGTAACACCCGAAACAACTCCGTCAAATGTTTCTCCGACAAACTGTTCCATATACTCAGCCATCTTAAGCTTGTCTGTATCTCTTTCAGCATCTGCCGCACGCCGTTCCATAGCACTTGTCTGGACAGCAACATCCGGTAATATTGCATCATAATGGTCAGCTCTCTTAGGGCTTAAACCTCCGTGAAGATTCTCCTTAATAATCCTGTGAATCTGGAGATCAGGATATCTTCTGATAGGCGATGTAAAATGACAGTAATATTTTGCTGCAAGTCCAAAATGTCCTACACATTCAGTAGTATACTTAGCTTTCTTCATAGAGCGGAGTGTCAGTCTGCTTATAAGATTCTCAGCATCAGAACCCTCTATCTCAGAAAGAAGCTTCTGAATCTCCTTTGGTCTTAAATCATCAGTAAGTCTTAATGTATAACCGAAGTTATTAATAAATGTAGCTAACTTACGCATTTTTTCCGGATCAGGATTCTCATGAGTTCTATATAGAAATGGCATATCCTGCCAGAAATAATCCTCTGCAACAGTTTCATTAGCAGCAAGCATAAAATCTTCAATAATCTTAGTTGCTACATTTCTGTCATACGGCTTAATATCAGTTGGGTGGCCATTCTCGTCAAGTATAATCTTACTTTCAGGGAAATCAAAATCAACTGAACCTCTTGCAAATCTCTTCTTTCTAAGAAGCTCCGCAGCCTCTTCCATCATATGAAACATTGGAACAAGCTCTTTATACTTCATAATTTCATTAGTATCATTATCTACAAGAATCTTTTTTACACTTGTATAGCTCATCCTTCTGTCTACATTAATAACAGTTTCACATATTCTGTGTCCTACAATATTGCCTTTTTCATCAATATCCATAAGGCAGCTTAGTGCAAGCCTGTCCTCACCCTGATTAAGTGAGCATATACCATTAGACAGCTTGTGCGGAATCATAGGAATAACACGGTCTACAAGATAAACGCTTGTACCTCTCTTAAGTGCTTCTTTATCAAGTGCGCTTCCCTCTGTAACATAATGGCTGACATCTGCAATGTGGACACCCAGATGATATACAGGACCTTCTTTCGAGATAGATACAGCATCATCTAAATCCTTCGCATCCTCACCATCTATAGTAACCATCTGAACATTTCTTAAATCAACTCGTCCAGCCTTATCCTTCTCACTGACAACATCAGGAATATCATTAAGTGCCTTCTTAACTGATTCAGGAAACTCCACTGGTAAATCATATGCCTTGATAATAGACATTATGTCCACACCCGGGTCATCTATATGTCCAAGTACTTCTGTAACCTTTCCCTGTGGATTCTTACTCTGGCTACCGTAATCACTTATAGAAGCAACTACCTTAGAACCTTCAACCGCTCCATTCATGAATTCCTGCGGTATAAATATATCACAGTTAATCTTGGCATTATCAGGAATAACAAAACCATACGTTCTGTTCTTCTGGAATGTTCCGACAACTTCCTTAACCTCATGCTCAACAATGGCGACAATCTTACCTTCAGCCCTCTTACCGCCATTCTTCTCAGTAGTTATCACAACCTTGACCTTATCATGATAGAAAGCATTCATCGTGTCATTAGCCTTGACAAATATATCATCTTCCCTGTCAGGTATTACTACAAAGCCAAATCCCCTGCTTGTGCTTTCAAATGTTCCAACAAGTGCTACATTTTCAGGCTTCATATACTTACCCTTCTTTGATACACCTATTGTTCCATCTGCAACAAGACTGTCAAGCACTTCCATAAGCTCTGAACGCTTAGCTTTAGGAATATCGAGAAGCATAGCGATTTCTTTAGCTTTCATTGGAACATACAGTTCATTATTAAGAATCATATCAGCAAGCATCTGTCTGCGCTGTTTAAATATATCCTTCTCCATATCCCTTATATCCCTTTCTAACCATTAAATATACTGATTCTACCAGATTGCTCGTAAAAGCAAAAACACTCTTAAGAAATTATCCGTTTCTTAAGAGTGTTCGTAATTTAGAAATTAAAATTAAGTATAACTGCTATAACAATAAAAAGAATTACAAGAATCTTGGTTATCTTAACAAGCTTGCCTTCCATTGAACGGCCCTTGTTCTTACCCCAGTATGAATCAGCAGCACCACTAATTGTTCCTGACAATCCGTTCTGCTTACTTTCCTGCATAAGAATTATTATTGCTAAAGCTATACAAATTACTACAAATACTCCCATTAAACCAATTCTTAATACATCTCCGACAGACATATGAAACAATGGAATTATCTTATTCATACTATCCTCATTCCTGCGCATCATGCGCTTTTTATTACATAATTATGCCAATACGGCAACATAGGTCATTCTATCACAAATAAACATTTTGTGCAAGAAAAATCAATAAATTAATTTCAACCCTTTGATTAATTCTTCTTAACAAGAAGAGACTCACCTGTCATCTCAACTGGCTTCTCAAGTCCCATAATCTCAATAAGTGTAGGAGCGATATCACATAATCTTCCACCCTCACGAAGTGTATAATTCTCATCATAATTAACAAGAATGAATGGAACCGGATTAGTTGTATGTGCTGTATGTGGAGCACCTGTTTCGTAATCAATCATCTTCTCAGCATTACCGTGGTCTGCGCAGATGAAGAGAACTCCATCAACATCCTTAACTGCATCTACAGCCTTGCCGACAAGCTCATCAACCTTCTCTACAGCCTTGATTGCAGCTGGGATAACCCCTGTATGACCAACCATATCAGGGTTAGCGAAGTTGATAATAATAACATCATATTTGTCAGACTTGATAGCCTCAACTAAATCCATACCTACTTCCGGAGCACTCATCTCTGGCTTTAAGTCATATGTTGCAACATCCTTAGGTGAGTTAACAAGTAATCTGAACTCATCAACATTAGGATCCTCAACACCACCATTAAAGAAAAATGTAACATGTGCATATTTCTCTGTCTCAGCAAGTCTTAACTGCTTCTTTCCATGATTAGCAAGGAATTCACCAAATGTGTTCTTAATATTCTCTTTCTTGAATGCAACCTTCTTGTTAGGGATTGATTCATCATAATCCTTGAAGCATACAAATGTTAATGGAATAAATCCTGTCTTTCTTTCAAATCCTGTAAACTTATCATCGCAGAACGCTCTTGTCATCTCTCTTGCACGGTCTGGACGGAAGTTAAAGAATATAACAGAATCATTAGCCTTAACTAATGAAAGTGGCTGACCATCTTTACAGATAACTGTTGGCTCAACGAATTCATCTGTCTTACCATTATCATATGACTCCTGAAGTGCCTGTGTAGCTGACTCGGCCTTAATGCCATCACCTGTTACAAGTGAATCATAAGCCTTTTCTACTCTGTCCCAGTTATTATCTCTGTCCATTGCATAGTAACGGCCTGATAAAGATGCGACCTTACCAACTCCGATTTCTGCCATCTTATTCTCAAGTGTCTCAACAAATCCCTTAGCTGAAGCTGGAGGTGTATCTCTTCCGTCGAGGAACGCATGAACATATACCTTAGACACTCCCTGCTGCTTTGCCATCTCTAAAAGTCCATATACATGGCTTAAATGACTGTGAACACCACCATCTGATAAAAGTCCGAAAAGGTGAAGATCCGAATCATTCTTCTTGCAGTTCTCCATTGCCCCAAGTAATTCTTCGTTCTTAAAGAATGTACCATCTTCAATATCCTTAGTAATTCTTGTAAGATCCTGATAAATAATTCTACCAGCACCAATATTCATATGACCAACTTCTGAATTACCCATCTGTCCGTCTGGAAGACCTACAGCAAGTCCTGAAGCATATCCCTTCTGGAACGGGCATTCCTTCATAAGCTTATCCATAACAGGAGTGTTAGCCATAGCAATAGCATTACCCTCTGTTCTATCATTTAAACCATAACCATCAAGTACCATTAAAACTACTGGTTTTTTACTCATAATGTGATTCTCCTTTAAATGTATTCTAATTAATTGCCTATAGCATGATAGCACATTTGTAAAAAAAATCAAAGACCTTGTCTTGAATATTATCATCAAAACAAGGTCTTTTCATGCTTATTTACTTATTATAATTAACTATATCCGCAAAATCCGGCTTGAGACTTGCACCTCCTACCAGTCCACCATCAATATCAGGCTGGGCAAAAAGCTCTGCTGCATTAGAAGCATTAACACTTCCTCCATAAAGAATCCTTATCTGATCCGCTGTTTCTTTATCATATAACTCTTCGAATACAGTTCTTATAAATCCGCATACTTCCTGTGCCTGCGATGTAGTTGCAACCTTTCCTGTTCCAATAGCCCAGATTGGCTCATAAGCAACTATTGTATGAAGCACCTGATCTTTAGTAACACCAACATATGCTTCTACTATCTGTTCTTTAACAAAATCAAGTGTAATCCCTTTTTCTCTCTGTTCAAGTGTCTCTCCACAACAAAGAATTGGGATAATGTCATGTTCAAGAGCTTTATGAAGCTTAAGATTAAGAACTGTATTGCTTTCGTTAAAGTACATTCTTCTTTCTGAATGTCCTATGATAACATGGCTTACCCCCGCATCAACAAGCATCTCTGGCGATAATTCACCGGTAAATGCTCCTTTCTCCTGATAATATACATTCTCTGCCCCAATATGTATATTAGATCCTTTCACTGCCTCCACTACAGGTACTATGTCAATTGATGGCACACAGAACACAACATCAACATCCGGATTATTAACATTCGGTTTCAATTCAGTAACGAGCTTAACTGCCTGGCTTGGTGTCATATTCATCTTCCAATTGCCTGCTATTACTTTTCTTCTCATTCTACGCCTCCCCACAGGAAATTATCCATAATAACATATATATGGACAATCCTATTAAATTATTCCCATATAACTATCCTAGTAAAATAAATAATAGCATACTTTAATACATATTTCAAGTATAGTTTGTGAAATAAATAACAAAAATCCAGACCTTACTTAACAAAAAATAAGATCCGGATTAAAATATTATTATATAACTATGTCAGTAAAATTAATTACTTATCGTTAGCTGCAACTACACCTGGAAGTTCTTTACCTTCAAGGAATTCAAGAGATGCTCCACCACCTGTAGAGATGTGTGTCATCTTATCTCCGAATCCTAAGTTGTTAACAGCAGCTGCTGAATCACCACCACCAATGATTGTTGTAGCATCTTTAAGCTGTGCAAGTTCTTCTGCAACAGCAATTGTTCCTGCTGCGAAATTAGGGAATTCAAATACTCCCATTGGTCCATTCCATACTACAGTCTTAGCATCCTTTAAAGCTTCCTTGTAAAGTTCACATGTCTTAGGTCCAATATCCATACCCATGTCATCATCTGCCTGATGTCCTGCTTCTACAACATGTGAAGGAGAATCATTGCTGAATTCCTTAGCTACAACTGTATCGATAGGAATAAGCATTTTAACGCCCTTTGCTTCAGCCTTCTTCATCATATCCTTAGCATAATCAAGATAATCATCCTCTACTAATGACTGACCTACATTACCACCATGTGCTTTCTGGAATGTATAAGACATACCACCACCGATAATAAGTGTATCAACCTTATCAAGAAGATTATTGATAACTGAAATCTTTGAAGAAACCTTTGAACCACCAAGAATTGCAACGAAAGGTCTTACAGGATTATTAACTGCATTTCCAAGGAAATCAATTTCCTTCTGCATAAGATATCCAACAACAGCTGTATCAACATACTGTGTAACACCTACATTAGAACAATGTGCTCTGTGAGCTGTACCAAATGCATCATTAACAAATACATCTGCAATAGAAGCTAAATCCTTAGAAAATGCTTCACCGTTCTTAGTCTCTTCTGGTCTGAATCTTGTATTTTCAAGAAGAATAACATCTCCATCATTCATTGCAGCAACAGCTGCTCTTGCATTATCGCCTACAACAGTATCATCTGCTGCAAACTTAACTTCCTGACCAAGAAGTTCTGAAAGTCTCTTTGCAACTGGAGCAAGAGAAAATGCAGCATCTGGTCCCTTTGGCTTTCCAAGATGTGAACAAAGAATAACCTTTCCTCCATCAGCAATAAGCTTCTTGATTGTTGGAAGAGCAGCTACAAGTCTTGTTTCATCTGTTATTCTGCTTCCATCTAAAGGTACATTAAAATCGCATCTGCATAATACTCTTTTGCCCTTTACATTGATATCATCAATAGACTTTTTATTAAGCATATTAATATCCTCCATATAATACATAAAATAGCTACATATACAGCTTTATAAAAAACCGGAGAATAGTCATACCATTCTCCGGCAAAAACAATCTAAATGATTAGTTTAATTCAGCGAAGTACTTAATTGTTCTAACCATCTGGCTTGTGTATGAGTTCTCATTATCATACCAAGAAACAACCTGAACCTGGCAGCCACCGTTTGGAAGTTCATTAACCATTGTCTGAGTAGCATCAAATAATGAACCAAATCTCATACCAACGATATCGCTAGATACAATCTGCTCTGTATTGTAACCGAATGACTCTGTTGCAGCAGCCTTCATAGCAGCATTAACTTCATCAACTGTAACCTTCTTAGCAACTACAGCATTAAGAATTGTTGTAGAACCTGTAGGTGTTGGAACTCTCTGAGCAGCTCCAATAAGCTTTCCGTTAAGTTCTGGGATAACAAGACCAATAGCCTTAGCAGCACCTGTTGAGTTAGGAACGATGTTGCAAGCACCTGCTCTAGATCTTCTTAAATCACCCTTTCTCTGTGGTCCATCAAGAATCATCTGGTCACCTGTGTAAGCATGAATTGTACACATAATACCTGACTCGATTGTTGCACAATCGTTAAGTGCCTTAGCCATAGGAGCTAAGCAGTTTGTTGTACAAGAAGCAGCTGAGATAATCTGATCATCTGCTGTAAGTGTCTCATGGTTTACATTGTAAACGATAGTCTTAAGGTCGTTTCCAGCTGGAGCTGAGATAACTACCTTCTTAGCACCTGCATTAATATGAGCCTGTGCCTTAGCCTTAGATGTATAGAATCCTGAACACTCAAGAACTACATCAACGCCAATCTCTCCCCATGGGCAGTTATTAGCATCTGGCTCTTTGTAAATCTTGATAGTCTTGCCTTTAACTGTGATTGTACCAGCCTCATCATCAGCTGTTACCTGATCTTCCTCACCGAAGTTAACATATCTTCCCTGTGATGAGTCATACTTTAAAAGATGAGCAAGCATCTTAGGGCTTGTTAAATCGTTAATAGCAACTACCTCATATCCTTCTGCACCAAACATCTGTCTGAATGCAAGTCTACCGATACGACCAAAACCATTGATTGCAACTTTTACTGACATAAAAACAATTCCTCCTAAAATGAATTTTTATAACATAGTTTGTTAAAATTTCAACTACCGTGTATTTTACATAAGAAGAAGCAAAATATCAAGGCTTTCTTCCCATTTTTTACATTTTTGCACTTTTTTCAATAATAACTCATTATCAATTAGTCATTTTGACGAAATTTTAACAAATTCTGTATCCAATATTATCTACTTAACACTAATCTCTGCTTAATACTGGCTTAAAGGAAACATTTCTTTGTATTCCTCAAAATATTTATCAAAATTAGTTCCATTATCTTTCTTGAGATTAATAAGATACTCATGTGTATCAAACACATTTAACTCAAGCTCAATAATCGCAACTGCCACATTAGAACAATGGTCAGCAATTCTCTCGAAATCTGTAAGCAGATCATTAAATATAAAGCCCTGATGAAGTGTACATTCACCTTTCTGGACACGCTTGACATGATTCATCTTCATTTCATCACAATATATGTCAACGAGTTCTTCTAACGGCTCTGTCTTATAGGCATATTCAACCTTGTTCTGTTCAAATGCATCTATTACATTTCCAACTATTTCTTTCATAATTAATGACATCAGTTCAACATCTTCAACAGCACAATCAGAAAACCTAAGCTTTTCATTAAACAGTTCTGCTGCTGCCTGTGATATGTTAACAGCATGGTCACTTATTCTCTCAAAATCAGAAATTGTATGGAGAAGCTTTGAGACCTCCTTGTTCTGTCCAGAAGTAAGCTCCTGCTGTGTAATCTTTACAAGATAAGTTCCAAGCTTATCTTCATATCTGTCAACCTTATCTTCTCTTCTCTGAATCTTGTCATATTTTTCCTGCGAAAATGTATCCAGTAGTTCCATGGAACGAATAAGATTTTTCTGTGCCATATGTGCCATTGAACAAAGAACTGTCTTAGCCTGTTCAATAGCAACTGTAGGATGAGCAATAAATCTGTCATCAAGTACACTGATTTCAACAATATCTTTATCTTCCTCATCAACAACCTCCTTGAAAATTGCACATACCATCTTTTCAAGGAATCTGATGAATGGAAACAGTACAGCAACTGTTGCAACTCTGAATAAAGAGTTCACAAATGCTATCGAAACAGTTGTCATCGTTCTGTCCATAAATGAAAAATGAACAAAATGATTAACACTATAAAATACTACTGCCCATATTAAAGCACCCAATGCATCAACAAGAAGATATACAAATGCTGTTCTCTTACCATCTGTAGTCGCACCAAATGAAGAAATGATAACAGGCATGGCAGCTCCGACAGCAATACCCATTATAATAGGCAGTGCTACTGAAAATGAAATAGCTCCTGTAACTGATAAAGCCTGAAGAATACCAACTGTAGCAGACGCACTCTGCAAAACAGCAGTAACTAAAAGTCCAATAAGTATTCCTATAAATGGATTAGAAAACTTAGTAAGCATATCAATAAATGCCGGCTCAGATCTTAATGGTGCAACCGCTGCACTCATGTTCTGCATTCCTACCATAAGGATACAGAAACCTATCATAATATCACCTATATGTTTCTTTGTAGGATTCTTACAAATCATCCTGAACATGATGCCAATAACACCAATAATAGCAGCAAGAACCTCTGTTGAAAGTAAGTCTACCCATCCGGCACCACCACTGATATCAGAAAGACATAATACCCATCCAGTAACAGATGTACCTATAATTGCGCCCATAATAATACCGATAGCCTGTTTCATTTTAATCATACCAGCATTAACAAAACCAACAACCATAACAGAAGTTGCCGACGATGACTGGATAATTGCCGTAACACCTGTACCAAGCAGTACTCCCTTAAGAGGTGTATTACTTAATCTGTACAGAATAACTTCCAGTTTGCCACCAGCCACTTTCTTTAATCCATCTCCCATAAGCTGCATTCCAAAAAGGAAAAGCGCTATTCCTCCGAGAAGAATAATCACAATGTGTATCAATTCAAAACTCACGAAAGCTCCTATCTGCGCATAAAAGTCAAGGACGGACAGCGTAGTTGGTACTTCTACATCTATGCGCATTCACATAATCAGAATTTATACGCTGTCTTCTTAATAATATCAATACTAATAATCATTTTCAAGGAAAAATTACCTATATTTTACATTAGTTTACATGTTCTACATAAACATCAAAAATATCAATTGCGGATTAATTATGTTTATGTATAATGTATATTGACATTTAAGCATATGACTAATATTTGATGGAGGACATTACTATGCTGTTATCAGATTCACATATACATACTATGTTCTCTTCTGATTCAGAGGAGAATCCTGTAAATGTTGTTAACAATGCTATTTCACTGGGATTTAAACACATCTGTTTTACCGACCATAATGACTTTGATGCTCCTTTAGAAGATGGAAAAGTCATGTTTGACCTTGATTTTCCGGAATACATTAAGTATTTCCAGAATCTGAAAGAATCATACAAAGATAAAATCAATATTCACATAGGTGTTGAACAGGGACTTATGAGAAGCGTCGCTGACAGAGTTAATGCTTATGATTCTAAAAAGCAGCTTGATTTCATAATAGGCTCGTCACATCTTGTATATGGAGAAGATCCCTACTACCCTGAGTTTTGGGAGAAACGTTCTGCAAAGGATACTGTTTTAACTTATTACGAAAGTATTCTTGATAATCTTGGCTGTTGTCACAACTTTGATGTGTATGGTCATATTGATTATATTGCAAGATATATACCTGCCAATTCTTACACATATAACTGGCACGATTTTAACGATTTAATCTGCATAATTCTTAAAACAATTATTGAGCAAGGAAAAGGAATTGAAATCAACACTGCCGGTCTTAAATATGGTATGACTGAACCCAATCCTTGCCTTGATATTGTTAAAATGTATCACGACCTCGGAGGAGAGATAATCACTGTAGGTTCTGATGCACACGAAGTTAAGTTTTTTGCTTACAGATTTGATGTCGTGGCAGATATGCTTAAGAACGCAGGATTTAATTACTACACAATATTTAATGAAAGAAAACCGGAGTTCATCAGATTATGATGAGCTCCGGCTTATTTTATATTCATATATCTTATCTGCACATTCTACATGCATCTGTAAAATCTGAAGCTGTAGGGTGGAAGAACTATTTTCCCAGATAAATCTTCCTTCTTATCTGTTATAAGATTAAGTGCATCTGCACATTCTGTATCAAAGTACGCTGTGTACTCATTCTCATCAGCATTAATTGCAACAAGCACTTTTTCTCCATCTGCTTCCCTTTTGAATACATATTGTCTGTTTGTAAGCACTTTCTTTGTGTAATCACCATAGCTTAATGCCCTGCTGTTATGATACATTTGTCCTAATGAACTTATTGTATCAGTCAGCTCGTTGTATTCTGGCTTATCAAACGCCGGACGCAGGATATTGTCATTGCCGCTGCCCTTAACTGCCTCGCATCCCCATTCACTTCCATAATATATACATGGAATTCCCGGCATACCGAACATAAGTGCATATATAAGCGGCAGATGTGCTTTATTGGTAAGTGTGCTGGCAATCCTTGAAACATCATGGTTATCAACAAATGTAAGCAGATGTTTTCCTGTATACAGACACCATGGTTCTTTTCCAAACTGCCTTTCTATGCTGTGTGCAATCTCGAACATATTCATTGAATTAAAGCTCGAATACAACCCCTTATAACACTCATAATTAGTTGCACTGTGCAGGCATTCATTACCCACAATTGTGTTGTAATCACCATGAAGCATTTCTCCTACAAGGAAAAACTGCTGCTTCATCTGGTCTGTCTCGTATCTTAAACGCTTCATGAAATCCCTGTTAAGGCAGTACGCAACATCAAGTCTGATTCCATCAATATCAAATTCATCAACCCAGCCACGCACCGACTCAATAAGATAATTAACCACATCAGGATTATTCAGATTGAGCTTCACAAGATTGTAATATCCTTCCCAGCCCTCATACCAGAAGCCGTCATTATATGGTGAATTGCCATCAAAGCTGATGTTAAACCAGTCCTTATAGGCAGAATCCCATTTTTTCTCACATACATCCTTAAATGCAAAGAATCCCCTTCCGACATGATTAAACACACCGTCAATGACTACCTTTATTCCTGCCTCGTGCAGCTTTGCCACAAGCTCTGCAAAATCCTTATTAGTGCCTATTCTTTTATCTATCACACGGTAATCTCTTGTATCATAACCGTGATAATCGCTCTCAAAAAGCGGAGAAAAATACACTGCATTAGTACCCAGCTTCTGCAAATGCGGTATCCAGTCCGCAAATTCTGATATGCATCTGTTCATCACCCCGTCATTGTCTCTTAATCCATCACAAAATCCAAGTGGAAACACCTGATAAAACACTGCTTCTTCGTACCACATATTATTTTAACCTCCGTAACTGTCTGATATAATAATTTTAAGCCAATTCCCGCAGTCTGGCAACATCTTTCTTAATACACTCAACCACATAATCAGCTTCCCTGTGTGTAATTGTATGGTTAATTGTCAGCCTAAGTGAACCCTCCGCTATTTTTTCATCAAGCCCAAGTGCAAGAAGGACATGTGATGGCTTTCCTGAATTAGATGTACATGCTGAACCTGCAGACGCGCATATTCCCTGTTTGTTAAGCATTACAACCAGCATTCCGCCATTAACATACTGAAAACTGAAATTCATATTGCCTGTAACACGGCTTTCCCTGCTTCCATTAAGCCTTGAATAAGGAATTTCTCTTAGTATTCTCTTAATCATATAGTCACTAATTCTCTTTTCCTGCCTTGCCCTGTCAGAAAGAGTTTCATAAGCAATTCTTGCTGCTGTTGCAAGTCCTGCAATCCCAGCTACATTTTCGGTTCCTGCCCTAAGTCCATTCTCCTGTCCGCCTCCATGCATGAACCGTTCTGGCTTTCCGCCCCTGACATACAAAAATCCTACGCCCTTTGGTCCGCATATCTTATGTCCGCTTACATTTAAGAAATCCACGCCAAGCTTTTTCACATCAACATCAATATGTCCAAATGCCGCCACTGCATCAGAATGAACCTTTGCACCATACTCATGCGCAATTTCACATACATTTTCTATTGGCTGGATAGTTCCAATTTCATTATTAGCAAGCATAACGGATATTAAAAATGTATCATTCCTAATCATCTTTTCTAACTGTTCCAGTTTTATTATCCCCTGCTCATCAACTGGTGCAAATGTGACATCTATTCCATAATTCTTAAGCCACAGTGCCGATTCCGTCACCGCATGGTGTTCTATTGAACTTACTATTATATGTCCCTGTTTTCTTTTCAGGCTCTCTGCTTTAACTGCCCAGTTATCCCCTTCCGTTCCACCAGAGGTGAAAAATATTTCATTTCTGTCAGCATTTATTATATCTGCAATAATACCTCTTGATTCCTCAACAACATTTTTAGCTTTTTCAGACAACCTGTACACACCTGACGGGTTTCCATAATCTCCCAAAAGATATGTAAGCATTGCTTCAGCCACTTCTTTTCTGACGGCAGTTGTCGCCGCATTGTCCATATATATCATTATATTTCCGCCCTGTAATTCCTTATAATATTGTATTCAGGCAGGGCATATATTGTTAATAAGTCTATATGCGGTATCTGCTATGAATAATAAATCATCCTTAAAAGGTGGCATATTCAAATCCGCCATAATACTTACACTTGCCGGCGTTCTATCAAAACTGCTCGGATTTTATTTTCGGATACTTCTCACTAATTATACAGGTGCTGCAGGAGTCGGACTATTCCAGATGTGCATACCTCTTATTGCGCTTGCATTTGCAGTATGCTGCAGTGGATTTTCTGTAGCTGTTTCAAAATATTCAGCATCATCTCCATCCCTGAAATGGCTTTTCTGCGTATTAAAGATTACTATTTCTCTTTCAATTGCCGTTATGCTTTTATTTCTTATATTCAGCGATTTCATTGCAAATCATATATTTATGGAAAGCCGCTGTGAGGGAATTGTACGTATAACCGCAATCTCTCTGCCATTCATGTGCATACATAACTGCTTATCTAATTACTATTACAGTCAGAAGGAATCTTTTCTACCTGCCTCCTCGCAGCTTGTCGAACAGCTTGTGCGTATTGGCACTATTATACTTTATGTGCGCATAAAAAATGTATCAACAATATCAATTTCTGATGCAGTTACCGGTAATATATTCGGTGAACTTGCAGCTGCAACATATTGTGTTATTCCGCTTTTTTTCCGTTCCCTTCATAATAAAAGCATGACGCAGAAGCTGTCCTGTTCACTCCGTGAATACAAATATATTGTTAAATATGCATTTCCAATTAACGCCAATCAGACTGTTCTGCATCTGCTTGAAGGGGCAGAAGCAATTCTTATTCCCGCAATCCTGTGCATGCATGGACTGTCCAAAGATGATGCAATAAGCCAGTTTGGTATACTTACAGGAATGGCTCTTCCACTGGTGCTTTTCCCATGTACGGCAGCTAATTCATTTGCACTTATGCTTCTTCCAAAGGTATCTGATGAAAGTTCGAATGTCCTGTCTGACCATCTTGCTGTGACAGTAAAAAGAACAGTTTCCATGTGTTTGAGTCTCGGCATTATAAGCATATTTTTATTCATTAACTATGGTGCGCGCCTCGGTGCAATAATGTTCCACGAAGACTCTGTATACATATACACCTGCATTCTTTCATGGCTTTGTCCTTTCCTCTACTTAAAAATCAGCCTTACAAGCGTAACTAATGGCATGGGACATACCGCCCTAACATTCATAATTAATATAACCGGAATTATCATCCGGCTTACCTGTGTATTTCTGCTCATCCCGCGTCTTGGCATAACAGGTTATCTGTATGGTGTTCTTATCAGCAATATAAGCATGAGCCTTCTTTACATCATAAATATATACAGAAAGCTGAATATTCAGCCCGACCCATTTAGCAGTATAATTGTGCCATTATGTATTGCGGTCATATCTATATTTTCATCAAGAATTATATGCAGCATTGTATTTGGTCTTTTAATAAAAGAAGCAGAAGAATACGTTCTCCTGCTTACTGGTGCCGCCATATGCTGCATTGTATATATTATTCTCTTTATTCATGAACAATCGGAACAGCATCCTTTATAGACGGTGCCTCTTCCCAATAATCAAGTCTGGATTCGTACTGCTGCCTTATCCATTCCACGGCAGCAAGACGACCATCTTCTGTCAGTTCAAATATATCTGTTGTCTTATCTTCTTCCATAACAGCACATGAAGCATATGGCCCGCGCCACACGCACGCAGAAAGCTTTAAATCAGGCTTTTCTCCTGTCTGCTTAAGCATATATCTCATTCCATTGTGCTGTCCTGTATACACACCCTTGTATTTAAAGAAATTAAGCGGCATTATTCCATTCGGATCAATCATTGCCATCACCTTCCACACCATTATTGTTCTTTATCAGCTTTTCATTATAAAATGCACCCGCAAGATACATAATTCCTATTACAACCGGAAGGCATATAAGAATCAGCGTGTTACCAGTTATTGAATACTTAGATACTATGAAAACTATTATCAGATCTGCCAATCCTGCAGCCGACATAACAATACCATATGTCTTAATCTTCTTTACTGCATCCACTGCACCAATATTAGTCATTCCATAAAACCCTGCCACTGTAAAGTACACACCTTCTACTATAACCGCCATAAATGCTATATTAAGAAATTTAATTACTGTATACAATTTTCTTCCTGCATCTGAAGCCGAAAATGAATACAATTCCGACATAATATAAAATGCATAGAACGCCATTATAATTCCCATAACAATAGCAAGCATTGATGAAAACTTAAGAATTGTGCATTTTGATTTTTCTTTCACTACGCTCATGTGTTTATCTCCATTTTCTGATGATTAATGATTATAACATGTAGCCGAGGATTTTTAAAGGGAGGGATGTATAGCACGAGTCCATTATGTATTAATTATTCTTTATTATTATTAGCCTTATGTGTATTCTCATCTATATCTTTATAGCCATACTTTTCATCCCGGTATGAAGCTAATTCTGCATCGTAATCTGTAATATTTCCCTCTTTTATCATTTTTAATAATTCTTCTAGTGCTTGTTCTTTTGACATTGTGTTCTCCTGTATAAACCCATTACAGCTATCTTATAAATAAAAAAGCATAATTATTATTGGATGAGCGGTGTATCCATCATCTCAGGTACTCCGAAGAGTGTGTCAGGAACCATTTCCGACCTCAATAATAACTATGCTAATCAATAGTATATTCTTTTGAGCAAAAATATATACACCATTTATTTCAATAATTCTACAGCTCCCTTAAATACAGTAATTATCATAACTCTCATTAAGGTCATAAGGAGTTATCTGGTATACATAATAATTCAACCAGTTAGTATAGAGATTGTTTGCGTGGCTTCTCCATGAAAGCAATGGTTTTCTGTTGCAGTCATCATCCGGATAATAATTAACTGGAAGATCAGGCTCAATTCCTTTATCAATATCACGCTTATATTCCTGATCAAGAGTTAATCTGTCATATTCAGGGTGTCCCATAACAAATATTTCCTTTCCACCATCACCAAGTACAATATATATTCCTGCTTCATCCGAATCCGCAAGTACCTTAAGTCTTGGATTATCAATAATCTGCTGTCTGCTTGCCTGTGTATATCTTGAATGTGGTGCCATGAACACATCATCAAAACCTCTTACTAAAGGCTCTTTTCTATTCATAACCCTGTGCTTATACACGCCTGACAGTTTCCTCGGAAGTAATTCCTTCTTAATACCATAATGGTAATACAGTCCTGCCTGCGCCCCCCAGCATATATGAATTGTTGATGTAACATGCTTCTTAGACCACTCCATTACTGTTGTAAGTTCATCCCAATAATTAACTTCTTCAAAATCAAGCTTCTCGACAGGTGCTCCTGTAATAATCATTCCATCATAATTATTATTCTTAACTTCTTCAAAAGTCTGATAAAACTTCTTAATATGTGAAGCTGAGGTATTCTTTGAAACATGTGATGACATCTGTAAAAATGTAACATCTATCTGTAAAGGTGTATTAGATAAACCTCTTAAAAGCTGTAATTCTGTATCCTGCTTTATAGGCATAAGATTAAGAACTATTATCTCCAAAGGTCTTATATTCTGTGAAATAGCTCTGTTTTCGTCCATGACGAATATATTCTCTTCTTCCAATTCTGCTTTAGCTGGTAAGTCACTCTGAATCTTAATTGGCATTATTGTTCCTTCTTTCTGTTATCATTGTTGTCTGATTATATCATATCACCTTTAATAACTGTATAAAAATTTTCTCTACTTTATCATTTCCATAAATTCATCAATCGTAAGCACCTTAACCCCCAGTGAATTAGCCTTATCAAGCTTAGAGCCTGCTGCCTCTCCTGCAACAAGATAATCAGTCTTTTTGCTGACACTTCCTGTTGCTTTGCCTCCATTAGAAACAATCAGTTCTTCCATATCCTTACGGCTGTAATTATCAAAGCTTCCTGTTACAACAATTGTCTTTCCTTCAAGCTTATCTGACATTTCTTTTTTCTCTGGCATCTGCATATTAAGACCTGACTGTTTTAACCTTTCCAGCAATTCAATATTAGCTTCATCATGGAAAAAGTCATGTATACATTTAGCTGTAGTTGCACCTATATCAGGAATATTCTGCAGTTCTTCTTCGCCCGCATCAGCAAGCGCCATAAGATTATCATAATAATTCATAATCTGCTTGGCTGTATTCTTGCCAACATTTCTTATTCCAAGTGCAGTAAGCAGTCTGTCTGGTGTGTTCTCTTTAGACTTCTCAATAGCTGCAAGCAGCTTATCAGTATTCTTCTCTTTTCCTATAATTCCCTTTTCAATCAGTTCATCACGGTGTTCTTTCAATGTATATATATCAGCATAATTGTGTATATATCCATATTTTATAAGAGCATCAACAAGAGTTTCACCAAGCCCCATAATATTCATGCAGTCGAGTGATGTAAAATACGCCACTGTTCTTGACAACTGTGCTGCACATGAAGGATTGACGCATCTTATATCTGCTGTATCCTCTTCTCTTATAAGAGGCTCTCCACATACAGGACATACCTTTGGTGCTTCAAATACATGCTCAGGTACCTTTATGCAGCCATTAAGCTTAGGAATAATCTCACCACTCTTAAACAGTTTATATTCTCCACCTATTCCTACATTCATCTGTGTAATATAATCCTGATTATGAAGAGTAGCTCTTGATACACTTGTACCACACAGCCTTGCAGGCTTTCCGGTTTCCGAATCATGGAATATTCCTGTAAATGTAAGTTTTCCTGTTCTTCCCACATCTACAAGAATATCATCCATAACAACAACTCTTTCTTCTGGCGGATATTTGTATGCAATATGTCCGCTTGAATACTTACTTCCTGCCGGAAACTCCTGTCTGAAAGCAATATGGTCAATCTTAACAACAGCCCCATCAATATCATATGGAAGTTCTTCTCTCATTCTTCCTATCTCATCAATGGCACTGACAACCTCATCTTTTGTCTTGCATATCTTATGATATACAACCGGCACACCTGCTGCTTTTAATATATCCATTCCCTTACTGTGGCTTTCCATAATCTCAGCTGGTCCGTCCTGTACATTAAAGATAAACATCTCAAGCCCTCTCTTCTTAGTAATTGAAGTATCAAGCTGTCTTAATGTTCCGGCTGCAAGATTTCTAGGATTAGCGGCTGTCTTTTTCTCAAGTCTTTCCTGTTCTTCATTATATTTTTCAAAATCATCATGGCTCATATACACTTCACCACGAAGTTCCAGTGAATCATAAGGAAGATCAATAACCTGTAATACATCACCAATTACCCTTGCATTAGCTGTAACATCCTCACCAATAAGACCGTCTCCTCTTGTCTCTGCCAACTGCAAATGCAACTTTCCATCAGCTTCTTTTGCATATCTTAAACTCATGCTTAAGCCGTCAATCTTAGTCTCTACTGAAAATGTGCAGTCAGGATGCATGGCATGAACCTTATCAATCCATGCACACACTGCATCTTCTGAAAACACATCTTCTATAGATAACATAGGTACATTATGAGTCACCTTGACTCCGGCTTCTCTTTTGACAGTTCCACCAATCTTCTGTGAAGGTGAATCAGATGTCACCCATTCAGGATGCTCTTTCTCAATCTCCTTAAGCCTTATCATAAGCTTATCATACTCATAATCACTTATCTCTGGTTCGTCCTGATTGTAATATCTATCCATATGATAATCTATCGTCTTCTTAAGTTCTGAATATTCCTGTAATAAATCCATAATCCACTCCTTACATAACTACTTATATATCTGCTCATAAAGTGTATTAAGTTCTTTTCCGTCAAGCTCTCTGTACTCGCCTGTCTTTAAATCGCCAAGCTGCACATTCATAATTCTTATTCTTGTCAGTTTAGTTACACTATATCCACATTCTGCACACATTCTTCTTATCTGTCTGTTAAGTCCCTGTGTAAGAATTATTCTGAATGTCCTGTCTGATATCTTTTCTACAACACATTTTCTTGTAGTTCTGTCGAGTTCCTTAAGATATATTCCCCCCGACATTCTCTTTATAAAGTCTCTATTAATTGGTTTATTAACTGAGACAATATATTCTTTCTCATGTCCATTAACAGAACGAAGCAGCTTGTCCATCATGTCACCATCATTAGTAAGCAGTATAAGTCCATCAGAATCCTTGTCCAGTCTGCCTACAGGATATATTCGTTCTTTATATCCTATATAATCTACTATGTTATTCTTCCCCTGTTTATCAGTTGTGGTACATACAATTCCAACAGGCTTATTAAAAGCTATGACTACCTGTGGTGGTGTGCTGCTGTCTATCTTTCTGCCATCAACACATATAATTGTATTGTCCTCTACCATCTCACCCATATCTGCAATCCTGCCATCAACTGTGATACGTCCTTCTTGTATCATCCTGTCAGCTTCTCGTCTTGAACAGACTCCATGGGCACTGAGATATTTATTAATACGCTCTGACATTCTCCCTCCAATTTTTATAATACAGATGTATTAATTTTAACAAAAGAAAAAAATTAATTCAATTGTTGCGGGTTTTAATTTAATAATGTATATTAGATAAGAATATAAATTAATATATATTATGTACATGTAGCTTAGCTGGATAAAGCGTTCGCCTCCGGAGCGGAAGATCGTGGGTTCGAATCCCATCATGTACATTACTTGATTATTAACTGGATTATTCTACATAGTTATAAGTCTCTGGGTTCTGTTATACTCATACACATGATCCGACAGAACTTCCTCTGCTGCTACCCCTTCAGTATTAACTTCCCTTACCATATTAACAAGTTCATCCTTCTCGAACACAGACAATTTAGGAAGCAGTATAACCTCATGCACTGATGAAGGCAATATATACAGATCCTCACCAAGCTTCTGTGCAAAATCATATAATACATTCTCATAAAGAATGCATGCTGCACCGTTGAGCTTCGTTTCATTAGTGAGAATGTACATATCAGATGGAACATAATCTCTTAAATCAATATCTTTTCCATCAACATTAACCCCGCATTTTTCAAAAAGCGCAGCCATTGAACTTATCCTGCAATGCAAAAGGTCAGGGGTATTCTTCAGAGCAGCTTTATAAACATCATCAATTGTTACTTTCCAGTTCTTAAGATTATTATTGTATATAAGCGCTGTCGCACTTTTTCCGTATTCCTTGTCCAGCAGACAATAAAACACCACAGCAAGATCAAGTATTCTTTTATGCGGAACCTGCTCAAGCAGCTTTTCATTGCTTCTGTAATTGACAACCTTATAGACAATCTTGTCTTTTATTGTCTCGAACTGTTTAAGAATATTAACATCAAATGTGACATTATTCTTATTCTCCTCATATACAGTCTCAATCTGTCTTATAATATTTCTGATATCCTCTCCCCGGGTATACTCCTCATAAAACCCCTCAAGATATATAGTCGGTGCAATATCCTTCCCCTTTTCCATAATTACAAGTCCATCCATCTCGCAACCATTATTCTTAATCACATGGTTGATAGTAACATTGCCTCCCTCTCCTGCAATATACTCAGTATTCTTCTTAATATATTCGACAAACTTCTTATACTCCATATACCTTTCCCTTTCAAATTCTCACATCCCTGCGCATGGATAAATATAAATATTTTGTACGAGTATAAGATTATATTAATACATAATATTTGTCAATAATATATATAGTATCGTGACCATTTTGTTATAATCCGTCATTTTTATGTTATAATCGGTATAAAAAATGTCGTATCTGGTAGGTTTCTGCTTGCAAAAATGCATTCCCCCGGATACGACATATACAAGATATAGTTATTAAGTTATGCAAGCTGTTTAAGAACTTCAGTTATAAGTTCCCATGTTCTTCTTGTTGATTCAATATCAAGTTTCTCTTTGACAGTATGAATATCAATTATATCAGGGCCGAAAGATACACAGTCAAGTCCGTCAATCTTAGCTGCCATAATTCCACATTCGACACCTGCATGCATTGTTTCTACAAGCGCATCCTTTCCAAAAAGCTTCTTATAAGAATCACACAGCATGTCTCTTATCGCAGAATCTTTCTTAAATTCCCATGCCGGATATACTCCTGCAAGTTCATATGTTCCACCAAGATAATCAGTCATCGCTCCAATTTTATCTGTAAGGTATTCTTTCTCGCTCTGGGAACTGCTCCTTACAAGATATGTTGTATAAAATGCTGATTCATCAGAACTAACAACACCAAGATTAAGTGATGTCTGCACCAGACCTTTAATATCATTACTCATCTTAATAACACCATCAGGTATATAATTAAGCACATTTATTATCATCTGGCTTGTTTTATCATCACATGCCTGGCATCTGCTTTCAGCTTCATTTTTTATTGTAATAATAAGTTGTGAGTCTGTTACTGAATATTCCTCTTTTAATACATTTGCAGTATTATTAAGAAGCTCGGTAACCTTATCTGCTTCCTGAGTCATTATTGCCGCATTAGCAAATGGAGCTATAGAATTGTCTTTTTCACCACCCGATATGCCTACAATATTAACACATTCTTTAACTGCAAAAAGAAGGCGTCCCATCAGAATATTAGCATTAGCACGCTGGCATATTATATCTGTTCCAGAATGTCCGCTTGTAAGTCCGTTAATCTTTATTGTAATCTTTGTTCCTGTAATGTCCGATTTATTCAATGGATAAGAAGCCTTTAAAGTTGCTCCGCCTGCACATCCCGAAAGGAATATTCCCTCTTCTTCAGAGTCTATATTAAGCATAATCTTACCATCAAGGCAGTCAAGATTAATTGCCTCTGCACCTGTCATCCCAACCTCTTCATCAACTGTAAAGACAGCCTCTATTGGTGGGTGGCTCATATCCTTGCTATCCAATATTGCAAGTGCGTAAGCTACTGCTATTCCGTCATCTGCGCCAAGAGTTGTGCGGTCGGCTTTGACATATCCGTCTTCTATATACAGGTCAAGGCCTTCTTTTTCCATATCTTTAACCTTATCATCTGTCTTTACTGCTACCATATCAATATGTCCCTGCAGAATAACCGGTGCCGCCTTGCTTTCACTGTCACTGGCAGGTTTCTTGATTATTACATTATAACTTTCATCCTGTTTAAACCACAGATTCCTTTCTTTTGCAAATTCACACAGATAATCACTTATCTTCTTCACATTACCAGAACCATGTGGAATTGCACATATCTGTTCAAAATATTTAAACACAGCCTGTGGCTGTAAGTCTGCTAAAATGTTGTTACTACTCATATCTGCCTCCTGTTATTAGTATGTGATAATTATTATAGGTAATATGCGAAGTAAAAACAATACATACGTCAATCACTCCGTGTAAGCTTTCTCCCCTCTTAGCAGTCTGTCAAGCATATCAGCTAATGGTACCATAGCATTTTTTACCTCTGTACTGGTATTAGTCTGTGCTCCTGCCTCAATAAGCATTGATCTGCCTTTCATATGAAGGCAGTAGCGGTATGCATTAATATATATTTTTCTTAACAAACCCGGATAATATTCTTCTCCTAACAGATACATCTGCAGACTCATTGCAAGATTATCATCCCTGTTGGCATTGTAAAGGTATCCTATATCTCCTTTTGTCTTACTATAGCTTATTCCGTTAAACAGCATAACTTTAGACATTGATACACCATTTACTTCCGTTACAAGTCTCGTTGTATCAGGAACTCCATCCCTGTGAAGGTCAATTACAACCTCAATTGATGGATTCTCTTCAAGTATTCTTGCAACATTTTCTTCTGCATATGTATACGCTTTACTTCTGTCAAGCTTTCCGTCAACATAATCATATACAGTTGTATCATGGTATACGTTATAACCATATGTATTAGTAAGTAAATCTGTAAGATAATCGCCTACTCCGATTATTGTTGTAGATGTGTCTCCTTCTGCAGTATCCGTAAATCCTTCCTGTGAATGTGTGTGAAATATCAGTATCTGCGGAGAATCCACATTTTTCTCCAAAGACAGGTCTCTTGCAAGAAACTCATCAGGACGCATTATTTCTGGTGTAAGATTAGTAATTGATGTGACTGTGTAGAATTTCATAAGAAAATCATAATTTCTTAAATCAGATATATTATAGACATTTCCCGGTGCACTCTGCTGTGTATCCTGTGAAAGTGCTCCTGCTCCTGCCTCGACAACTCCTTCATCCGTCTGCGTTGCCGGCACTTTATCATCCTGCGTCATTCCGAAAACATATTCCGAGTCAACCCATACAGAACCTGAATTTTCATCATAATTATCTTCAAAATATGTTTCTACTGGAAACAGCGTTTTTACTGCATTTTCATAGATTCTGTTCTGAACATAATATATAAGATTAAAACTATAATTCATCATAATCACCATGAGTATTAAGCCTGTGAATATAAACATATACACAGGCCTGTACTTTCTATCACCCATACAGCCTCCTTGTTTTGCGTTACCATTATATTGTATTCATGTCATCCATGAATATGAACGCCAACACGGTTAATTGCTTTGGATATTATAATACTTATATTCCTGATGTCTGAATCAATGTCCTTCGGGGTTACATACATTTTACCTGCCCCCTGAATAATACCTTCCGCATCTATAACAGTCGGAACGCCAATTGCAAGCACCGGTACACCAATATTATCCTTAGTTATTCCAATTCTGTGATTACCAACACCTGAGCCGGGATTAATTCCCTGGTCAGAAAGCTGTATTGTACTATTTAATCTGTTCACGCTTCTTGCTGCAAGCGCATCTATCGCAATGCATACATCTGGCTTTATCTGGCTTACAACACCTTTAATAATTCCAGCTGTTTCAATTCCAGTCTGTGCCATAACTCCCGGACTAAGCGTGCATACTCCGGTATCCCCGCCCTCTCTTATATTAATATAAATGTTATCTACAACCTCAGGGCCTAATGAATCCGATGTTATATTTCTGTTACCAAGTCCTATAACAAGGATTTTCTCTGGTTTTACATTCTTATTCATTCGTTTTAAAAGTTTGAATATATAACCTGCAAGTGTAGATATAACCTCTCTGGCATAATCCTCGTCACCGCCTGTAATCTCATCTGCTTCTATTGTAAGATACGTTCCCTTAGGTCTTCCTATTGCGATTTCGCCCAAATGATTTGTCACCTGTAGTTCTGTGACTTTCACACCCATTCTTGATTTCTTACTTTCCCTTAATCTGATGCCTTTTAGTCTTCCACTACCATTCATAGCCTCTTCATTAGCTTCGACTGCAAGGTCAGTTCTCACCACGATATTATCCATTTTTCATATCACCTCACAACATATTGTGTATAAAAATCAAATTTTTATACTAAAATCTTCATTTGGTTCTTGACATATAGATTTTTCTACTATAAAATGTGTGAGTATGTTTACATTAGATCGTCCGTGTCCGGCTTTAATGCGAAACAGATATTATTATTGAATTATGATTTGGAGGTGTACGGATTGGCTAACATTAAATCTGCTAAGAAGAGAGTAATTACAAGTCAGGTAAGAGCTGAAAGAAATAAGGCGATTAAGTCTAGAGTTAAGACTTATATCAAAAAGGTAGAGGCTGCTGTTGCTGCTGGTGACAAAGCTGCTGCTAACGAAGTTCTCCCTGTTGCTATAGCTGAGATTGAGAAGGCTGCTTCTAAGGGAATCTTCCACAAGAACGCTGCTGCTAGAAAAGTATCTCACATTACTAAAGCTGTTAACGCAATGGCTTAATAGGAACTTGAATATTTTAAAGAACCCGGTGCTGACACCCACTCGCATCGGGTTCTTTTTTATTTGCTGTATTTAATTATAATAAGTTCAACTCCCAGTCTGTCATTAAGTCTGCCCTGCTTGACTGCTTCTTCTGTTCTCGCACATTCATTCAGTGCATCAAGAAGTGTACTCATCTCGAAATATTTTGCCTGTGCCTGATATTTACCGGCAACAAATGGTGCAGCTCCTATCCTTGAGGCAATCTCTTTCCCTGAAACTCCCCTTGACATAAGGTCTTTCACCTGCAATATTCCGTTAAACTGTCTGACTATAAGATATAGTATTCTCATCGGAGGTTCTTTCAATTCCAATAAATCATAATATAAATCAAGTGCCTGCTGCTGTTTCTTGTTGGCAATCGCACTTATCATGTCAAATATATGGCTTGTCGTCTGTGTGGCACACACTTTCTCAACGTCTTCCACTGTAACAACTTCCCTTCCCTGACAGTAACTTGCAAGCTTCTCAGTCTCCTGCTTTATATAATCCATGCCTGCACCTGTCTTATCAAGAATCAGGTCACATGCATCACGGCTTATTCTTAAACTATCTTTAGCCAGAAGTCCCGCTATCCATTTTTCAAGAGTAGCAGTTGTCTGTGGCTTCATCTCACATACATATCCTACGGCGTCTATTGCCTTATACACCTTATTACGCTTGTCAACCTCTTTCTCAACCATAACAATAATAAGGTAGTCAGGGATATGCTTAATATAATCAGCCAGTTCTTCATTAGAACTCTTTAAAAATCCTGTATTCTCCATTACAACAAGTCTCTTCTGGGCAAAGAAAGGCATTGTTTCACATACATCAATTATATCCTTAACACTGGCATTATCTGAATCATAATATGAATAATTCATAGTATCATCACCAACTATGGCATTCTTCAATCTGTCTCTGTATTGCTTCTTAAGATACTCTTCCTCTCCATACAGAAGATACACGCTCTTAAATTCACCCTTCTTAATATCATCACTTATGACCTTCAAACCTGCTGCCTCCGTTTCTAATCTTTAATAATAGTATCAGATATGTACCAGTGGTTCAAGTTGAAAAATATTTCCTCACAATCTGTTCCGCATCTTCACGGTTCTATCCTTTCAATTCTTTAAACATCTCAATTTTATACGAGCCCTTCCTGACACGCACCGCAATCTCTCCACTTTCGTCCGTCCTATACACCTTTGCTTTAATCCCCGACAATCTCTTTAAAGTTTCTGTATGAGGATGTCCATATGAATTACCGGCTCCACAAGATATCAATGCAGTTTCAGGCTTTATATAACTTAAAAATTCTTCCGAACTCGCCCCCTTACTTCCATGATGTCCGACTTTCAATATATTAACTGACACAAGCCGTGCTGATGTGTCAGCATCTCCTGCTATCCTATTGACATCCTCAACAATGCACTTTTCTGCCTTCTTTTCCGCATCACCTGTCATAAGCATAGAAAAATCTCCATATTCTACAAGATATACAGCAGAATAATCATTAGCTGACTCGTAATCGTAACCATCGCATGGGTGCATACACTTAACCGAAAATTCTCCCGATTTAATACAATCACCTGCAACAGCATAAACAACATTAATCCCAGCAGCTTTCAATGTCTTCTCTAACTTCGACATATCATCATCAACCTGCTTCTTTACTGCCATAGTCCGCCTGATTTCCGGCAGCACAACAGTTCCAATCTCAAATGTATTGTCTCGCATTTCAATAAGTTCATATATTCCATTGATATGATCTTTATCAGGATGACTGACAAATACATAATCAAGCTTTCTTACCCCACAATGCTTTAGATAACTGTATATAGTATATCTACCAACATTCTTCTTTGTCGTGCTTCCTCCATCAAATAAAACATTCAGACCATCCTTAGTATGCACAGCAATAGAATCCCCCTGTCCCACATCAAGCATGGCTGCCTTCATATCTGCATTGATATCATAATGAAGTCCTGTCATAACCAGCATAAGAAGACCCAGACATATAGTATCTGCTCTTTTATTCTTTAATAAAACATGTACCAGCACCCAGACTATAAGAACCATGAAATATAACACAATTCTTGAATTATCCGGTGCTCCCGTAACTATTACAGCATATTTAAAATGTGATGAGATTTTACAAAGCACATTATAGAAATCAAGTATATACCCACCAGCACCTGCAAAAAAGCATGCAGCACCAATTGAAAACATTCCTGTAATCCCTGTAAATATTCCGCTCATCATTATAACGGACATAAGCGGAATCACAATTATATTAAGAAACAGACTTATTACAGGCACCTGACCAGATATAACAAGCATAACAGGCAGTGTTGTTATTGTAATGCTAATTCCTGTTATAATTGAATCCGCTAACCCGAACACAATCATTTTCTTGAATGTAATATGCTTTTTATCTGGACGTTTTACATATATTAATATTGATTTATCATCAGAAAGCAGCGGTTTAACAAATATAATTCCTGACATAGCAAGAAATGACAGCCAGAAAGCTGAATTAACAATATTATACGGATTAATCCAGAGAAGAATAACAGTTGCAATGCCTAGTGTATTTGCTCCATCACTCGTTCTTCCAAGCACATCAGCAAGCATATATACAAGAATCATTATCACTGCCCGGCTTGCAGATGCACTGTATCCTGTCATACACAGATATGACAGGATAAGAAATGTACTGATACATGCCGATACTATTCTTCCTGTCTTTCTTTTCAGAAAATCATATATACACATTCCTACAAGTGAAACATGAAGTGCACTTATAGCCAGAATATGTGATATTCCATTCTTCTGGTAAAGCATTTTCACATCATCATCAAGCCCTGATCTGTCTCCAAGCACAATTGACTGCATAATTCCGGCATTATGCGAAGAATACACTTTTTTATATATATTTTTTACAGACTCAGACAATCTGTATACATAAGAAAGATACGTGTTGTCCCTTTTTACTTCTATTACCTCAATCACATCTGCACAATATATGAATCCCTGTGATGTATAATATTTTCTCGAATTAAACTGCCCCTCATTGGTAGGCATACTGTAGTCTTTCAGGCTGACCTTAAGATTTGCATAATCGCCAGCAACGAAAGAATCTTCTTTAGAGTATATATTTATGCCACATTTTAACCGAGTTCCACATGAATCCAGAGTTATTCGTGCATTCCTTATCTGGATTGTATATGAGTTGTCTCCACGCATAATGCCCGTTACATAACCTTTAACATCTGCAGTATACAACTTTTCAGACAGGTTTCCCTGAAACTGCAGCTTATCTGTATAATCTTTAGTTCTTAGACACATAACTGGAAACATCATAATAAAAAGCACATAAAATATGGGGATTCCTGTGTGCTTAAGATATATGAGAAATCCGGCAGCCACCAGAATCCCCACTATAATCACGATATATGCAGAAGCATATACAGAAAAATATACGGCAGCAACGCTTAGAACTGCTGCCACTAAAAATGGCCTTCTCAATAAAATCCTTTCCAGAAACGACCACCATAATCAACTAATTATCAGTTACATCTTTATTAATAAGTTCATTATTCATATAAAATACTGTATCAAGACTTATAACATCTCTGTACATCAGATTAGAATTGCCTTTTACCATAATCTTTACACCGTCAATACCATCAAGTCCGGCAAGTGAATTAACAACCGAATATATTGCAATATTACTCCTAGCATTAACCATATCATTCACGAATTCCTGACTGAAATTAACGTAACATATTTTGTCTACAACTGATATGCTGAGAAGCTTGGTGCTTGATGGTATACTCTGATAACATCCTGCTTCACTTGTTCCTTTGATAAGCTGTTCTACAACAACCTTCTCTACAGATACATTCTTGTTATAACAGATTCTCTGACTGTTCTTTACAAGAGCATCACCAGATTTATTAGCGAAATACAGATTAATTGTTTTCCACTTCACATCTGCAATATCCCCTTCCTGTGTATCAACGAAATCCTCTGCACTCATATTTCCTATGATTGTTCCATCTTCATACACAGCATCCTTACCATCAACATAAAATCTTACATACAGAACATCACTTATCTGTGACAATTCTTTTACAACTGCTGCCCTGTAAAGTACTTCAGTACTTGGTTTCATTCCATAATAAGAGCTGTCATAATAGACATCTGCATATATTCCATTAATTTCAACCGCCGGCTGCGATACATACACTGGCTTAATTATGCTTGTATGCCTGCCTTTTGCCACATTCATTTTTTCAATAAGTTCATTTGCAACAGAAACAGCATCCTGACTTTCAATGTACACCCTGCCTTCAGTTAGTGATGTTCCATCTTCATTAAGATAATATACAGAATATGCAGTTCCTTCCTTCTGCGAAGAACATGAAACAGTTATAAATGTGACTGAAATAACAATTATAACGAATGTTAATTTCATAATAGCTTTCCTTATATGTCCCATCATAACTGCCTCCTTTTTATCTTGTAATTCTTAACGGCTTATAATCATTACACCGGCATACTTCTGTCTGCATTACTGCTGGCTGTCAACATAATTAAGCGGTATTCTCATTGTAAATGTTGTTCCGATATTTTCTTCACTGTGAACCTTGATTGTACCATGATGCATGAGAATAATATTCTTCACAATTGCAAGTCCAAGTCCTGTTCCGCCTGTTTCACGGGATCTTGCCTTGTCAACCCTGTAAAATCTCTCAAAAATCTTATTAATGCTTTCTTCCGGTATTCCTATTCCTGAATCTTCAACTCTTATATAGAAATATTGATAGTCTGCATTCAGTGAAACATGTACCCATCCATCTTCCACATTGTATTTGATAGAATTCTCAACAAGGTTGGATATAACCTGTGTCATCTTGACTTCATCAATCTGCGCAACAACCGGTCTGAAACTTTCAAAAAGCAGTTCAATGTTCTTTTTCTGTGCCAATGGCTTAAGCCTCTTGAGTGTCATCTCAAGCAACTCATTCATATTAACAGATGAAATATTAAGTGTTGCTGCTGACTTGTCCATTCTTACAAGTGTAAGAAGATCTTCAATAATCTTACTTTCCCTGTCAATCTCACTTACAATATCCTGCATGAATTCCTGATACACCTCTAAAGGAACATTCTCCTGAGTATTAAGTGACTCTGCAAGCACTTTGATTGACGTAATAGGAGTCTTTAATTCATGTGACACATTAGATACAAATTCTGCTCTGGACTGGTCTGTCTCATTAGCCCTGTCCATAATGTTATTAAAATCATCAGCTATCTCACGTATCTCTGTATAACCTTTAACAGGAATCCGCTCATCAGTGTGTCCTGCACTTACATTAGAAACAATATCAAGCACACGCTTTACCGGTCTGTTAAGTAAATATATCCCTATAATAAGTACTACCAGGCATATTGTTATGATAACGACTTTGATATTATTATTCTGTCCGTTAACATCATGAAACATTGCATCAATCTCTGTATAATCAAGATCTGCAATAAGAACAGCTATAAATGTGCCTGAATCATTGTATACAGGAACTGCAGCCTGTATATTGCCGGTTTTCTTGTCATATCCTGAACTGTTCTTATGATTACTGAATATATCGAATACTCTTGAATTAAGAATTGTCTTATTCGTATCAATCGCATAAGTATCAACACTGATAACATAATTAAGATTAACCACTCTTATTCTTATCTGGTTAAGTGCTGAATAACTGCTGAGTCTGCTGTTCATATTATTATTCTCAGCAGCATCAAGGCTCTCATAATTAGAATACTCTGCTGCAATAAGAACAGCTTCATTCTGTATTATAGCTGTCTGTCTTGTAATTACAGACTCCTTGTATATATATTCAAATCCTTCAAATGTACTGATTACGGCCACCGCAATTATAACTGCAGCAACCGCAAACTGTCTTGTTGAATATTTATTAATGAACCTAAAAAAAGACTCAAATCCCCTATCAAAAAAGATTCTTCTATGGTCATTTCTTTTCTTATTTTTATTAAACATTAAAATAGTAACCTACTCCCCACTTAGTGTGAACATACTTTGGTTCACTTGGATTATCTTCAATCTTCTCACGAAGTCTTCTCATATGGACATCCACTGTTCTGCCATCGCCTGAATAATCCTGTCCCCAAACAGCTTTAAGAAGGTTATCCCTGCTGTATACCTTGCCAGGATTAACTGCCAACAGTTCAAGAAGGTCGAACTCCTTGGCTGTAAGATTAATCGGTCTTCCCGCAATATAAAGATTACGGCTGTCACAGTCTATCTTCATATCACCTGCATTAATTACATTACTCTTTGCTACCTTCTTTTCTGTAACTGCATTTCTTCTTAAGATTGCTTTCATTCTCGCTTTAACCTCAAGAATGTTAAATGGCTTGGTAATATAATCATCTGCACCATACTCAAGTCCAAGGATTTTATCCATATCATCGCCTTTGGCTGTAAGCATAATAATAGGAACATCTGAGAATTCTCTTATCTGCTGGCATACTGACAATCCATCAAGCTTAGGAAGCATTATATCAAGAAGGATTATGTCATATTCATTGTTCTTAGCATATTCAAGGGCTTCCTCTCCGTCATAAGCACAGTCTACAACACTATAATCCTGCATAAGACTGAACTTAAGTCCCTTAACAATCATTTTCTCATCATCAACAACCAAAACTCTGCCTGCCATAATCTACTCCTTTTACTTTTCACCAATATGCCTTCATCATACGCATATGTAATTCCTTATCTTGTTAAATGCAACTTCCTTAATTCCAGATACTTTCATAATATCTTCTATGGTCTGAAATCTGCCATTATCTGTCCTGTAACTTACTATATCTGCTGCCCTTGAACTTCCTATCCCCGGAAGCGTCATCAGTTCCTCAGCCGTTGCCTTATTAATATTAATAAGCCCCTTTGTCTCTTCTTCCATAACAGGTATATCTTCACCATATGATGGTATATATATACGTTCCCCATCATTAACCGGTTCTGCCAGATTTACTAAAGACATATCAGCAGAATCATCAGCCCCTCCCGCCAGTTCAACTGCCTCATATAATCTCATGCCGCTTTGACACTTAACAACCCCTGGTGAATTAACATGTCCGCATATATACACATATATGTCACTGACTAATGTTTCATAATCAGTACCACTCACTTCTTCTGTACCTTTTAAGACACCCTTATCTGCAAATGTGTCCTCAGACGCAGACATATTCTTTCTTCCAGCCAGATATATAACACCTGCTATCATTATAAAAACTGCACATATTGTGTATTGTACAGCTTTTTTGTGTTTCTTATATAATTGCTTGTAATCCATGTACACTCTCCTTAAGTATTACCCTAAGGAAATCCCTTTTGCGTACCTTTCTATTTTACAAAATTGTCCTATCGAATACAAGTCTAATTTAACTATAATTATTTACACTTTTTTCGTTCTTTGGTAAAATGTTACTATTATCGGCTAAGGGAGGAAAGCCATGACATCTTCAAAGAAATCAATTCTTAATTCTAATCTGACTTATGTAATAGCATTTGTGCTTCCTTTAATTATGATGGCAGCACTCTATTATACCCGGGAAATATTTCCATGGGGAAGCGACTGCTATCTAAGATCAGACATGTATCACCAGTATGCCCCTTTCTTTTCGGAATTGTGGCACAAGATAAGGAATGGTGAAAGTCTTACCTATTCATGGGATATTGGTATGGGAACCAACTTTACATCATTATATGCGTATTATCTTGCCAGTCCCGCGAACTGGTTTATTGTGTTATTTCCGCAGAAATATATGATTGAGATTATGAATTCCCTTATCATATTAAAAATTGCCGGCAGCAGTCTTGCAATAACATATTACATAACCAGACATTTCGATACTAAAAACTGTGTAGCTGCCCTGTTTGGCATGTTCTATGGAATGTCCGGATTCATTGCAGCATACAGCTGGAACATCATGTGGCTTGACTGCGTAATATTATTACCACTTATAATGCTTGGTCTTGAAAGACTTGTTAATGAAAATAAATGTATCTTCTACTGTGTAACACTGGGATTATGTATATTTACCAACTATTATATTTCAATCATGGTATGTATTTCTGTTGTTATTTACTTTATCGTACTTATGATTTCATATAATGGTCCGGTAAGCATATTACAATATGTAAAGAAATTCATTAATTTCTGTATATATTCACTCCTCGCAGGCGGACTTGGTGCCTGCCTTTTACTGCCGGAATTTTATACATTTTCTTTATCTGCATCAAGTGACACTTCATTTCCTGCACAGTTAAAATCATATTTCAGTATACTTTCAATGCTTACAAGGCAGCTTATTAATGTTCCTGTCCATCTCGGACTTGAACATTTTCCTAACATATATTGTGGTGTTGCTGTATTTTTGCTTATTCCGCTCTATGTTATGTGCAAAAAAATCAATGCCCGTGAAAAAATCGGAAAATGTATAATTCTTCTGATTTTCTTAACAGCATTTAACCTCAATATACCTAATTATATATGGCACGGACTGCATTTTCCAAACAGTCTTCCATGCAGACAGTCTTTTATCTACATATTTTTTGTTCTTACTATGTGTTTTGAGGCTGTATATAATATAAAAGAGTTATCTAATAAACAAATTGGTACTTCATTATGGATTTCAATTGGTCTTCTTGTTCTTTTTGAACAACTATTTATGGCTGAGGGAAGTTCTTATTCATTCAAGATTGCATATGTAAGTGGAATATTCATATTGTTATATGCTCTTCTTATATTTATTAACAATAATGCAAAGCTTAAAATACCACTTGTACTTCTGCTCACATTTTCTGTATCAATCATAGAATGTACTCTTAATATGGATTCGACAGGTATCGGTACAACGAGCCGTACATCATATCTTCTTGATTATGATGCAGTAAAGACTGTTACTAAAACAGTTGCTGATAATGACGATTCGTTTTACCGTATGGACAAGCTTTTTGGTGCAAGAACCAAAAATGATGGTGCATGGCATAATTACAAAACTGTATCCACATTTTCTTCTACATGTAATGCAGGTATGTCAAAACTATTCAATTATCTTGGTTTAGAGAATTCAACCAATGCATATGGATGCAATGGTCTCACAGAAGTAACTGATATGATATTCTCTGTTAAATATACCATAAGCAACAAGCTTCTTGCAGAAAGTAATTTAAGAAGCTACTATACAGGAAGTGACGGTGAGTTCATATATAAAAATAATTATACTCTTCCGATAGGATTTGCTATTAATGAACAGTCTGCTTCCAAAATGAATTTCATGACTGCCAACAACGGTATTGAAAACCAGAATCTTATGATTCAGAATATGACAGGGATAAGTGATGTATTCACTGTAGTTGATGAATTTCCTAACGAATCAGAGTGTACTATAAAACCACAAAAAGATGGACATTTGTATCTTATAGCTGCCAACCAGTCCGTTGATTACATAACCGTAACGCTTAATAATTCAGACAAATCTTATTCTTACAGTAACTTAAAGAGTAATAACAGAATTATTGATGTAGGTTATGTCACAAAATCTGACACAGTGGAAGTTACCGCCGAAACAGGTATGAATCTTACTGCTTATATGCTTGATTCTGATAAGTTAATCAAGGCTTACAATATTCTCAATGCAGAAAGTTATCAGGTTGATTCATATACAGATACTCATTTTAAAGGATCAATCAGCTTATCTTCTGACAAGACTGTTCTGTTTTCTATTCCGCACGATGCCGGATGGTCTGTATATGTTGATGGCAAACGTATAGATACATTTGTATGGAAGAACGCTTTGTTATGTGTTGATGTTCCAGCCGGAACACACTCACTTGAATTAAGGTATGTTCCGCACAATTTAATATTGGGTTGCGTTTTAACTGCATTTAGCATTATTATATTAATTGGCATATATGTGTCTGCCCGTCTTATAAAGAACGGCAGAATACATACTGATAACTGGCCTGTTTTCATCAGAAAGTATCTTGAACTTCCTGTTATAGAATCTGTTGCAGAATCTCATTCTGATAATCAGAACGACAATTTCCTTAATAAGAATATACAAGAAACTATTCTTGATGAAATGAATGATTTTGATAATCTCGAATCTCCGGATTTCGAAGATGATACATCAGATTATAATTTAAAAGACAATGAAACCAAGGAGGATTTATAAATGAAATTATGGGGTGGACGATTCACCAAAGAAACTAATGAGCTTGTAAACAACTTCAATGCGTCAATTTCATTTGACCAGAAGTTCTATAAGCAGGATATTGAAGGAAGTATTGCACATGCTACTATGCTTGGCAAGCAGGGAATTATTCCTGAAAGCGAAAGTGAGCAGATTGTAGAAGGTCTTAAGGGAATTCTTGCTGATATCGAATCAGGAAAGCTTGAAATCACTGATGAATACGAGGATATCCATACATTTATGGAGGCTACCCTTATCGAGAGAATCGGTGATGCCGGAAAGAGACTTCACACCGGACGAAGCAGAAATGACCAGGTTGCTCTTGATATGAGACTTTTCACAAGACAGGAAGTTCTTAATACTGATGCTGAGCTTAAAGAGCTTATGGCTGTTATCTTAAGAATCATGAAAGAAAATACACATACATTTATGCCTGGATTTACTCATCTCCAGAAGGCACAGCCTGTTACTGTTGCTCATCATTTCGGAGCATATTTCGAAATGTTCAAGCGCGACAGAAGCAGACTTCACGACATATATGAAAGAATGAATTACTGCCCTCTTGGTGCAGGTGCACTTGCAGGAACAACTTATCCATTAGACAGAGAACTTACTGCTTCTCTTCTTGGTTTCTACGGTCCAACACTTAACAGCATGGATTCTGTTTCTGACAGAGATTACCTTATTGAATTCTTATCTGCATTATCAACTATCATGATGCATTTAAGCCGTTTCTCTGAGGAAATATGCATCTGGAATTCTAATGAATACAGATTCATAGAACTTGATGACGCTTTCAGTACAGGAAGCTCTATTATGCCTCAGAAGAAGAACCCTGATATCGCAGAGCTTGTAAGAGGTAAGACTGGCAGAGTATATGGTGCTCTTATGAGCCTCCTTACAACAATGAAGGGTATTCCTCTTGCTTACAACAAAGATATGCAGGAAGATAAGGAATTATCATTTGACGCATTTGACACAGCCAAAGGCTGCATCAGCCTTTTCAAGGGCATGATTGATACTATGAAGTTCAACAACAAGAGAATGGAAGCTTCAGCAAAGAACGGCTTCACTAATGCTACTGACGCTGCTGACTACCTTGTTAAGAAGGGAGTTCCTTTCAGAGAAGCCCACGGTATTGTCGGCCAGCTTGTTCTTATGTGCATTGAGAAAAATATTGCACTTGATGACCTTTCACTTGAAGAATACAAGGCTGTAAGCCCTGTATTTGACGAAGATATCTACGAGGCTATCAGCCTTCAGACTTGTGTAGATAAGAGACTTACTCTTGGTGCTCCTGGACCGGAGGTTATGAATAAGGTTATTGCTATATATGATAAATATATGGAAGAGAATTAAGAGTATTTCGGGGTTGTACAGTCTGTGAGTTAAGCATTAGTGCCAACTTTAGGTAAGCTGACCTAGTGGCTGTAAATGCCGCCATATACAGAGTTTATTACGGTGCAGGAAATCAAACGCGCTTCGCTTGAACGAGATTTCCTGCACCGAACTTTTGTATATAGCGGCACTAACACCCACACGGTAAGCTTACATGCCGTTGTCGCTAACGCTTAACTCACAGACACTACCACCTCGAAGTACTTATTGCTTCATATATATCAAAGAAGGACGGTGTAAGGCTTATGCCTTACTGCCGTCCAGTTAAAATTATCCTCTTATTCCCAGTATTTTAAAAGGGTATGGAGTTAACCATACCCTACTCTGAGTAACAGAGTGACCTCGCCGGATAAGAACTTGTTTTCTATCGGTCGTCATGTCGAAGAAGTGCTTCACATCATCACAACTAAATTGTAAGCTGTCCGTGTGGGTGTTATGCCGCCATATACAAAAGTTCGGTGCTGGAAATCTCGTTCAAGCGAAGCGCGTTTGATTTCCAGCACCGTAATAAACTCTGTATATGGCGGCATTTACAGCCACTAGGACCGCTTACCTTAGTTGTGATGGTGTGAAGCACTTCTTCGACTCTCCAACCGTTAAACAACTATACTCTTATCTTAGTCCCCTTAGTATCCCTATGTGCCGTCTTCATCTTGGCAAAGCTGATACTCTTGCCCTTATATTCCATTGTGAACTCGTCACCTTCTGTAAGCAGGAATACATCTTCTATATAATCATCCTTTGAAAGCTTGATTCCTCTTACACCAACAGCACTCTTCTTCTTCATTGGAATGTCTGTTAATGGGAATTTTAAGAATACACCGCTTTCTGTCTGCACAATTACATTCTGGTTGCTCTCGACAACCTCTTCTTCCTTGATTTCGCCATCAAGCGAGAATTTGGAATATATCTCTACTCTTGCGTCTGTTGAATACATTCCGATAAGCTTATCGTCATCTGCTAATTTGGTACATGCAACTGTACGCTTTGCAACCTGGAATTCTTCGCTGTCTACAAGCTTCATCATTCCCTGTCTTGTGACAAAAAGCATTTTCTGATTCTTAAGTCGTTCAAATGGAGTAATGTACACAATTATCTCCTTAGAGCTGTCATAGTTACACAGATTATCAATCGGTGTGCCTTTATCTCTGAACTTAGTGAATGGCAGATCCTTTATCTTCAACTGGTGCATGTCTCCCGTATCAGTAAATATGCATATTTTATCTGTGTTCATTACTGGAATGACATATTTGTTCTCATTAAATACAGCTTCTTTATTTCTCTCAAATGCAGCCATATCAATAGTTCTTGCATATCCGAATCTGTCCATAATGAACATAACTTCCATCTCTGGAATCTTCTTCTCCTCGAATACAGCAACTTCGCCGTCTTCAATTACAGTTCTTCTTTCAACACCATATTCCTTCTTAATATTAAGAAGGTCAGACTTGATAACCTTAGCCATCTCTTTTCTGCTGCCAAGTATCTTTTCATACTTCTCAATCTTCTTGACACATTCATCATATTCCTTCTGAAGATTAAGAATTTCAAGGCCAATCAGCTTGTACAGACGCATTTCTAATATTGCGCCAGCCTGTCTTTCTGTGAAATCAAGACCTGCAGCCTGCTTTTTTGACTGCTCTGACTTGAACTTGATTCCCTCGACATTACCATTGACAAGGCAGTCCTTAGCCATCTTAAGATTAGCACTGCCTCGTAATATCTCGATAATAAGGTCAATAATATCACACGCTCTTATAAGACCTTCCTTAATCTCCCTGTTAGCCTTCTCCTTTTCAAGAAGTGTTGTGTACTTTCTTGTGGCAAGCTCATACTGGAAATTAATGTGATGTCTTATTATATCCTTAATACCTAAAGTCTCAGGTCTTCCATCAACGATAGCCAGCATATTTACGCCAAATGTATCTTCTAACTTGGTCTTCTTATAAAGAAGATTCTCAAGATTCTTAACATCAGCGTTCTTCTTAAGTTCAAGGACAATTCTTATTCCTTCCTTAGAAGATTCATTGGAAATGTCGACAATATCGGTAGTTTTCTTAGTTTCTATAAGGCTTACAACATCAGATATGAATTTACCTATGTTAGCACCAATCATTGTATATGGAATCTCTGTAATAACAAGCTTGTCCTTCTCAGAACGGTTCTTGGCAGGCTCGAATACAACCTTGCCTCTTAACTTAATCTTGCCTGTACCTGTCTCATATATTGCACCAAGCTCGCTTTTATTAATTACAATTCCGCCAGTAGGGAAATCCGGTCCCGGGCAGAGCTGCATAAGCTCGTCTGTTGTGATATCCTCATTATCCATATATGCACATACTGCATCGACAACCTCCGAAAGATTGTGTGGTGGAATATTCGTTGTCATACCAACCGCAATACCATCTGCACCGTTTACAAGCAGATTAGGCACTCTTACAGGAAGAACCTCAGGCTCTTTTTCTGTCTCATCAAAGTTAGGCACGAAATAAACAACATTTTTATCAAGATCAGCAAGATACACATCCTGTGTGAACTTCTTTAATTTAGCTTCTGTATATCGCATGGCGGCAGCTCCGTCACCTTCGATAGAACCAAAGTTTCCGTGTCCGTCAACAAGAGCCATACCCTTCTTAAAATCCTGTGAAAGTACAACAAGTGTCTCATATATTGAACTGTCACCATGTGGATGGTATTTACCCATTGTATCTCCAACGATACGTGCAGACTTTCTGTGAGGCTTGTCATAATTAAGTCCCAACTGGTCCATGGCATACAGCACTCTTCTCTGTACCGGCTTTAAACCGTCCCTTACATCAGGAAGTGCTCTTGCTGTAATAACGCTCATGGAATAATCTATATAGGACTTCTGCATAACCTCAGAATACTCAGTCCTTATAATCTTCTCAGCCATTTTCTACTCCTTTAGCTTTTACGCATCAATCTCAGCTTCATTAGCATGAGTATATATAAATTCTCTTCTAGGTGGTACATCTGTACCCATAAGCATTGCTGTAACCTCAGTTGCAAGCCTTGCGTCCTCAATCTCAACCTGCTTTAAAATTCTTGTTTCAGGATTAAGAGTTGTCTCCCATAACTGGTCAGGATCCATCTCTCCAAGACCTTTGTATCTCTGAAGTGTAAATGTTCCTGACGTATGCTTCTTTCTGTAATCCTCAAGTGCCTTGTCATCATATAGATATTCACCCTCGCCCTTCTTAGGAACAACCTTATAAAGAGGTGGTGTGGCAATATATACATGTCCCTGATTAATAAGCTCTGGCATGAATCTATAGAAAAATGTAAGAAGCAGTGTATCAATATGTGCTCCATCCACATCGGCATCAGTCATGATAATAATCTTATTATATCTTAATTTACTGATATCAAAGTCATTGCCGTAGCCCTCTAAGAATCCACAGTTGAATGAATTAATCATTGTCTTAATCTCGGCATTGGCAAGTACCTTATCAATACTTGCCTTCTCAACATTAAGAATCTTACCTCTGATTGGAAGAATCGCCTGAGTTCTTCTGTTTCTTGCAGTCTTTGCTGAACCTCCGGCTGAATCTCCCTCTACAATGAACACTTCACATTCCTCCGGATTCTTGCTCTCACAGTTGGCAAGCTTTCCGTTGCTGTCTATAGAGAACTTCTGCTTTGTAAGCATATTTGTCTTAGCCTTTTCTTCTGCTTTTCTTATCTTCGCAGATTTTTCGGCACATGCAATTACAGCGTTAAGGTCGTCCAAATGTCTGTCGAAATAAAGCTGTACCTCGTCTCCTGTTACATTTGCAACAACTGTACCAGCATCAGGATTATCAAGCTTGGTCTTGGTCTGTCCCTCAAATCTTGGTGCAGGGTGCTTAACTGCAACAACCGCAGTCATACCATTTCTTACATCAAGACCAGTAAAGTTCGCATCCTTATCCTTCAAGATGCCAAGCTCTCTCGCATACTGGTTAATAATCATTGTAAACTTGGTCTTAAAGCCTGTAATATGTGTTCCACCCTCCTGAGTGTATATGTTATTACAGAAACCAAGAATATTTTCCTCAAATTCATTAACAAACTGGAATGCGACTTCAACCTCAATGTCTTCCTGTTTCTTCTTAAAGTAGACGATATCACATACGGTCTCTTTGCCATTGTTAAGATCTTTGATATACGCCTTAAGTCCGTCAGGCTCATGGAAAGTTTCCTTATCTTCACTGCCCTTTCTCTTATCCTCAAACTCAATTGTAAGCCCCGGATTAAGATATGCAGTCTCATGAAGCCTGCTCTTTATCGCGTCTGCCTTGAATCTTGTCTTTTCAAATATTTCTCCATCAGGAAGAAATGTAACAGTTGTACCAGTATCATTTTTTCTGCATGTGCCAATCTTTTCAAGCGGCGCTGTTGCTTTTCCACGCTCGTATCTTTGCTTGTACACACCACCATCAACTCTTATCTCAACCTCAAGCCATACAGAAAGTGCATTAACTACAGATGCACCAACGCCGTGAAGTCCGCCTGATATCTTATATCCGCCATCTCCGAACTTGCCGCCTGCATGAAGTACCGTAAATACAACCTCAACCGCAGGTATTCCGGCTTTAGGATGGATTCCAATAGGAATACCTCGTCCATTATCCTTGATAGTTGCTGTTCCATCATCATTAAGAGTTACATTTATCTGTGTACAAAAACCTGCAAGATGCTCATCCACTGAATTATCTGCAATCTCATATATAAGATGATTAAGACCTTTTGTTCCGACACTTCCAATATACATACCAGGTCTCATTCTTACCGCTTCAAGACCCTCCAGTATTGATATACTGTTAGCATCATATTTATTAGCTGCCATTATTAATTACTCTCCTCTTTACTTTCCAAAATACTCATTGAAAGTATCCTCAAAGCTGCTTCCCAACGTATACGCATCCTGAATACTTAACTTCTTCCATTCACTGTTATTAAATTCCATATATATACCAGCTTCATATTTCTCAAAATCAGCATTAAACTGCTCTAACTTTCTCTTTTCAAGAATTGCAGACTTATTAACCTCGGTCTTAGCCTTATCATTATCCGATGTACATCTTATAATGTAATATCTGCCTGCTGCCTCAACTATACTGCTCATCTCACCAGTAGACAGATTGAATGCTGCTTTTTCAAATGCTGCATCCATCTCGCCACGTTTCAGTTCGTACTCATATTCGCCGTCCGCATTGTATTCCTTGGCAACAGCAAAGAATGAACTTCCTGAATTCACAAGATTATATGCTTTATTAATATCTTCCTCTGAATCTGATACAATATACTGGATATCAATAACTCTTGCCTCATCTGCGCTTACTTCAATATCCATGCTTGAAGTAAGGTCATCGTAGAGTTTCTGTGCTATTGCGAATTCAGTAAACATTGTATTCAGTTTATCCTTAGTTATTCCTGTACTGCTTATCTGTGATTCTGTTAATTCATTGTAAAATGCATCAACAGCCTTACCCACAGAATCTTTTTCTTCTCTTCCAAGCACAACACCGCGTTCCTTAGCCTTAACATTCATAGCCTTGACGCGCATTAACTTACTCTTAATCTGGTCCTTAATATAGCTTTCAAAATCAGCATCACCAATTTTCTCTCTCCATATATTACTGCCAAACATTTCCTCATATTCCTTCTTCACATCAGACATGAGAATATCTGCTTCGCATGTATAAGTTGTCTTCTGTCCTGCTGTCTTAATAAGCTCACCGCTCTTCATTCCTGTTGTGAAATATATCAGATGTCCATTAAAGAACTTAATATATCCTGCAACCAATAAAACAACAACAAGAATAACTGCTAATATAATAAATGGTTTTTTTCTTCTTTTCATATTCTATCCTCTTTAATTATTTGTGATACGGCTCATTCTTCATAATCCTATAAGCCCTGTATATCTGTTCCAAAAGAATAACTCTCATAAGCTGATGTGGAAATGTCATCCTTGAAAAACTCAGCTTATAATCAGCTCTCTTAAGTACTGCATCTGCAAGTCCCAGAGAGCCTCCTATTACAAATGTTATGTTACTTGTTCCTTCTATTCCAAGTCTGTCAATCTTTTCTGATAGTTCAACAGAATCAAGCATTTTCCCTTCTATTGCAAGCGCACATACATAAGCATCATCTTTAATAGCAGAAAGGATTCTCTCCCCTTCCTTATTCTTAATCTGTTCATTGACAACATCACTTGCATTATCCGGTGTTTTCTCATCAGCCAGTTCAACTATATCCAACTTACAATATCTTGAAAGTCTCTTGGAATACTCTTCAACTGCCTGGGTATAAAACTTTTCCTTAATCTTACCTACACATACAACAGTTATACGCATCTGTACTATCCTTCCACAAAGAAATATCCGCCATTATCAAGCCTGAATACTTCTAACTGCTCAAGAAGCTCATCATTGCTTAAATCAGATACATCCATACCTTCATCATCCATAACTTCTCTTAACTCTTTAATATCCTTGCAGTATACTGCCATACAGTCCTCTAAGAATTCCTTAGCCTCCTCTAAATCATATGCAACAGGCTCATCAAAAAGCTGTTTCTGATCTCTTAAAAACACCTTCGCGCACTCATCAATATGTTTATCCATAACTTAAATCTCCTTATCTTATATCCTTAAATTGCTCTCTTAATGTTCCTTCTACCCAACCTGTTACGAAACGCCCGTGTTTCTTAACATCTTCTACAGCTTTCTCCATAGCATATGAATAATATACCTTGTCCAACATAGCGATATCATTATAATTATCACCAAATGCCATACATTCTTCAGGCTTTAAGCTGAAATATTTCTGTATCTGCTCAATTCCTCTACCCTTATTGACATTAGTATCCATAAGGTCTAAGTAAAGTTCTCCTGATACAAGTACTGAAGCCTTATCACTCCATTTGTTAATAAAATGCTCTTTAGAGTTCTTAATTCCTGTCATATCACACACAGCTATCTTTAATATATCCTCATCAATGTCAGTAAACTTATCGACTAATGTAGTATGATAATTGACCACCTTGGTCATTCTGTAATAATATTCTTCAGACTTAGGTTTAATATATGCCGTATGTTCTCCTGATACAAGCACCTCACAATCAGGCTGCTCAATTACATCCTCAATTATCTCTAACGCAAGCTTCCTATCCATAGCAGTCTTTCCAATAGTTTCACCCTTGTATTCCACAAGAGCACCATTCTCTGCAATATATGCAAGCTTATCACTGACTGCCCCAAAAAGCCTCTTAAGACTCGTTATCTGCCTGCCACTAGCCGGTGCGAATATAACGCCTTTGTCAACAAGTTTATTGATATACTGTATAGCCGATTCATCAACGCTCTGTGCTCCGTTAAGAAGCAGTGTCCCATCAAGGTCACTTGCTACGAATTTAACCATATGTTTTCTCCTTAAAATACTTTAAGTTCATGTACAAGTCTTGCAACTGGAAGCCCGACAACATTATTATAGTCGCCTTCAATACCCTTAATGTATGCTGCGAATTTTCCCTGAATACCATATGCACCAGCCTTATCCATAGGCTCTCCTGTGCATATGTAATCCCTGATTTCCTCATCAGTCATATCATATACCCACACATCAGTCTTTTCATAAAAACTTACATTCTTATGTGCACTGCATATAGTTACACCTGTATACACCTGATGTATCTGACCTTCTAAAGACTTAAGAATTCTGAATGCATCCTCTTCATCCTTAGGCTTGGTAAGAATCTCTCCCTTATGGTAAACAATAGTATCTGCACCTATAACAATTACAGAATCCTCTTTATCTGCATATTGCTCTAATACAGACTGTGCCTTAACAGAAGATAATTCTCTTACATAATCTTCCGGTTCCATCTCTTTAATATTCTCATCTGCATCACTTGTAACAACAGTAAAATCAAGTCCTACCTGACTCATTAATTCTCTTCGTCTTGGTGAACCCGATGCAAGTATCAAATGTTTCATAAAACTTCCATCTCCTTGTTCTTCACTGTATTTTGTGTTCAGAGCCTACTTTGACTCATACATATTGCATTATAGCATAAAAAAACAGAGTGCTTCAATACCACTCCAATAAAAAAGGCACAACAATATATGCTGTGCCTTAATAATCATTAATAGTAAATATTATTTCTTATTATTCTTCTTGCTTATAACAATAACTGTTCCGAATATAACAACTGCTGCTACAAGAACTATAACATATACCCAGACATGATTGTTGTCACCTGTCTTTACAACTTCTTCATTAGCAGCAACCTCACCATTCTTTCTTACTCTTGAACCATCAATTGCCACTCCGTCTTTTCCTGTTACCAGTTCTTCATCTCCAGCAACTTCGCCACTCTTCTTAGTAACATCTGTGTCTGATATATCATCAGCTTTCTTAGTCGCATCCCCTGTCTTTATCGACTCTTCAGCTTTTGTTGTATCATCAGCTTTAATTACTGCATCAGCCTTTGTTGTATCACTTACTGTAGTTTCCTCAGCTGCCTTTGTTGTCTCATTTACCTTAGTTTCTTCAACTGCCTTTGTTGTCTCATTTACCTTAGTCTCTTCATCAACCTTTGTGGACTCATCAGCCTTTGTCTCAGCAGCAGTTTCCTTTGCTGTTGTGCCTTCCTGCTGGCAATCAGATATGAAATGCATCTGACCATTAGTATTAACGAATGTCTTTGCAATTGCTCTTCCGTTGCATGTTGATGTAAGAGTAACATCAGCTCTTGGAGCAACTACAATACCACATATCTCCCCCATGTTGAGCTTACCTGAAACATTAACAGCATTAAATATTACTGTATCAGATATATCAACATCTGTTAATCCACCAGAATACTTTCCATTAACACTGAATCTCTTAACCTCTGCATCTCCATCTGCACCTAAAAGATTCATAATAACAAACTGACCATCAGCCTTATTAGTTATACTTAACTGACCTTCTCCATAATAAGTTGATACTTCATTGCCCTGCCAGTCTGTATAATTACTTGCGTACATATTAACAACTACAATCTGCTTATCTTTAAATGATGAAAGATCAATCTTTTTCTCATCATTAGCTTTGATAACGATGTCAGCTTCTTCATCAGAAATATCTGCATATTCTTTAAAATTGTCATACACCTTATCAAGTGCTGCAGTTACGTCCATATAATCTTCAGCATAATAAACATTGATTGTATCTTTACAGTTGTTGACGTTAATGGCAGCCCCTGTTCTTTTTCCGTCAACACCTTTAATATAATACTTGTTCTCCGTCGGAACATAATCATAATCTGTTCCTAGAACAAGATTATTAAATGCATTCCTGTCAATAAACACCTCAGCCGAACCTGTGTTATCAAAACTTCTGATATAAGTTGTTCCAACACTCATATCCAGCCAGGCACTCAGCCACTGGTCTGTTATGACAAGATTATTGGTTGCAAAACATGTCTGATTATGATTAGCGTTCTTAAATTCTTCTGCAACCACACCATATGGCTTAGCTGCTCCTAACAGTTCATCAAGTACATCCTGTGTCTTAGAATATGCCCCAGCCTTTAATGAAGTTCCTGCAATCACAGAACCAGCAACCATTGCTGCAACAAGAACACCACTAATGATTTTCTTCGACTTTGCACTCAAACTACTTAATCGTTTTCTTAAAAACATTACCATCCCTCCGAAATGTTTGAATCAATAGTTTTACCCCTTTAACTATATTTTCTCCCCACAAGCGTATAATAGCATTAGTACTATAGTACCGCTTCCCCCTTTGAGGGGGATTTTTAAATTCTACATAAATAAAATAACCCATGTTCCTTAATCGTTATCATTCTAGTATACGTTAAGGACATGGGTACTATTACAGATTATTCAATTAAATAATATATTAAGCTTCAAGACTTCTGTTCATAGCTGACTCTAATGCATCAATAGAAGCTCTGATGATATCATGGTCTATACCAATACCAAAGTAATTCTTTCCATCATCTCCTGTAATACCAACATATGCAATGGCACTAGAATCAGAACCCTTCTTTAATGAATGTTCTTCATAACAGAAGATATCGCATGGCTTTCCAAAGTGGCTGGCAAGAGCATTACTTACAGCATCAAGACGACCATTACCGCCATCTTCAACATTGTACTTCTCACCATTCTCATTAATAGTTACAACTGTCTGTATTCCATTAATCTGCTTGAAATGTACTTCAGAAATCTTGAATACTGGTGTGTATTTCTTATATCTCTTCTCAAATATCTCAAGAACTTCATCTGCTGAAAGCTCCTTATGATTAACATCCGATACATCTTTAACAGCATAACCCAGATCTTCTCTCATAGCCTTAGGAACAACCATTCCATAATTATGTTCAAGAACATAAGCAACACCACCCTTACCAGACTGGCTGTTAATTCTTATAACATCTGAATCATATGTACGTCCTACATCTTCTGGATTAATTGGAAGATATGGAACTGTCCATTTATTAGGATCATTTTCTATTCTGTAATGCATTCCCTTAGATATAGCATCCTGATGTGAACCTGAGAAAGCTGCAAATACAAGCTTACCACACCATGGATGACGATCATCAATCTTCATCTGTGTAAGTCTTTCAAATACTTCTGCAAGATGTGGCATATCAGAAAGATCGAGTTCAGGATTAACACCCTGCATATACATATTCATCGCAAGTGTAATAATATCAACATTACCTGTTCTCTCACCATTACCAAAAAGTGTTCCCTCAATTCTGTCTGCTCCTGCAAGAAGTCCTAACTCTGCATCAGCAACACCTGTCGAACGGTCATTATGTGGATGAAGAGAAATAATAACATTTTCTCTATTGTGCATGTATTTAGACATATATTCAATCTGACTTGCAAATACATGTGGAAGCGACATTTCAACAGTAGCAGGAAGATTAATAATGCATTTCTTATCAGGAGTTGGCTGCCAGATATCAACAACTGCGTTGCACACCTCAAGTGCATACTCTGGTTCTGTTCCTGTGAAACTCTCTGGACTGTATTCAAAAAGGAAGTTTCCTCCATCAGCTTCAGCAAGTTCCTTTAATAACTTAGCACCTTCAATTGCAATCTGCTTAACTTCTTCCTTAGACTTCTTGAATACCTGTTCTCTCTGTGCTAATGAAGTAGAATTGTATACATGAACGATTGCTCTTGGAGCACCCTTTACAGCTTCAAATGTCTTCTTGATAATATGTGGTCTTGCCTGTGTAAGTACCTGTATTGTAACATCATCAGGAATCATATTCTTCTCAATAAGTGTACGGCAGAACTCATATTCTGTCTCAGAAGCAGCAGGGAAACCAATCTCAATTTCCTTAAATCCAACTTCAACTAACATCTGGAAGAATTCAAGTTTTTCATCAAGGCTCATAGGTTCAACAAGAGCCTGGTTACCATCTCTTAAATCAACCGAACACCAGATTGGTGCCTTATCAACATACTCCTTGTTAACCCAGTCATTACACTTAACTGGTGGCATAAAATAGCCTCTTTCATACTGTCTGTAATCAAACATTCCTAAAACCTCCTGAAAATATAAATATGTATTGTTAATAAGTAAAGGCTTTCTTAAAGATAAGCATAAAAAAATCTTTCGTCCATGGGCAATTCTACCCAAAGAGACGAAAGATAAATCTCACGCGTTACCACTCTTCTTCATAGCTATGCTATGCACTCACTGAATACGTACAACAAATGTGCTGCATTATATTCTGTCCACTATAACGGTTGGCTTCCGGCTACTCCTACTTCTCATAATGATTTCAGGTAGCAGCTCCAAGGCGAGTTCAATAAGTTCCTTCGACTGCCTCGCACCACCCGGCAGTTCTCTGACTCTGGTTCCTATCTAATAGTCCTCTTCACAGCATTTACTTATTATGTACGCTTATTATACTTGTCATTTTTTATAAAGTCAAGCATAAATTCAAGTTCTTCTTTGGAAATATTCTTATCAGAATATCTGGCTTTTTCATAACTTCTTGTAATTCTTTCAGCAGTCGCAGCATTTGAAGTAATATTATTTCTTGTGATATCCTCAGGCTGCATATAAACCAAACTGTTTGCAGCCATCTTTTCTTTTCTCTTATCCAGCATCGCTGCCTTTTTAAATGCTTTTCTATATTGCATATTAACCGCAAGATTGGTTTTCTCCACAGCACGCTTAGACCTTCCGATTTTTCTTTCATGCCTGCCTGTTCCTATGAATTCAACCTCATCTCCATTATCATCCCTTGATTCCTTGAACTTTCTCGCATATCTTACAATAACATATATAACAGCAATCATTAACCCTGTAATAATAACCACTGTGAAAGCAACGAAAACTGCCTGCATAACAGGATTATCCGCATATTCTTTTATCTCTGTTTCCTCATACAAAGCATCATCCTTATTGATTGGTTGAGTTGGCTGCTGAGGCAGAGCTTCGTCATTTTCTTTCATAAGCATGAGCAGCAATTTAAGAAGCGGTCTGAATACTACACCTAAAATACTTCCCATCAGTGCAAATATATTACCACCATTTCCTCTGTAGAACAGAAGCATTCCCATTATCATTAATACAGCTACAACAGCCACAGTTGCCATATTAATGCCTGTTATTCTTCTTGCTGGGAATTCAGATTTACCTGTATTACTTATAAATAAATCATTAACTCCTTTAAGCTGATTCCCTATAAGGAAAAGAATTATAAAAAAGGCAAACATCAATGATTCAAAACTTACAAGTTTTGTACTGCCATTCTGTCCTCCAAATGTACTTCCAACAATCATAACAATGCAATACACCACTGACATTCTCTCTGTAGTCTGCATTACCGCTTTCTTTTCATCATCATTAACATCTTCTGTTTTAGTGCTGAACCGCGACTCCTTCATATATTCAGTTTTTCTTACATTAGCAATCCTTACACTTACAGATCGTACACATACAACAAACACACTTACAAAATATGCCGTACTTTCAGCATCTGTTCTTCCAAGCATAATTGCTGCTGCAATAAGTACTATATGAATCATTACAAAAAGAAACAACGACGTTATATATTTTCTTGCAAAAAATGTAATGACTACAGGAATAGTGACCAGTGCGGCGTATAAAATATATTCATCAGACTTTTTAACAACCCCTAGAATTATCATTGCAGCAAATGCCATAAAAACAACACACTGACTAAGTAATTCCACAACTAACCGCGCTACATATAATGTTTTATTTCCTGAACGCGCAACAGACTCACTCATATTGCTTCTCCTTACTTAACTTCCCATCCAACCGGCTCAAAATCACATAATTCCAGTCCATAATCATCTCCTGGAAAATGTGGTACAATCCATACCATATCTGCCTGAAGCCTGCTGATTTTATTAATAACACTCTGCAATTTCTTTCTTCTGCTTGCAGAGATTAAAACATATACATATTCACTTTCTATTCTCATATTATCCGGCTCAAGAATTTTTTCAAGCATAGCAGAGTATTCTTCCATAGCAATTCCTGTATCAATCCTTGCAAGTGCAGTATTAATATTATTGAGATGTCCTATTCCAGAACCATTATTTATTACAACCGGACTCTTTGTATCAACATCACATCCATTGCTGAGCATTGAAACATTTATTCCACATGCAATTAGCATCTGCGATATTCCTGCTGCAATACTTATAGCCTGTTCGTCAACTGCATCATACCTCAATACTCCGTCTTCTTCGAGATTTAACAGAATGCATACATTTCTGCTGACAGACTCATCATATTCATTAACCATAAGATTGCCAGTTCTTGCCGTTGCCTTCCAGTTGACATTCTTAAGGCTGTCATTACCCGTATAGTCTCTTGTCCCCCTGAATACAAATGGATCTTCAAGCATATATTTTTTCCGTTCTGCTTCTCCTGTAATCCTGCTGTTCACTGGTTTTAACACTGTCGGGTCTGCCGGTTTTGGATATACTGTTATTTCACAGTTATTACCAGTCTTTAGAACATTAATTTCATTCATAAACAAGCCAGAGAATACAATCTCAAGACCTGAAATGCGGTAAACGCCCCTTCTTGTGCACCTGACAGGAACCTTTCTTGTAATTCTCTGATTAGAAAGAAGCGAAAATACATCATTACGGTAAGTCTTATCCGATACACTTGAATTAGTATCTGAACCTGTAAAAAGCAATTCTCTTGCAGCCTGAAATTTAAGATTAATACAAGGAAGTGGCAACCTCTTGGCATTAGTAACAACTTCTGTAATATTAACAATATCATCCTTAACCACATGCTTTTTATCAAATTCAAGACTCACTGTAAGATTTTTATTCCAGTTATATCTGTACACAAGCTTTACAGCAATGTACACAATCAGTACACCTAAAAGCATTAACAAAACATTCATTATCTATTCCAATCTTCAGTAGGAACTGCTGTTTTCGAGACAACATTGCCTATGATCTGTTCTTTATTATCTCTGTTCATAAAACCTGTCTGTAAAACAAGTCTGTGTGCCCATACATATGGTGCCAAAATCTTAATATCCTCTGGCACAACATAATCTCTGCCTGCGACATACGCATATGCTCTTGCAGCATTCAGCATGCCAAGTGTTCCTCTTGGACTGACACCTGTTAATACATTTTCTTCCTTTCTTGTCATTCTTGCAAGTTCAACAATATACTCAATAAGCACCGGATGAATGTATACATTCTTAGCATCTTCCTTCATTGCAATAATATCCTCACATGTTGCCACTTTTTCAAGAGTTATTTCCGGATTAGATGTAAGGAATCTGTTAAGAATGAGTACCTCATCATCTTTTTCCGGGTAGCCCATATTAATCTTCATAAGGAATCTGTCAAGCTGTGCCTCTGGAAGCTGATATGTTCCTGCTGTTTCAATTGGATTCTGCGTTGCAATTACTATAAAAGGTTCTGCCAGTTTAGAATATTCTCCATCAACAGTAACCTGATGTTCTTCCATACACTCAAGAAGTGCCGACTGAGTTCTCGGTGTTGCTCTGTTAATCTCATCAGCAAGAATAACATTAGCAAATACAGGACCTCTTCTGAATACGAACTCCCCCTCTTTCTGGTTATACACATGTACGCCTGTTATATCAGACGGCAAAAGGTCTGGTGTAAACTGAATTCTTGAAAATTCACCATCTATACTTTTGGCAAATGATTTCGCCATCATAGTCTTTCCTGTTCCCGGAACATCTTCAAGAAGAACATGTCCACCGGCAATAATACTTGTCAGAACCAATTCCGAAACATTTCTCTTTCCCACAATCACCTTACTTACATTATCTAATATATCTGAAGCCTTACTCATAATACCTCCTCGTAACACGAAATTTAGACTAAGATAATTATAACAAAAACACTGCCAGAACAGCAAGTGTCTGACAGTGCTAATAGGTGAAATAATTATGAACTTTTGATTAATTATCTGTAGGCATCTCCTGATTAACATCAATACCTCTTGGCGCAACAGGTGTTGAGAACACAATCTGTGTGCTTGTTCTTCCGAATTTCTGAAGCTGGCCGATAAATGTATCAAGTTCCATAGTGCTTGGGAACATAACTTTTAATAGCATTGAATAATTACCTGTTACACAGTTGCATTCAACAACATTAGGGCATGACTTGATAAATGGATAGAAATCCGGTTTCTGTACAGGAGCAACTTCAAGATTAATAAATGCAGTAATATGATATCCCAGCTTTAACTGATTAATCTTAACTTCATATCCTTCAATAATCTCTTCCTTCTCAAGTCTCTCAATTCTTGCTGAAACAGCCGGTGATGAAAGGAAAACATTCTCGGCAAGTGCCTTTAATGGCATTCTTGCATTCTGCTGTAATAATGTAATTATCTTCTTATCGATTTTATCCATGGCGTGAACCTCCAGATTATAATATTCGTTGTTTAGTGCTATTAATTTAACCAAAAAGGGGACAATCCTAGCGTTGTTGCTAAAATCGTCCCCTTTGACTTAAATTATTAACTTATGCATAATATACACCTTACATAATAAAATAGCAAGTCTTTTTTCTTTATTTTCATTGCTTTTATACATAATTTTTGTTAGAGTAGAGAAAATACTAAAGCCATTACTGGCAGAACGGAGACATTATGGAGAATAATAATCAGGAATATAACACAGTAACTCTGATGCTTGACGATAACACAGAATGTGAATGTGCAATAATACGCATATTCCCTGCTGGAGATAACGACTATATCGCACTTCTTCCACTTGAGGGTGAAGCTGCAGACAACGATGAGGTATATCTTTACAGATACAAGGTTGAAGGCGACAACGAACCTGTACTTGAGAATATTGAATCAGATGAAGAATATGAGCTTGTATCTGAAGCATTTGACGAGGAATTAGATGCTATGGAGTATGAAGATCTATACGAAGAAGAGGATAACGAGCAGTAAGAATCTCCTCTATAAAGCGTGAACGGGTTGTATCTTTGTTATACCTCTGCTTGGGGTACAGAAGATACAACTTTTCTTTTGCCCTTGTCATCGCAACATAAAAAAGTCTCCTCTCCTCTTCTATCTGCTCATCAAGAACTGCCTTATTATACGGTATTATTCCCTCACAGACATCCATTACCAGTACAATCTTATACTCAAGACCTTTAGAGCCGTGCATTGTAAGCATATGCACACCGTCTGCTGTATTATTCTGTCTGTCTTTATCGCACTGCCTGATGTATTCTGCAATACCATCAAGCCATTGTGACAGACTCATATACTGCGATGCCCTGTGTGCCAGTTCATCAAGCACATTATATAATTCTTCCTTATCAGCCTTATGTTCATATATATAATTTCTTATATACTCATCATAACCAACACCCTTTCTTATATAATTAACAGCTGCAAATGGAGACATACTTCTTATCATACTAATATCAGACACCAGCTTTTCTACCTGTTTACTCATCTGTTCATTCCCCTCATAGCCTCTCTTCAATGCATTAATATCTGCCGGCTGTGTAATATATGAACAGCTTATATATCGGAGCGGCTTATTAATAATCCGCAGAAAATCTATTCTTTCCCTGCTGCCAAGTGCTATCCTTATATATGTAAGAATATCCTTACTTATCCAGTGCTCATATATATCCTGTACTACCGAATAATCGCAGCATGGAATTCCATCACTTTCAAGCCTTGACATATACATATTCCCAATTACATTAGTTCTTGATAACACAGCAATGTCATCAGCAGCTATTCCAGTATCAATCAGTCTTCTTATCTCTGATACAAGAAATGCTTTCTCATCATTCAGACTGTTAAATTCATATACAGACACAGTATCTCCTTGTGAATTGTACGTCGTTATATCTTTATAATAACGATGCTCATTCTCCTCTGCTACAGCCCTTGAAGCAAACACAATATTGCCCGTTGACCTGTAATTAATACACATGTCAATTCTCACTGCATCACTATAATACTTATTGAAATCTAACATTATCTGTGGAGCAGAACCCCTGAATCCATATATACTCTGGTCATCATCCCCCACCACAAAAAGATTTCTGTATTCATCAGCAAGAATCCTCACAACATCAAACTGTGCCTTATTAATATCCTGAAATTCATCTATCAGAATGTACTTATATTTATTCTGCCACGCCCTCCTGTAATCTTCTCTCTGCATCAGAAGCTCGCGGCACTGTACAATCATGTCATCAAAATCAATCAGATGCTTTCTTACAAGCATATCATCATAAGCCATGTATATTATTCTGAAACTCTGTGGCGGAATGCATCTGCTCTCATATTCATCTATATTAACAGCCTCACCCTTAACACGGCTTATCTCAGATAAAACACCATCTACAGCTTCCTTCTCATCATCATACTCCAATTCAAGCCTGTGTATCTGGTCTTTCACGAATTCATGCTGTACCTGTGGCGTAATAATGCAGCGTGCAGAATAATTATATGCTGCCTTAAGTATGGTAAAAAATACTGCATGAAATGTGCCAAATGTTACTGCTGAACTTCTACCTTCTGACAGCCCCTTAAACTTAAACTTCATCTGCTCTGCTGCAGCCTTAGTAAATGTAATAACAAGAATATCAGACGGCTTGACCCCGCATCTGTCGATAAGATACCTTACCCTGTGTGTAAGAACCGTAGTCTTTCCAGAACCTGGTCCTGCAATTACCATACACGGTCCTTTATTATGTTGTATAGCCTGAATCTGTGCTTTATTAAACTGCAAAAGCGGCACCCCTTATAATAATCTTACACAAACAAATGTATATTAAGATTATATAAGTATGCCGCTATCATGTCAACCTAATAATATATATTTTATATTTTATTAATAACTTGTTATGTTATCATCAGAATCATCAGTATTAGATATATCCTTGATAACAACATAATATTCAACTTGTGGATTAACCTGTACAAGAACCCTGTCACCCTTCTTATGCCCAAGAAGAGCCTTGCCAAGAGGCGACTCTATGCTGATCATACCGCTTAATGAATCAGCCCTGATTGTAGTAACAATCTTAATAGTCTCAGTGCTTTCATCATCCTCATACAATACCTCAACCGTATTATTAACGCCAACCTCATCATCTGCTGATGAATCATCAATAACAGTCGCATTCTTAATCGTTCTCTGCAGATATCTTATTCTGCTTTCATTCTTATTCTTAAATCTTTTCGCTGCATGATACTCGAAATTCTCACTTAAATCCCCCTGAGCCCTTGTCTCCTTGACATCATCAAGTGCAGCCTTTCTTACCTCATGTATCCTGTACTCAATCTCTTCTTCCATCTTCTTGATATCATTCTTAGTAAGTTCGTGTCCCATATCTATCCTTCTTTCTTACTTTTAATAATCAATTAATAATTAATGAAATAATACGAGTATATTTTGCCCTTTTAAGATACATTTTGCAAGTCTATTCTGTCTCGACTTTAAGTGTCTTGATTTCAAATATAAAATACAGCACATGGAAAATCCATACAAAACCAAGAATAATTCTTCCAACCGGCACAGCATGCATCATAATAAATCCAATGCTCATAAAAATTGTAACCGTAACCATTATTCTAATCTTAGTTTTCATAGTCATCCCTTTGCCCTGCCTTATTCCTTTAAAGACTTAAGGATAATAGCTTCATTTAAACTGTCCAGATTACTTGTCTGCTCATCAAGAAGCACGAATGGTGCGTCATGTAAAAATGCTCTGGCAAGTCCGATTCTCTGCATCTCGCCGCCTGATAGCATGTCTCCAAGCTCACCAACATTAGTGCCCCTTATCTGTACTCCAGAATCTCATAAAAAGCTTAAGAAGTGTTGATTTACCGCTTCCGCTTCTTCCTGAAATTCCAATAATGCTTCCATCCGACATTAATCGGCTGTGAGTAGTTCATATTCTGCTTATACAAATCCATAATACCTTTTTTACATTCTTTACTAATAAATCAATCCATGATATAATATTTCAAATTTGAACTATTCATTTTTGTAGCTTTAGATTTATGACTAAAGTCAAATAACAATAAAATGAATACTGACTATCCCATGCATCTTAATATTAACTAAGAAAGGTTCTTCGTTTTATGAACTCAGGAATTGAATTCGCACAGAAAATCAACCTTGCATATAATTCTATATGCAAGCCACTTTTACGTAAACTTAATCTTCCACAGACAGCCTTCGATATTCTAATGTTTCTTGCAAATAATCCTGAATACACAACTGCAAGAGATATAGTAGAAATAAGAAAAATCAAGGCAAATCTTGTTTCCGTCAATGTGGACAAGCTCGTAGCTGATGGCTACATCATACGAAAAGAAACAGCGGGAGATCGCAGAAAAACACAACTTATATGCACACCTGCAGCGAAAAAAATAATTGAAGAAGGCAGTGCTTTACAAAAAAAATTTCTTGAACATCTTTTTGATAATATGGATACAGCAACAAAAGAGGCATTTTTGACTGGCATGAAACAGATTGAAAATAATCTTGATAAGATACTTGAAAAAAAGTAATCTGCCAACATCCGTATTTTAAATATTAATTTTACAATCATGTTTGTGCCAGCGTGTACCTGACACAAAACTTATTATTACTAATATTACACGCAGAAAAGAGGATATTTTATGTCACTACTATTAATTATTGCCGTAACATTTTTTGCTGGTATGGGAGCCGGACTCGGTACCGGATTTGCCGGTATGAGTGCAGCTGCCGTAATCAGCCCTATGCTTATCACATTTTTAGGAATGGATCCTTACGTGGCTGTAGGTATTGCCCTTTCTTCTGATGTGCTTGCTAGTGCTATATCCGCATACACATATGGAAAAAACAAAAACCTTGATATTAAAAATGGTATTATTATGATGGTAAGTGTCCTTATATTTACAGTCGTTGGAAGCTATGTATCAAGTCTCGTTCCTTCGACAACTATGGGGAATTTTTCAGTATTTATGACTTTCCTTCTTGGAATCAAATTTATAGTAAAACCTGTTATGACAACAAAGGAAGCTATGCAGGGTGTATCCGCTAAGAAACGCGCCATCCAGTCAATTGTATGCGGTATATTAATCGGTTTTATATGTGGTTTCATTGGTGCTGGTGGCGGCATGATGATGTTACTTATACTTACCTCAGTGCTTGGATATGAACTTAAAACCGCGGTTGGTACAAGCGTGTTTATTATGACTTTTACAGCACTAACCGGAGCTGTATCTCATTTTGCTATTGGAGGAATTCCTGATATAACTGTATGGATATTATGCATTATATTTACACTCATATGGGCAAGAATAGCTGCCGTATTCGCAAATATGGCAACCCCTAAGACACTCAACCGTGCAACTGGTGTTATCCTTGTTATACTTGGCATAGTGGTTATGCTTTTTTCGTATCTTAATTAATTGATTTTGCATATAAATAACCCAGTGGCTGTTACTCTGTACAACAGTCACTGGGTTACTATTCTTTATGATTAAATTTTCCAAATCTCCTTCTAATATCATCAACTACCTTATCTGCCTTCTGCAATTTCTCTCGATATTCAGCGTTGCTAAAAATATCTAATTGTTCCCAGTAATTATCATTAACCAGATTCGAACCTCTTACTCCTAAACTTCTAGTAGGATTATTCCATGAATAATTCTCTTTAAATAAAGCATAGGCACTTTGTGCAATCTCCCTTGTAATATTAGTTGCATTCCCAAGTTTTTTCTGCCTTGAAAATGATATCAGTTTGTTATCTCTTATACTGATTTCTACAACCCTGCACTTAAATCCATTTTTCCTTAATCTGGCTGCAACGCTCTCTGCCAGGTTATATAATACAATCTTTACATCTTCGTCCGTTTCTAAATCTCTTGGTGTTATAGTGCCATTACCGATAGATTTTATCGGAGCAGATGTATTCTCCTTCTTTACCGGTGACTCGTCGTACCCATTCGCAAAACTCCATAGAATTGCTCCCATCTTGCCAAACACATCAGTAATCCAGTCTATATCTGTTCTTGCCAAATCACCTATTGTGTGGATTCCATATTTCTGCATTTTATTATTATTTGCACGGCCAACATACAATAAATCTGACACCGGAAGTTTCCATGCCTTTGTCTTAAATTCATTCTTATACATTGTAGTATTAGATATTAATGGATGGGACTTAAAAAAGGTTCTTAAACAAATCCATAAGTCCAATGCAACGGTATTTGAATGGGCAAACTCTCCTGTCGTATATTACACAACTTCAATGTGGAAAGAATATATAACACTGCAAAATCATATTTTTCTGGCATGCAAATGGATTGAAGAAAGGAAGTGTCCTCCACCAGTTCTTTTTAATGATTTAAAGCCATTTTTACATAGTATATATCATATATCATTTATAAAGTTAATATATCAACTATTTTTATTGTATAAATATATTTTATTCTTTTTCTTGCACTTTCTCATAAATACGTTATAATATATAAGTCACATTTAAATATCGGCGTGTGGCTCAGTTTGGTAGAGCGCGTGGTTCGGGACTACGAGGCCGCAGGTTCAAATCCTGTCACGCCGACTTATAAAAAATTCATGCAGATTGTGGTAAATGTGATTACTACAATCTGCATGAATTTTTTATATTATTTATGCAATTATTCTATACAAGATTATTTTTAACATATGCCAGTGCTTTATTAACAGGAAGTAGGGATATAACTACAAGAGTTACCACTGCTTCAAGCCCAATATACGAGCCATTGTAAACAACTGAATAAAGTATCGCACTATTAAAAAATTCTGGTGTATACACGGCAAAGAATATCCAGCCGGACAAGAAAGAACATATAAATCTTCCAATAACCCCGACTATATACCCTTTAATCAATCCATGCCTTGAATTAGAAAATATTCCTGATAAACCCAGTGCACCAAATCCTAATATATAATCAAGAAGAACCTGTGGAATATTCAGGATATATGGATCAAGCAATAACTGTAAAACACCATATGCAAGAGCTGCTGTTAATCCCACCTTTATTCCATACCAGTATCCTATAAGCACTATGAATAACATACTGAAAAGTGTAACTGAACCTCCCATTGGCAGTTTAATAACTTTAATCATGGAAGTCGCAATAGCCAGTGCCACCGCCATTGCTGCAAATGCAATATGTTTTACCTTTATTTTGTTCCCCGATAAACTCATCCATTTCCTTTCTTTAACCTTTATTCTTTATATTATGTAAAAAGAATATATAGATTTATACAAAATGTCAAGAAAACCCAGAGCATATTAGTAGTTTACTAAATGCTCTGGGTCAACATACTCATATTTATTTAATCACTTTAGATTAAACTCTTTTCTTCTTAGTTGAAGCAAATAATCCTAATCCTGATAATCCAAGAAGTGAAGCAAGTGCTGCAAGTGGAGCCTTGTCTCCTGTCTGTGGAGCTTTATTATCATCCTTAACCTGTGTGTTATCAGCTGGCTTATCATCTGATGGTGTACCAGGTGTTGGATCTGCTGGTTTAGGATCTTCTGGCTTTGGATTGTCTGGTGTAGAAGAATCATCTGCCTTATATAATGCCTTAACGACTGCTTCTGCATCATAATCTTCCATAACTTTCTCTTCAGCAAATAACTTAGCCTCATCTGAAGTAAGTAATGGTCTGTCATTATTAACATAATATCCTGGACCATATGAACCATACTCTGCAAATCTTGCATCTTTATATAAGTTACCACTCATATCTCCATAACCTACAGACTGAACTGCTCTTCCAATATAGCAGTTGATAAATGTTGTAGATGCATCTGCACCCCATGGTCTTGATAACCTGTACTGACCATCACCAACTCCCTCTTCAGCTGTGAATCGGCATTCATTAAATACCATACCATAATCTGTAGAAGCATATGTTCTTGGTGCTGTATAGCATCCATCAGATTTATATGGTGTATATCTTGCAACAATATCACAATCATCAAAGTATGATGAACCTGAACCATAGATAAAATCTACATTACCTGTAATATAACACTTAGAGAAGTACTGTCTTGTTACTTCATAGTTACCATCTGCTCCTTTAACTCTTGAATCTGTAAGAAGAGTATCCTGATATCCAACAAGTCTTACATTAACACAAGCTGTCTTATCAGCAACTATACAAAGTGCATCTGCCTGCTGATCACTGCCGTTAGTATATGCAAATGAGTTCTCTACTGTAAGATTCTCTGCTGTAAATCCATCCGCATCAGAACCTACATACATAGCATTTCTTGTCCACATATCAGTAGCAGTTCCCTCAGATATAGCAGCTGAATAGTAAATATGTGTCTTCTCTGCATCTTCACCTAAAAGACTTACATTAGGCACTTCTACTGTTACACGCTCGTTATATTCACCATTCTTAATAAATATAACCTTAGATTCTGCATTATCAGCTGGAACAGAATTAACAGCTGCTTGTACAGTCTTATATGTTGCATGTCCATCTACTACATCCCCGTCATTTCCAGCAAATGCTGCATCAACAACAATATCATATTTTGGCTTGCTTACAAAATTAAATGTCTTTCTTGTTGTCTGATTATTCTCATCTGTGAATAATACCTCAACATCATTTCTTGCCTGAACCAATCCGGATAACTCAAGCTTAAATTCTTCATCAGCCTTTACACTCTGTGTTGATACTTCTTTGCCATTAAGAACAAGCTTCACACTACCTGCTCTGTCTGACTTCATTGTAATTGAAGCACTATCTGAAGCAATTGTATCGTTAGATTTGTCTGTTACTGTAAGCTTAGCAGCTTCATTCTCAACTACATACTCACCAACATGTCCATCAGATGCAAGAGTCTGAACTTTTACTGATGGATTACTTTCATTATTATCATTCTTTGCTACAACGTAATAGCAATATGGCTCTTCAGTCTTAACATTAGTATCTTCATATGTAAGACCTGCTGTAGTTGTTATTAACTCAGCCGAACCATTAGAACCTAATGTTCTGTATAAATCATAAGATGTTGCGCCATCTACTGCTGTCCAGTTTACAGAAATCTTAGAAGCAGAACCATTAGCAGTAATTGTACTCTGTGCAAGTGGCTTCTGATAACTAACTTCTGCTGATTCAATAGCTGTTCCCTGTGTATCTCCACCTACTGGAACAATTTTAAATGTATACTTTCCATCTCCTGTCATTCCTGTATAAGAGAATGAATTAATCTTAGATTCTGCAGCCTTTGTATACTCGCTGCCATCCTTTGATACATATATAATATACTTTACATTACCAGATCCTTCTGTTGCTATATCCCAGGTAAGATTAATGCTGTTTCTATCTTCTGATACTAAAGAAGCTGCATTAGCAATTACTGGTGCAACGCCTGTCGCAATATAGTAATCATTCATATCATAAACAACTTCATCAGCAGAATTAAGCAATGTTACATTAGCAATATCTACTTCAACACCAGAAAATGCTAATCCATACTGAACTTCTTTTCCTGACTGAAGTCCTTCATAATATGTTCCTGATGTTAAATCAACTGTTGAACCAACTGTTGAACTAACAACATTACCACTTGCATCAACAACTGTTAAATATGCCTTATTCTCCTTCTTAGTATATGTTAATGAATATGTTGAACCTACTGTATATGCATTAGCCAGTGAACCTGTTCCACCTGCTCCAGGAGTTGTTGAATATGTATGCTGAATCTTTAATCCTTTATGGAAATGTATTGTATCACAAGCTCTCTTGCCAGTTGCATCTGCAGCAAACTGACCAACAGCAATACCCTGCTTGTCTGTACCACTATTAATTGACTTAATAGTAATATCAGCCTTTATTGTCATATCTTCTGTTGTAGATGGGAATAACATATAATTAATTCTCTCATCCTGTCTGATATTGCCCTTCTTAATCGTTCCTCTGTCAGCTACTACTGATAATACATTACCATCTGGTGTCTCTGTATATGACATATCTCCAGCATCATTATAATCTTTTGATGTAGTGTTAGATGTCTTTAATTCACCAACTTCCGAATCAAATATTGTTTTCTTAACAGCTACATCATCCTGTGTATATTCTGATGAAACCTTAACATCTGAGAATGTTGCAGTAACACCTTCTGTAGCAAAGAAACCAACTGTCTTAGCATCTAACCCTGTTATTGTCTGCACTTTAGTCTTCTCATCAGAAAAATCCGGCTGGCTTGCAACATGATATGTAGCCTTATCTCCTGCTATTTCAAGCTTAACATATATATCCTGTGAACTTGTTGTTACAGCAGAATTAACATTACTTGCGCCACCTTTTCCTCCATCAAGATGATATCCATATCTAACCTGTGATTTAGAAATATCTGCATATAATGCTGCTGAACCGCTTGTTGCTTCATCGCTTGCATTTCTTACGAGAAGTCCTGCCATTCCTGTTGAACCTGTCACAGTCATCTTAGCTGTAATTGTTATATTGCCTTTAGCGTTAAAATAAGCATAATAAAGATTATCCTTGCCAGCATCTTTATCAAACTTAGTTCCTGCTCCTGTTAAAGTTACTGTCTTAGAAGCTGAATCATATGCATAAGAACCTTTTCCTTCATGTTCGCCAACCTCTGATTCATTCCAGATAGTATCAAGCACTTTAGACTGTGCTACTCCCTGTTCATCTGCATATGCTATTTTGTTAACTCCGAATCCATTAGTTAATACTCCAACTGGCATCATAGTTGCTGTCATTGCAACAACAGCTGCGACAGTGGCTGCTTTCTTTAAACGTCTGGTTTTTCTCATGATATATGAAATCCTCCCAATTATTATTTGCGCTAAAACGCACATCACTAAATAAAATATATATCAAGTGCCAGTTTATATCTACTTATATTTTTGCATTTTGTTTGTTGATTACTGTTTTTTTTAGTATTATAATACATATTGTTGCAATATTAATATATTTATCTGCATTTTTTAGTCAATATGCACATTTTACAATCTATTATATGAAAGGACTTTATTATGTCAGTAAATAATATTTCACGTTTCCGCATAGACCACGCTATTCACAAACTCCATTACTCTATGCACTCAGCACACAGCCACACATATTATGAACTTTTCTATCTTATGCATGGTAATTGTACTATTTCTATAGATGACAGACTATATACACTTTCAGAAGGTAATGTCATATTTATGCCTGCTAATTCCGTTCATAAGACATCTTATATTGGTGAACTTGTTCCTGAAAGAACATATATTGAATTCTCCCGGGACTACATAGATGCAATTGACAACTGTCTTGGAAAAAACTGGTCTGAGCATAATCTGTGGGGACACATTCTATATATTGAGAAAGAAAAACGTGAGAAAATTGACTCTCTTTTCAGGGAGATTCAGAAAGAATACGACATTATAGATGGATACTCTGACTGTTGCATAAGACAGTTATTCCAGTATCTTATTATCAGACTTGTCCGTCTCGACAGAAACACCAAAGATATTAAAGAATTCATTGCCAACTCAGATAATAAAATTAATCAGGATATGATTATTGCTGCCAAATATATTGCCGAAAATTTCAAAAACAACATAACACTTAAAGATGTTGCCAATCATCTGAATCTTAATCCATCATATTTTTCCAGTAAATTCAAAGCATTTAACAGCATTGGTTTCACTGAATACCTGCGTAATATACGCATTAATCATGCTGAATGGTATCTCATCGAAACAGATTTAAGTTTGTCTGACATTGCTGATGAATGCGGATTCTGCAATTCTAATTATTTTGGTGATACATTTAAACTGGTTAATGGGCTCTCTCCTTCAGAATTCCGGAAGAATAACAAGCCTAAGAAAGCTGAAGACTGAGTTTTTTAAAAAGAGCCTGCCGCACCAATTGATGCGACAGGCTCTTAAACCCGTATTATACGGTTTTAATATACATTTTTATTAGAACTTACCATTCTTAGCAGCTTCCTCGATGGAAACAGCTACAGCAACAGTAGCGCCGACCATAGGGTTATTACCCATTCCGATTAATCCCATCATTTCAACATGAGCTGGAACTGATGAAGAACCTGCGAACTGAGCATCTGAGTGCATACGTCCCATAGTATCTGTCATACCATAAGAAGCAGGACCTGCTGCCATGTTATCTGGGTGAAGTGTACGTCCTGTACCACCACCTGAAGCTACTGAGAAGTACTTCTTTCCAGCTTCAAGTCTTTCCTTCTTATATGTACCTGCAACTGGATGCTGGAATCTTGTAGGGTTTGTTGAGTTACCTGTGATAGAGATATCAACGTTCTCCTTCCACATGATTGCAACACCTTCTGTTACATCATTAGCGCCGTAGCAGTTAACCTTAGAACGAAGACCATCTGAGTATGCTGTTCTAGAGATTTCTTTTACTTCGCCTGTTGAATAATCCATCTCTGTCTCAACGAATGTGAATCCGTTAATTCTTGAGATAATCTTAGCAGCATCCTTACCAAGACCGTTAAGGATAACTCTAAGAGGTTTCTGTCTAACCTTGTTAGCCTTCTCTGCAATACCGATAGCACCTTCAGCAGCAGCGAATGATTCATGACCTGCAAGGAATGCAAAACATTCTGTCTCTTCTTCAAGTAACATCTTTCCTAAGTTACCATGTCCAAGACCAACCTTTCTCTGGTCAGCAACTGAACCTGGAATACAGAATGCCTGAAGACCTTCACCAATAGCTGCAGCAGCTTCTGAAGCCTTTCTTGCACCCTTCTTGATAGCGATTGCTGCACCTACTGTATAAGCCCAGCATGCATTTTCAAAACAAATTGGCTGGATACCCTTAACCATAGCATATACATCTAATCCGGCATCCTTAGTAATCTTTTCAGCTTCTTCAATACTAGCTATACCATAGCTGTTAAGAACTGAAGTAATCTTATCTATTCTTCTCTCATATGATTCAAATAAAGCCATTCTAATTGTCCTCCTTACTTAACTTCTTCATCTGTTCTTGGGTCAATAATCTTAACAGCATCTGCAACTCTTCCGTACTGTCCGCAAGCCTTCTCATATGCTGTTGTAGGGTCATCACCCTTCTTAATGAAGTCTGTCATCTTACCAAGGCTGACAAACTTGTAACCGATAATCTGGTTGTCCTTATCAAGGGCAATACCTGTTACATAACCTTCAGCCATCTCAAGGTAACGAGGACCTTTCTTTAATGTACCATACATAGTACCAACCTGAGAACGAAGTCCCTTACCAAGATCTTCAAGACCAGCACCAACTGCAAGTCCACCCTCAGAGAATGCGCTCTGAGTTCTTCCGTAAACGATCTGTAAGAATAACTCTCTCATAGCTGTGTTAATTGCATCACAGACAAGGTCAGTGTTAAGAGCTTCCATAACTGTAAGTCCTGGTAAAATCTCTGCTGCCATAGCTGCTGAATGTGTCATACCTGAACATCCGATAGTCTCAACTAAAGCTTCCTGAATGATACCTTCCTTAACATTAAGAGTAAGCTTACATGCACCCTGCTGAGGAGCACACCAGCCTACACCATGTGTAAAACCTGAAATATCTTCAACCTTCTTATTCTGTACCCATTTACCTTCTGTTGGCACTGGAGCTGCTCCATGATGAACGCCCTGTGCTACTGGACACATATTCTCTACTTCCTGTGTGTAAATCATCTTATTACTCCTTTCGTAATTCATAGTGTTTACTATAAATGAAACGACGGCAAGAAGCCGTCGTCCAAGCCTTGACTATTTTCTCACAAACTTTTGCATTAGTCAATGTGAGACACAACATTTTTACATTAATAAAACGAAAAATTCACATAATTATCTCTTAGTTACTATTTCACCCTGTTTCTTGTATATAGAACCTGCTGGAATAAAGCCTCTTACACTTGAAAGAGGATAGATATTGCTCTCTCTTCCAACAATTGTTCCAGGATTAAGCACACTTCCGCAGCCAACCTCAACATTATCCCCAAGGAAAGCACCAATCTTTTTGATACCTGTATCAATATTGCCATCTGGCCCTTTAATAGTTATAAGCTTCTTGTCAGACTTAACATTAGAGGTTATTGAGCCAGCTCCCATATGAGCCTTGAAACCAAGAATTGAATCACCAACATAATTATAATGTGGGACCTGAACCTTATTAAAAAGGATAACATTCTTAAGCTCAGTTGAATTACCGACAACAGCACCCTCGCCTACAATAGCTTTTCCACGAATGAATGCACAGTGTCTTACCTCTGCATCTTTACCGATAATTGCTGGTCCTGCAATATAAGCTGATGGAAATACATTTGCAGTTCTGTGAACCCATATATTCTCTCCACGCTTCTCATATTCATCTTCTGGCAGTGCATTGCCAAGTTCTACAATAAAATCACCAATCTTTGCAAGTACTTCCCATGGATATGTACAGTCTTCAAATACCTTTGCTGCAATAGTCTCATTAAGGTCATACAGATTACTTATCTTTAATGCATCATTATTCATATCAAACATCCTCTTTATATCAATTATTCAACAGTAACAGATTTTGCAAGGTTTCTTGGCTTATCTACATCGTTGCCCTTAAGAACTGCTGTATAGTAAGCAATAAGCTGTAATGGGACTGCTGCAACCATAGGCATAAGAAGTTGGTCTGCCTGTGGAAGCTTAATAACAATATCTGCCACTCCATCCTCAATATCAAGCTCTGGTTCTGCAATAAGCACTACAAATGCTCCTCTTGACTTAACTTCCTTAATATTACTTATAGTCTTTTCCTCAAGATTCTTCTGTGTTGCTATTGCAATTACAGGCATCTGTTCTGTAATAAGGGAGATAGTTCCATGCTTAAGCTCTCCTGCTGCATATGATTCAGAATGAATATAAGATATCTCCTTTAACTTAAGAGAGCCTTCCATACTGAGTGCATAATCAAGACCTCGTCCTATATAAAGAAGACTGTCTGCATTAATAAGCTTAGAAGCTGCAAACTGACACTTACTCTCAAGTGCAATGGCTTCTTCAATAACCTCAGGTATTTCTTCAAGCATCTTAGTGTATCTGCTGCATTCTGCCTCATCCATCTTTCCATTAGCATAAGCTAATTCAAATGCAATTAAATACATAATAGATACCTGAACCATATATGCCTTGGTTGAAGCAACTGAAATCTCAGGACCTGCATGTGTATATACAACCATATCTGCTTCTCTAGCAATTGAAGAACCCTTAACATTAACGATTGCCATAGTATCAGCGCCTGCCTGTTTTGCAAGTTCAAGTGCAGCCTTAGTATCAGCAGTCTCACCTGACTGTGATATAACAATCATAAGGTCACCTTCATTAATAAGAGGATCTCTGTATCTGAACTCTGATGCAATATCAACAGTTACAGATACTCTTGCTATCTTCTCTATTATATATTTACCAACCATTCCGGCATGCATTGCTGTACCACACGCAACAATATATATATTCTTGTAGCTTTTTAACTTGTCAGGATTGAATCCTTCGGCACTGAAATCAGGCATATCATCTGTAATTCTTGGCATGATGGTTCTCTTTACAGAATCTGGCTGCTCATGGATTTCCTTAAGCATAAAATGAGCATAACCGCCCTTTTCTGCAGCATCAACATCCCAGTCAGCTGTATTTAATTCCTTATGTATCTCATTGCCATGAACATCATATATCTTAACTGAATCCTTCTTAATAACTGCAATCTCATTCTGGTCAAGAAGATAATAATCTCTTGTGTAATGAATAATAGCCGGTACATCAGATGCTATGAAATTCTCATGTTCTCCAACACCAACAATAAGAGGACTGTCCTTTCTTACTGCAAATATTTCATCAGGGAAATCCCTGAACATAATTCCAAGTGCGTATGAACCCTTAATCTCTGATAACACCTTTGCAATAGTCTTCATCGGATCGCCATCATAGTAGTAATCAAGCAACTTTGCCGCAACCTCAGTATCTGTTTCACTTGCAAAGCTATATCCCTCTCCAATAAGAAAATCCTTAAGCTTCTTGTAATTCTCAATAATACCATTATGTACAATAGTAACTCTCTTATTACCATGTGGATGTGAATTGATATCTGATGGTTCCCCATGTGTAGCCCATCTTGTATGGCCAATTCCAACATGTCCTTGTGGTTTTCCTTCTTCATCCATCTTCTCAACAAGGTTGGCAAGTCTTCCTTTACATTTCTTAACCTTGATATTACCATGATCAAATACTGCAATACCTGCTGAATCATATCCTCTGTATTCAAGCTTAGATAATGCATCTACAAGTACATCTGCGCTTTCTCTGTCTCCTACATATCCTGCAATTCCGCACATATATTTAATTCCTTTCACTCATTTACTTATAATTCTTAGCCGTATCATTAAAAAGTCCTACAAGACCAGCCTGATTCCTTAATGCCATAACAGCCCTTGTTCTTCTTGAAACAAAACCATCAAGCTTCTCCATATACTCATCTGCCGTAATGGTTCCCTCAGCCACACCTGTAAGTCCTTTTTCCCAGCTTGCCGTAAGCTCTGGATTAAGCAGATGCCTGATAGAATTGTCTACAACATCATATATTATCTCGCCTAAAAATGTAGGTGTAATAATCTGTGTCTTAGAATTAATAGAAATATACTTAATAGTATTAAGTTTTTTAAGAATCTCAGCTCTTGTAGCACTTGTTCCTATTCCACTACCCTTAATCTGTGCCCGCAGTTCCTCATCTTCAATAAGCTGTCCTGCATTCTCCATTGCAAGAATAATAGAACCTGAATTATATCTCTTTGGAGGTGAAGTTTCACCTTCTTTGATATTAAACCCATTAAATGTGATTGTAGAACCTTTTCTGTATTTTTTCAATACCTCAAATAAAGCCGCATCACATTTATTATCATCCTTATTATCGACGCTATCATCATCCCTTACTTTTGCATCATTTCTCGCCTTTGCAAATGAGTTCTTAGCTACGCTAAGATACCCTTCATCTACAAGCACTTTAAATGAAGCATACAGTTTTTCATTCTTCACATCACTGGCAATACTTACCTTCTGATAAATAGCTGGTGGATAGAATATGCTTAAGAATCTTCTTACAATTATCTCATAAGTTCTCGCTGCTGTGACTGACAAAGTCTTAAGATTATTAAAGCCCTGTCCTGTCGGAATAATCGCATAATGGTCTGTGATTGCTTTATCGTTGCAATATCTTGTCTTTTCAATCCCCTTCTGCATATTATTCTGCAATATATGCTCTGCAATCTCCTTCACAGGAGCAAAATTCCTAAGTCCGCCTATATTCTTATGTATCTCCTTACTTACCGCAGTTGATAACACTCTCGCGTCAGTTCTTGGATAAGTAACCAGTTTCTTTTCATACAACTCCTGAATAATATTAAGAGTCTCATCAGGGCTTATCTTAAACAGCTTGCTGCATTCATTCTGAATCTCGGCAAGGTTGTACAGAAGTGGTGGATTCTTGGTTTCTTTTTTTCTCTCAATAGAATCAACTACTCCCTGTGCTGGCAGCGGGTCAGATAAGAAATTAACCAGCTCCTCTGCCTTCTCCCTGTCCTTAAAACCATTATCCTTATATAAATATGGCGTACCAGCATACATACTCTTATCACTTACACGCCATTCTGCATCAAATGTTGAATTTTCAGCCTGTGCCTGTCCAATAACTCTGTAGAAAGGTGTCTTTACAAAGCTTCTTATCTCCCGTTCTCTTCTTACTACCATTCCAAGAACACATGTCATAACCCTTCCGACAGATACAACTGCCCTGTCAAGGTGCAGATAATTGGCAATATTTCGTCCATATTTCAATGTAAGAACTCTTGAGAAATTAATTCCCATAAGATAATCTTCCTTCGCACGAAGATACGCTGAATCACTCAGATTATCATATTCAGATATATCCTTTGCAGTATTAATCCCTTTAAGAATCTCTTCCTCGGTCTGCGAATCAATCCACACGCGGCGTTCTTTTTTGCCTTTAACGCCTGCTTCCTGCCTCACAAGCCTGTATATATATTCTCCCTCGCGTCCCGAATCGGTACATACATATATATATTCAACATCATCCCTTGTAAGAATGTCTTTAACTATATTAAACTGTTTTGCAACTGCAGGTATAACCTCATACTTGAATTCCTTCGGTATGAATGGTAGCGTATCAAAGCTCCATCTCTTAAGATTAGGGTCATAAGCATCCGGATAGCTCATAGTTACCAGATGTCCGACACACCATGTCACAATATGGTCTCCACCCTCAAGATATCCGTCTTTTCTTGTGAAGTTCACGTGCAATGCCTTTGCAAATTCCTGCGCTACACTTGGTTTTTCCGCGATATATACGGATTTTCCCATTATATCCCTCATTTCTGTGTCTATTACACAATTATTATTCTCCTGAAGCATCAAGAGTTCCCATATAAGCCGGTATATATTCTTTCATAAAATAATCTGCTTCCGGAATATTCATATCAACAATAGCCTGATGTATTGTCTTTTCTGCATCAGCAAAATCCATGTTGCCAGACTTCTTTTCCTCAAGACATTTGATATAAGCTGACATCTTATCGGCAGCCTTGACATACTTCCAAAGTGCTTCTTCCTCTTCTGTCTCAGATAACACACCTCTGTAACGTTCTCTTATATCTGTTCCAAGACCTGACAGCATCTGATCCTCTGCAACATGCTCCACTTCCTTATATGCATTCCTTATAACCGGATTATAATACTTTACCGGAGTTGGCAAATCACCTGTAATTATCTCTGTCACATCATGATACATGCCTAGAATTGCAAGTCTTTCAGCATTAATATCCCCACCATATATCTCGTTGTTAATAATTCCTAATGCATGTGCTATGAATGCTACATCAAGACTATGCTCACACAGATTCTCATGACGTGTGTTCTGCATAAGTCCCCATCTGTTAATATATTTCATTCTCGACAGCATAGCGTAAAAATATTTTTCCTTCATTGTAAATATCCCCTCTTTACACTGTAAGTTGTTTCATAATTTTATATCATAACAGACTTTTAAGCAAGTAAAAAGAGATGCCATCTCTGACATCTCTTTTATGGTATGTGTGTATATTAGAATTTAATTATTCTGCATCCTTAGGAGTGATATACCCCTGTGCCTTAAGAAGCTCTGCGATAAGAACAGCTCCACCTGCAGCACCTCTTAATGTGTTGTGTGAAAGACCAACGAACTTGTAATCGAATACACTGTCTTCTCTTAAACGTCCAAGTGAAACACCCATTCCGTTCTCATAGTTAACATCAAGCTTAACCTGTGGGCGGTCATCTTCTTCAAGATACTGGATGAACTGCTTTGGAGCACTTGGAAGATTAAGTTCCTGTGGAACTCCCTTGAAGCTTCTCCACTTTTCAATAATCTGTTCCTTAGTTGGCTTCTTCTCAAAGTTAACAAATACAGCTGCTGTATGTCCATCAAGAACTGGAACTCTGATACACTGACATGTGATAACCGGATCACTTGCAGGAACAATCTTTCCATCCTCAATCTTACCCCATAATCTTAAAGGCTCTTTCTCAGACTTTTCTTCCTCACCACCAATATAAGGGATGATATTCTCAACCATCTCTGGCCACTGTTCAAATGTCTTACCAGCACCTGAGATTGCCTGATATGTTGTTGCAACAACAAGCTTTGGTCCAAATTCCTTTAATGCATTAAGAGCAGGTGTGTAGCTCTGGATTGAGCAGTTAGGCTTAACACAGATAAATCCTCTCTTAGTACCAAGTCTCTCTCTCTGATACTTAATAACTTCAAGATGCTCTGGGTTGATTTCTGGAACAACCATAGGAACATCTGGTGTCCAACGGTTAGCACTGTTATTAGAAACAACTGGAACTTCTGCCTTAGCATATCTTTCCTCTATAGCCTTAATCTGGTCCTTAGGCATATTAACTGCACAGAATACAAAATCCACCTTAGAAACAATTTCATCAAAATCCTTATCCATATCATATACAGTCATCTTCTTAACGAACTCTGGCATTGGTGTCTGCATCTTCCATCGTCCATCAACTGCCTCTTCATAAAGCTTTCCTGCTGAACGTCCTGAAGCTGCTACTAAAACAACTTCAAACCAAGGATGATTCTCCAGTAATGTTATAAATCTCTGTCCTACCATACCTGTACCGCCAAGGATACCAACTCTTAACTTATCGCTCATTTTTAACTCCTTCAATATATAAAATCTCAAAGACACTTCCCTCTGTTCTGTCTTTCTGCGACGGACATTTGTTTTTGTGTCTAAGAAAATATATCACAGCCTATAGGATAATGCAAGAGATTTTTGAGTTTTTTAGCATTATTTCTTTTTCTTAGCTGAAAATACTATTACACCCACACATATTATTACACATGCTGCAAGTACAATCACGTATACCATTACATGACTGCTGTCACCTGTTTTGGTTGAGTTGTCAGATACTTCTCCACTTGCTGCAGTTGAAGTCTTTTCTGTCTTGGCTGTTGTTATCTCCTGCTCTGTACCCTTAGTTGCTGATTCCTCCTGACCAACTGTAGTTGTCTGCTGTGCTGCTGTTGTTGTCTCCTGTGCTGCTGCTGTTGTCTCCTGTGCTGCTGTTGTTGTCTCCTGCTGAGAACCAAGTGGTGCTACAGAAATATAAAAGAGATTAGTAGTATCACCCTTAGTTATTGTATGTGTTCCCTTTGCAACTTTAACTTTAACAATACCATTAGTTGCTGCAGTCTTTACTCCGTCAATTTTAATCTTTTTAGCAAAATTACTATTGAATACAAGTGTAAGTTCTGAATCTGTATCACATGTAAATGATATGCTTGTTGCAGTTTCAATCTTAAGACACTTTGTAAGTGTCATACCGTTGTATATAACACTTCCCTTGCTTTCTGAATAATTACCCGAAATAGTAAAGTAAGCGTTCTGTTCTGTAATATCAGTTGTAAAATTCATTACATGTGCAGCACTTGATACCGGTTCGTCTGACTTAGTTGTCTCCTGCGCTGTTGTTGTCTCCTGCGCTGTTGTTGTCTCTGATGTATTTTCTGAACTGCTCTCTGTTTCTTTATCATTATCTGATGATTTACCAGTTACATATACAATCTGGTTAGCAACATTGAACTTTGCACCCATAGATGAATAACTTCCTGTTGTCTCATAGAGACCATTCATATTGATTGTTCCATCTGCATTTCTTAAGAGCTCATCAATATTATCTGTATATTTAATTGTATTATTAATATTCTTAAATGTTCCAGATGCACTTGAAGGGTTATTCACCACTGTTCCTGACTTATATCCTGCACTTGTATTAAGAATCTGTGTAAATGAATCGCCTGAAAGCTGATAGTACTTCTTAGAATTATAATATATAGAATTCTTCACATTACCCATAAACTTATCTGAATCAACTGCATTTACTGATATAAGGCCTGAATATTCGGCCCCTGAACCAGCTCTGTAGCATACGAAATTGCCCTTTTTGGCATTCTTTCCATTACCCCATGCTGTAAGATTAGTAAGTGTAAGTGCTGATGGATTATTGTTATCTGTAAATCCTGTTGCTCCATTATCAAATGACAGACAATTAAGTACATTATGTGGTGTACCTACACCTGAACCGCCAAGCTTGAAACCATTCATATCACCATTAGCATAATGCGTGCCGTTAGTTAATGTTCCATTGGCAAATGCTACACAGTTTCTAATTGTTACGACACCTATTGGTCCTGTAGCTGTCTTGGCATATAAATCCCATCCATCATCAGAATTGCAGTATGATATACATCCATCAAACACATTTCCCTCGCCACATGTAAGCTTTGCTGCAAATCCATCTGCATTCTCTCCTGTACCTCCCTGCTCAGGAAAATCACAGTTATTAAATGCTGTACAATTAATAATAAGATTGTTAGATGGCCATAAATCTTTAGTTGCAGCAGTTGTATCATACCTTGAAAGCTGAAGACCTGTATCTCTGTTTGCTTCAAATACACATCTTTCAAAAATGTTATTATTACCAGCAAGCAATACTCCGTTATCACCAGCTCCATAGAAATTAATACCGCCAAAATACCAGTAATCACCATCAAGTATAAAACCTCTGTTCTGACTATTAAATACCTGTGCAGAGAAATCAAACTTAACATCATGATTATCTTCTGCTTTAACAATTATGTATGAACCATCCTGTCCATTAATTGTGTTATTAACAATAACACTTGTAGAAAACTTGTATGTTCCACCTTTGATTATGATTACATCTCCAGCTTTAGCTGATTGTAATGCACTAATAATCTCATCTGAAGATGATACATACTTTGCATTCTTAAAATCTGCATCCTTCTTAAGGCTTATATCTGTATAAGTTCCTGTGTAAGAAAGACTTGTTTTGTCATAAGATTTTCCTGTTGCAGCATTAACATTATCAGTTGCTGAAAACAGAACTGCTGGTACGACAACGCTCACAATCATTACAAATGCAAGAATCAGCGCCCATTTGCTTTTCATGTCTTTAAATCTTTTCATTGTATTTTTCCTCCTGATACATTTCTTTGTGCAATATATTTTAAATTGCACAAACTTTGTATTAAATTTTATCACATTTTGACATTTCAATAAACTTATATTACATAGTACTTTGGTACCATGTATATTAATAATTTATACAAAACGCAAAAACACCATGATACATTTACAATTGGATAAACGTATCATGGTATCTATTATGTATCCGGATATTCAAATATATATTTCTCATACCCATTAATTATTCTGGTATTCTCGTTATACTGATATTCCTGCTTGAACTTAACCTGATATGTCTTATGGATATGTCCATGAATAAAATACTTAGGCTTGTATTTTTCAAGAAGATAATTAAAGCCTTCAAAACCCTTATGCGGTTCATCTGGTCCATCACTTATGCCCGCTGCCGGTGAATGTGTAAGCAGTATATCAAAGCCCCTGTTCTTCTTTATTGAAAGCCACATTTTATTAATTCTGTGGTTCATCTCTTTCTGTGTATACTGGTTTTTCCCCTTCTTATAGCGTATAGAACCACCAAGTCCCATAATACGGACACCTTTATACACATATATCTTATTCTCTATATCAATGCATCCATCTGGTGGCTGTATATCATAACAGTCATCATGATTGCCATGCACATAAAGAATAGGTACTTTCGAAAATGATGCAAGAAACGACAGATACTGGGGCTTTAAATCCCCTGCTGAAAGTATAAGATCTATACCTTCCAATTTTTCCTTTTCGAAATAATCCCATAAGTACTTTGATTCAACATCCGCTAACACAAGTATTTTCATTAATAATTCCCCAGCCACCACTGCAGGCAGCATGCTTTCTATTCTTCTTCTTTGACAACACCCTGAAGTGCCATTTTTAATTTTGCATTATCTGTAAGTTCATCATACCGAGGCAGTCTGCCAACCACATTATCAAGGAGCCAGTCCATAGTAATTATATGTTCCGGATCAATAAGTACTCCCTCTTCAACCCTTATATTACCCTGCTGATCCTTTAATTCACCCTCAAACACTCTGAACCTTGCCTCCTTAAGTTCTTTCTCAAAGAGCTTTACAAGCCTCTTAGTTGCTGATGGAAGGCTCTCTGAATATATAAGATCAACAACTCCTGCTGACATTCCCCACCAGTAATTAAGTGCTTTTACATTATCTCCGTCCTCATCCTTACTCCATGAACCGCTCATAATGCTCTGGATAAGCTTTTCATAAAAAACTCCCCAGTGCCATACAGGCATAGCCAGATGCTTATCTGAATCACTTGCTTTATACAATCCAAATCTTCTCTTGCTCTTGCCCGGAGTAATCATATCCTGATTAGATATAATGCTTATATTCTTCTTAGCAAGATTTCCCTCAGAATCATTATCATTAATACTATTCCATTCAAGGTAAACCTTGGCTCTTGGATTAACAAACTTTACTCCCAGTGCAAATGCATTAATATTCGCACACGCTCCATAAACCGGATTATCAGCTATATAACCAACATTATCATCATCAGCCATTGAGCCTGCAATAATTCCCGTTATAAACTTTGCTTCAAACATTCTCGCATAATATGACCTTATATATTTATGTGAAATATTAAGTGAACAATCAAGAATCTTTACTGACGGATGTGCTATTGCAGCTTTTAGTCCGGCCATACTCATTGCCGACGATGTCAGGAATATCAGGTCACAGCCTTTCTCTATAAGTCTGTTGATTGCTGCCTCATCACTCTGCTCCGGTATCACATTCTCCTCTACATATGTTTCTATCTGGTCACCAAATGTATCATCAATATACTGTCTTCCAAGCTCATGTGCATAGCACCACTCTGAATCCTGCGGAGTCTTTTCATACACAAATCCGACCTTAAGCTTCTTAACTCCTCCCATTGGAAGCAGATAGCTTAATATATTCTTCTTAGGTGCTGCAGCTGGTGTCATCTTAAGTTCCACTTCGCTGTTATCATCAATAAGCTCGAATTCAGCCCATGTCTTGGCAACATTCTTTGCCATCTCAGACTTAGTCATTCTCTTAACAGCATCATATCCGTGAATGTGAATGAATCGTAAAAATGAATCTCCCGTCGGGAAATCGAACTTATCCCCTCCTCTTGATTCATAAGCAAGCCTGAAATTAAGATAGCACGAAACAAGGTCTTTCTTATCATCCTCATCCATTGGTTCTCCTGGTGTAATTCCAACCAGCTCCATAAGAGTTGTAAAACTGCCCTCTTTGCTGAAATATATATCGTTTAACTTAGTAGATTTATAAAAATCCATGAATTCATAATATATCTTAACATCAGGATCATCACTATACTTAGGTATCTTTCTTATAACCTGTGCACTTACTGTCACCGCCTTAAAATACTTAAGTACACTGACTCTTTTATTACCTTCAAGCACATAGAACTTATTCATGTACTCATATACTTTAATATCGTCTCTTATTCCCTCATTTACCTGACTGTCGCTAAGTGAAGCCCACTTTGCCGAAAATTCTGTTCCCCAGTCAAGTATAGGCATAAAGTTGTCTGCAAATGCTGTAGTTCTTCCTGCTGTACATGTTCCTACTACCAGCCTTAATGGAATCTGGTCACTTCCAAGACTGACTTCTCTGTCAATACTGCTTTCATCAATAATATCCTCCAGAACCGGAAGATATGGATAAGTACCCTTATTTACACACGCATGATATTCTTTTTTACCAATCTTTACTGCACTGAGATAATCCTGCACTGACATATCTTTTACCTTTCCTTTCTGTCTGCATTCTACCCTTTAATGTTCCTGTATGTAACATTTGCAGACCGCCATATCTTATTTATTTCTACTTACATATATAAAACTATCACATTTTCACCAAAAAATACACCTTAAAATTGACTTTTGTTAATTATGCTAGTATCTTATTCGATAGGCTTGAAATTTTTCTATATTTCGGGTCTGAATAAAATGCATGCAGATACGCATTTAAAGAAATGGAGTAACATATGAATATTGAATTTTCTAAAAGAGCTGAACGCTTTGGCAGCAACATTTTTAATATACTTAATAAAAAGAAGAACGACCGACTTGCACAGGGAAAGCCGGTATATAACTTTACTGTAGGGACTCCTGATTTCAAGCCTGATGAATCTGTTATGAAGGTTGTTTCAGATGCAGCACTTGATCCTGAGAATTACAAATACTCACTTGGTGATACTGATGAATTGCTTGTCGCTGTATGCAAATGGTACAAACGCCGTTACAACACTGTTATCACACCTGATGAAGTCACCTCTGTATTCGGAACTCAGGAAGGTATGGCTCATATTGCCCTTGCTTTGTGCAATCCGGGAGATTTATGCTTAGTTCCTAATCCGGGATATCCTATATTCGAGATTGGACCATTCCTGTGTGATGCTCAGATTGCTTATTACAATCTTCTTCCAGAGAATGATTATCTTATAGATTTTGATTCTATCAATGAAGATACTGCAAAAAGAGCCAAAATGATGGTTGTATCTTATCCACTGAATCCTGTATGTGCTACTGCACCTGACGAATTCTATGATAAGCTCATCGCATTTGCCAAGAAATATAACATCATTATTATTCATGACAACGCATATTCTGAGATTATATATGACGGACAGATTGGCGGCTCTTTCTTAAGTCACGAAGGTGCTATGGAAGTCGGAGTTGAATTCAACTCTCTTTCTAAGACTTATAACCTTACCGGCCTGCGCCTTTCATTCCTTATCGGAAACCGTGAAATCGTAAGCAAATTCAAAACAGTCCGCTCACAATTTGACTATGGAACAAGTCTTATATACCAGAAAGCTGCTGTTGCTGCACTTAACGGTCCGCAGGAATATGTCGCTGACAACCGTGCTGAATATGAGTTAAGAAGAAATGCTCTCGTTGCCGGAATTAAGAAGCTTGGACTTAAACCTGCTGATGTTAAAGGCACAATGTTTGTATGGGCTGCCATTCCTGACGGCTATACCAGTTCAGCTGATTATGTTATGGAACTTCTTAATAAGACTGGCGTTTTATGTACACCTGGAAGCAGCTTCGGAAGCCTTGGAGAAGGTCATGTAAGATTTGCCCTTGTACTTCCCCATGAAGAAATCGAGAATATATTTTCTAATCTGTAATTCACAAAAAAACATAATATACGTACAAAACCCCGTAACCTGCAAAACAGAATACGGGGTTTATATGTATCTTTGCTATTAACAATCACTGGTGATTAGCCACGAATCTTCTTAACAAGAGCAACAGCCTCTGCTGTCATATCCTTAATCTTGTCAAATTCTCCTGCCTTAATCATATCACCCTTAACCATCCATGAACCACCACAGCAGAAGATCTTATCGCATGATAAGAATTCCTCAAGGTTGGCTGTGTTGATACCACCTGTAGGCATGATTCTTACATTAGTGTAAGCTGCGCACATAGCCTTGATCATCTTAATTCCACCTGCAGCTGTAGCTGGGAAGAATTTAACTCTTGTAAGGCCTCTCTTAACAGCCTGTGCAAGCTCTGAAGGTGTAACGATACCTGGCATAACAGGAATGTTCTTAGAAATACAGTAATCAACGATTTCTGGATCAAATCCTGGGCTTACGATAACTGAAGCACCAGCTGCTACAGCTCTGTCAACCTGCTCTGTTGTAAGTACTGTACCTGCTGCAAGTACCATATCTGGATATGCTTCATGCATAAGACGGATAGATTCCTCAGCTGCTGCTGTACGGAATGTAACCTCTGCACAAGGAAGACCACCATCAACTAAAGCCTTAGCTAATGGAAGTGCATCTTTAGCATCATTCAATACTACTACTGGAATTACTCCAAGTTCTTCAAATTTGTCTGCAATATTGCTCATAATTATATAGACTCCTTTCATATTTTCCCAATCTCTGGGATAATTTTGTCCGCAAATATTCTATCACACTCTCAGCACCATTACAAGCATTATAAATGTTGTTATTCCCTCAGCAACGGCATACGCAAGCCATACTCCTGTCATTCCAAAAAGTGCTGACATTACAAAAACTGCACCTAAAATCAGCACAAATCCTCTTGCCACAGAAACAACTGCCGCTTTAAACGCATCCTCTGTTGCACTGAATGCACCGCCACCTACAATATTAATTCCCGCAAAGAATATTCCAATAAAATATAACTTAACGCCTTCTGTTGCGTAAAGCCTTAACATTTCTGAACCTTCACTGTTAAACACTGCGACAAACTGTCCTGCAAATATAAACAATATACTATACATAACCGCTGCAAGTACCAATGCTGTTGTATATCCCATTCGTTTTAACTGTTTACATCCATCCTTGTCTCCCCTGCCGAAACAACTGCTTATAAGTGGCTGACTTCCCTGTGCAACACCATTAAATACCGCAGTTGTGACAATTGCAATATTAGCCACAACTCCGTATGCAGCTACTCCAACATTACCAGCCAGCTTAAGAATTACGAAATTAAAAACAAGTGTAATAACAGCTGATGACATCTCTCCAACAAATGCCGATATACCAAGCTGGCACCCTGCCACAAGTTTTCTGACTGAAGGCTTACACACAACAAGCCTGACACTGCTTTTCTTAGAGAAGAAATGTATGCTGCATATTCCCATTCCGATAATCGGCGACAAAGCTGTTGCCAGTGCTGCACCTTCCATTCCCAGATTCATCGGGAACATGAGAATATAGTCAAATACTATATTAAACAAACTGCTAAAAAGTGTTGCACTCATAGCAATTCCCGGTGCTCCGTCATTTCTTACAAATGCATTAGTCACATAATTACACATAAACATCGGTGCAAAACACATGAATATCTTAGTGTAATTATTCCCAACTGCTACAATATGTTCATCAGCTCCTAGAACACGCATGATATCTGCCGAAAAGAATATTCCGGCAAAAACGAATATCATACTTGACAATATACACCATATTAATGCATTCCAGAAATAATCATCTGCATCTGCATCTTTTTTAATCTTACTGATTGCATATCTTATAGCTGAACCAACACCAATCATCTCACCAATTGAGAATATTATACTATATAATGGCATAACAAGATTTAATGCTGTAAGTCCGTCTGCTCCCTTTGCTATAGATATAAAATACGAGTCAGCAAGAACGTAGCATGAAAACCCTATCATTCCGAGAATATTCTGCGATACATATTTAGAAAAATTCTTTCTGTTTTCCTCCTTGCTCATCGAAATCTCCTTAATTAAATAATATAAGTTACAAAAACGGCTCCCGTTGGGAGCCGCATTTTACACACTATCATATCTCTTAGCGCAAAGCAATTACATGCCCATAATTATTTACTTAGTTCCGAAGATTCGATCTCCGGCATCCCCAAGTCCTGGGCAGATATAAGCATCTGCATTAAGCTCTCTGTCAAGATGTCCAATGTATATCTGAACATCTGGATGTGCCTTATGAAGCTTTTCAACTCCCTCTGGGGCAGCTATGATACACATGAACTTAATCTGCTTTCCGCCAACCTTCTTTATCTGGTCAATTGCATCAACTGCCGAACCACCTGTTGCAAGCATCGGATCTGTTACAACAATAGTTCTTTCCTCAATTGGATGTGGAAGCTTGCAGTAATATGGTACCGGCTCATGTGTCTCTTCATTACGGTACATTCCAATATGTCCAACCTTAGCTGTTGGTACAAGTGAAAGTACACCAGGAACCATGCCAAGGCCTGCCCTTAAGATAGGAACAATTGCAAGCTTACGTCCTGAAATCATAGGTGTCATACAAGTCTCAATAGGTGTCTCAATCTCTACATCTTCTGTTGGAAGATCTGATAATGCCTCAAAACCTTCAAGCATAGCTATTTCTTCAACGAGCTTTCTAAATTCATTAGTTCCTGTTTTCTTATCTCTAAGAATTGAAATCTTATGCTGGATAAGTGGATGTGTAAATATTGTTATATTCTTCTCATTCTCAAAATCCATCATTATTAAGTACCTCCAAATTATATAATATAATTACTCAATGTATTTACTCAGCCTCTTCTGGCTTTTCCTCATCAGAGTCTGTATTCATAACATAAACTCCACGGCTGCTGTCACCTGCTGGATTCTTACCGAATTCATAATCATTACCAGGTAATATAGCATTAAGAAGAATACCTGCTATAGCAGCAATTGCGAGTGCTGTAAGTGTTATAGATGTTCCACCGATTGTAAATGTAAGTCCATCACCGAAGCCTAAACCACATACAAATATAACACCTGCAATAATAAGGTTTCTTGACTTAGTAAGGTCAACCTTGTTCTCAACAACATTTCTTACACCGATAGCTGAAATCATACCGTAAAGCATGAATGATATACCACCGATAATTGCTGTTGGCATAGTTGATATAACTGATGAAAACTTAGGTATGAATGAAAGTATAATTGCAAATACTGCTGCAATCCTGATTACTCTTGGGTCATATACCTTAGAAAGTTCAAGAACTCCTGTATTCTCACCATATGTAGTATTAGCCGGACCTCCAATTGCACCTGCAAATGCTGTTGCAACACCATCACCGATAAGTGTTCTGTGAAGTCCCGGATCTGCTAAGTAGTTTTCTTCAACTGTAGCTGAAATAGCTGACATATCACCGATATGCTCCATCATTGTTGCAATAGCAATCGGTGCCATAACAAGGATTGCTGTAACATCAAATTTCATAAACTGGAACTTCGGAATTCCAACCCATGAAGCAGATGCAATTGATGAGAAATTAAGTATTGCTGAACCATCAGGATTATGTACGCCGCATGCATTAAGAATAAGTGCAAATACATATGAAATTACTACACCCATAAGAATAGGGATAATCTTGAAAAGTCCCTTGCCCCATATATTGAATATAATAATTACAGCAAGTGCAACAAATGCAAGTAACCAGTTAGTTGAAGCATTAGTGATTGCTGAACCTGCAAGTGAAAGACCAATACATATAATGATAGGTCCTGTAACTACAGGTGGAAGGAATTTCATAACTCTGTTGACTCCAACAAGCTTAATTATAAGTGCAAGTACAAAGTAAAGCATTCCGGCAACAAATATACCACCACATGCATAAGCAGCCTTATCATTAGCTGACATTCCAGCATACATACCGCTGTCAAGATTAGCTACTGTGTAGAATCCACCAAGAAATGCAAAGGAAGATCCTAAGAATGCAGGTACTTTGAATTTAGTACACAGGTGGAATATCAATGTACCAAAACCAGCACAGAAAAGTGTTACTGATACAGACAGACCTCTGGTAAGTTCCTCACCACAGGCAGCCTGAAAATATCCTGATACCAGAATAGGTACAAGAATAGTTGCGCCAAACATGGCAAACATATGCTGAATACCAAGAATCAGCATCTTCGCTTTACCAAGCTTTCTGGCATCACGAATAGGTTCGATTTTCTTTTGTTCCATAATACGCTCCAATCAATATATATTTTCATATTATTATAAAACATATTATGATTTAGGGCAATGAAAAAATATTCCATTTTAAACATTTCTGGGCATGAAAAGCTTTCGCTTTCCATGCCCCGAAACTCGTGTTATGGTCAGAAATTGGATTATTTCTCTTCTGCAATCGCAGCCTGTGCTGCTGCAAGTCTTGCAATAGGTACTCTGAATGGTGAGCAGCTCACATAATCAAGACCTATCTTGTGGCAGAATGCGACTGATGAAGGATCTCCACCATGCTCTCCACAGATACCTATGTGAAGATCCGGATTAACCGGTCTTCCAAGCTTTATTGTCATCTCCATAAGCTTACCAACACCATTCTGGTCAAGCTTTGCAAATGGATCATTCTCAAATATCTTAGATTCATAGTATGCATTAAGGAACTTACCAGCATCATCTCTTGAGAATCCGAATGTCATCTGTGTAAGATCGTTAGTACCGAAGCAGAAGAAATCAGCTTCCTTGGCAATCTCATCAGCAGTAAGTGCAGCTCTTGGAATCTCAATCATAGTACCAACCTCGTATTCAAGGTCGATTCCTGCTGCCTTAATCTCTTCATCTGCTGTCTCAACAACAGTCTTCTTTACATACTTTAATTCCTTAACCTCACAGATAAGAGGAATCATAATCTCAGGCTTAACATTCCAGTCAGGATGTGCCTTCTTAACATTGATTGCAGCTCTTATAACAGCTCTTGTCTGCATCTTGGCAATCTCTGGATATGTTACTGCAAGACGGCATCCTCTGTGTCCCATCATTGGATTAAACTCATGAAGACTTGCAATAATATTCTTAATAGTCTCTACTGACTTGCCCTGTGATTCAGCTAACTTCTTAATATCTTCTTCCTCTGTAGGAACGAATTCATGAAGAGGTGGATCAAGGAATCTGATAGTTACAGGATTACCTTCAAGTGCCTCATAAAGTGCTTCGAAATCTCCCTGCTGATATGGCAGAATCTTATCAAGTGCTGCTTCTCTTTCTTCTACAGTATCAGAACATATCATCTCTCTGAATGCTGCAATTCTGTCCTCTTCAAAGAACATATGCTCAGTACGGCAAAGTCCGATACCTTCTGCACCAAGTTCTCTTGCCTTCTTGGCATCCTTAGGAGTATCTGCATTAGTACGAACCTTTAACTTTCTGTACTTATCTGCCCACTCCATTACTCTTCCAAACTCTCCTGCAATCTTTGCATCAACTGTAGGAATCTGTCCGTCATATATATTACCAGTTGTACCATCAATTGAGATATAATCTCCTTCATGGTATTCCTTGCCTGCAAGTGTGAACTTCTTATTAGCTTCATCCATTGCAATATCACCACAGCCAGATACACAGCAGGTTCCCATACCTCTTGCAACAACCGCTGCATGGCTTGTCATACCTCCTCTTACAGTAAGAATACCCTGTGAAGCCTTCATACCTGTAATATCTTCTGGCGATGTCTCAAGTCTTACAAGAACAACCTTCTCGCCTCTTGCATTCCACTCTTCTGCATCTTCTGCTGAGAATACAATCTTACCACATGCAGCGCCAGGAGATGCTCCAAGACCTCTTCCTGCTGGAGTTGCAGCCTTAAGTGCAGCTGTATCAAACTGTGGATGAAGAAGTGTATCAAGATTACGAGGATCAATCATTGCAACTGCTTCCTTCTCTGTTCTCATTCCCTCATCTACAAGATCACATGCAATCTTTAATGCTGCCTGTGCTGTTCTCTTACCATTACGTGTCTGTAACATGAACAGCTTACCATGCTCTACTGTAAATTCCATGTCCTGCATATCTCTGTAATGTTCCTCCAGAGTTGCACACACATTCTTAAACTGTTCAAATGCTTCTGGGAACTTCTCACTCATTTCCTGAATATGCATTGGAGTTCTTACGCCGGCAACAACATCTTCACCCTGTGCGTTAGTAAGGAACTCTCCAAAAAGTCCTTTAGCACCAGTTGCAGGATCTCTTGTAAATGCAACACCAGTTCCACAGTCATCCCCCATATTACCAAATGCCATAGACTGTACATTAACTGCTGTTCCCCAAGAATAAGGAATATCATTATCTCTTCTGTATACATTAGCTCTTGGGTTGTCCCATGAACGGAATACAGCTTTAATGGCTCCGTATAACTGTTCCTTAGGATCATCTGGGAAATCCTTGCCAATCTTAGACTTATATTCAGCCTTAAACTGTGTTGCAAGCTCCTTAAGATCATCCGCTGTAAGCTCTACATCAAGCTTAACCCCTCTCTCATCCTTCATCTTGTCAATAAGCTCTTCAAAATACTTCTTACCAACTTCCATAACTACATCTGAATACATCTGAATGAATCTTCTGTAGCAGTCCCATGCCCATCTTGGATTGCCAGACTTCTGTGCAATAACATTAACAACATCCTCATTAAGTCCAAGATTAAGAATAGTATCCATCATTCCTGGCATTGAAGCTCTGGCTCCAGAACGAACAGAAACTAAAAGTGGATTCTCCATATCTCCAAACTTCTTTCCTGTAATCTGTTCCATCTTCTCGATATGTTCGTTAATCTGTCCCATGATCTCATCATTGATCTCTCTACCATCCTCGTAATACTGGGTACAAGCTTCTGTTGTAATTGTGAATCCCTGTGGTACAGGAAGACCGATATTAGTCATCTCTGCCAAGTTAGCGCCTTTACCTCCGAGAAGCTCGCGCATATCTGCGTTACCCTCTGTGAATAAATACACCCATTTCTTACCCATAACAAAACCTCCATAGTTTAATATTCAGTTATTCAAGTAGTATATCTCTTAGCTTGTTAAAATTATAACATAGTAATCGTTTTCGTGCAACCATAAATGTATTTATTTTAATACAATTTTATATACAAGCCTTACATTTACAGAATATGCTTAATATGGGAAAATATTCATGATGTTTAGGACATCGGTCAACATGTACATTGAATATGAATTATGTGTTCATACTAATATTAATACCGTATATCCCATCACTTAATAAAAGGAGGATTTTTCTATGCCTAAAGACCCTGTTATGCTTTTAAGCTTTGTCAATACACAGCTTCGTGACAATTACAATACATTAGAGGAACTGTGCAAATCTTATATGGTTTCTGAGGAAGAGATAACTGATAAGTTAAAGACAATTAATTACGAATATAATAGTGAAAAGAACCAGTTTGTTTAAAAAGCAGGTATAATATACAGACTCACTCTGCACATTACACCTGCTATATAAATCACTTATTATTTCTGTCTCGCAGCTGCTCTGGCTGTCAGCTTTCCATCTACAAGGTCAATAACAATATCATCCCCTGTATTGATATTGCCTGCAAGTATTAACTTGGCTGCCAGTGTCTCAACTGTCTTCTGGACATATCTCTTAAGCGGTCTTGCACCATACATTGGGTCAAATCCGTTCTCAACTATGAAATCCTTGGCTGCATCTGTAAGAACAATCTCAAGTTCCTTATCTGCAAGTCTCTTGTTAACATCTGCGACAAGAAGATTGATAATATTGCTGATATTATCCTTAGTAAGAGGCTTGAACATAATTATCTCATCAAGACGGTTAAGGAATTCAGGTCTGAAATGATTCTTTAAATCACCCATAACAGCTTCCTCTGCCTCTGGCTTAATTGAGCCATCAGGATTGATGCCTTCAAGCAGATATGAAGAACCAATGTTACTTGTCATTATGATTATAGTGTTCTTAAAATCCACAGTTCTTCCCTGTGAATCAGTGATACGGCCATCATCAAGTACCTGTAAGAGGACATTAAATACATCTGGATGTGCTTTCTCAACTTCATCAAAAAGAACAACTGAATATGGTTTTCTTCTTACAGCTTCTGTAAGCTGTCCACCTTCATCATAACCTACATATCCTGGAGGCGCTCCGATAAGTCTGGATACTGAATACTTCTCCATATACTCGGACATATCAAGTCTTACTATATTAGATTCATCATCAAACAGACTCTCAGCCAGTGCCTTTGCAAGCTCTGTCTTACCTACACCTGTAGGTCCTAAGAACAGGAATGAACCGATTGGCTTAGTCGGGTCTTTAATACCAGCCTTAGACCTTATGATTGCCTCTGTTACCTTAGTAACACCTTCATCCTGACCGATAACCCTCTTGTGGAGCTGTTCATCAAGATTAAGAGTTTTCTGTCTTTCAGACTCACTTAACTTGCTAACCGGAATACCAGTCCATCTTGATATAATCTTAGCAATCTCTTCCTCAGTAACACTTTCATGAACAAGGCTCATATCTCTGTTACTTGACTTCTTCTCTGCTTCTTCCAAAGCCTTCTGTGCCTGTGGAAGTTTACCATACTGAAGTTCTGCTGCCTTGTTAAGATCATATTCTCTCTTAGCCTGTGCTATCTGGGTATTAATCTGGTCAATCTCTTCCTTTAACTTGCTTACCTGGTCAACAGAAGATTTTTCGCTGTCCCATTTAGCTTTCTGGATATTGAAATCAGACCTTAATTCAGACAATTCCTTCTGTAATGCATCAAGTCTTTCCTTACTAAGATTATCAGTCTCTTTCTTAAGTGCAGCCTCCTCAATCTCAAGCTGCATAATCTTTCTTCTCTTCTCATCAAGTTCTGCAGGCATTGAATCAAGTTCAGTCTTAATCATTGCACATGCCTCATCTACAAGGTCAATAGCCTTATCTGGCAGAAATCTGTCTGAAATGTATCTGTCTGACAAAGTAGCTGCACTTACAAGTGCACCATCTGTAATCTTAACTCCATGGAACACTTCATATCTGTCCTTAAGACCTCTAAGGATTGAGATAGTATCCTCAACTGTAGGCTCATCAACCATAACCGGCTGGAATCGTCTTTCAAGTGCCGGGTCTTTCTCAATATACTCTCTGTGCTCATCAAGAGTTGTAGCACCTATACAATGAAGTTCACCACGGGCAAGCATTGGCTTTAACATATTACCTGCGTCCATAGCACCTTCTGTTTTACCTGCACCGACAATAGTGTGAATTTCATCAATAAATAGAATTATCTGACCTTCAGACTTCTTAACCTCATCAAGTACAGCCTTAAGTCTTTCCTCGAACTCACCACGATACTTTGCACCTGCAACAAGCGCGCCCATATCCAGTGCAAAAAGCTTCTTATCCTTTAAGCCTTCCGGAACATCACCTCTTACAATTCTCTGTGCAAGTCCTTCAACAACTGCTGTTTTACCAACACCAGGCTCACCGATAAGAACCGGATTGTTCTTAGTCTTACGGGAAAGGATTCTTATTACATTTCTTATTTCATTATCTCTACCGATAACCGGATCAAGCTTTCCGTCCTTAGCTCTTTCTACAAGGTCAGTAGCATATTTGCTAAGAGTATCATAAGTTGCCTCTGGATTATCCGAAGTAACACTCTGGTTGCCTCTTACTGTCGCAAGGGCTGACAGGAATGATTCCCTGTTAATTCCATATGTCTTAAAAAGCTGCTTTATACCCTTGTTAGGTGCTGCAATCATCGCAAGCATAAGATGCTCAACAGAAACATATGCATCCCCCATTCTCTTTGCTTCATCTTCAGCATTTACTAAAACCTTATTAAGATCATTGCTTACATAAAGCTGTACATTTCCTGAAACCTTATTCTTCTGGCTAAGCAGAGTCTCAATATTCTTAATAAATGTGTCCTTATCAATTCCCATCTTCTCTATCAGGCTCGCGATAAGACTATCTTCTATAGTTAAGAGACTATACAGAAAATGTTCCTGATCAATCTCCTGATTACCATAATCGTAGGCAATCTTCTCGCACTGGTTAACAGCCTCAATAGACTTCTGTGTAAACTTATTAATGTTCATACGATTACCTCCTTCTATTACAATGAATGCTTAACTTCACTGTTTATCTATTGTTTTCCTCTTACAATTGATGTTATACATCTCATTGTTAGCACTGTCAAGTGGTGAGTGCTAATGAATTTATTAAAAAATTATAAAGCCTTGGCTCGACCCTTTTTACTGTTACTTCTTCTGTACTTATGTGCTATACATTGACATTATCAACACCTTAAGATACACTTTCCTATAAAATAATGAATGGAGTATATAACGATGAAAAAAATATATGGAATTATAATTACTATAGCAGTGTGTGCTCTCTGTGTCTGCTCGTTTTTCGCAGTCAGAAGCCAGAGACAGAATCAGAACGAGCTAAATAATCTTGAAAAAGAAGCTGCTCCATATCAGGATGAAATCAACGACATATACGCCGAGCTTCAGTCAAGAAAGCAGAAGCTTGGCAGCCCAGATAACTCCAATGCAGGTGCTACTCTTGCATTCGTTCCTGCTTCTGCCAATGATATTGATACAATCAGAGAACTGATGACTGGTTATGATTTCACGCCAACAATAATTGCTGACTGTTCTATCGACAGCAAAGAGCTGGACTCTATAATAAGAAAGTCACAGAATAACCATTACGACATTCTGCTTTCAGGCATGACCTTTGATGATGATGTCCTTGCATCTGCAATAAAAGTCCGCAATAATCTTACTAAGAATAATTATAATCTTAAAGAAACATTTTTCTTAAGACATACATATGATACAGATGAAGCCCGTAAATCATTACTTGATAATGATTACAGCCATCTTGTCTGCTATAACGAAACATTTGCATCAGGAACTGCTTCTAATGGAATGTTATACATTTCCTACAGCTTCATCCGTTCGTCAAATGCTTTTACCAATCTGATTAATCAGGCTATTTCAACTAATAATGATGCCGTAATGATATTTGATTTTGCAGATATGCAGGATGGAACTATTGATGATTCTACTATAACAGGCTTTCTTGAAGAACTAAGCAGTAAGATCAGCGAAGGCTCTATTAATTCTTATACTCTTTCACAGGCATTTGAAGCACTCGAGAATGAAGAAACTCTCTCTCAGATTGCCAATGATGAATATGAACAGTATAAAGCAGAGCAGGAATCAAGAATAGCGGAGCTTGAATCCAAAGTTCATGAAATATACGGTTCTCGAAAGAAATAATCCATACAGGCTGAATAATGTTTTGCACAAAAATGGGCTGCCACTTTGTTTAATATTAATTTTTAAGATTATAATATTAAAGTCAGGTTTAGGTGCAACCATCATTACACAAATTCATACATTTTAAAATTTTTTCCCAAAAAAATAGTACCACTGTGATTGTTTTTCACAGTAGTACTATTTTAATATATTATCCTATAAGAAGCACAGAAACATCATTAACATTTGTTCCCGTAGGACCTGTTATAATAAGCCCCTCTGTTAGTTTCAATGCATTATAAGCATCATTATTCTTAAGCACTTCAAATATATCTATTCCTTTATTCTTTAAGACTCCTGCTGTATCACCATCGCTATATCCACCTGCCGCATCCGTAGGTCCGTCTGTTCCATCGCTGCCTATACTGAATACTGCTGCATTTGACATTCCCTTAATACCTTCTGCTGCTGATAATGCAATCTCCTGATTTCTTCCGCCTTTACCATGTCCGGTAATATTAACAACAGTTTCTCCGCCTGCTATGTATGCCAGCTTCTTTCCTGACTTACAATGTGTCTTTGCTATAGATGCAAGAAAACTTCCGGCTTCTTTTGCCTGACAGCACAACTGGTCCGTAAGCATTACTGGTTCATATCCATACTTTGAACATTCCCTTGATACTGCACTGCATAATTCACGCACACTTCCATTAATAAAAGTTGTTACATTATCCAGTTTCTTCGGTGTCTCAATATCCATCAGCTTTTTTACATCTTCACTTATATTAAGATTATATTTTTCTACAATGTGCCATGCTTCTTCACATGTTGTTGTATCTGCACATGCCGGACCTGAAGCAATCATATCCAGTGGGTCACCAAGTATATCTGATAATACTATTGATAATACATGCGCCGGTTCACATAATTTTGCAAACCGTCCGCCCTTTACTTCTGATAAGCGTTTTCTTATCGTATTAATCTCAACAATATCTGCGCCGCATGCAAGTAACTGATTAGTTATATCCTGCAATTCTTCTCCTGTAATCTTCGGCTTCTCAAATAAAGCACTTCCTCCACCTGAAAGAAGAAAAAGCACTGTATCATTCTTATTGAGTCCGCTTACCATCTCAATAGCTGCCTGTGTTGCTTTAAATGAATTCTCATCTGGAACAGGGTGGCCTGCCTCAAAACATTCTATTCTTTCAATCGGCTCTTTTACATGTCCATACTTCGTTATTACAATTCCTTCATTTATTCTGTCTCCCAGACATTCACTTGCCGCCTTTGCCATCTGCCATGCGGCTTTTCCTACTGCTACAAGAATAACTTTCCCATCAAATTTCCTGTCATTAAGTGTTTTCTTAACTGCTTCATCCGGAAGAACTGCTTTAATTGCCGCATCAATTATATTGTCTGCAACCGCTCTTAATTCTTTATTCATAAGATTCTCCTTCCTGACATTATAATAACCTGTCAACAACATTTATAATTTTGTGTCTGCCAGTTTTTCATAATAATGTATAATTGCACTGTGGTCGCTGCTTCCATCTCCATTATTATGCAGATACTGCATTATTTCCTGAACCTGTGCCGTCATCGGTACTGGAGCTCCAACACTATGAGCACACTCAAGTGCATTATTCAAATCTTTAATATGTAAATCTACTCTGAATCCTGGTTCAACATTGTCCTCTATCATCATTGGAACTTTGGCATACATAACAGTAGACCCTGCTAGTCCGCCTTTTATTGCCTCAAATACACGCTCAGGGTCTACTCCGGCTTTTTTTGCCAGAATGAAACTTTCAGAAACTGCCTGGATATTACATGCAACAATTATCTGATTGGCAAGTTTTGTTGTATTTCCAGCTCCAAGTTCACCACATCTTGTAACTGATGAACCCATATGTGTAAGAATCTGTTTATACTTATCAAATGTTTTCTCATCTCCACCAACCATAAATGCAACTGTTCCATCTATTGCTTTAGGTTCTCCTCCTGACACAGGTGCATCAAGCATATCAATTCCTTTTTCTTTCAAAACATTTCCAATATATCTGCTGTCGACAGGATTAATTGAACTCATATCTATAAAACATGTTCCTTTTTTCATATAATCCGCAATACCATTTTCCCCAAGCATTACATCCTTTACCTGAGGACTGTTTGGAAGCATTGTTATAACTACATCACTTTCCATGCCAATCTGTTTTAAATCACCACTTCTCGCACCTGCCTGTACAAGTTCATCGACATTTTCCTTATGATGGTCATTAACAATCAATGTGTATCCAGCTCTGCAAAGATTCTTTGCCATCGGTTTTCCCATTATTCCCAATCCAACAAAGCCTATAACCATATATAATCCTCCTGATATTGTTCTAAATGTATTGTTATTATAACCTTTCTTTTATATAATAATGCGGCCATACTGATAAGTCCATATAGTTCTCATAAGTATAGCCGCATTATGTAACATTTATATTATAAAATTAATGAAAGAATAAATATTTCAACCATTGCTGCAATACCCATTATTAATGTGCACACTGTCTGTGTCTTATATCCCTGTTCAGGATCCATGTCACCAAAATTAGTAACTACCCAGAAGTATGAGTCGTTAGCATGTGATACTGTCATGGCACCAGCGCCTATAGCCATTACACAAAGCACCGTCTTAACAGGTGAAGCAAGTCCAAGTGCTCCAAGCAGTGGAGCAATGATACCTGCTGTAGTTGTAATTGCAACCGTCGAAGAACCCTGTGCTGTCTTTAATATTGCTGCAAGAAGGAATGGGAAGAATATTCCAACTGCTGAAAGCACTTCTGCATGCTGTGTAATAAATGCAACCATTGAGCTTGATGAAATAACCTTTCCTAATACACCACCAGCCGCTGTTACAAAAAGTATAGGACCAACTGTCTTTAATGTCTCATTGGTAATATTGTAAAAATCGGACATCTTATGTGCCGTTGCAAGCTGGATTACTGCAAATATTGTACCAACAGCAAGTGCTATAATTGGTTTTCCAAGGAACTGGCATGCTATGTCAAGTGCGCCGGTCCAGCCAGCCATTGATGAAATTGAACCAAGTGCCATAAGAATGATTGGCACAAGAATGGGAGCTAATGCATTAAATCCATTAGGAAGCTTTCCATACTCTGCAACTAATTCTTCATATGTCTTGGTAACCTCTCCATTGTCTGTTACTTCATCAGCACTCTTTACTCTCTTTCCAATAAACTTAGCATATACAAGACCTGCTATAAGAGGAAATATTGAACATACAACACCAAGTCCCATTACAAGTAAAAGATTATCTCCCACTCCAAGTGTATTAGCAGCTGCTATCGGACCAGGTGTTGGCGGAATAAAAACATGAGAAATATAAAGTCCTGCTGAAAGTGCTACTGTCATTGCTACACTTGAAACTGCTGTTCTTTTTACAAGTGCTTTTCTTATTGGATTAAGAATTACAAAACCACTGTCACAAAACACAGGAATTGAAACAACCCAGCCCATAAGCTCTATTGCAAGTTCTGGTCTTTTCTTTCCTACTACCTTAATTACCATATCTGCCAGCTTCAATGCTGCTCCTGTTTTTTCAAGTACCGAGCCAATCAATGCACCTAATATAATAACTATACCGATGCTGCTGAATGTACCTGAGAATCCAGCTCCTATAACTGTTGGAATTCCAGACACCTTTGTTCCGTCTGGTTTTACAGTATCAACAAATGGAATTCCTGCAATCATTGCAAGAATAAGTGATACCGCCATAATTGCTAAGAAAGGATGAACCTTAAACTTAGAGATTGCAACTATCATCACAATGATAGCCAACACAAATGCAATTATCAATGCTACTCCTGTCATAAAAACACCTCATTTCTATTTTATTGTTGTACGGTTTGCACAAACCTTTGTGCTTTGTATGACACAATAATAACATGTAAAGTTTAATAGTAAAATGTTACACAGCACATAATATCATTTTTATTTTGTATTATGTAACAATAATGGTAAATCATATTTTTCATTAATTAATTCATCAGTAATTATGTATGCCAGATACAACGCTGGACTTTCTGTTGGTTTCCTGACATCAAGTCCTGTTATTTCTTTCAGTTTTGATATTCTGTATTGTAATGTATTCTTATGAATATAAAGATTGTCTGCTGCTTTCTGTATTGAGCCCTGTGCATTAAAATACGCTTTCAGCAACGCAATATTCTCACATATATCATTATAATCCATATCTTTGAATACCTTCTTTAAATATTCAAGCTTAATCTCTGTCGGTACATTGCTTATTAAAAGTTCAAGACTAATATCCTCATAGCATATAATCTGTTCATGTTTTTCAGCTGCAGCCGTCCATGCCCTATGTGCTTCAACATAAGCTTCATGCATATCATAGCTTTGGGCTGAATCTATACCAATATTCAGTTCAAACTTATCTTTTTCCCACACATATCCTGCCAGATTTTCTGCAAATTTAACCACATTTTCCGTATCCATATTATCTATGATTATTATCTGTCTTGAAGCATTCCTGAAATGCATTTTATAATTATTTCTCTTTAAAAATGCATCAACATCAGTCTCAAATTTTGCAATCTGAGACTGTCCCTGCTGTGAATCTTTAAGGTTGTCCAGCTCATCTATACTGGCAATAAATACTCTTCTTGGCTTATTAATATCTATTCCCAAAGCCATTCCACGATCTTCTAAATCAGCATTCTTATATCCTCCATTTATAAGCCATTCTTCATAAAAAGCATTCCTTACACGCTTATTCATAAGCTGTCTATAGCTTGCACGACTCTCCATCAAAAGAATTTCCGTCATCTTTTTTAACAGTTTTCCAGACGTTATAACCTCTTCATATCCACCTGTCATTCCTATTACTCCTACTATTTCGCCATCAAGTTCAAGTGGAAGATTAATTCCTTTTTTTATACCTTTTGATAAATCGTCTTCATCAATATAATATTCCTCAAGATTTTCAGATATAATCTTATACGCACCATAATGAAAATCCCCTATTCTGGATTTATCACGACTTGCAATTATATGTCCTGTCTCGTCCATAAGATTAATATTCTGTTTAACAAGTTTTGAAATTTCTTCAACAATCTGAGTTGCAGAATTCTTTGATATATGCATAACACGTACCTCCTCTTTGATAAGGATGTGACGGAATCCGTCACATATTCTTTCTATATATTATTGTACCATACATTTTATATCATTAAAATTTCTTTATAAAATCTTTCAACTTACCTCTGACATTGTGTTGTATGCGATTGTCATATCATACAAATTTATGAATAAATCAGATATTCAGGATTCATAATATTAATTAATAATTATGAATCAAAAAGGAGTATTATATGAGTAATAATATGGATCTTGGATACGATATGTTCTGCTATCAATGTGAACAGACAGCCGGCGGAAAAGGCTGCACTAAACTCGGCGTATGCGGAAAGACGCCAGAAATAGCCAATCTTCAGGATTTGCTTATCTATCAGCTGAAAGGTATCAGCTTCTATGCCAGACATATTCTGGATTCAGGACTTAATGTTGACAAATCTGTTGTCAGCTTTATTGAGAATTGTCTTTTTACCACTCTTACCAATGTTAATTTCAATGTAGATGATCATGTCCATCTTCTTAAACAATCCCAGGACATCAAGAATAATCTGAAAAATATAGTAGGAACAACTGATTATATTACCCCATCTGCTGCATACGAACTGCCAGAAACTAAAGCTGATATGCTGCGTGACGCGCCAATGGCAGGTATTATGTACGACAAAACTCTGGATCCTGATATCCGCTCATTAAGACAGACTATTCTTTATGGTCTTAAAGGAATAAGCGCCTACGGTCATCAGGCAAGGGAACTTTCATACTATAGTGATAATGTTGACAATTTCTATATCATTGCACTCGAAGCAATAACAGATAACACCCTGACTGTCGAAGAACTTATCCGTCTGACTCTTAAAACAGGTGATATGGCTATTGAGATAATGAAAAAACTTGATGAAGCGAACACAACCATATATGGTAATCCATCACCACACCCGGTCAACGTTCACATTAAGAAAGGTCCCTTCATCATTGTTTCCGGTCATGACCTTAAAGACCTTGAAATGCTTCTTAAACAGACCGAAGGACTTGGCATTAATATATATACCCACGGGGAAATGCTCCCTTCCCATGGTTATGAAGGTCTTAAAAAATATAAGCATCTTGCAGGTAATTTTGGTGGCGCATGGCAGGACCAGCAGAAACAGTTTGATAATCTTCCCGGCTGTATCCTTATGACAACCAATTGTCTCATGCGTCCAAGAGACACATATAAAGACCGTATATATTCTACTAATGTTGTAGGCTGGGATGGCATAAAATATATAGAGAAGAAGCCTGACGGTGAAAAGGATTTTTCTGAAATCATAAAACAGTCTCTTGAACTTGGAGGCTTTACCGAAGAGCAGGAAGCAAAAGAAATTCTAGTAGGATTCGGACATGAAGCTGCTCTGTCTTATGCAGGTGAACTTGTTGAAGCAGTAAAATCAAAACAGATACGACATTTTTTCCTGATTGGTGGCTGTGATGGTGCAAGACCTGGCAGAAGTTATTTTACTGATTTTGCCACTATGGTTCCTGATGACTGCATGATTCTCACTCTTGCATGCGGCAAATATCGTTTCAATAAGCTTGATTTCGGCACAGTTGCCGGACTTCCAAGGCTTCTTGATATCGGACAGTGTAATGATGTATATTCTGCTATTCTTATTGCCAATGCCCTTGCAGATGCATTTGATACAGATGTCAATGGACTTCCTTTATCTCTTATTGTTTCATGGTATGAGCAGAAGGCTGTTGCAGACCTTCTCGCCCTGTTAAGCCTTGGCATTAAGAATATTTATCTTGGTCCGACACTTCCAGCATTCTTAAGCCCTAATGTATTGCAGTACCTTGTAGACACTTTCCAGTTAAGACTTATAAGCAATCCGGAAGATGACATTAAGACATGTCTTGGACAGGCTGTTTAAATGTTTCTCCTAAAAAGGCTGCCACAAAGTGACAGCCTTACATACCTCATTAACATTCTTATAATTCCGCCAGTCCGGCAAGTGCAACATATTTTTCTGATACTGTAAACCATGTAGGGAAATCTGTTATTCCTGACTGTGGCAGATTGAATATCCGCTGGAATTCCTTAACCGCTGCTGCTGTCTGCTCACCATATATTCCATCAGTACTTAGGACCGGAATAGAACTATAATACTCTCCTATAAGGTTAAGCTGTTCCTGAAGCTGTCTTACCTTCTGTCCTGATGAACCTATATCAAGATTAGTTCCTGGCCATGAATAAGGAATTCCGCTTATCTGTTCTGCCGCATTAATATACACATCCTGACCATAATAATATCTTAATATATCAATCGATGAATAATTCTGATCTCCCAGATACTTGCTTCCCCACTGTGAAAGCCTGTTAGGACATGTCACTCTCTTTCCATCACAATACTGTGTAAGTATTGGCTGCTTTACATTAGGTCTTGATATGTAATTGTCAAATATATCATCTACTACCTGTGATATACTTTCGAACACATTTCTTCCATTAACCCATTTCTGGTCATATGCAGTTGATGAAGTTATTGTAAAATCATAAAATTTGTTTCTGTACCATTCTGTATATACCCGGTTTAATGTAAATGACATAATAGCAAGCACATTTGCCTCAATTGTCTGCCTTGGCCATGTTGAATATATCTCAGAGCTTGCTACATTCTTAATATAATCCTTATAAGTAACATAATAATTATCTGCCTCAGTATCTTTAGGCGGTCCGTCATGTACAACTACAATTTCAGGAACAACAACTCTGTCAAGCACAATTTCACCCGACTGACCCATAGGCTTAATCTCTTCTTCATCAATCTTAGGTGGGTAATCTCCATATAATGTGTTAACAGGTATGACTATATTATTCTGCGAATTATCCCTTGCAGACATCTTTACATTCTGAATACTTAGCTCCCCCGAAAACATATCACTGCCTGATATATTTACATTATCAAATCCTGGCGCACTTACAGCTATGTCATACTCTGAAAATGGCTGCCTGTTCCCTGGTTCCATGCTATATTCAATTGGAGGCGTTCTTAAGTCGTTAAATATACTTATCCCGTCTCCGTCTGTACCACTTTCTCCTATTATATTATCAGGATTTCCTGTATACGACAGTCTTACAGCCGCTCCTTTAATTGGCACATTTTCTTCATTGACAACACTTACCTTCAACCGGCCTTTATCAATATTATTTTCTGGCACTTCAAATGTATGTACATATCCAACGTTCATAATCTGTCCTCTTTCTCATCTTAAGATAAATATATGTGACAGGTACGCTTATTATGTCTTTTGCATACAATAATATGATTAATGTTATCGGAGATATTATGGCTCAATATAAGATAGCTGTAGATGCCGGACACGGCGGTAGCGACTATGGTGCAACATATAATGGCAGAGCTGAGAAAGATGACAACTTAAAGCTCGCTCTTGCCGTAGGTGATATATTAGAAAAAAATGGTATTGACGTTGTGTACACCCGTACTACTGATGAATATGAGACACCTTTTAAAAAAGCGACTGATGCCAATGATGCTAAGGCTGATTATTTTGTTTCAATCCACAGAAATTCATCCCCTACGCCTAACCAGTACACAGGCGTGGAAACTCTTGTTTACAATAATTCCGGTATTAAATCACAGATGGCTGCCAATATCAATTCTGAGCTGGAAAAGGCTGGCTTTAAAAATCTTGGAATTACCGAACGTCCTAACCTTGTTGTACTCAAACGGACAAAAATGCCTGCCGTACTTGTAGAAGCCGGCTTTATTAACAACGATAAAGATAATGAAACATTTGATAAGAACTTTAACCAGATTGCAAATGGAATCGCAGATGGTATTCTTAAGACCCTTGGAATTAAACCAAATACAAATAATACTACTGCACAGGCTGCTTCAGGTGAAGTGCCATCAGTGAAATCAGATTCTGCCAAATCCGCTGAAATCATGCCTGCAGCATGCGAAAAAAAGCCTGCACCTCCTGCTAAACCAGCATGTAACTGCGATGATGACCTCTCTCCTGAGCCACTTTATCGTGTTCAGGTTGGTGCCTACCGCAATAAAAATAATGCAGACCGCATGCTTAATTCCCTGCTTATTGAAGGATTCCCAGCTTTTATCATATATGAAAACGACTATTATAAAGTTCAGGTTGGTGCTTTCAGACAGCTTTCAAACGCCATTAAAATGGAGCAGAAGCTGCGTAAATTCCGATACAACACATATATTGTATACTCATAAATATACGCTGATAATCATACAACAATTAATCCCGTCAGACTGTCTGTAAACCAGTCTGACGGGATTAATTGCTCTGTTCCATTGAATTATTTAACACTGTATATTATGCTCTGTACTTCATCATCCTTCATAACGAACGAAAGTCTGGTGTTACCTGATTCATACAGAAGCTGTCCGTCAGCTTCTGTATAATCACTTCCATATGCTGATAAAACCTTATCTTTCTTATCGCCAATACGGACACCTTCTTTAGTCTTAACAGCATCATCCATAAGTGTTATAGAATAAAGCTTATCATTTCCGTCCTTCTGATATCCCTGCAGAATTACGCTATCATAGTAATAGAATTTGTCCATTCCTTCAAATGCACAGCTTTTAGCCTCATAGTAACCACCAGAAGGTTCTCCAAGCTTAGATGTATATTCTGTAAGATCGCCATCTGTCTTTAACTCTATTCCTTTTAATTCAAATGAATACTTACTTTCCGTCTGCTGTGATGCAACCGGCTTGTCCTGACTGTTATCCTCCAGTGTTGATGCACTTCCACATGCTGCCATCATAACTCCTGCTGCAAGTACTGCCGCTAACATTAAACTCTTCTTTCTCATAATCAATCTCCCTGTTTCTCTTCGTAATATTTATTAACTATTGTCTGCCATGCATTCTTATATGATTCATCCTGTCTATGGTCAGTAAGCCTGAAATTCTTAACAAGCTGTTCCCCAAGATATAACGACAGCTTCTCAGCTCCTTCCACATTAAGATGCTGCCCATAATCAAATGTATCAGTAGTATAGTCTATACCTATATTTTCAGCCTCATCAATTGTATTAAGATATAGTATTCCATGCCCATCCGCATAATCACTCACCTGCTTATCCCATTCATCATACCAGTGAGGAAATACACTTGGTGCCTTCATAAGCACAAGATTAATACCATTATCTTTGCAAAGTGAATATATCTTATCAAGATACTCCATGTTCCTGTCACTGAATGTATAATTAGCAAGTGGAGCAGCTTTTGGTATGGTCGTAACTGGTCTTATACCTTTCTGCATAAGATAACCGTTAGTTGTAACAGATGGTGTTTTCCACATATATCTGAAATCCTCTGATGACAATTCACTCCATCTTGAGTGATATCTAAGCAGTGGAAATATATAACTGGCCATATTCTCATCTTCTGTCATTGACTCCCTTATAGAAGCTATTTTATACTTTGAAAGCTTCATGCCATCCAGTGTCATTCTGTTATAAGCCTCACTTTTGGCATCTCTTTGTGTCATTGCAAGTACATTTACAATAACAACCTGCGGTTTCTCATACTTAAGAGTATCTTCGAGCAGATAATACGACTGCCATATAAGCTGTTCCGCACTTCCACGGATATAACTTGATATCCCGTAATTCTCCCACATTGTAACAGGGGATATATTCTCATATACTTCACAGTCACCAAGAATAAGCACATCATGATTCTTTTCACTGTTGTAATATTCCTCAATCATTGCACCTTCTTTAATATCTGATGCATATTTAGGAACTAACAGACATTGTAAAAGATACAGACATACCATCGGTATTATGATAACTGCAATACCTGTACATATCTTTTTTCTCAAAACTTTCTCCATTCCTTAGAAAATGTTTTCTAAAACTGATTATATATAAACTGACTTGACTCGTATCCGGTTCCATATATTCCAAATACAGCTATAAGCAGAAAAATCACAAGAAAAACTGTATATCTTATAATATAATTCTTCTTTGCTAACCGGTCTCTTACCGGACATTTTCTCTCAAGCAGGCTTACCGCAAACATTATAACCACGCCTGCAAAAATAACTATATAATCAGCTGCTGATAATCCTATACTCCACATTCCCTTAGTAAACACAGCCGCATAATTGACACTGGTAAACATCGAGAAAAACATACGGAATGCCTCTGCAATATCTCTGTAATAATCAAGCATCTGCAGGCAGCATACTATAGCAGTAGTTCTTATTATCTCAAATACTTTGTAGTATTTTAATTTTCTGTAACCTAACCTGTTATCTGCCTTCTCATATAATGGCTTAAGTTCCTGAGAAACAAGCATAATTATGCTGTTCAAAAGCCCCCAAACTACAAAGTTCCAGCTTGCACCATGCCATATACCTGTCACAAACCACACAGTAAGACTTGAAAAATATACTGGAAATCTTGAACCTACCGGCTTTCCTACGTGCTTCTTAAGCCACCTTGATACCTTATTCATCCATTTAGACATTGATAACGGATAGAAAAGATAATCCTTAAACCATGCGCACAGTGTAATGTGCCATCTTCTCCAGTATTCTGCAATGCTCTTTGAAAAGAATGGTCTTCTGAAATTCTCTGGAAGAGTAATTCCAAACATCTGTGCAACACCAATTGTAATATCTATGCCACCTGTGAAATCTGCATACAGGTCAATTGCATATAACAGCATTCCTACAAATGCATATGCACCATAATACACTGAAACATCTGACTGTATTGTTGCAAGTCCGATTGCTGCCCTGTCTGCGATTACCATCTTCTTGAAATATCCCCACAGAATTCTCTCAAAACCATACTGTATATTAACCCACGAAAACACATGACTTTCAAACAGGCTTTTCTTCAGATCATTCCATCTGCTTATAGGTCCCTGTACAAGCTGTGGAAAAAAAGACACAAACAGTGCATATCTGAACGGATTCTTCTCTGCATCTGCAACACCGCGATACACATCAATCATATATCCAATAGACTGGAATGTATAGAATGATATTCCCATCGGAAGTATGAAATCAACCGTATTAAATGTTGTAAATGTGACTATAAACATATTGGTGTATTTAAGTACAGCAAGTATTCCAAAATTAATAAACAGAACAATAGTAAGAAACATTTTCTGTTTTCTTAAAGAAATGTTCTTAAGCTTTTTCTTTTCATCTCTGGATATATCACATTTATGTTCCTCTATGAAGCGTACAGACCTGTCTTTCTCCCTATATATAAGCCTTGCACCTGCATACGTCGTTACGATAGTTGTCACTATGAATATTATTCCGCTTAATCCGGCATACACATAGAATAACATATTCATACATAACAGTACTATCCACTGAATACGTTTAGGAACAACATAATATAAAATAAGTGCAACCAGAACAAATAAAATAAACTGATAAGATGTAAATAACATTTATCTTACTCCTCCCTAATATGAAAACTCTTCTGAAGGAGTTTCCGGATACGCGGACATATCTCTTCTATATATTGAATTTCCTCTGTTAATATAATCCTGCACCTGTGAATCTGTCAGCATAAAACATTCAAATCCATCATACATTCTTGTTGAATCAAAATGATACCAGCCTGTTCCAAGATTACATAAAACCCAGCTATGATCTCCAGACCTTGCGCCCTGATTATCAACCCATATACACTCAGCTCCTATCCCTTCAAGGAGCGCTCTGTCAACAGAAGCATATGTGAAACAGTCACCCGACACATATCCATTCTTCTTAATCACTTTTAATGCCTCAAATGCTTCATCCTGCCATTCTGAACTCTGTGTATAACTGTTTCCTGCATATCCAATCTTAGTATGTGCATACTTATATATTGCCCTAGCTTTCTGTCCTTTAGACATAGAATTGTCTGTAATATCCTGAAGAACTGCAGCTACAACTTCATCAAGAGTTGAATAACTGCTGTTTACTTTAACTTCCTGTGTCTCCTCTTCAATAAAAGTAAATGTCACTTCTTCTATAGTCTCATTACCATATGAATCTACTGCTTTATAATAAACAATATAACTTCCTGGCTGTGAAGTATTAACCTGTGATTTATCAACCTCAACATCAATCTCCTGCCCTGAGAAATCTGTTGCATATACATCTGTCATATATGAAACTTTGCTGCCTGTATAATATGTCTTATCTGATATACCATGAATTACCGGTGGCTCAACATGAATATCTGACGGCAGGTCATTAACATCTGACTCACTACCCTCTTCTGACTGATTATTTCCTTCTGGCTGGACAGCTTCTGTCTTAATACTTTCTTCTGAAATATTATTCTTGTTGTTACATCCTGTCACTGCTACAGATAACATAACTGTAACACTTATCAATCCATATACAAGAACTCTTCCTGCAAAATATCTGTGTTTAATCATTGTTCACATGCACTTGTATAATTCAAATGCTATTCTCCTTCAATCCGAATAACAAAATTATAACTCACAATCATTTATATAGTCAACTTGTAAAACTGGCTCTTACTATAAAAATGCTGATACCAGATATAGTTTCCCATATCTGATACCAGCATATACATTTTACATATAGATTCTTAATTAATCAGTATCATTCTGTTTTACCATCAGTTTCAGGCTCTTTAGCTGCTGCACTCATCTCTTCTGGAAGACCTGTGAAATTAACGTTCTTAGTAGTCTTGGCATCATATGTATTAGCCTTCATGACTTCTGTCAGGTCAAAACCTGTAGTTTCCTTGATACTCTCAATTGTCTTAGCAAGAACTGACGGTACATTACCACTGAAAGTTCCTACTCCGTTCTCCCCTGAACCTCCATCAATAATAGTAACCTTATCAATGCTTTCAAGAGGCTTTGCAATTGCTTCTGCCATCTGTGGAAGGACTTTAATAATCATCTCTGTCATGGCAGCCTTACCATACTTAGCCATTGCCTCTGCTTTCTTTTCCATAGCCTCAGCCTCAGCAAGACCTCTTGCTTTAATGCTTTCTGCATCTGCAAGACCTTTTGCCTTAATGCTTTCTGCTTCAGCAATTCCCTGTGCCTTAACAGCCTCCGCTTCCTGCTCTTTTGCAAATCTGTCTGCTTCTGCCTGTGCTTTCTTAGCCTCTGCCTGTTTCTGAATTTCAAACTGCTTTGCTTCTGCTTCCTTCTGTCTCTGGTAAAGTTGTGCATCAGCCTTCTGCTGTGTTGCGTATTTCTCTGCTTCTGCCTGTTTACGGATATCTGCATCAAGTGTTTTTTCCTTAACAGCAATCTCTTTCTCTCTTAACTCAATCTCTTTCTCCTGCTTTGCAATATTAGCATCAGCAGTTGTAATTTCGATTGTTTTTCTCTGTTCCTGCTGCTGGATTTCGTATGCAGCATCAGCCTCAGCTTTCTTAACATCTGCAGCTCTCTTTAATTCTTGTTTCTTAATCTCAAGTTCGTTATTTCTTTCTGCAATAGCAGTCTCAGCTTCGATTCTTGCATCATTTGCCTGCTTTGTTGCATTAGCTTTGGCAACTGCAATATCCCTTTCTGATTCTGCTCTTGATATCTGTGCTGATTTACTGATGCTTACCACCCTGTCAATACCAAGGTTCTCAATAACATTTCCCTCATCAGTAACATTCTGAACATTAAAGCTTACTATTTCAAGACCCATTCTTGCCATATCAGGAGCAGCATTCTCCTGTACCTTCTCAGCAAACATCTTTCTGTCCTGAACAATATCTTCCAGCCTCATCTGTCCTATAATCTCACGAACATTACCCTCTAATACATCTCCTACTGAGTTTCTGATATAATCTTCGTTCTTGTTAAGGAAGTTGCTTGCTGCTTTCTCAAGCATTTCCTTAGAAGAACCAACCTTAATCTTTACAGCAGAATCAATGTTGACATTGATATATTCGTTAGTCGGAACTGATTCCTTAGTCTTAACATCAACAGAAATCATCTTAAGTTCAAGTTTATCAACTCTCTGTAAGAATGGAATTCTTAATGCTGACTTACCAATAACAAACTTAGGATTCTTTCTAAGACCTGAAACAATCAGTGCCCTGTCTGTTGGTGCTTTAATATAACTTGCAAGAATAAAAACGATAAATAAAATCACAACTACCCCAATAATAATTGCCAATTCCATATTATATACCCTCATCTTTCTAATTACTCATTAGTTAATAACTGCCATTAAAACCCAAGTCTTGCACTACCAGAAGAACTCTTTCCATTAAACAATTCATTATATAGATTATCACTGAACACATTAGATAAAACATTTAAATTCTTCATAAGCTCATATGCCAGTGTTGTGCTCTGTGTATCAGTAAGATTAGCAAGATTATAAGCTCCCGAATAATCTGATGCAGAATATTTTAACTTGCTGAATTCCTTCTGTGTAGCTTCACCTGAAAGCTTCATATCTATATTGCTGCCATCAATATTACTATTCACATAAAGATTATCAATCTTTACCGTTGTTCCTGATGCACTGAGCTCTGCTCCTGCTTTGATATACTCTTTATTCTGAGTCATCTCTAATGCCAGTGCAGCCTTATTATCCTGTGTCTTTACTGTATACTTCATGTTAATATCATCAACATCTGCTTCGATAACAACATATTCAAATGGATTGTCATTGCCAAGAAATGAAATTGCAATAAATCCTTTTTCGCTTGTGTTATAATCTGCCGCATCAATTGCAAGCCTTACAATCTCATCCTTCTTATTAACATACATTGATATTGTAACTGGCTGCATATCACTTAATGAACTCTCAATACTGCTCTTGATAGTTGTCTGTGAAACACCTGCCATTGTAAGAATTGTCATATAAGAAGAAAGATCTTTACTTGCATATAATTCATCAATGACTGTTTCGCATGCCTTAATAACAGCATCCTTAGTTATTGTTATGCTATATTCAGAAACCTTGATGTCTCCGTTATCAGAATTATATGTAAGCTTATCGCCCTTCTTGTATTCACATTCTTCTGCAAATGTGTTAATACCTTTAACTACACATTTAACTGCAGCATTAACAGGTTCTCTGTACAATTCAATATTGCTTGTATCAATTGATGAGAAATACTTTGAAATACTGCCCATACTTCCATAAGAAAAGCCCGAATCAATTTCATCCTCTAGCTGTGCCAGTGAAATCACAAATGACTCTGAGAACAACTCAGGAACTTTGAAATACATGTTATTACCATCTGAATAAAATGTAACTGTAAGTGCTGTAGCTGAACCATTCTGTAACTTAATCTCTCCTGCCATCTTCTCTGTAGAAGCATCCATCTGAATATCATATGTAACTGTATCAGCCTTTATATAATCTGAATACTTCTCGCCATCAATTGTGGCAGTATCAATCTTTAATGTACCTGTTATCTGACTCTTATCTGATACAGATGTAAATGACATATTATCAAATGCACTGCTTGCTGTATCCTCAAGACCTGTTCCAAGCTTCTTGATAGCTGCTTTTGCATGCTTATCTGGTGATAACACATTAGGAAGTACTACAAATCCAAGTACTGCTGCCGCTGCCGCAAAAATTGCTATTATAGCAACAACAATTGGCCATTTCTTCTTTTTCTTCTTAGGCTGTGGCTGCATAGGAGGTGCTTCCTGATATCTTGGTACATCTGCATTCACTGGAGGAACTGCCCCTGACTGTGGCTGCGTTCCAAACTGCTGCTGTACAACCGGCTCACTCTGTACCGTCTGTACAATTGGTTCGTTCTGTACAGGTGTTTCCTGTACTGGCTGTGGATTCAAAGGATTTCCACACTTTGGACAGAACTTAGCTGTCCCTGCATTATATCCGCATTTTGTGCAAAACATAATTTTTCTCCCCTCTCTTTTTTTATTTATAATATCAAATAAAATGTATATTTTCAATAAAAAAAATATGTCAGAAACTTTTCAATCATATCCGTTTCTGCACGATTCAAAGAACAATTTACATTTTACAGTACTTTTTAAATTCGTAGCACAAATCAAAGTATGTATGTTCCTCACTCATCTGTGTGACTTTCCATTCTGGTATCTTATCCAGATTAGGAAAATGTGCATCTGCATCATATTTATAATCAACACTCGTTATATGTGCCACATCGCAATATGGAAGAAACTGTTCAAATACAGATTCTCCGCCAATTACATATACATCCTCTGACTTATATGATGCAACCTTTTCAAGTGCCTCTTCTACTGAATGTACTACAACAACTCCGTCCTTCTTATATGATAAATCATTAGTAAGAATAACATTATATCTGTCTATAAGTGCTGTTCTGTCTGTAATCTGTTCATAAGTCTTTCTTCCCATTATTGCAGCTTTTCCCGCTGTTTCCATTCGGAAAAGTTTAATATCTTCTGGAATATTAACAAGAAGATGTCCCTGTTTTCCTATTGCCCAGTTCTTATCTACTGTTGCTATCAGATTCATAATTACAACTTCCCTTCTATCTCCTTAGGAACATAGGCAAGCACCTTGATTCCATCTTCTGTGTACTCTTCACTTTCAAGCTGTCCAAACTGTCTTATAAGCTGTATCTTGCCTGCTTCACTGTAAGGAAATACTCTTTCAATTCTTATTCTGCTCTTAAGAATAATTTCCTGTATGCACTCTTTAAATGCTTCAAGGCCATTGTCTCTTATGGCAGATATATTGTATGTGTAGTCTGCGTGTAAATCTTTAGCTGCCGGTTTCTCCGGTAAAACATCACATTTATTAAATAATGTAATAACAGGCTTTCCTTCAACACCTAACTGCTTTAGTGTTGCATATACTGTTGACATCTGCTGTTCATAGTCCGGGTTGGATACATCAACAACATGCACTATAATGTCTGCATACTTTGCCTCTTCAAGAGTACTTTTGAATGCTTCAATAAGATTATGTGGAAGCTTTCTTATAAATCCGACTGTATCAGTAAGCAACACTTTCTCTCCATTAGGAAGTTCCATACTTCTTGTTGTAGGGTCAAGTGTTGCAAAAAGCTTGTCCTCCGACAACACACCTGCATCAGTAAGCTTGTTAAGAAGCGTTGATTTGCCGGCATTGGTATATCCAACTATAGCCGCAACAGGTGTTGAGGTCTTAGCTCTTTTGCTTCTCTGGATATCTCTGTGCTCCTTCATATCCTTAAGGTCTGCTGAGAGCTTTGATATTCTGTCCCTTATAAGTCGTCTGTCTGTCTCAATCTTTTTCTCACCGGGACCTCTTGTTCCTATTCCGCCACCAAGTCTTGACATTGATGTTCCGAAGCCTGCAAGTCTTATTGAACGGTACTTTAACTGTGCCATCTCAACCTGAATCTTACCTTCACTTGATGTAGCTCTTGCCGCAAATATGTCAAGAATAACCATTGTTCTGTCCATAACTTTAACGTCAAGTTCATCCTCAAGATTCTTAAACTGGGCAGGACTTAATTCGTCATCACATATAATTCCCGTAGCATCAAGCTCGTCAATCATAAGTCTTAATTCTTCAATCTTTCCCTTGCCAATATATGTTGCAGGGTGAAAATTATCTCTTGTCTGAATCATCCTTCCAACTGTCTGTGCGCCCGCTGTCTTGGCAATCTCTCTAAGCTCATCCAGGGAGCGTTCTGTATCATCATCTGTATCAAATGCTACTCCAACCAGAATAACTTTCTCGATAATCTCATCTGTTTCATAAACTGCCATATATATATTTCCTTTTATTTTTTATTTCTTTCTGATAAATAGTCACTAAGATAGTCTGTTACTTCCTTCTCAGTTGCCATTGACATAACCTTATCTGTTACAAGTCCGGCTTCTTTAAGTGACCAGTCTGCAATTGTCTTTCTTGTCTCTAATACCTTTCCTGTTGATACTGAGAATTCATCCAGACCAAATGATAACAATATAGGAGCCATTAAAGCATTTGCAGCTGCCTCACCACACATTCCGGCTTCAATACCTGCATTATGGGCACATTCTATTATCCTTCTTATAAGTCTTAATACTGCCGGATTGAATGCAGAATACAGATATGCTACATTTTCATTGCATCTGTCTGCTGCAATAGTATACTGTGTGAGGTCATTAGTGCCTATTGAAAAGAAATCAACCTCCTGTGCTATAACATCTGCCATGACAGCAGCAGCAGGAGTCTCAATCATAACGCCTATATGGATATTCTTGTCATAACTAATTCCATTACGTTCAAGATTACTGCATATCTTCTTAATAAGCTCCTTGACCTGTCTGATTTCATTAACCGATGTAATCATAGGTATCATAATTCTTATAGAACCATATGCACTGGCTCTTAATATCGCACGGAGCTGTGTCGTGAATATATCAACTCTGTCAAGACAAAATCTTATTGCACGGTATCCTAAAAATGGATTGGTTTCTTTAGTAAGGCCCATATAAGGAATATCCTTATCACCACCAATATCAAGTGTTCTTATTGTAAGTGGCATACCTTTTGTCAGCACTGCTGCCTTCTTGTATTCCTCAAACTGCTCTTCTTCTGTAGGCAGCGCACTTTTGTTAAGAAACAGGAATTCTGTTCTGAAAAGTCCCACACCTTCAGCTCCCGCCTTAACTGCCTTGGCAGCCTCTTCAGCTCCTCCAATATTGGCAGCAAGCATAACTTTTTTGCCATCAGCTGTCTCTGTGCTTTTATTTATAAATGTCTTTAATTCTTCAATATGTTCTTCGTATTTCTTTTTTTTCTTCTCATAGATAGAAAGAGTTCTCTGTGTAGGGTTAATAAATACTTCTCCATACGCTCCATCTATTATTATAGAATCACCATTACCCACCTTTTCAAGAATACCTTTTACGCTAAGTACTGCCGGAATCTCAAGTGCCCTGGCAAGAATAGAAGCATGTGCTGTGTCGCCACCTTTTTCCGCAACAATACCTGCAACATGTGCTATATCCATTGAAGCTGTCATAGATGGTTTAATCTCATCTGCCACAATAACAGTATTATCAGGAAGATTAGTTAAGTCAAATGCTTTCTCTCCTTGTAATATCTGTATCATGCGCTCCTTCATATCCTGAATATCTGTAACACGCTGCTGCATATCAGAATTATCCATTGAAGAAAACAGTTTAATAAGCTTATTGCATACATCTTCAAATGCTGCCTCTGCACAGATGTTATTATTCTCAATTGCAGCGACAACCTCACTTTCTGTTGTAATATCCTTCACAAGATATATCTGGTTCTTAAGTACAAGTGCATCCTTATCTGACTCTCCTAGCTTCTTTTCAAGGTCAGTTAGCAGGCTCTCTGTCTGCTCCATAAATATTTTCCTTGCCTCAAAAAACCTTGCTTTCTCTTCATTTGCGTTATAATGTGTTCCTCTGTTTACAACAGCATTATTATTAGACACTACAAGTACATGCCCAATGCCTATTCCTCTGGAAGTTCCTATTCCTCTTTCCATACGTATGCCCCCATTCTACTGATTAAACACATATCTGATCATATTAATAATTGTTTCAGAAGTATCTCTTGAATAAATTGTTTCCCTTGCAAGAACCGGATTATCTGTGATGACACCGTCAACTCCTTTATTAGTCAGGTTCTTGATAGAATCCTTATTATTAACCGTCCACGCATACACCTGTTTACCTGAATTATGAATTGCATCTATAGTCCTCTTTGATAAAAATGCTGCATTGACACTAAAGAAATCTATATTCTTCATATCATAATATTCGCCATACGCCGCAGATAATATATATCCGACTCTAATATTTTCATCACATGATTTTGCTGCCGATAAAGCTGAACTGCTAAATGATGTTATTACGCAATCATTCTCCATATTATATTTTTCAATGAGAGCGACTGTTTTCCTTGCAAGTTCTTCACTATTATCAGCAGGCTTTAATTCTATATTAAGCTTTATCTTTCCCTGTGCAAGTTCTAGTACTTCTCTAAGTCCTGGTACTTTCTCACCTTTATATTCAACTGAATACCATGAACCTGCATCAAGCCTTCTAACCTCTTTGTATGTCATATTTGCAATGTTTTCATCCACACCTGTTGTACGATATGCATTAGAATCATGCATCACTATAACTTCTCCATCACTTGTAAGCTGTACATCAAGTTCAATATAATCCGCCATATCATCTATAGCTTTCTGAAATGCTGCCATTGTATTCTCAGGTGTCTCTGTTGAAGCCCCCCTGTGAGCCATAACCTTAGTCTCATGAAAGATAGCTACATTTTCAAATGGATTATCATTAAATGTCATTATAAGATAAAATGCATCTGCAACAACAGCAACTGTTAAAACAATACTATATATTATCTTTCTTCTTTTTGCAGGACCTTCCTGTATATCTGTGAACTCAAACGTAATATCGTCCACATCAGTATATTTGTAATACATATGAGAAATAGCCGAAAAAGACAGTGGTATTGCAACACATACAAGAATACATTTTATAATTAGTCTTTCTGTTCTTAATGCAGACAGAAATATAGCATTACCAAGATATGCCATATTAAGAATCTTAACACCTGCAACAAGAAATACTGATATAAGCACATAAGTTATTCCAATAATTGCAAGCATAACCAGATTATACACAACAAGTGCTGATATTGTTCCCATTGGATGCTTCTTAACCATACGAGCACTTTTCTTATATGCTTCCCTAAATCCCAGTCCTTCCATCATGCATATATTCATTGCATATATTCCCGGAATAACAATTGCGTATATAATAATAAACACAAATATAACTTCAACCTTAATATACCAGTGATTCCTAATGATATACATTTTAATTAAATTAGTATTAGTCTCACTGTATAAGACATTAAACCATACAGTTACATTGGAAGCCAGAATTGATATGAAGTAAAATATACTCAGTCCAACATGCCTTGGCTTAAAAACATTTTTAAAAACCTTATAAGAATTATAAAATATATCAACAAGAGATGCATTACATGATGTTCTCTTTGTCTCAAAACAGACTGAAAGATATGTCATCTCATAAGTGCAATAGAATACAAATATACCAATAGCAAGAAAAATTGCAAATATGACTACAGGATGTGTCATTGCTCTCTGAATATATTCATTAGTAAGATAATTCACTCCTGCTATCTTCATAAGAAAATTAATTGCGAATAAAACAATGGGGAATATAACAGCAAAAGCAACAAGCTTGTATGCCAGTTCAAATGTCCATACATGCCTGCTGCTGTCAATTAAAAGACTAAAATTGTTTCGTAACTTTTTAAAAATCATATAATTATCCCCGAATCAATTGTCAATAAGATGCTGATTATCTGTGAAACATCTTAATAAACTTTCTCATCTCCGCTCTGATATCCATATTCTGCATATTAAGACTTTCCGAAAAACTCTGCATAAAATCCGCAGTATATGAAAAGACAAGAATCATTGCCATAACGCTGGCAATCCTGTAATCGATTGAGAATACAAAACGCTCCACAAATTTATTCAAAAATCCGAATATAAATACGGCAACAAACCCCCAGGCAAGTGTTGACTGTAAGCATATGATGCCTTTGTAATTAAACTTAAGATGATCATAATTCCACCACACTTCACCAAACAGCTTTAACATAACCTGTGCTGTAAGATACTCAAATGCTGTAGCACATATACATCCGAAAATATATAGTGCAATATAATTATGCTCTATAGGTTTAAAAATATTAAAAGCAATGAGTGTTCCAAATCCGTATATTATACAGAAAGGAAGCTTGGCAAACCCTCTGTTTTCCCAGTACCCAAGCTGCTTTCTGATAACTACACATTCCATACACCAGCCAAGAAAGCTGTATATGAAGAACCATATAACCAGCTGGCTTATATTCATGCTTCTAAATGTTATACCCAATAAATGTGACATAACGCCCCTCCATCATTAAATGGAAACCAACGGACTTCTAATTAAAGAAGTCCCTCAAGAGTCTGCCTTATTGCACTGATGAAATCCTGTGTATTAAGTGTTACAGGATTCTCCATTGTTGTAATAAGAGCAAGATCCTTTGTCATCTTTCCATCTTCAATAGTCTTAATGCATGCACGCTCAAGAGTATCAGCAAATTTTCCAAGCTCAGGAATATTATCCAGCTCTCCTCTTTTTCTTAAAGCGCCTGTCCATGCAAATATAGTAGCAATAGGGTTAGTAGATGTTTCTTCACCCTTAAGATGCTTATAATAGTGTCTCTGTACTGTTCCGTGTGCAGCTTCATACTCATAGTATCCATGAGGTGATACAAGAACAGAAGTCATCATTGAAAGTGAGCCAAATGCTGTGGCTACCATATCACTCATAACATCTCCATCATAGTTCTTGCAAGCCCAGATATATCCACCCTCTGAACGGATAACTCTTGCTACTGCATCATCTATAAGTGTATAGAAATATGTTATTCCTGCTTCTTCAAACTTAGTCTTATACTCAGCATCAAATATCTCCTGGAATATGTCCTTAAATGTATGGTCATACTTTTTAGAGATTGTATCCTTAGTTGCAAACCAAAGATCCTGCTTTGTCTCAAGTGCAAAATTAAAACAGCTTCTTGCAAAGCTCTCTATAGAATCATTGAGATTGTGCATTCCCTGAAGAACACCTGCACCCTTAAAGTTATGAATAAGCTCTCTTGTCTCTTCACCAGCCTCATTAGTAAATACAAGTTCTGCCTTACCAGCTTCAGAAACCTTCAACTCAGATGCCTTATATACATCACCATATGCATGTCTTGCAATTGTGATTGGCTTCTTCCATGTCTTAACATATGGCTCAATACCCTTAACGATAATAGGGGCTCTGAATACTGTACCATCAAGCATGGCTCTTATTGTTCCGTTAGGACTCTTATACATCTCTTTAAGGTTATATTCTGTCATTCTTGCTGCATTAGGTGTAATTGTTGCACACTTTACTGCAACACCGTACTTCTTTGTAGCTTCTGCTGAATCTATAGTTACCTGATCATTAGTCTCATTTCTATGTACAAGACCTAAATCATAGTATTCTGTGTTAAGGTCAATAAAAGGAGTGAGCAGCTCGTCTTTGATAAGCTTCCACAATACTCTTGTCATCTCATCTCCGTCCATCTCTACAAGTGGAGTTGTCATCTTAATTTTGTCCATAATATAAAGAACCTCTCTTTCTTTTTCTTACCTGATTAATTATTATAATTTATTTCAAATGTTTTGTAAACAGAAACTGACTTGTATTAGCCTGATTACTTTGTTATAATTCATAAGTAATTTTTACACACTACATTTAACAATGCACAGATTGTGCAGTCATAATTATGGAGGTACAGATACATGTGTGGATTCGCAGGTTTTACTGGATATTTGGCTGATGGTGATGCTGTTCTTGAACGTATGATGAACAAAATTATTCACAGAGGCCCTGACAGTGCTGGTAAATACATTGATGATAAAGCATACATGGGCTTTAGAAGACTTTCTATCATTGACCTTGATAACGGAAGCCAGCCTATGTTTAACGAGAATAAGAAGATAGTAATAACATTTAACGGTGAGATATATAACTATCAGGATTTAAGAAAAGACCTTATTGAGAAAGGTCACGTATTTGCTAACAATTCAGATACTGAAGTTCTCATTCACTCATACGAGGAGTATGGCAAGGACATGCTTAACAAGCTTCGTGGAATGTTTGCATTCGTAATCTGGGACAGCGAGAAAGAAACTCTTTTCGGAGCAAGAGACTTCTTCGGAATTAAGCCTTTCTACTACACAGTTGCAGACGGCAACATGATATATGGTTCAGAGATTAAAAGTATCTTAGAGCATCCTGCTTATAAGAAAGAGGTTAATCCTGTTGCACTTGAGAATTATCTCACATTCCAGTACTCAGTACTTGATGAAACATTCTTCAAAGGAATATTCAAGTTGATGCCTGGCCATTGCTTTACATTCCACAAGGGTGAGCTTAACATTGAAAGATATTGGGAGCCTACATTTGATGCTGATGAGAGCAAGTCTTTAGATGAATTTGTTGATGAAATCGACGATGTTATGCATGATTCAGTTGAACACCATAAGATTAGTGATGTTGAGGTTGGTTCATTCCTCTCAAGTGGTGTTGATTCAAGCTATGTTGCTGCTACATTTAACGGTGACAAAACATTTACTGTTGGATTTGATTATGAAAAATACAACGAGATTGACTATGCCAAAGCTTTATCTGACAAAATTAAGATTGACAATTATTCAAAGCTTGTTTCAAGTGAAGAATACTGGGCTGCAATCCCTAAAATACAGTATCATATGGACGAACCTTTAGCTGACCCTGCTGCCATTGCACTTTACTTTGTAAGCCAGACAGCAGCCAAGCACGTAAAGGTTGCCATGTCAGGTGAAGGTGCTGACGAGTTCTTCGGTGGATATAACATTTACAGAGAACCACTTGACCTTGCAGAATTTCAGAAGCTCCCTAAGGGCTTAAGAAAAGGACTTGCCAATATTGCTAACGCTGTTCCATTCAAATTCAAGGGAAAAAGCTTCTTAAACAGAGCAAGCAAGACGGTTGAAGAAAGATTCATCGGTAATGCTTTCATGTTCAACGAAAAAGAGCGTGCCAAGATATTAAAGAATCCTACCGGCAAGTATGACCATAAGGAACTCACAAAGCCTTTCTATGATAAGGTTGCTGATAAGGATGATGTTACTAAGATGCAGTATATAGATATTAATTTCTGGCTGATAGGCGATATCTTGCTTAAGGCTGATAAGATGAGTATGGCTCATTCTCTTGAGGTAAGAGTTCCATTCCTCGATAAGGAAGTATTCAATGTTGCCCGTACCATTCCAACTAAGTATAAGGTTAATAAGAGCAATACCAAGTATGCTATGAGACAGGCTGCTCACAGACATCTTCCAGACATGGTTGCTGAGAAGAAGAAGCTTGGATTCCCTGTTCCTATCAGAATCTGGCTCAAGGATGAGAAGTATTACAATATGATTAAAAAGGCTTTCACAAGTGAAGCTGCTGAAAAATATTTTAACACTGATGAGATTGTTAAATATCTTGATGACCACAAAGAAGGTAAAGCAGATAATTCACGTAAGATATGGACAATTTACATGTTCCTTGTATGGTATGAAGATTTCTTCGGTAACGGAGTAAAGGAAGCTGCTTAATTTTTTATAATTATAATAACAATTAACCCCTGCCGCTAATGCGACAGGGGTTTTGTTATACTTAACACATATTCTGTTAATCACTTATTAGTCTCTTCTATAAATCTTTCAAGCTGCTTCTTGGCTGCACCACTCTTAATGATTTCTCTTGCTTTCTCTATACCTTCTTTCATTGTGATACCATCTGAAGCAAGATATATAGCTGCTCCTGCATTAAGAAGAACTACATCTGTCTTAGGACCTTCTGCACCTTCAAGAATATCTCTTGCAATCTGTGCATTAACTGCTGGCTCACCACCGACAAGATCTTCCTTCTTGCATCTTGTTAACCCAAATTCTTCAGGCTTAATAGTATATGTCTTAAATTCATCTCCCTTAAACTCACATACCTTTGTATCAGCACTAAGTGATATCTCATCAATACTGTCCATTCCATATATTGTCATAGCTCTCTTGCATCCCAAGTTATGTAATACATGTGCAAGTGGCTCAACAAGTTCCTCACTGTACACACCAAAAAGCTGCATAGAAGCTCCTGCAGGGTTAGCTAATGGTCCAAGTACATTGAATAATGTACGGATTCCAATTTCCTTTCTTACACTTCCTACGAATCTCATAGCTGGATGATATTTCTGTGCAAAAAGGAAACATATATTAATATCCTTAAGAATCTGTGCCATTCTTGCTGGTGCTGCATCTATCTTAACGCCAAGTGCTTCTAAGCAGTCTGCTGTACCACATTTACTTGAAGCTGCTCTGTTACCGTGCTTGGCAACTGGGATTCCTGCTGCTGATACTACTATAGAAGCTAAAGTTGATATATTAATTGAGTTAGAGCCATCGCCACCTGTTCCAACTATTTCGAGCACATCCATATCGTTAAGGAATTTCTCACAGTGTGACCTTAAAACCCTGGCTGATGCTGTAATCTCATCAATAGTCTCTCCTTTTGCTGCCAGTGCTGTAAGAAATGCTGCTTTCTGTGCATCAGTAGCTTCTCCTGTCATAATCTCTTCCATTACATCGTTCATCTGCTCTGCTGTCAAATCCTCTTTCTTAACAAGCCTTGCAATAGCTTCTTTAATCATCTTTTTAGCCTCCTATAAACATATCTAAATGATAGCTTTAGTGTATTACTATAACGCCGTGCTGTCAATCCATATCAACTTACAAAGGTTATCAGTCTCAAACACCTCATCAAACAGAAATGACTCATAAAGAGCTTCCATATTATCCTCTGAATACTCTACCTGTCTTGAGAATATATGAACTGTATCTATTCTGTCATCAAATGTGAACCTCTTATTCTTTTTATACCACACAAGCATATCCATCTGACGAAGTATAATATAATTGGTTATAAACATCTTAGCCTTACCCAGAACATCATAATCATACACCGACTTGGCAAAATATCTGAACACAAGATATGTTATGAAATTCCTATACTCATATTCTCTTTCAAGCATTGCTGTCATGAATTCATCTTCTGTTTCCTGATATGTTTCGTTGTCCATATTGTCATGGAATATCTCAACAATATCCGAAAGCATATCTTCCCATCTTGTATTAAGAACTTCCATATCCTCATATGAATACATAATGCTTCTTATGCTGTCCTGTATATCAACATCCTCGAAATTTTCACTGTCCGACTCTTCATTCATCTCCATAAGAATATGTTCAATATCACTCCTTCCAAATGTATTAACATACTCCTTAAGTCCGTCAAAGTCATCATCATTAATATATTCCTGCATTGCTGCACAATATTTTAATATAACAACCAGTTTTTCATTAACTGACATCTCTGTCATATCAAGTATCCTGAATATCTCATCTCTTGCTTTAAATATCTTAACTGCATAAGAACTATCAAACTCATCATCTTCCAGATACTGCTCATCACATGGCTTTAACACGGTTGTAAATGTTTTGTTTTCAGAAAATATAATTTTTTCCGCTTCCTCACATGCAAGTCCAACACCGCTTTCTTTGATTTCTCCATAATATTCAGAATATCTTGGAAACTGGTCACACACAACAGACAAATGTTCTGCGCCAAGCTCTTTATGTATTGTACATAAACCACAATCATCTAAAAGTCCGCAATGTCCATCTATAAGCTTAAAACAGTTAGAACCATCTTCACTCTTGGTAATATCAGCTCTTATTCTGTCGCCAAGTTCTCCTTCAAGGCTCATATAATAATCATAAGTATCGTCATCAATATCTATTTCCCAGCCGCCAACACAACAGTTATCCTTACATTCTGATGTTATACAGTGAAACTGGTCATAATAGAATGGAACTCTGAGTTTCATAATTCTTATCTTCTCCTTAGTCTGTAACAATATCAGCAACCTGATATCTTATAACTTTATCTACATCGGACAGCTTTACTTCTACCTGATGTCCGATTTTACCTGCACTAAACATTATAGTCTCGAAATCTCTAGCAGTTTCGTGGAATGTTGTAGAAAAAAACTTCTTCATTCCTATAGGTGAACAGCCACCATGCACATATCCTGTAAGAGGCAGCAGTTCTTTTGCTTTAATCATCTCTATTGATTTCTCTCCGACAGCCTTCGCTGCTTTCTTTAAATCCAGTTCCTTATTAACAGGCACAACAAACACATAATTCCTGCCTGTCTTACCAACTGTGACAAGTGTCTTGAAAGCCTGTGCCGGATTCTCATTAAGAACGGCTGCTATCTCGTCACCGCTTAACCCTTCTGCATCAGGACACACATGTGTCTTATAAGGCACCTTCTTCTGGTCTAGAACTCTGCATACATTTGTCTTATCATCTGATTTTCCCATAATTACTTTCCTCTGGCAATTCTATATCTGTCTCATTCTTTCAAGGCGGTCATGAAGCCTTCTTATATGCTCCATCTCTGCCTGACTCTCCATCTTTCTGTCAGAATAATAATATTCCACGCTGCCCTTCTTGTTACTATCAGCTTCCGTAAATATACCATTCTTAATAACAGTATTCTTAAGATTATTGGATACCCCTGTATTACCATCAACCATCTCCAAATCATCAGGAAACAGCTTTGCAAATGAATCCTTAAAATAGTTAAAATGTGTACAGCCAAGAACAAGTTCAGAATAGTTCTCAAGATTGTATGGTGCAAATTGACATTTTAAATATGCAATTACATCTGATGAATCAAAATCATCATCCTGTGCGAACCTTACAAGTCTTGGCAATGCCACTACATCTACAACATGCATGGCATCATACTTCTCTATAAGGCGCTTTAACTTCTCTCCCTTAGCTGTTACTGGTGTTGATACAACCATAACTCTTCTGCCTGATTCATGTATATGCTCAACTGCCGGTTTAACGGCAGGCTCAATACCTATAATTGGCAGCTTATACTTCTCTCTAAGATATGATATTGCTGCACTTGTCGCAGTATTACAAGCAAGTACAATTGCCTGGCATCCTTTACCAACAAGAAAGCCGACTGCATGATCAACCAGATTTCTTACTTCTTCTCTTGTTTTCTCCCCATATGGAACATTATCCACATCAGCATAAAATATGTAATCAGCCTCTGGCAGTGTAATCATTGCCTGATGCAGCACTGACAGACCGCCTATACCTGAGTCAAATATTCCTATCTTCATATTGCTACAAACCTCTATGTTCTAATCATTATATACTTTACAATAAACGATCATCTTATCCTTTAATATCTTAACCCTGCTCGGACGTATCTCCCCCGCAAATATTTTATCTGCAAAATCAGTAAATAGATATTTCTGTAACAACACCTTAAGCTGCTTATTACCTGATCTTCTTATAGCAGATACAATCCACACAGCAATGAATAATACCGGCCATACCCACACGGGAACATACTCCATAATTCCAAGCGCATACTTTCCAGCAAGCATGAATCCTATTGCACAGAATATAACCACATATACAACAGCCCATATATATGCTTTCACCCATCCAATTGCTCCCAGTATTTTCAGCCTGTTCGTAATCTTTCTGTAATTCTCTGATTCCTCTATAGTTATTGGTAATTCAATTATCTCCATAACAATCCTTACCTTTCTTAGCATTTAATAATGATTATAAGCCTTGAAGTGAAAGTATTCAAGTTTACTTCCAATTCAAGGCTTATTAATTAATAATCACTCAGAACTTCTTCCACATGTTTTATGGAAATTTCCAGAAAATTAGAGATTTCATAGTCTGGAACGCCATTATCATGAAGTATGAATATTAATTCATCAATACTTGTGCCTTTTCTTCGTTCCATCATAATAAAATGTTTAACCTGAGTCTCGTCCATACCACACCTCACACATCACATATTATTCAATTATTCCGTATCGAAACTTTTGGATATTATATCAAAAACATTTCTAATCCGTCAAGCATTAAGAATCTTTTCTAACATATGCACTCTGTTAAATGGAAATGAAAAATAATATCCATCAACAAAATCTGATGTCTTAGTGATTATCTCCTTTGCAATCTGTATTCCTGTATCTTCGCCTTCCTCTTTAGTCATATCTGCACTATATCTTGCAAGTATCTCATCAGTAACATTAATACCTGTCATCTCATTTTTCATAAATGTTGCATTACGAAGACTTACAAATGGCATTATTCCACAGAGAATCCTTGCACCTGTCTCTTCTTTAATCTTACGGAGCCTGCTTATATCTTCATCAGAAAACACAGGCTGCGTCATGAAAAATGTAGCACCTGCCTCCATTTTCTTCTTCACGCGGGCGAGTTCCACTTTGAAATTAACTCTTCCCTGATTGATTGCACCACCATATATAACTGGTTTATCTGCAAACTGGTCCTGATTCATATCACTTATTATATTCATAAGTCCGACAGAATCAAAATTAAACACACTCTTAACACTGGATCTTACCATTGAAGGAATAGGATCTCCTGTGATAACAAGAAAATTATTAATATTGTTGATATGAGCTCCAAGAAGCTGCGAACGCATGGCAATAGCATTCTTGTCGCGGCAGCATATATGCGGCATAACACACATTCCTGTCTCTCTTGAAACCTTTTCCGCCATAAGTATCGAATCTGCTCTTGTTCTTCCTGATGGTGAATCAGGGAATGTCAGAACATCAACCCCACTTTTCTTCATCAAAAATGCTGCATCCATAATCTTCTCATCATCCACACCAAGAGGTGGTGCAAGTTCTACAGCAATAAGCTTTCTTCCTTCTTTTCCCTTATAAAACGCACAATCTATAAAAGTTCTATCCCCCTGCTCTTCATTGTCATGCTTAATGTCACGGGAATGAGAAACTTCTGCCGTTAAAGCAGTCATCTGTCTTATATATTCAGGAGTTGTTCCACAGCAGCCGCCAATAATATCAGCTCCTTCTTCTGCCATATCTTTCATAATCTGTGCAAAGTAACCTGCATTATTATCCGCAAAAACCATTCTTCCGCTTACAACCTGAGGATAACCTGCATTAGGAAGTACTGCAAAATACTTATCATTTCTGTTTATCAGATTCTGGACAAGCTTCTTCATATGTCCTGGTCCTACACCACAGTTAAATCCACAGGCATCTATATACTGATTCTTTGCAGCCTCGTCTATCAGTTTTCTTGCACTGTATCCGGAACTACTGTACCCAAACTGATTAATCGCAAACTGTGTAATGACAAAGCATTTATCCCCCACTGCTTCAATAGCTTTATTAATAAAACTAAGTTCAGGGAATGTCTCGAACACAAATATATCAACACCAAGTTCTTTGAATGTGTTAACGATATCAACATACTCATTCTCTATATATTCTTTATCAAACATATTCTCACCAGGTATCGGACCTATATCTGCTGCAACAAGAACCCCCATCCCCTCGCATGCTTCCCGTGCTATCTTCACGGCGCATCTTATATTGTTTCGTACATCATCTATATCCTGTCCAAGACTTACTGTATTACTTGCAAATGTATTCGTTCTTATAATCTGTGCACCAGCCTCAATGTATGCCCTGTGAATAGCAAGAACCCTGTCTGGTGCAGATACATTGGCCATCTCCGGAAGGCTTCCTTCATCATATATCTTCGCATAATATGTACCAAATGCACCATCAGCATTAATTCTTGAACTCTTTAATCTTTCTTCGAGCAATCCTGCTGTATTAGAATATTTCATAATCAATCCCCTGTTCTTATCGTTTAACTTAAAAAGGAGCCACTGCTAAAGCAGTGACTCCAAAATTGTATCATTATTAAGTTTAATTTGCACTAAAAATTAAAGGAAAATATACTTCAATATGAACAGCAATGCAAGCACGTACATAAGTGGAGTAATCTTCTTAGCCTTTCCAGCAACAACATTAACAATAACATACGAAATAACACCAACTGCAATACCTTCTGAAATGCTGTACATAAGTGGCATACAGATAAGGCAGAGGTAAGCCGGTATACTCTCTGTTAAATCATTAAAATCAATTTCAACAACCGCACTAACCATAAGGAATCCTACAAAAATAAGTGCCGGAGCTGTTGCAAATCCAGGAATTGTAGTAAATACAGGTGCAAATATAATTGCAATAAGGAATAAGAAGCCTGTTACAACTGAAGAAAGTCCTGTTCTTCCGCCTTCTGCAACACCTGATGAACTCTCAACAAATGTTGTTGTTGTAGAAGTACCAAGGATGGCACCTGCACTTGTTGCGATAGCATCAGCTAAAAGAGCCTGCTTAATTCTAGGAAGTCTTCCGTTCTCATCAAGCATTTTAGCCTTATTGGCAACACCGATAAGTGTTCCAAGTGTATCAAACATGTCAACAAAAAGGAATGAGCACATAATAACAATAAAATCTAATATATTAATATTAAGACCCTTAAGGTTAAAGCACTGTCCAAATGTCTGGCTGATAGCTGTGATATCAAAGCTTCTCCATGAAGGAATAAGTGAATAGAATCCTGCTGCCGCATCAACCTTATAAAGTCCTGTAAGCTGGCAGATAATACCAAGCACCCATGTTGCAACGATACCGATAAGGATAGAACCCTTAACATGCTTTACATAAAGAATAGCAATGATAAATGTACCGATAACTGCAAGTAAAGCACCTATTCCTACTGTGTTAAAATTAGTTCTGAAATTAACAACAGTAACCTTTGTTGACTCACTTGCAACAACTAGGTTAGCACCCTGAAGTCCGATAAATGCCACAAAAAGACCGATACCTACTGATACACCCTTCTTTAATGTTGTAGGAATTGCGTTAAATATAGCTTCACGAACATTAGTAAGTGAAAGCACAATAAATACAAGTCCTTCAACAAATACAGCAAAAAGTGCTACTTTCCAGCTATATCCCATGCTTCCGCATACTGTATACGCAAAATATGCGTTAAGTCCAAGTCCTGGAGCAAGCGCAAAAGGATAATTAGCAAGGAAAGCCATTGCAAAACAACCTATAGCAGATGCTATTGCAGTCGCCATAAGAATTGCATTAGAATCCATTCCTGATGCTGACAGAATAGATGGATTAACAGCCAGAATATAAGCCATTGTCATAAATGTTGTAATTCCAGCTACAACCTCAGTTCTTACACTGGTGTTGTTTTCCTTAAGTTTGAACAGTTTGTCCATTTCAACCTCCATAATTTTATAAATATTAAAAATACTTAATAATATTAACATATTCTTCTCAATTTTACGACAACTTTTTTATTAGACATATATCTTTTCTAATAAAATCCCCCACTAAAAGGGGGAAGCACATTCAATAGCAAAATAGTACTATAGCATTGTACTTTATTTACACACCTGTGAATTGGACGTGAACACAGGTTTTGGGATACATCCATTTATGAAAAACATGAATAAAGCCATATATGCAGTTGGGAGACCTGCATATATGGCTTTATTTTATTTCTTATCTACTAATTCTGTTGTACAGAAAGGACATCTTGTTGCCTTAACAGATATCTTGCTGAAGCAGTATGGACAATCCTTTGTAGTTGGAGCCGGTTCTTCTTTCTTCTTACCTAAGCTCATCATCTTGTTCATTGCTTTAACTAAAAGAAACAGAACAAATGCCATAATAAGGAAGTTAATAACTGCTGTTATGAATGAACCATAATCAAACACAACTCCTCTTATTGTAAATGTACCACCAACAGTAACGCCTTCTCCATTAGTACCACCTGTAACTACGGCAATAAGTGGATTAATAAAACTGCTTGTAAGTGCTGTTACGATACTCTGGAATGCAGCACCGATAATAACACCGACTGCCAGGTTCATAACATTTCCTTTCAATGCAAATTCTTTGAATTCCTGAATGAATTTTTTCATTGTGTTTTCCTCCCGTATATTATTGATTAATCTTTGGAACAATTATAATGTCTTTAATTTTCCCCTTATATCCTCTACCGTTTCAACAATATAATCTGCTCCTGCTATCTCAAGCTCCTGTTCTTCTGCAAAACCGTATCTTACTCCCATAGAATCAATTCCAGAAGCTTTCGCACCCAGTATATCATCCTTTCTGTCACCTATCATTATAGCCTTGGATTTAGCCATAGTAATATCATCGTCTCCTGTTAACCCTGCTTCAGAAAGTCTTACGAATACTTCATTAATAACCTGATTCTTATGACGGCGTTCTCCGCCTTCTAATTCACTTCCTACTGCAACATCAAAATATCCATCTATATTAAAATGCTTCAGTATTCTTGGAACATACATCTCCGGTTTACATGTTGCAAGAGCAACAATATATCCGTCATTCTTTAAGTCCGCAAGCAGCTTGTCTATTCCGTCAAATAACACATTCTCATAGATACCTGTGTCAGAATATCTCTCACGGTAATAGTCAACCGCCTTAAGTGCAGTTTCTTTATCAAAGCCATAAAACTTTTCAAAGCTTTCATCAAGTGGTGGCCCTATAAATCTTCTCAACATAGCCTGGTCATTCTCCTTAATTCCAAGCCTGTTCAATGCATGCTGCACACATTTAGTAATTCCTTCGCTTGAATCTGTAAGTGTTCCATCCAAATCAAACAATATATACTTCTTAGTCATATCTGCTCCATTATCTCATTAGTTCACTATAATTCTTAATATTATAATCTGCCACATCACATATTAAATCCCAGTCATCTGAAGAGGCCTCATCATACACTGCAACAACTGTAAATCCACCGCTTTTAGCTCCCATTGCTGCTGAAAGAACATCTTCAAATACAATACAGTCCTTTATATCATATCCAGCTTTTCCAGCCGCCTTAATATAGACATCAGGAAATTTCTTTCCTCTCACGACCTCATTAGTCTGTGTAAATGCATCAAAGAAACCATATATTCCGTTACGTCTTAAGCATGGCTCAAAAAGTGCCCTGTCTGATGATGTTGCCGAAACAATCTTAAGACCATTATTATGCATTTTCTCAATAAATTCTTTCACATACGGTTTTAATATAACTTTATCTGTATACGCTTCAAGTGCCGCTTCATACCATTCCTTCATTATCTCATCTGTTGATTCCGGAAGGTTATATTTCTGTTTCGTGTATATTGAACCGGATTCAAATGTATGTGTTTTGATTTCCTGCATGTATTCTTTGGTAACAGGAATTCCTCTTTTTCCAAGGAAATCCATGTCAACCTTAGCCCATACCTGCGTAGAATCAAGTATCGTTCCGTCCAGATCGAATATAATACACTGATAATTACTAAGATTCAACATGGATATATCCTCCAAAATTATCTATAAGTAAATCTTTTCTCAACATCTACTGTATATTCATCTGTATACTTCTTGATATACTCTGAATATTTCTGATTAAGGAGTGTTGACTTAATTGTATCATCATCTGAACCATCATATGATCTGCTTATGTAATATACAATATAGAAGCATGAATTGTCATCATCTTCAATAACTGTAAGGTCGCCCTCTTTTCTTTCCGAAGAAGCAATCCAGTCTGCACAAGCTTCCTCAATATTGCTCTTCTTAGTCTCTGAAACTAGAGAAGCTCCATCATCCACATATGTATCATCTCCAGCTTCTGCATATACTCTGCACTGGCTGATGAAATCTAATTCTGTGCTTACACCTGCGGCAAATGCATTAGCTTTTTCCTTAGCAGCTGTCATATCATCTGTATCAGAACTGTTAGCTTTTACTGTAAAGGTTCTGTACTCGAATTTATCGTATGTATCCTTATTGTCCTCATAATATGAACTTACTTCAGTATCTGTTGCTACAAGAGTTTCTGTTAACTGCTTCTGATATGCTGTGCTCTTAAGATAATCTTTTAAGAACTCCTTAACTCTCTTTTCTGTAGCTCTCTTACCAAACATCTGCTTAAGGTAATCTGAATATGATGTATCAGCTTCATTAGCTGCATCCTTAATCTTACCTATAAACTCATCATAATCTGCATCAGCATTATCATATGTAAATCCGTTAGCATCTGCATCTTCTAATAAAGCTTTAGTTTCTTTAATAGTTGATACTGCAGTATTAGCAAAGAAATCATACCATGTATAATCAGTTGAATATTCCTGGCTCTTATCTGACTGGCTTGTTTTATATCCCATATAAGATGAATAATAATCGCCATATGTCATAGTTCCATATAAAGTAGAATTAAGATTGTTAGTCTTGGCAATTCCATAATAGAAATCAAACTCAATCTGACTTATCTTGTCATCATTAACTTCAATATAATTATTATAAATGCTGTTAATCTTAATTCCGGCTGCTGTACCGCATCCAAGTATTATTCCTGCTACAACTGCAATACACACCCATTTGGTAATAAATCTTCTCTTAGCTTCTTTTCTTTCTTCTTCTTTTCTTTTCTGCATCTTACGGTCGTATTTAGTAACAACCTTCTCTGATGCTGCATTATTGTTTGCCATAATGTCCTCCCTATTCATATCCGTTAATTTCTTTAATTCTGTCTAACTGCTTCATCCACTCATGTGAACTTGCATCACTTGGCATTCTCAAATCGCCTCTTGGTGATACTGCAACTGAACCAACCTTAGGTCCGTCAGGCAGACACGAGCGCTTAAACTGCTGCGCAAAAAATCTCCATGTGAACGTTCTTAGCCACTTATAGATAGTTTTATCATCATATTCCCCTGCAAATGCGTACTTTGCTATTCTGAATATCTTCTCAGGCTCTGCACCGAATCTTAGCATGTGATACATAAAGAAATCGTGCAGCTCATATGGTCCAACCAGATCTTCTGTCTTCTGTGCAATAGTGCCATCTTCCTTAGGAGGAAGAAGTTCAGGACTAACCGGAGTATCAAGTACATCATTAAGTACTGCTGACAAATCTTCATTGCCACATGTATCTGCATAAAACTGTACCAGATGTCTTACAAGCGTCTTAGGAACTGATGCATTAACTCCATACATAGACATATGGTCACCATTGTATGTTGCCCATCCAAGTGCCAGTTCTGACATATCGCCTGTTCCAATCACCATGCCGTTAGTCTGGTTGGCAATATCCATAAGTATCTGCGTTCTCTCCCTTGCCTGTCCATTCTCATAAGTCACATTATGAATATTCTCATCATGTCCGATATCTTCAAAATGCTGTCTTACAGCCTTCATGATATTGATTTCCCTAAGTGAACAGCCAAGCTGCTTAGTAAGCTTGACAGCATTATTATATGTTCTGTCAGTTGTACCAAAGCATGGCATTGTAATACAATGTATTCCGCTTCTGTCAAAACCACAAAGGTCGAATGCCCTTACAGTCACAAGAAGTGCCAGTGTAGAGTCAAGTCCGCCCGATATTCCGATTACTGCATTCTTACAATTCGTATGTTCAAGTCTCTTCTTGAGTCCATATGACTGGATATTAAGAATTTCCTCACATCTTGAATCTCTTTCCTTCTTATCAGAAGGTACAAAAGGAGCTTTATCAAAATATCTTATAAGCTCTAGTTCTTTATTGATAAGATTCTGTGCCTGCACCTCTGTATATGTGCTGTTCTCATCAACTGCATATGTACTCATTCTTCTTCGCTCAGAGCATATTCTCTGGACATCGATATCAGCATATACAGACTCATCAGCAAATTTATGTGCTTCTGCAAGAACTGCACCATTCTCACATATAAGATTATGTGCTGAGAACACAATATCCTGAGTGGATTCTCCTCCTCCAGCACTTGAGTACACATATCCGCATACAAGTCTTGCAGACTGTCCAGAAACAAGCTGTTTTCTGTAAGTGTCCTTGCCGATTGTCTCATTGCTTGCAGATGCATTAACAATAATTGTTGCCCCATTCATTGCATGCTTTATACTTGGTGGCTGTGGTGTCCACAAATCCTCACATATCTCAACGCCAATCTTAACCTTTCTGTTATTATCAAATGTAAATAATAATTCACTTCCAAAAGGAACCTCTTCTCCATCAACATCCACATATACACATTCGTTAAATCCAGGTGTAAACTGTCTTCTTTCATAGAATTCCCCGTAATTAGGAAGATACATCTTAGGAACCATGCCAAGAATACATCCATTCATAATACCTGCAACAACATTATAAAGCTTTCCATTCATCTCATACGGGAGTCCTACAAAGCTTATCATTCCCTTTACAGTTTCTGAAAAATGCTTTAATATAACAAGACCTTCTAATGCTGAATCTAACAATCTGTCATGTAAGAATAAATCATTACATGTATAACCTGTTATGCACATTTCTGGAAAAACAGCTATCGCAGTATCTTTCTTATGTGCTTCACTCATAAGTCTCTTAATATTCTCTATATTATACTCACAGTCGGCCACTTTAATCTTCGGAGTCATGGCTGCTGCTCTTATATATCCGTCTTTCAATTTTCCCTCTCTTTCAATATATGTTCTTTCTGTCAAACATTAAAATTATATCAGACAAGGTCTATATTTACAATAAAGGTCACAAAAAAGTCACTTTTCATTATCCGTTTGATACACAAGTGTCACGCCGCTTTCCTGCTCTTTGGGCTCATTGCATCCTGCCAGCGTTGTTATCATGCTTATAATAACCACCAATACCAATAATATTGCTGTCACCTTTTTCTTTATTTCATCTTCCAACATAAAAAACCTCCACCATTCATAAATCTATTATGAACCGGCAGAGGTCTTATTATTCCTTATATATGCTTATTCAATTACGGCTGCACTGACCTTTATTACTCTGTGTCCAGCTAAGAGCTTATTCTCAATCTTATAGAATGCAACTACCTTAAGAGGCTTGCCATCTTTAGAAACAAACTCCTGTACATAGCTTACATATCTCTTATCTATGAACTTTTCTCTTAACTCTGTTATTACTTCCTCATACTCAACGCTTGGTACGAACTGCTTAAATACAATTCCCGCCTCAAAATCATCTTCTGTGTATCCAAGAAGCTCTGTAAATCCATCATCAATATCAATAATCTTACCGCTTCTCATCTCCATAGAAAACTGTGTAAAAGGAATTGCTTTCATTACTTCTGCCATAATTATTCTCCTTATCCGTGAAAACTACTTAGAAAGTGTTGCAAGACGCTCAGTTACCTGCTCAAGCATCTGTGTATATTTTACCAGCTTTGCCTTCTCTTCGTCAATCTTTGCCTGAGGAGCTTTTGATGTAAACCTCTCATTGTTAAGCATTCCGTTACATCTCTTGATTTCGCCCTGTAATCTGCCTTCCTCTTTCTTAAGTCTCTCTATTTCCTTGTCGATATCAACGAGCTCTGCGAAAGGAATATAGATAACAGCATCCGGTATAACTGTTGAAACAGCATCATCTGGAATTCCAGCCTTGTCAGCCTGAACCTTAACCTCGCTTGCATATGCAAGTGTTCCAAAGAAGCCAAGTGAATTGTTAAATATGTTCTTAACATCTTCACTTGCTGAAACAACATATACAAGTGCCTTACGACTAGGAGCGACATTCATGTCTGCACGAAGATTTCTTATGTTACGTACAGCTTCCTTAATTGTCTCAATAGCCTTCTCCTCTGCTGCGAAGTTGTTAGCTTCATCATATACAGGCCATGAAGAAATCATGATTGACTCTTCCTCGTCCTGAATATTGCAGAATATTTCTTCTGTAATGAATGGCATATATGGATGAAGCAGCTTAAGTGCATCTATAAGAACAGTTTTTAATGTCCAGATAGCTGCTGTCTTTGTCTCGTCTGCATCATTGTAAAGTCTTGGCTTAACCATCTCAATATACCAGTCACAGAATTCTTCCCAGATAAAGTCGTTAAGCTTGGCAACAGCAATACCAAGTTCGTACTTCTCCATATTATCTGTAACTTCTTTGATAAGTCCATTCATCTTAGAAAGAATCCACTTATCAGCATCTGTTAAGTTAGCAGGTCTTTCATCTGTAGCCTTAATCTTGTTATCAGGATCATTCATCATGATAAATCTTGAAGCATTCCATACCTTATTGGCAAAATTACGGCTAGCCTCAACTCTTGACCAGTAGAAACGCATATCATTACCAGGTGCATTTCCTGTGATAAGAGTGTATCTTAATGCATCTGCACCATATTTATCAATAACCTCAAGCGGATCAATACCATTTCCTAATGACTTACTCATCTTTCTTCCCTGGTCATCTCTTACAAGACCGTGGAATAATACCTTGCCAAATGGCTTCCTGCCCATATGCTCATAGCCTGAGAATATCATTCTGATTACCCAGAAGAATATAATATCATATCCTGTTACAAGCACATCTGTAGGATAGAAGTAATCAAGTTCAGGTGTCTTATCTGGCCAGCCAAGTGTTGAGAATGGCCATAATGCTGATGAGAACCATGTATCAAGTGTATCAGGATCCTGTTCAACATTAGCACTTCCACACTTAGGGCATGTGCATACCTTATCTCTTGAAACAGTCATTTCTCCACAATCCTTGCAATAGTATGCAGGAATTCTGTGTCCCCACCAGAGCTGTCTTGAAATACACCAGTCTCTGATATTGTCTGTCCAGTTATAATATGTCTTATCCATAGAAGCAGGGATAAGTTCAATATCACCATTCTTAACGCCCTCAACAGCAGGCTTGATAAGCTCGTCCATCTTAACGAACCACTGCTGCTTAATCATTGGCTCAACAGTTGTCTTACATCTGTCATGAGTACCAACATTGTGTGTATGGTCTTCAACTCTTACTAAAAGTCCAAGTGCATCAAGGTCAGCTACCATAGCCTTTCTTGCTTCATATCTGTCCATGCCTGCATACTTGCCGCCAAGATTATTAATTGTAGCATCATCATTTAAAATGTTAATCTCTGGTAAATTATGTCTCCTACCAACCTCAAAATCGTTAGGGTCATGTGCTGGAGTAATCTTAACTACACCTGTACCAAATTCCTTATCAACATAAGGGTCTGCAATAATAGGTATTGTTCTGTCTGTAAGTGGAAGTTCAACTTCCTTTCCAACAAGGTCTGTGTATCTTTCATCATCTGGATTAACAGCTAAAGCTGAATCTCCAAGTAATGTCTCTGGTCTTGTTGTTGCAATCTCAACATATCTTCCCGGCTCTCCAACTACAGGATAGTTGATATGCCAGAAATGTCCTGCCTGCTCCTCATGCTCAACCTCTGCATCTGATATAGAAGTATTACATACCGGACACCAATTAACAATTCTTGAGCCCTTGTATATAAGTCCTTTCTCATAGAGCTTGATAAATACTTCCTGAACAGCCTTAGAACAGCCTTCATCCATAGTGAATCTCTCTCTGTCCCAGTCACATGATGAACCAATCTTCTTTAACTGGCTTGTGATAGTTCCACCATATTCCTTCTTCCATTCCCATGTTCTCTTTAAGAAGCCCTCTCTTCCAAGCTCATGCTTGTCAATTCCTTCTTCCTTAAGAGCATTAGTAACCTTAACCTCAGTTGAGATTGAAGCATGGTCAGTTCCAGGAATCCAGAGAGCTTCATAGCCCTGCATTCTCTTGAATCTGATGATAATATCCTGCATAGTGTTATCAAGCGCATGACCCATATGCAACTTACCTGTAATATTAGGTGGTGGCATAACAATAGTAAATGGTTTCTTATCTCTGTTTACTTCTGCATGAAAATACTTCTTTTCAAGCCACTTGTGATATAATCTGTCTTCGATTTCAGACGGATTATAATTCTTTTCCAATTCCTTGCTCATAATTAATCTCCTTTTTAATATTGCATTCCGGGTTCTTTCCCAATTATGTGCTCGCAGCTCATATGCCAGAATTTCATTCTGGCATTGTCGCGGCGCTCCTCGAGAGCCCATACAAAGTTCTCAGTTCGTGCAAGCACGACTGCGAACTTTCCATGACTTCTCTCATCGCTGCTCGCGCAAAAAAGCCCTTTGCAGGGCATATACTCTGCAAAGGGCGTAAATAAACTTATTAACGCGGTACCACCTTTGTTTAATTATCTTGTGATAATCCTCATTACTCCTTAACGCGGAATACGTCACAGCCTACTTAAATCAACAGTTCAGCCATGCGGCTCCAAAGCTACCTTCCATATCATTATTACCTGAACCATCTTCCAGCCAGTGAACGGTTCTCTCTGTCGGATAAGGATATGTACTCCTCTTTTTCAATGCCTTTAAATATAAAATTCTTTTCTATCATAATATCTGACAGAAAAAAATGCAAGCATTTTATTCAGGAACTTCAATCTGCTTAATATTAAATTCATTGCCCTGAATAAGATATGTGTGCTTACTGCCACAGTTCGGACAGACTTTGGCGTATTTCACAGTCTCATAAGTTTCCCCGCAGTCCTCACAGTAAGTTATACCCGGAATTATCTCGACTTCCATCTCACAGTCCTTTACAAGTTCTTCTTTCTTGCAAGCCCACTTCCAGCAGTCTGTAAGATATTCTTCTACGACTCCTGATACTTCACCAAGCTCAATTGTAACTTTAGATATGCTTGAAACATCATTATCTGAAGCTACTGCTTTGAGGTCATCTATTATGTGAAATACTACGCCCAATTCATGCATACATTTTAGTCCTTTTTCTTTTTGAATTTAATCTTAATTGCCTGCTTTGCACCATATGGAAGAATGTACTTAAGCTTATCCTCACTTCTTCTCATTGTAGAACACTCTGGCAAGTCTCTCTGAAGATGTATAGCATCAAACTCACACTTTGTTGTACAGATACCACAGCCTACGCACTGGTTCTCATCAACGATTGTTGCACCACAGCCCAAGCATCTTGCAGTTTCTTTCTTAACCTGTTCCTCTGTGAATACACCTGCATCACTTCTGAATGACAGCTTATCAACTCCTGACTTCTTAGCTGGTCGCTGACGGCCTGTATTGTCATACTTCTCAACGCTGTAATCATCCTTATCAAGTTCAACATAATAGTTAGGATCCCTGCCTATTGTAAGTGAGCTGTGTGGCTGTACATATCGGTGAATAGATATAGCCCCCTGCTTACCTGCCGCAATAGCATCAATAGCGAATTTAGGACCTGTATATACATCACCACCGACAAAGATATCTGGCTCTGCTGTCTGATATGTAACCTTGTCAGCAACAGGATAATTACCATGCCAGAATTCAACCTTAGTACCCTCAAGAAGGCTGCCCCATTCAATTGCCTGTCCGACAGACATTATCACATTGCTGCATTCTATTGTCATAGTTTCATTCTCATCGTACTGTGGATTGAATCTTCCATCACCATCCTTAACAGAAGTACATTTCTTAAATACGATGCCTGTAACCTTGCCATCTTCTGTAAGGATTTCTTTAGGTCCCCAGCCACCAATAATATTGATACCTTCTGATTCAGCAGTCTCAATCTCTTCTGGAAGTGCTGGCATAATGTCTCTTGTCTCAAGAGATACCTGTGAAACCTTAGGTGAACCACAACGTATTGCTGTTCTAGATACATCAATGGCAACATTACCACCGCCAATGACTACTGTATCACCTGTAAGCTTATAGCTTTCATCATCAGTTGTTATATGGAGAAGCTCAACGCCAGTCATAACTCCCTTAGCATCTTCTCCGGCAACGCCAGTCTTTCTACCGCCCTGACATCCAACTGCAATATAAAATGCTTTATAGCCCTGTTCGCGAAGCTGTGCGATTGTGATATCCTTACCTACTTCAACACCACATTTAATCTCAACACCCATAGCCCGTAATACATCTATCTCTGCCTGTACGATATTCTTCTCCATAACAAATGAAGGAATACCATATACAACCATACCGCCAGGTTCTTTATTCTTCTCGAATACAGTCACATTAGTATAGCCTTTCTCTGCAAGGTAATATGCACATGAAATACCAGCCGGACCTGCTCCTATAATCGCAACCTTCTCGTCAAAATATCCCTTAGTTGCAGGAACAACCTTTTCTGGAACATATCTTGTCTCTGCATTGATATCTAACATTGCTATATATTTCTTAACTTCATCAATAGCAATTGACTCATCAATAGTTCCCCTTGTACATGCGTCTTCACAACGCCTGTTACAGACATAACCACATATTGCAGGAAGTGGATTGTTCTTCTTGATAAGAGCGAGTGCATCCTGATATCTTCCCTGTGCAGCCATCTTTAAATAGCCCTGTACAGCAATGTGGGCTGGACAGGCTGTCTTACATGGAGCAGTTCCTGACTCATGTGTATTGATTCTGTTCTTGTCCCTGTAGTCCTCTGACCACATGTGTCTGCCCCACTTCTGTTCTGAAGGAAGCGGCATCTTAGGATATGTAACCTCTGAGCCGTCCTTTCTGCAAAGCTTCTGTCCAAGAGACAATGCACCTGCAGGACAGTATTCAACACAGCGTCCACATGCAACACAGTTCTGCTTGTTGACATGTGCAACATATGCTGAACGTGACATATTAGGAGTATTGAAAAGCTGTGATGTCCTAAGCGCATAACAGACATTAACATTACAGTTACATATAGCAAATATCTTATCTTCACCATCAATATTAGTTATCTGGTGAACAAATCCGTTATCCTCTGCCTTCTTGAAAATCTCAAGTGCTTCTTCCTTAGTGATGTATCTTCCGCCTTTGCCAGTCTCAACGACATAATCAGCCATATCACCTACAGCAACACACCAGTCAGCAGGATCATCTGCACATCCCTCATCAAATGTCTTTCTTGATTTACGGCATGAACATGGGCTTGCTGCATATTTGCCCTCGTATTTATCAAGCCAGTATGAAATCTTCTCAAGCGAGATGGCTTCATTACACATATCAACTTCCTTCTGTACAGGAATGACATGCATGCCGATTCCGGCACCTCCTGGTGGAACCATATGTGTAAGTCCCTCAAGAGGAATACGACTCATACGTTCAAAGAATCTTCCCATCTCAGGATGTTCCTCTAAGACAGTATCATTCATATTGGCAAATTCCGCACTTCCAGGAACAAACATAGGAAGCACATACTGTTTCTCGTGCTTTGGATTCTCCCAGTTATACTCGATTACACCATTAAAAGCCATCTTATTAAGAAGCTCCTCAAGATACTTCTCATCCATACCTGTAATCTTAACAAGTTCAGGAAGTGTCTTTGGCTTACGCACTCCCATCTTTAATGCAACCTCAGCCATCTCATCAGTACAGATTGCTGCAAGTCCCCAGTACTCAGGGTCATCTGCTGTGAGCTTCTCCAATCCAAGCTTTATTGCTGCCCTGTCAGTAATCATCTTTCCAAGCTTAAGAATCGGTTCTCTTACAGGAAGCTCAGGATGTGGATTCTTAAATTCAACATTCTTAGTATTCTCTGCCATAAATCATCCTCCGTTATTCTTTCCTCTGGCAAATGCCGGATTCTTTATTAACTGCACAATAAGCGGAATAACCATCAGAACCCATACTATAGGCTCTGAAACAATAACACCCCAGTATCCCATAAACGGAACAAGTGTAAATGTTATAACAACCTTTCCTGCAAGCTCAATCCCACTTGATATGATAGGAGTAAGCCTGTCGCCTATTCCCTGCAGTGAGTTTCTTATGATAGTTATCATCGCTGTCACAAAATAAAGCAGCGAATCCACTCTTAAATATAGTGTTGCTGTATCTATTACTTTTCTATTATCCGAACTTATAAGCATTTTAACAAATGCAGGAACTACCGTATAAGATGTGATTACACATAACACACACCATACCCATCCCATAAGAATAGATGTTAATATGCCCTTTCTTATTCTTTCATACTTTCCTGCTCCAAGATTCTGTCCGCAAAAGGTTGCCATAGTAGTTCCAAGCACACCGAACATCATCATAAAAAGCTCTGAAATTCTTCTTGCCGTTGTATGGGCAAGTATTATATCCTGTCCAAATGAATTGATTGCACTCTGCAATGTAACAGAGCCAATTGATACAAGACTGCTCATAAAGCCCATGGAACAGCCTGTTGACATAAGTTTTCCACACAGACTGGCATCAGTCTTAAAATCTTTCTTTTCAATCCACAGTATGTTGTATCTTTTAAGTGAATATATAAGACACGCAATAAGTGCTATGAGCTGCGAAAGCACTGTTGCCACTGCAGCACCTCTTACCCCCATTGGAATAACCTTAAGGAAAAATAAGTCTCCACCAATGTTAAGCACTACTGATATTCCTAAAAAAATAAGCGGAGTAAATGAATCTCCTATCGACCTTAACAGGGCTGCACAGACATTGTAAAGCATAAGTATTGTCATGCCTGCAAATATTATAAATATATAATCATAGGCTTCCTTTAACAAATCCTCTGGTGTATTAAGTACTTTCAGAAGAGGTCGTAAAAATATCAGCACAACCACTGTCAGACCTGCTGATATCATAATTCCATATTTGAACGAACCTGCAACTGTCCTCTTAAAATTAGCTGTATCTCCTGCCCCAAAAAACTGTGCAGCAATAACAGCAAATCCATTAGTCAGTCCCTGTAAAAAGCCTATAACAAGGGTGTTCACTGAGTTAGTAGAACCTACAGCCGCCAGTGAACTTTCTCCTAATACATACCCTATAATCTTGGTATCCACAAGATTATAAGTCATCTGAAGCAGCGAACCTATAAACACCGGCAATGCAAACCAGAATATAAGTTTCGTTATACTTCCCTTAGTTAAATCTTTCATACAAATATTCCTATATAATTCTTAATTCAGTCCAGTTAATCTACCGATAAATATGCATCCATCTCTTCAGCAACTTCATCAAAAGCCTGATTATAGGCAGCTGCAAATTCACCATACAGAAGCTTTCTTGCTGCAAGCAGCATCCTGCTGTCTGCTGACTTCATCTTTCTTAAATCCTTAGCTCTTTCATTCTTAATGACATATAAAGCACGAATCAGATGCATAAGCTTTAAAGCATCCTGAGATTTCATATGTTCATCATACTGCATAGGTGTAACCTTTTCTGAAAGTTCTCCATCTTTCTTACAATTTCTGGCTCTTTCCTTTAACTTGTCACATTCCTTAACAGTCATAATGCTTCTTATCATAACCTTGTTGCTGTCAACAGGTGAATATATAATCCCCTTGCTGTCAAATACCGGCTGCAGAAAATAATAATCACCTGATATTCCCTTAATAGGTGGTGTATCAATATTTTCAACCTCGCACACTCCAACAACTCCGTATACTACCTTATCACCAATCTCAAACATGCTCTCCGTACTTCCTTCCAATTCTTCGTTAAATCCGTATCAATTATTAATATTATATTACATTTCTAAGATTTTTTCAAAGTATATTTTTACTGGAAATTCGAAACAAAATCTATCTGTCATATGACATAATAAATAAAAAACGTCGTTTCAATGAATCACTCATCAAAACGACGTTCTAATATCAATCTGGTTATTAATTAGAATAAATCTACTCTTCCTGCAACCTTTCCATCAGCAACATAATAGCATGCTCCATCCTGTGGCTTTATGTATAACTTAATATCTTTAGCTGCTACCTTCTGTGCCTTAAGATCAGCTTCAACTCTCTTTAAAACAGCATCCATATCTGTCTGCTCATCGTTGTACTGGATAAATGTCTCAGTCTTAGCTTCTTTCTTGGCAACAGCCTTCTTAGCTGTAGTCTTAACTGCTGTCTTCTTTGCTGCCACTTTCTTTGTTGTAGTCTTAGCTGCTTCCTTAACAGTCTCTTTAGCATCTTCAACCTTAACTGCTGCTGTCTCAACAGCCTTCTTGGTTGTCTCTGTCTTAGCTACTGCTTTCTTAGCTGCTGTCTTAGTAGTTTTCTTGACAGCTGTCTTAGCTTCTGCTGGCTTTACCTCTGCTGTCTTTACAGCATCACCAAATACGATGTTTTCCTTCTTCTCAATGTTTGCCATGTTTCCATCCTCCTTAATAAAATACTATTTCCCAATAAGAAACTTCTTGATTGTTTCTACAGCTTTATCTGCGTCATTGCCTTCAGCTGAAATAGTAACAGACATTCCGTCCCTTAATCCAAATGCCATAATCCCCATTAAACTTTTAGCATTAATATTCTTGCCTTCTGATGAAATATCAATATGGCTTTCAAACTGACATGCCGTCTGTACAAGCTCAGCAATTGGATTCTTATGTACTTTATCAATGTTAGCAACGTTGATTGTCTCAGTCATTACAAATTACACCTTACTTTCGTTAAATTTCAGTTACTTTTGTAAATATACTCTAATAGTAAATATAAGTCAACATCTGCATTTATATTTTATTTAATATTCCTTTATTATCAGACCATCAGATTAATGCTTTTGTCTGCATAACCATCGTTATATAATTCCATCATCTGCTCATCAAAGATATCGGAAGGTTCATAATCACGCAGTAAAAGCACCAGTTTTTTTATTTTCTCATTATCAGAAGATAATGCTTTATACTGTGGCTCAATTTTGTTCTTTAATTCCACAAGATTAGTAACATTTTCCGCTTTAGGAATTGCCAGTGCCCCTGACACAACTCCAAGGGCATAGGCACATTCATAATTACCAGTCATCTTCGCATTAGAAAATTCACATTTGCGCGCAAGCGCCTGCTTAGCTAATATCGGTACCATTAGGCATTAAGCTCCTTCTTAAATGTTGCAACATAATCTGTGGCAGCTTCCTCTGAATAATTATTAGCTTCAAGAAGCTTGATAAAATGTGAGCCAACGATTGCACCATCAATAATATCTTCAAGTGGGGCAACATCTGCTGCTGTTCTTATTCCAAATCCCATCATAACGGGAATCTTAGATTCTTTCTTAACTTCTGTAAGATATTCTCTTATCTGCGAATGGAAGTTAGCACCCTTTCCTGTAACACCCATCTGTGAAACGCAATATACAAAACCTCTTGCATTTTCTAAAAGCATTGGAATCCTGCCCTTAGATACCGGAGATACAAGCTGTATAAGAATTGGAGAATTCTCATTCTTTGCAAGGATTCCCTTAATCTCGCCCTGCTCCTCAAATGGAAGGTCAGGTATGATAAGTCCGTCTACACCATTTTCAATACATTTGTTCACGAAGTTCTCAACTCCATAATGATATACAGTATTATAGTAAAGCATGAATACAACCGGACTTTTAAGACCAGCTTTTCTTACCTCACCCATCATTGTAAATGTACCTTCAAGTGAAGCACCATTTTGGATAGCCTTGTATGAAGCATCCTGAATCACTGGACCATCTGCAATAGGATCTGAGAAAGGAACACCGATTTCCATAATATCGATTCCTGCCTTCTCCTGTGCAAACATAATCTTCTTAGTTGTATCGTAATCTGGAAGTCCTGCTGTTGTATATGTAATAAATGCTTTCTTTCCCTCTTCTTTAAGTGCTGCAAGTCTTTCTTCTATTCTATTCATTACTTGTTAGTCTCCTCTCCGTTAAGATATTTCTGAACTGTATTAACATCCTTATCACCACGGCCTGAAAGACACATGATAATTGTCTTACCCTTGTATTCACCCTGTGCCATCTTGAACACATGTGCAAGTGCATGAGCACTTTCAATTGCCGGAATAATTCCTTCCATTCTGCAAAGTTCCATAAGTGCATCCATACATTCCTTATCTGTTACTGAAACATATTTTGCTCTTCCAGAATCTCTTAAATAAGCATGTTCCGGACCAACACCCGGATAATCAAGTCCTGCTGATATTGAATGTGCAAGCTGGATATTACCGATTTCATCCTGTAAAAGATATGTCTTCATTCCGTGAAGGACGCCAACCTGTCCGAGTGCCATTGCTGATGCATGCTTTCCTGTCTCAATACCAAGGCCTCCTGCCTCAACACCAATAAGGTCAACGTCTTTATCATTAATGAAATCAGCAAACATTCCGATTGAATTAGAGCCACCGCCAACACAGGCAACAACTGCGTCAGGAAGCTTTCCTGTCTTCTCAAGAATCTGCTTTCTTGCCTCAGTACTGATAATTCTCTGGAATTCCTTAACCATCTTAGGATATGGATGTGGTCCTACAGCAGAACCAATGATGTAAAATGTATCCTCTGCCTTTTCAGCCCATGTTCTGATTGCCTCATTAGTAGCATCCTTTAGTGTTGCACTTCCTGTTGTTACAGGCTGAACCTTTGCTCCAAGCATTTCCATTCTGAACACATTAAGTTTCTGTCTCTCGATATCCTCAGCACCCATAAAAACTGTACACTCCATATCAAAAAGTGCTGCGCCTGTAGCTGTTGCAACGCCATGCTGTCCGGCACCTGTCTCAGCGATAACCTTAGTCTTGCCCATTCTCTTTGCAAGAAGAATCTGACCGATAACATTATTAATCTTATGTGCTCCTGTATGGTTCAAATCTTCTCTCTTAAGGAAGATATCTGCTCCGTACTTCTTGCTTATTCTCTCTGCATAATACAGTGGAGTTGCCCTTCCAACATATTCCTGCAGATAATAAATATAATCCTTAGCGAACTCAGGGTCTCTTATTGCCTCATCAAATGCTTTTTCAAGCTCTGCCAGAGTATTCATAAGTGACTCTGAAACATACTGTCCTCCAAACTGTCCATAATACTTGCTTCCTGCCATTTTCTCTTTACCTCTTTTTCTTAATATTTTGCATTCTGTATAAATGCTTTAACTTTACTCTCATCTTTTCCTTTAACGGACACATCATCATATTCAACGCCCGAACTTATATCAACAACATCAGGCCTTACTGCTTCTATCGCAGCTTTTACATTGTCTGGTGTAAGTCCTCCTGCAAGGAATAATTTCTTATTACCACAGTCCGCTTTTTTAAGACTTTCCCAGTCGAATGTCTTACCGCTCCCCGGAACTCCCGCATCAAAAAGCAGTCCATATATTTTATCCAGACTTCGCCATCGCTTAGTCTCCAGATATATATCTTCTTCTGACTGATGCTTAATGTTAACGGCTCTTATAATCCCGACACTGCATGCATTATACACATCATCACTTAATTCACCGTGAATCTGTATATAATCAAATCCTGCATTCTGTATTGCTTCAAGTTGTGATACATCGGGGGACACAACAACAGCAACGCTCTTGATGTCCGATTTCTTCAATTGTGCAACAAGCACCGCTGCCAGAGTAATGTCAATATTGCGTCTGCTTTTTGGATAATATAGTACCATACCTGCATAGTCAGCACCATATTTTTCTATAATGTGTACATCATCCATACTTGTAAGTCCGCATATCTTAACCTGTACTAAAGAATCATTTTCTTTCAGCATTATATACCTCTTTAAACTCTGATATTAATTCTTCCGGCTTCGGTGCTTCCATAAGCACTGTTCCTATAAGAAGTGCATCTGCTCCACTCTTTGCCAGCACCTTAATATCGTCTGTATCCGCAACACCGCTTTCTGATACAAGCAGTTTTCCAGCTTTTCTCATCTCTGGTGTAACCATATCTGCAAGTTTTTTCGTAGTATCAAGGTCAACCTCAAATGTCTTAAGATTACGGTTGTTAATTCCTATAATCTTCACATCAAGATTCAGCATTCTCTGCATTTCCTCTTCGTTATGAACCTCGCATAAAACATCGAGTCCTAAACTGTAAGCAAGGTCATATAGTTCTTTAAATTTACTGTCATCAAGAATCGCAGCAATGAGAAGAACTGCATCCGCTCCTATTACCTTTGCTTCATACACCTGATATGGATCAATTATGAAATCCTTTCTGATAATCGGAAGGTCTGTCATCTGTCTTATCTGCTTAAGATATTCTGTACTTCCCTTAAAATGATCTTCCTCTGTAAGACATGAAATAGCATCTGCGCTTTCGCCGTACTGTTTTATTCTTTCTTCCAGAGTAATCTTATTGTTCATATTACCATGACTTGGTGATGCTTTCTTGAACTCACTTATAATTGAAAGACCGCCCTTTGCAAGTGCATCATAGAAGCTGTGTGACACTCTCTGGCTCTCAATCGCAAGTCTTGTCATCTCTTCTTCGCTGATTCTTTTCTTGTGTTCTGGAAGTCTTTTTAACTTATCCTCTACAATAACATCTAATATCATTAAATCACCCCATTAACGAAATTCTCAATCATTCTCTTGCCATGCTCTGTATATATTGACTCCGGGTGGAACTGCAATCCGACCACCGGATAATCCTTATGTTTTACAGCCATTATTTCTCCATCCTGTGTCTTGGCAATAACCTCCAAGCAGTCTGGCAAAGTTTCTTCAATTATAGCGAGTGAATGATATCTTGCAACCTTTACTGGTGAATCAAGTCCTGTAAATATTCCTGTTCCATCATGGTATATTTCAGACTGTTTACCATGCATGATACATTTTGCATAAGAAACAGTCGCGCCAAATGCTTCTCCTATGCACTGATGTCCCAAACATATACCAAGTATCGGCTTCTTTCCTGTAAAATGCTTTATTACATCAACACATATTCCAGCATCTTTAGGGCTCTTAGGGCCAGGAGATACAACTATTGATTCAGGGTCAAGCTCCTCTATCTCCTCAATTGTTATCTTATCGTTTCTTACAACCTTAATATCACTGTTAAATATTCCAATAAACTGATACAGGTTATATGTAAATGAGTCATAATTATCAATCAGCAGAATCATAAATGTTCCTCCTTAACAAGTGTCTTTGCAAGTGCCATTACTTTATTGCAGCACTCCTGATATTCCATCTCAGGCTTTGAATCAGCAACAATTCCTGCACCTGCCTGAAGATATACCTTATCGCCTTTCTTAATCATAGTCCTGATTGTAATGCAGAAGTTCATATTACCACCGAAATCAAGATATCCTGTAGCTCCTCCATACAGACCTCTTCTTACTGTCTCAAGCTCATCTATGATTTCCATTGCTCTTATCTTAGGTGCACCGCTTAATGTGCCCGCCGGAAGGAATGATGATACGAGGTCAAGTGGATGATATTCTCCATTCTTTCTCCCCTCAACAAGCGAAACAATATGCATAACATGTGAATATCTCTGGATATTCATGAACTGGTCAACCTTGACTGTTCCTATCTCACTTATCTTACCCATATCGTTACGTGCAAGGTCAACTAACATTACATGCTCTGCTCTCTCCTTCTCATCTGCAAGAAGTTCTTCCTCTAAAGCAATATCCTGTTCCTTTGTTGCTCCTCTTTTTCTTGTGCCTGCTATAGGACATGTATATACTTTATTGTCTGACTGCTTTACAATCATTTCCGGTGAACTTCCGATTATCTCAAAATCTCCGAAATTAAAGTAATACATATATGGTGAAGGATTAAGTTCTCTTAATTTTTCATAGAGATTAAAACCGCTCTGTCCCGTCTTTATTGTCCATCTCTGCGAAAGAACAGTCTGGAATATATGACCTTCTTTTATGTAATTCTTAATCTTATTAACCTTCTTGCTATATTCTTCAAGCGTGTCCGATTTTTTCAATATCACACCTTCAAGTGACATATCAGGCTTATCATCCTTAAACTTATCTACGCCCTCTCTTGCAGTCTTTATGAGCTCCTCCGCTTCCTTTAAAGCCTTAATCCTGCCTTCCTCTGAATCCTCTCCAAGCACTACTGCTGTGAATGTTTCCGCTGTATGATTGATAGCAATGAACTTGTCTGCAAGCATAAGCTGTATTGTCTCAATTCCTATCTCATCAGGATTATCATCAGGAAGGACTTCTGTGTATCTTATATAATCATATCCAAGACTTCCAACAAGACCTCCGAGGAAATCAAGTTCTCCTGGCTCCTTTACTATCTCGAATTCATCAAAATACTCTTTAAGTCTTATAAGAGGATTACCCTCTCTTACCTCTCTACTGCCATCTTTTCTTGTAATAACAAGGCTGTTCTTATCTGACTGAATTATCTCATTCGGTTCAACTCCCATAAAAGTATACTGTCCGCTTTCCTTGTCAGTTCCTTCAAGAAGAAATCCCTTCTTTTCAATTCCTAGTCCTTTGTATAGTTCAATAGCTTTCTCATTAACAATACTTACCGTCTTCTTATAAGCTCTTAATCTTCGTTTCATAGTTCCTCCCTGTCCTTCGTTGTTCATTACTGGCGCCTGCTGCTTACATACTTTTTTGTAAGCCAGGTCTTTCCGTGCCTTCGGCACTCCCAAGCCCTGGTAATTCACAACTCACGGACTTCGTCCTTCGTTGTTCATTACTGGCGCTCGTCATATGAACAAGAATTAAAGCAAGCTTTATTCTTGTTCGCATGACTTGCTGCTTACAAAAAATGTCCCTGACAGAAACCTGTATATTACAGATTCCTGTCAGGGACGAATTACCGTGGTGCCACCCTTATTTATGAACATACTTGTAATATTAATAAAAAAGGTGGCACTCCTTACCGGATATGCCACCTGTATGCTCAACTCATTATCAGATACAATTAATATATCCTTCCCCTGTAACGCGAGGCCGCGTCGTAAACTACTGCTAATTCATCTACGCATCTCACAAACCCATTCCTTACGGCTCTCCATGCTGACATTCCACCACCGCCAGCTCTCTGTGATGTACCTTCCGAAAGTACTCTTTTGATCATCGACTTTAAATATTTAACTGCCACCTATAATAGCACTATGTTTATCTGCCGTCAAGCACAAAAGCTTAAAATTTCCTGATATTAACAATTGTCTGAACCAGATATACTATGTATAAAACATCAAATACAAACCACATATTTCTATCTTGCGTAGGTCTTTTCCAAACTTCACATATTCTGGCACAGTTCTCAGCCTATCCCAGCCCAGCTCTCTACATATCATAACACAGCTTTAAGCCCCAAAGTACTCTCCAGCTTAAAACCCATCCTACAATATCTCTGCAAGCTCTGCAAAGCTCTCTATCTTAGCAACATAGCAGTCTTTGGATACGTCTCCAAATCCATACTCAGCATATATAAAATCTATGCCCGCATCTTTGGCAGACTTTGCATCACCTGCTGTATCACCAACATATACAGGATTCTTAAGACCATTTCTTTCCATAAGTATCTTATTAGATTCTCCCTTTGATAAAAATGTCCTTCCCCAGCATTCAGTATCTTTGAAGAAATCGGACATAAGGTGTGCTGTAAGAAAACTTTCAATATAACCATCCTGACAATTGCTCACAATGTACAATGGATATTTCATGCTTAGTGTATAAAGAGTTTCTGCAAGCTGTGGATAAAGAATTCCACCTCTTTCAGCAAGATAGCCATTCTCAAATGTACACAGCTCGTCCATAAGTGCATTTCTTACCTGTTCCTGTTCTTGTGGAAACAGCTTTGCAGCTATGTCGTACATCGGAAGTCCCATACAGTCGTTAAGGTCAGTCTCGACAATTGGTGTTCTGTGAATCTCTTCATGACGAGAAAGTATTATATTCCACGCCTCACATATTGGCTTTCTTGTATCCCACATAGTACCGTCAAGGTCAAATATTATTCCATCATAAGATTTATCAAGCATTGTTATCCTCCAGATCTTTATCTAATTCATCAAGCAATGTCTTTAACTGTGTTTCCTGTGTTATATCATAAACAATTGAAAAGCAGTCTCTTGCCAGACTGTAATCTTTATCATTCATCATAAGTTCACCGACTCTGTATATAATTCCTATTGTCTTAGAGTCAGGTCCTGGTTCCACCTCATTCTTATCAAGTATTTCCTGCATCTGTTTAACAGAATATTCCGGTGTCTTGTCATTTAATGCCTGCTCAAGATACTTAAGTTCATTATCAGCATTATCTGTCTTATAATATATATTGCTGTAGGTGTAGCACACTCTTGCCGCCTCAGTATTATACCTGGCAACATAATAAAATCCCATATTTCTGTAATATCTTGCCATCGTTGCGCGGCTGCAGCAGAATCTGTATGCCTGCTTTGTAACATCAAGATATCTCGACAGCATATTAAGATTCTTATAACATTCTGCAAGTCCAAGATATGAATCAAGGTCAACAGGATTCCAGCATATAGCCTTCTTAAATGCATCCTCAGCTCTGCGAAACTTCGATAACTTCAGGCACAGACTGCCATAAGTCCTGTAGTACTCTCCAACAGGCAGCTCTGTACACAGCACATCCGTTTCCGGTTCAAAATAACATGCGTACACATAATATTCCATAACATGATTAAGGCTTATATATATAGGTCTTTTATCCATGTCCGATTTTTTCACAAATGTATCATCCATAGTTCCAGCTTTACGCTCGTCCGTACACTCTTCTATTCTTTCAAGTATTGCAGATAATATATCTGCTGCTTTATCATAATCACCTGAATTAAATATCTTCTCGTAATCTGCAAATCTGTCTTTGACATCTGCAAGCTTCTTTATATCCATTACTTCTCCTTTTTAGCAGGAATTTCATATGTTCCTGTGAGTATTGCAACGCTCCGTGGCTCAACACATACACTTCTGTTATTATCTTCAATCACAGCACCTGATACATTAGAACTCATATCAACCTTCCATGTACCATTAATCTTAGGAAGTGCAAAGCTGTGATTCTCCCAGTGCATATTATATGCAGCATATATCAGACTGTGGTCTTCTTCATCCCCATATACACATGAATACATAATTCCTAAATGTCTGTCATATGTATTCATCTGTGCATACCACGCATTAGTTCCATGATATGATATATCAGGGTAGCCACATGATATCCTGTCACTTAAAGTAAGCGACTGCGGCATATGAAGTATCTTATTATTCTGTCTGAATTGTATAAGAGCCTTTGTCCATTCAAGAATTTCTTTTCCCTCTTTAGTTTCCTTCCAGTTAACCCATGAAAGTTCACTGTCAACACAATACGGATTATTGTTACCGTTCTGTGAATTGCCAAACTCGTCTCCGGCAAGTATAAGCGGAGTACCTGCCGACAAGAAAACAAATACCAGTGCATTTTTAATCTGACGCATTCTTAGTTCTTTAATCTTTCTCTTTCTTGTCGAACCTTCCTCGCCACAGTTCCAGCTGAAATTAAAATCCTCGCCATCCCTGTTATTCTCACCATTAAGCTCATTATGCTTTCTGTCATAGCTTACAAGGTCATTAAGAGTAAATCCATTGTTGTTGGCAATATAATTAATACTTGCACTGTTTGCTTCATTCTTTCTTGATATAGCTGCAAATTCTCCAAGCATATTCTCGTCACCCTTTAACAGGCGGCGCACAATATTCTGGAAATCATTATTATAATTAGCCATATGCTTCTTCGTTCCGGTTTTGCCATTCCAGTATACAGTTATAATCTTGGTATCCGCTAAAAGTGCGTCCTGTGAAAGTGCCTTAAGAGCAGACTCATCACAGTACACATGAACTCCGTCAATATGATATTCAGTAACCCAGTATCTTACACACTGCAATATAAAGCCCGTACTTTCGTCAGTAAAAAACATTTCCATAACGACTTCAATGCCATTTCTGTGCAGTTCTTTAACCATATTCTTAAATTCAACTGTATAATCCCTAAATACCCCCGGATGCTTTGAAGCAATTGAAGAATATGATGCCTTAGGTGCGAAATAAAATCCTCCAACATATCCCCAGTAATTAATTTTCCGCGTATTCTTATCCACGCTGTAATGTGTTCCGGCTCCGTATTTTGACATTATCGTATCAGTCAGCTGTGGAAAACGGCCTATTTCATCAAATTCATATGCAGGCTGTAACTCAAGAGTTGTAATTCCAAGTTCTTTAAGATATGGTATCTTATTCACTATTCCTGCAAATGTGCCTTTATCACTGACCTTTGATGTCCTGCTCTTAGTAAATCCCCTGACATTCATTTTGTAGAATATACAGTCGCTGTAATCATAATTAAGTGGTCTGTCATCTTCCCAGTCATAATCTGCCACATCAATCGCAGCCAGATACACATCTTCCTCGTCCATCTGTCCAAATCTTCCGCAATCCGTTATCGCCTTTGCATATGGATCAAGATACATTAAGCCATCTATCTCATAGCAGTAGAAACATGTATCCAGCTTCCTGTCACATACATATACTGAAAATATGTTGCCACATTTCATTGATGAATCAAGTTCTATACGTTCTTTAAGCTTCATATGAGCATCAAAAATCAGCAGAGCTGCATTTTCACATTCTGCCTCATATGTAAAATTATATCCGTCCTTATATCTGCTGCATCCCATCAGCATTGGATTACCTTTATTAATAAGCATATTCCACTCTCCACTCTATTTCTTATACAAGCCCTTCATGGTATTCTTATCCAGCTTATAGAATCTCATTATAAATATTGTCACAATCCAACCAATTATCGGAATCATACAATAGAAAAATATTGTCAAAAACTTAAGCTGTGGTGTCAGTGGGTCCTCCACCTGCGGAAAAACTTTAGAATACCCCGCTATCGCCAGTGCAATTCCTACAAATCCTGTTCCAAGTGCTGAAAATGATTTGTCAATGAAAGAAAACAGTGCACCCATTATTCCAGGCACAAAATGTCCGCTCAGTGTATATTCATAATCAGTACAGTCAGCAATCATAGGAACAACTATATTATTAGATATTGATTTCACTCCATTAAGCAACGTAAATACAAGCAGGAATGCAACCGTAATAAAATTAATATGCTTTAATGATACTTTGGTAAGATCAGTAAATATCATCATGAGCATAAGTATCGTCTGAAAAACAATTGCAAGATATGTTGACCTTACAAGTGTCTTCTTCTGTCCGCATCGCTTGGCATGTTCAATGCCAAGATATATTATTCCTAAGTTGGGAATACCTACAATTATTCCAATTATACCAGCAAGCGGATAATTCTGCATCAGAATTCCATAAAGCATTACAAGAACTGTTGAATTGCCATATACCATCTGTGCGAATTTGTTAGATGCTGCTGCTATAACAAGCATTCTGATTGGCTTGTTGTGCTTAATTATAGTAACATAATCTCTGAAATGTATCTGCTGTTTCTTATCTTCCTCCAGCTTGAAATATTTAACATTATCCTTGCTCCATATTCCTACTACCGCAAGTGCAGAGCATATCCCGGCAACGATTACAACAGTAATAACAAATTCTGAGAAAAGTGCCTGCGACTGGAATGTCTTGTATTTCTCAATAAGATACACAGAAACATAAAAAGCAACCAGACCATGTGCGAACATTATAAATGTTGAGTCAAAAAATGTTATCATAGGTCTCTGCTTCATGTCGTTAGTAATTACCGACTGTCCAGACTTTACTACTGCCGTCTGAAATGTATATCCGATTATATATACTGAATACACAATTATAAAATAAAATGGTCTTAAAATAACCGGAACAAGGCTTGTAGTAAAGAACAGAATAAGACTGCTAATTGCCATGAGTAAGTATCCTATAACAATATAAGGCCGGAATTTGCCGTATTTTCCATTGGTTTTATCTATAAAATATCCTATCACCGGATCTGTCACGCCATCAAATATTCTCATTCCCGTAAGAATAACCGAGATAAGGACAACCGAAAGACCTGCTATTCCATTAGCATAATATGAGACATATCCCATCATGGCAAGAAACAGATTAGTTGATGTATTATTAAGAGAAAACAAGCCAATCTGCCATATTCTGGCGCTGTTTTGCTCTATGTGCCCATGCTTATTCTCCATATATTAATCCCGCCAATACACAATACATTTGTAATAATTCTGTTACGATTATATAATCATATGCCTTCATAGTCAAATTCAGGAATGAAGCTTTCCTCTGCCACATCGCCTTCCTGAATAAATCCATTATTGATTCCGCAGTCTATCGCATAATCTACCACAGAATTATATTCTTTTCTTGTCACTTTACGCGACAGGAGTGGATGTTTTTTTAGTCTCTCAAATGGCGTATACTGGCTCATTATGCTTATGTATATTTCATCACCATATGTATCAAAAAGATACTTTATAACTGCCTTGGAATCTTTAGTTGTTCCCGGAAGTACAAGATGCCTTACAATTACGCCTTTTTTCATAATCCCAGCTTCAACTCTTCCGCTCTTCACGAGTTCATCATCTTCTATAAAGAATTCCGGCTTTCCGGTCTGTCTGACCATCTCATGTATTGCAGCTTTAGCCACATCTGCATAATCCGGTGCTTTCGAGTACTCTGCTGAAAGCCTGCTATCAATATATTTCATGTCTGGAAGATATACATCCACTAATCCGTCGAGCATCTTAACTGTGCTTACATTCTCATAAGCACTTGAATTGTATACAACAGGTATCACAAGTCCTTTATTCTTTGCCTTAATTAGTGCTTCTGCAACCTGCGGTACAAAATGTGTTGCAGTTACGAGATTGATATTGTTGGCACATTTGTCCTGAAGTTCAAGAAAAATGTCACAAAGCCTGTCAACTGTTATCTTCTTTCCAACCTGTGCCGCAGCAATCTCAGAATTCTGACAGAATATGCACCTTAATGTACACCCTGAAAAGAACACTGCCCCACTTCCATGTTCACCTGATATGCATGGCTCTTCCCACATATGTAGAGCGGCTCTTGCCGCATATATATCATTAGTCATTCCGCAAAAGCCTTTGTTAACACTCCTGTCAACATTGCAGGCTCTTGGGCATATATTACATTTCATAATTTCCCCTTATTGCGTTATTATTTATCAATCAGTGAATCCAGCTTTGCAAGTGCATCGCTGATTCCTCCTACTTCACATATTAAACCTTCTTCAACAGCCTGTCTACCCACCAGCACTGTTCCTAAGTCTTTAGAAAGCTGTGTCGTATCCACCATCATTTCTTCAACCCTTTCCTTGCTCACCCTGCTGTGGTCTGCAATGAACGAAGTTATCCTGTCAGAAATGCGTTCGAAATAGTCATAAGTCTGCTGTACTCCGATAAGTGTTCCGTTCATCCTTACAGGGTGTATTATCATTGTAGCTGTTGGCACTATAAATGAATAATCTGTACTTACTGCAAGCGGAACCCCGATACTATGTGAATCGCCTATTATTAAAGAAACTGTCGGCTTTTTCATTGAGGCAATCATCTCAGCCAGTGCCAGTCCCGCACTGACATCCCCACCGACTGTATTCATAATAAAAAGTACACCTTTAATATCTTTATCCATCTCAATCTCCGCCAGCTTAGGCAGCATATGTTCATACTTTGTTGCTTTGCTTGTTGCGGGAAGATTATCGTGCCCTTCTATCTCTCCAATAATTGTTATCACCTGAAGAGCATTTTTCGTGACAGCACCATCTTTGTAGTCATCTGCGGTATTCCCGTTGTTGGATTTCTCGTTGTCTGATATCTCATTGTCTGGTTTCTTGTTGTCTGGTTTCTTGTTGTCCGATTCATCATTACCTATTGTGTTCATGGCTGCCTCCTTCTTTGTTGCTAGTTATCTGTTCTTAATCTATAATTGTCCGTATAGAGAATTATTATTCATCATGTCAGGCTTATATATCCGTGAAATAACGACTTTACAAAAAAAGAATTAATATATATAATAATTGATGTTCGTCGCCACAATATCGGCAGACAGACATGCCACCTTGGCTCAGTCGGTAGAGCGTTTCACTCGTAATGAAAAGGTCGCCGGTTCGATTCCGGCAGGTGGCTTTGTAACTAATGGACTTTATGAATGCTGTTATGCATCATAAAGTCCATTTTTGCACGCATACATTCCTATTTTGGACTTCATCCGTGCCTTACTCCACTTCAACGTCCAATCTGCCACTCTTTGACTTCCTTTTTGGACTTCTTCCGTGCCTTCCTCCGCTTCAACGTCCAATCCGCCACGCTTCAGTTTCACGCTACACTGTGCATCACCTTCCCTCCGCACTCTCCATCATCTTTCGAATATTCTATATTAGAACATTAAAAGAAAGGGGAATGTGAATGAAGAAAATTATCAAAATATATATTGCAATTATTGCTTCTTTATGCCTGTTCATGTCATTTCCGGCAGATATATATGCTGTGGTAATAGATGTGAGCAGTTACAACGGTTTTATTCAGTGGGATAATATGAAAAACTATATTGAAGGCGCAATTATCCGTATCGGATATGGCAGCGATATCCAGTCACAGGACGACACTGCTGCCATCAGAAATATGGATGAATGTGAACGGCTTGGAATTCCTTACGGCGTCTATCTGTACAGTTATGCTTTGGATTATTATGACGCAGCAAGCGAAACTGCCCACGCCTTAAGACTTCTTCAAGGCAGAACGCCTCAGCTTGGTGTGTGGTTTGATATGGAAGATGCTGACGGATATAAAGCAAGAAATGGTCTTGATGTCTACTCCGAAGGAGAACTGCTATCTGATTTCTGCGAAATGTTTGTTAATGCCATGCGTGTCAGCGGATATAAAACCGGTGTCTATGCCAATTACAACTATTTTACCAATGTGCTTGACCTTGACAGACTGAAATCAATCCCAGAGATGAATATCTGGCTTGCGCACTGGGGAATTGATTCTCCAAGCCTTGACTGTACCATGTGGCAGTTTGGTGCAGTAGAAATCGAAGATGAAGAATATGATGGCAATATATATTACTCAGATTATTCTGTTAAAAAAGATGATAATACTGGTGAAACTATGCGTATCGATGATAGTTCATCCAATAATATAAATGTTTACTATCAGACAAAGCTTTCAACAGGCCGCTGGCTTCCCATAGTTAAGAATAATGCTGACTACGCCGGAATATCCGGTCAGAGCATTACCGGTCTTGCAGTCACAACAGATACCGGCTATATAAAATACAGAGTCCATGTAAATAGTGGCTGGCTTGGTTTCATAGACAGCCGCAACACTGATATTAATGATTACTATAATGGATACGCTGGCAATGACACACCTGTTGATGCCGTTGAGATATATTATTACACCCCTGATGATATTATTAATTCATCAGGTTATCATTATGCATTCTACAGAGTAAGCCCTGTAAACAGAGACTATTACAGTTTACAGAAAGATAACTCCACCGATAACGGAATGGACGGATATGCAGGAATATTCGGACATTTTATAGACAGGATACAGATTAATATACGATAACTATTGATATATAAATATTAACACAGACCAATGTCAAAACCGTCAGCCTGAACCTGATATCCAGACTGACGGTTTATATTAATTCCATGTTTCTCTTATAAATCTCTCTTTAATCTCTTTTTCAAGCCTTACAACGTCAGCTTCGCTTGCCTTTCCATTATTCTCCTTTTTATATGGAACATAACCGCCTGCCATATTATCATGACCACCACCGGTTCCTATTCCTTTAAGTGCATTAACTGTCATTACCCCTGACAGATATTTACCTGCACTTCTTATTGACATCTTAATTCCATCCTTCTTAGGAGAATATACTACTGACAGATTAATTCCATCCAGAGTCAGAGTAAAATCACATATTGCCGCTATAAGCGATTCCTTGCACTCATAACCTGCACATGCAAAGCATACATCTTCTCTTATATCTATCGTACTGAGTGCGTCCTTATATGCCTTAATATCATCAAAATGCAGTACACTGCTGTCAAGGTCTGCAAGAATTGTCCTGTCAGTGTTCATAAACAACTTATAAAACATATCCAGATCAAGCTGTGAAACGCCTCTGCGCATATCAGCTGTGTCCATCTTAATCCCGTACAATAAAGCTGTTGCAACATTCTTTGACATCTCAATATTATTATCAAAATAATATGACGCAATAATCGAAGCGCATGCACCAACCTCTGGTCTTATATCTGAGAATCTATAATCAACATGTTCATATACAGGATGATGATCTATGCATATAATCTCATGGCCATTCATATCTATAATGTTAGAATTACCTTTCTGGGCATCAACAAGAATTATCTCATCTTCTTTACTGAATTTATCTGCACTCATATATTCTTTAACTGCAATATCAAGCAGTCTTACCATCTTGGCTGTTACTGTTTTATCAATACTTCCCTTATAACAAATCTCTGCGTCTACCCCTTTTGCTTTAAGCAGTTCAAACAATCCATATGCACATGCCATTGCATCAGGATCCGGGAAATTATGTGTCTGTATAAACACTCTTTTTGTGCTTATATTAGCTATTATCTCTTCTAAGCAGTTCATAATGTACCCCTCATATGCCCTTAGTGTTATTATTATATTCTTTATATGCGTCTAATTCAATCTTCATAATCACTTTTTTCAATAATTTTCATAAATTATATTAACCATAGTATGGGAGCAATCTATTGGAATCAATTCTATCTCTGGATCACATATATTATTCTTATCACGATAAAAATGGAGAGACTCCGGTAATCAATGATCTTTCTTTTGAAATAGAACCCGGAAGTTTCACCTCGATTGTCGGTCCATCCGGTTGTGGTAAATCCACACTGCTCTCTCTGCTATGCGATCTTATAAAGCCTGAATCTGGAACCATATATATAAGACCGCCAGAGAACAATCCGGACTCCCGGATGGGATATATGCTGCAGAAGGATAATCTGTTTGAATGGCGCAGTATCTATAAAAATGTTATGTTAGGTCTTGAAATAAATAACAAAAAAACGCCTGAAAACATTGCATATGTTAATCATCTCTTAGAGCAATATGAGCTTGCAGAATTCAAATCAGCGAGGCCATCCCAGCTATCCGGAGGTATGAGACAGCGTGCAGCACTTATCCGCACACTTGCTCTGAAACCGGATATTTTACTTTTAGACGAACCATTTTCTGCCCTTGATTATCAGACAAGACTCGAAGTAAGGGAAGATATATGTAATATATTAAGGAGTGAGAAGAAAACCGTAATATTAGTAACACACGATATATCCGAAGCAATTGCAATGACCGACCGTGTATTAATACTCACGAGCCGCCCTGCAAAGCTTCTGAAAACTATCAATATAGAATCAAGAGATACTCTTTCTTCCCAGAAATATTTTGATGAAATAAGGGAGGTGTTAAAATGAATATTAGTCCTTTACAGAAAAAATTCATAATAAAGCAACGTTTGTATACTATATCAGTAACACTCTCCCGCCTGATATTATTCTTAGGATTCGTCGGTCTGTGGGAATTCTCTGCTGACAAAGGTATTATCAACGCATTTATATTCAGTTCACCGGTAAGGCTGTATCAGACATTTATAGACCTCGCCAAAGACGGAGTAATATTCATGCATATATGGGTAACTCTCTATGAAACCATAGTCGCATTTGCAATAATTACAGTTGTCGGGATTATATTTGCAATATTGTTATGGTGCTTCAAAGGACTGTCAGACTGTCTTGAACCTTTTATGGTAGTATTAAACAGTCTTCCTAAGTCAGCTCTTGCACCTATGCTCATTGTATGGCTTGGCACTAATACCAAAGCAATTATCATAACCGCTGTATCCGTAGCCATATTTGGCATGATAATTAATCTGTACACAGGTTTTCTCGGAATTGACAAAGAAAAAATCACTCTGATACGGACTCTTGGCGGTAACAAATGGCATATTCTGTGTAAGCTTATCATCCCCGGTTCCAAGAAAATTATTATAAGTAACATGAAAGTCAATATCGGTCTGTGTCTTGTAGGTGTAATTATAGGTGAATTCTTAGCTGCTAAAAAAGGTCTTGGTTATCTCATAATATACGGAAGCCAGGTATTCAAGATGAGTTATGTAGTTCTCGGAATTGTTATTCTCTGTATTATATCAACAATTCTCTTTGCTATAATAAATATAATTCAAAAGCTATTTCTAAAAGACTGATTTTATATTATAATCAATATACATTTTGCAAAACAAGGAGGCTAAAATCCTCTGCTCCTGCATGAGCAGTCGCATTTTGCTTCGCAAAACAAGGAGGCTAAAATCCTCTGCTCCTGCATGGGCAGTCGCATTTTGCTTCGCAAAACAAGGAGGATTTATGCTTTCTCTTACAATTAAGGATTTAAAGCAATTTATGAATAAACTTCTGATAAGCGATACATTTGATGGTATGTGTCTTTCAGAAGCCTATATATGCACTGGCTGCAGTTATACAATAGATGGAAAGCTCAACACCCACTTTTACCATGAAGATGAGCTTAATTCCATGCCTTCTGCAAGATATACATCATGGAAAAACATTAAGCCTTTCGCATTCAGCATAATTAAGGGCAGGAAAGTTCCTGAACTTTTAAAGATAACATTTGTACTGCCTGAAGCAGTTGTTGCAAAGCTGATACTTGATACTGACCTTAACTTTGACCCCGGCTGTGTCAACGGGTTATTTCTTAATGTACGCTATCAGGATGGTTCAGTAACCATGACAACAGCATCTTCGCTTAGTACATTTACACTTGACCGCTCCCTTGATGAAGCATTTGAAAAATATATTCTCAACTTCTTATCTGATGCTGATATTTCATATGAAGAATAATTTAGAATTATTTAATAAATCCCGCAAAACCGCCTGTTTACATGCACAGACGGTTTTTTGTTAGCACTCTTTACCTTTGAGTGCTAGTTTTTGCTTGACTTCTGTTTATTCGTGTATTAAATTAACACTTAGTTTAATACTATATAGATTGGAGAGTGAAATATTATGTCAAAAGAACATGGTAATTTATCTATTAACAGTCAGAATATTTTCCCTATCATCAAGAAATGGATGTATTCTGACCATGATATCTTCTATAGAGAGTTAGTTTCTAATGCATGCGATGCTATCACTAAACTCAAGAAGCTTTCAATGATTGGAGAATATGAAGCTCCAGACGATATTGATTATAAAGTTGAGATTAAGCTTTCTGCTAACGATAAGACAATCAAGATCATTGATAACGGTATCGGTATGACTAAAGAAGAAGTTGATGAGTATATCAACCAGATTGCTTTCTCTGGTGCTGAAGCATTCCTTGAGAAATACAAGGATAAGGCTAATGACGACCAGATTATCGGACATTTTGGTTTAGGTTTCTACTCAGCATTTATGGTTGCTGACCAGGTTACTATTGATACTCTTTCATTTAAGGACGGAGCAGAATCAGTTCACTGGTCATGTGAAGGAGGAACTGAATATGATATAAGTGAGGGAACCAAAACAAATCCTGGTACTGAGATTACTCTTTACCTCAATGAGGACAGCTATGAATTTGCCAACGAATATAAGGCTAAAGAAGTTCTTGATAAATACTGCTCTTTCATGCCGGTTCCAATCTTTGTAACTAACGAAGATGCGGGTGAACAGACTGAGGAGATTCCTGAGGAAGAAGTTACAGAAAAAGATACAGTTCTTGATACATTTATAAAGGACGCTGTTACAGAAGAAGTTGAGAAAGAAGATGGAACTAAGGAAACTGTTGAGAAAGTTCCAGCCAAAAAGATGGCTAAGATCGTAAAAAGACCAGTTGCAATCAACGATATCCATCCACTCTGGACAAAGCATCCTAATGAATGTTCAGATGAAGATTACAAGGAATTCTACCGCAAGGTATTCCACGATTATAAAGAACCATTATTCTGGATTCACCTTAACATGGATTATCCATTCAATCTTAAGGGTATTCTCTACTTCCCTAAGATTAATACAGAGTATGAATCTATTGAAGGTACTATAAAGCTTTATAACAATCAGGTATTCGTAGCAGATAACATCAAAGAAGTTATTCCAGAATTTTTACTTCTTCTTAAAGGTGTTATTGACTGCCCAGACCTTCCACTTAATGTATCACGTTCAGCACTTCAGAACGATGGATTTGTTAAGAAGATATCTGATTACATCACTAAAAAGGTTGCCGACAAGCTTTCAGGAATGTGTAAAACAGATAAAGAAAACTATGAAAAATACTGGGATGACATCAACCCTTTTATTAAATTCGGCTGCTTAAAGGATGAAAAATTTGCTGAGAAGATGAATGATTACATCATATTCAAGAACCTTGACGGCAAATATTTAACACTTAAGGAATGTCTCGAAGAGAATAAAGAGAAACACGAAAACACTGTATTCTATGTAACAGATGAAATTGAACAGAGTCAGTATATTAACATGTTTAAGAACGAAGGAATTGATGCTGTAATTCTTACTCATAACATTGACCAGCCATTCATCACCAACATGGAATCTAAGAATGAGAATCTCAAGTTCAAGCGTATCGATGCAGATCTTTCAGACAGCTTTAAGGAGGAGACTTCTAAAGACGAGTTGAAGGACATGACTGAAAAGCTCTCTAAGACTTTCAAGGATGCTCTTGGCAATGAGAATTTAACTGTTAGTGTAGAGAAATTAAAGGATGCATCTATATCTTCAATGATTACTCTTTCAGAAGAAAGCAGACGTATGCAGGATATGATGAAGATGTATGGTATGGCAGGCATGGATCCTAATATGTTTGGTGCCGAAGGTCAGACTCTTGTACTTAATGCTAACAATGACCTTGTTAAATATGTTGCAGAACATACAGACGGCGAAAATACTAAGATTATATGCGAACAGCTCTATGACCTTGCTATGCTTAGTCATGCACCACTCTCTCCTGAACAGATGACTGGATTTATTGCAAGAAGCAATAAAATCATGGAATTACTTGCAAAATAACGCCATTTAAACTATCATTGTCTTATATAACAATAAGGAAATATATAACATGACTAATTTTAACTATGACAATTATGACGATGATACTAAAGCAAAATACGATGATGGAATAGAATTCTTAGATGATATTGACGATGATTTCTCTTATGATGACACAGATTATGATGACTATGATATCCCACGATACAGTGACGAGTCACCTGCTCCTGCACGCAAGGACCATAAAGAAAGTATTGGACAGGAAATATTAAGCTATATTAAGATTCTTGCTGTTGCCATCATAGTTGCATTTCTATTCACAAGATTTATTATAGTTAATGCACAGGTTCCTTCTGGTTCAATGGAGAACACTATTCTTACAGGCGACAGACTTATTGGTTTCCGTCTGGCATATCTGTTTCACGAACCTGAACGTGGTGATATTGTAATATTTAAGTATCCTGACGATGAATCTCAGAACTTTGTTAAAAGAGTTATTGGAATTCCTGGAGATGTTATTAATATCAGGAATGGTTACGTTTATGTTAATGGAGAGATGCTTGAAGAGAATTATATCCGTGAGCCAATGAACAGTGATGGTGAAGACCTGACATATGTTGTACCTTCCGGTTCGTATTTTATGTTAGGCGATAATCGTAATAATTCCAAAGATTCCAGATACTGGACTAATACATTCGTATCTAAAGACAAGATAATTGCTAAAGTTTCTTTCAGATACTTCAATGTCAGAACGAAAAAGTTTTCTTTTTCTTTTATTAAATAATCCCCTGCATAATAGATAATATTCAGGGGACAATAATATGGCCGCTATGTTAATTGCAACATGGCGGTCATAATTGTTTTTTGAAAGGAGAAATATTATGGGTAATCTTAACTGTAATGCTGCATCTTGCATGCATAACTGTGACAACCAGTGCTGTCTTAATTCAATCTGTGTAGAAGGAAGCTCTGCATGCCAATGTGGTGAAACATGCTGTAGCGACTATGAACATCAGAAACCAGGTGCAACTAATATGTGCCATCTTCCTAAAGCTTCCTTATCCATCTCATGTGAAGCAACTAACTGCATATATAACACTAATAAAAAATGTGATGCTGACCATGTAGACATATCAGGTATAAAGGCTGTAACAGAGGACGATACAGTCTGTACAACATTCCAGGCAAGAGGATAATTCTTACTCGTGCAAAAAAAGAAAGGCTGCCATGCATCTGCATGACAGCCTTTAATAATACATATAATTATGCTCTTGATGTGTACTCACCTGTACGAGTATCAATCTTAATTCTATCGCCCTGGTTAACGAACAATGGAACCATAATCTTAGCTCCTGTCTCAACGATAGCTGGCTTAGTAGCACCTGTTGCTGTGTTACCCTTGATACCTGGCTCTGTATCTGTTACTTCAAGCTCAACTGAAATAGGTGGCTCGATAGCAAATACATTACCATCATGTGAACAGAGCTTAACGATCTCGTTCTCTTTAACGAACTTAAGAGAATCACCAACCTGATCAGCGCTTAATGCGATCTGGTCATATGTCTCTGTGTTCATGAAGTTATAAAGATCGCCATCAGCATATAAATACTGATACTCAGATCTGTCGATGTGTGCAAGATCAAACTTCTCAGTTGGTCTGAAAGAATTCTCTATAACACCACCAGAAATAATATTCTTTAACTTAGCTCTAACGAAAGGTGATCCCTTACCAGGCTTAACATGCTGGAATTCGATTACCTGCCAAATTCCGTTCTCATACTGAATTGTAATACCGTTCTTAAAACTACCTGCATCTACCATTCTTTGGTATACCTCCTAAATAATCAAATGACTTCTAATATTGTATAATAAATATAAACATTTGGCAACTACTTTTTCATTGCAAGGTCAACAACTGCTTCCATTGCATATAAATATCCCTTAAGTCCAAGCCCTACAACCTGTCCGTTACATACAGGAACTGTCACAGAGGTATGTCTGAACTCCTCTCTTGTATGTACGTTGGATATATGAACCTCAATCTTAGGAATAGCTGCAACAGATGCAAGTGCATCTCTTACTGCATAGCTGTAATGTGTGAATGCTCCGGGATTGATAACAATTCCATCAACATCATTGTAGTATGCCTCCTGAATCTTATCAATTATAGCACCTTCATGATTGCTCTGGAATACTTCCACATCAACTCCAAGCTCTTCTGCCTTCTTCTCAATCATTGAAACAAGAGCTTCATAATTCTGTTCGCCATAGATGCCTTTCTCTCTTATTCCAAGAAAATTAATGTTAGGTCCGTTCATTACTAGTATCTTCATATCTATCCTCCATTATTCCCATATTAATAGCTGTCACAACATCTGTATACATATCTTCAAATCTTCTGTCATCAGTCTTAACAATAATATCAGCAGCCTCTTTATAAAGAGCCTCCCTTGCAGCCATAAGGCTTTCAATCTTCTCTCTTAGGTTGCCTCCTGCAAGAAGCGGTCTGCTTGTATCCTTAGACAGACGCTTTACCAGTTCATCAACAGATGCTTCCAGATATACAACAATTCCAAGTTCCTTAAGAAGACTTCTGTTAACCGCTCTTACCGGCAGTCCTCCACCAACAGATATAACACAGTTATCACAGACCTGTGCAAGCTCTTTAATAGCCTGTGTCTCCATATCCCTGAATGTCTCTTCACCGGAATCCCTGAATATATCCTTAATAAGCTTGTTGTACTTATTCTCTATATACTCGTCAGTATCAAGGAATTCCATATTGTGGTTCCTGGTAATCCATTTTCCAAATGTTGTCTTGCCACTTCCCATAAATCCAATGAGAATAATATTATTATGTCCGTTATTCATCAATTCCAAGCTCCTTCTGAAGACATTTATACACCTCATCAGCCTCTTCCTTAGTAATCTTACAGTCATTCCAGAGCTCGTAAGCACTTACACCCTGATACAGAAGCATCTTAAGACCATTATAAGCATTCTTTCCCTGTGCCTTGATAAGCTTCATAAACTTAGTATTGGCCGGATTATATATAATATCAACACCAACTGCTGCCTTTTTGTAAAATGCTTCATCATCAATAACAACAGCTTCGTCATTCGGATGAAGTCCAACACTTGTTGTCTGGATAACAACATAATCTTCTCCCGGAATATCAGCATAATCAGCAATATTCATAGGAATAACCTTATCATTGTTAAAATGTGCATTAACAGCCTGTGCAATCGCCTCAGCCTTATCAACTGTTCTGTTCAGCAGATACACACACTGTGCATTCTTACTTGAACATAAGAATGTTATGGCTCTTGCTGCTCCTCCTGCTCCAAGAATAATAACCTTGGAATTCTCAAGTTCAATGCCTTCATCTTCAAGCTCCCTTGCAAGGCCAAGAATATCCGTGTTGTATCCTTTGAATCCTCCTTCAACCCTTACAAGCGTATTAACAGCTCCTATAGCCCTGGCAAGCGGATCAATATCAACAAGAGTATCAATAACCTCTGACTTGTGGGGAACTGTAACATTAAGTCCAAGAATATTAAGGCTGTATGCACCTTTAACAGCTGTCTTCACATCACCCTTCTCAACTTTAAATGTGGTATATACCATATCTTTTCCTGTTAACTGTGCAAGATTATTGTGAATTGTCGGTGACACAGAATGCCCTACCGGATTACCAATAAGTCCGCATACTCTGGTTGTTCCTTTTATGTCCATAACTTAAGCTCCTTTAAACAATTACTGATTTCTTCTTTTATAAAAAAATAATACAATCCATTCCAGTCTTCTCTTAAGAATAATCTGAATCTCTTCATGCTTATCAATAGGCTTCACAAGAATAGACATAATACCTGCTTTGTTAGCTCCCCATACATCTGTAAAAAGCTGGTCACCAACAAAAAATGTGTTGCCTTTATCAGTACCCATAATCTCCATAGCCTTAATATAATTAACAGGTGATGGCTTTCCTGCCTTGCTTACATATCTTGAACCACAGGCGTCTGCAAGCGGCTTGACCCTGTACTCCTTATTATTAGATATGATACATGTCTCAAAGCCAATAGTCCTTAATCTGTCAAACAAATCACTGCAACGCTTTGTAACAGGTGCTCCATGCTCAACAAGTGTGTTATCAATATCAAACACAATCCCTCTGTAGCCCTTGTCATAAAGTCCCTGATAATCAATGTCATAAGCTGAATCAATATATATATCAGGATAGAATCTCTTAAACATAACTTAAATGCTGCCTTTCTTTAATCTGCTTCTGATATATTACTTAAGAATCTTCTTAATCTCTTCCATAAATGAATCAACATCCTTAAACTCTCTGTACACAGAAGCAAATCTTACATAAGCAACCTCATCAACGTTCTTGAGCTTGCTCATAACGATTTCACCGATAGTCTTGGTAGAAATCTCTTTCTCGCCGATATTAAATATCTGTGTCTCTATCTCATCAACCATATTGTTAATCTGTGAGATAGAAACAGGTCTTTTATGGCATGATCTTACTATACCGGCTGTTATCTTCTCTCTGTCATAAGGTTCTCTGTTATTATCTTTCTTAATAACAATAAGTGGCATAGACTCAATCTTCTCATATGTAGTAAATCTCTTACCACATTCATCACACTGACGCCTTCTTCTTATTGAACTGTCATCAGTTGGTCTTGAATCAATTACCTTAGTGTTATCTTTACCACAAAACGGACACTTCACGCTATCTACCTCCGAATTAAATATATAAATTAATTATGAATAAGCCCGGCCAAAATGTCAATCCTTTTAATGTTGATAAGCTCAAAATGATAAACCAGAAAACAAATGTATTATTCAAGGAGGGATTATGGCTGGATACAAAGTTGAAATATGCGGAGTCAATACAAGTGACCTTCCTCTTCTTAAACCGGCTCAGTCAAAAGAGCTGCTTTCAAAGATAAAATCAGGAGATACACAAGCAAGAGAAACATTTATAAAAGGGAACTTAAGACTTGTATTAAGCATCGTCCAGCGTTTCAACCAGAGTGGAGAGAATCTTGATGACCTTTTCCAGATAGGCTGCATAGGCATGATAAAAGCAATTGATAACTTTGATATGTCTTTAAATGTTCAATTCTCAACATATGCTGTTCCCATGATAATCGGAGAAATCAAACGTTTTCTGCGTGATAACAGTACAATACGGGTAAGCCGTTCATTGAAAGATACCGCTTACAAGGCAATAACAACCCGTGAAAATCTTATGAAGAAGAATCTGAAAGAGCCTTCAATTACAGAAATAGCTGAAGAAATCGGCATATCCAAAGCAGATATAGTCATTGCTCTTGAAGCTGTGACACCTTCAATTTCACTGTATGAGCCAGTGTTTAACGACGGCGGTGATACACTCTATGTAATAGACCAGGTTAAAGATAAGAAAAACACAGAAGACCGCTGGGTCCGTAATATTGCACTTAAAGAAGCAATCAACCGTCTCTCCCCAAGAGAACGCCAGATAATAACACTTCGTTTCTTTGACTGCCGCACCCAGACAGAGGTTGCCAAAGACTTAGGAATATCACAAGCCCAGGTAAGCCGTCTGGAAAAATGTGCCCTTCGCGATATGAAAAGACACCTTTGTTAATCAGTGCAATATAATAATATAAGCACATAATAAGGTGTTCCTATGCGTCTATGTGAACTTAAAGGAAAAACAGTTATCAATGATACCGACTGCTGCATATTAGGATTCGTTATTGATATTGACTTTGACCCCGCATCCGGATGTATACTTGCAATTATTGTTCCAGGCCCGGCAAGATTATGTGGTTTTCTTGGCAGAGATTATGAATATGTTATTCCATTCAAATGTATCCGCACAATCGGTCCTGATATCATACTTGTAAGTATATGTCCTGATAAGGTTAAGCAAAAATGTATCTGACCAGTATTGAAAAACCATGCCTCATGCTATAAAATAGTAATATATATGTTTTACGGAGGCGGATAATCATGGATAAGAAATATGTAGCTTATGTTGGCAGCTATACACACGAAAGCAGTAAAGGAATCCATATATATGACTGTGATGTAGCTAAAGGAAGAATAACAGAACGTGGAGAGGTTGCAATTGATAATCCTTCTTTCATTACATTTTCACCTGATAAGAACTTCTTATACGCTATATGCGACCAGGGTGTTTCAGCATATGCAATATTAGCTGATGGCAATATTGAACTTATGAACGTAGCATCAATCAACGGAATGCGCGGATGTCATATATGTGTTACAAGTGATAACAGATTCCTTGTAGTATCTGGTTACCACGATGGCAAGATAACAGTTATGCATATCAATGCAGACGGCTCTGTTGGATTTATTGCAGATGAAATATTCCACAAGGGAATCGGCAGTGTTGCCGAAAGAAATTTTCGTCCACATATAAGCTGGAGTGCATTCACACCAGATGAGGAGCTCTTATGTGTATGTGATCCCGGAATCGACCAGATAAAGCTTTATGAATTCAACCATGTAACAGGCAAGTTAAAGTTATATGATATAATCCGTTCACAACAGGAATCTGCACCACGACAGATAGAATTCAGCCGTGACGGAAAGTATGCCTATGTTGTATGTGAGATGAAGAATTATATCAACGTGTACTCATATGATAAGAACTCAGACAGGAACCGTTTCGAACTTGTACAGAATATATTCACTGTAAGACGCGACCACAAGACTAACAGTGCTGCAGCTAATATAATATTTGACAGTACAGGAAAGCATCTGCTCTGCTCTAATGCAGGTGATAACACAGTTACAATATATAACGTTGACACTAAGACAGGAAAGCTTTCAAGTCTCAACTCTCTTCCAATCAGTGGAGACTATCCTAAATACATAACGCTTTTCCCTGATGATAAGCACATAATGTCTATGAACAACGAAGGTAATTCTATAACAATATTTACTGTAAAGTATGACAGAGGTCTTATCATAATGAATGGTCCAGAGCTTAAGATTTCAAGGCCTAATAACATGATAATTAAAGAACTTAATTAAAAATGTGCATTATGACACATATTAAGAATGGCTGCCGTTTAATAACGACAGCCATTAATTTTTATGAATATTTCTCTTCGCAGTACTTACATCTGTAAACCTGCTTTTCCTCATCAGCAAGTACGAACACCTGCTTTAATCCCTGCTCAATAGATGTGATACATCTTGGATTCTTACATTTGATAATATTAGTAACCTGCTTTGGAAGAGATAGTCTCTTCTTGTCTACTATTTCACCATTCTTAATAATATTGACAGTAATATTATGGTCAACGAATCCTAAAACATCAAGATCAACAAGATCAAGACCACCTTCAATCTTAATAATGTCTTTCTTTCCCATCTTACCACTTCTTGCATTCTTAATAATAGCAACCTGACAGTCAAGCTTATCAAGTCCTAAGTAATTGTATATCATCATGGCCTTTCCTGCTTCAATATGGTCAAGAACAAAGCCTTCATTAAGTTCGCCTACATTTAACATAATTTTTCCTCCTTATGCATCCAGTGAATCAAGTACATGAGCTAATGATGGATTAACCGCTGTATCAAGTCCAAGTAAAGTAAGTATAAGTGCCATTCTTACATATACACCAAACTGAACCTGCTTGAAATAAGCAGCTCTGTCATCATTGTCAACATCAACAGATATTTCATTAACTCTTGGAAGCGGATGAAGAACATACATATCAGGCTTTCCAAGTGCCATCTTATCTTCATCAAGTATATAGAAGTCTTTCATTCTTAAATATTCATCTTCACTGAAGAATCTTTCTCTCTGTACTCTTGTCATATAGAGAATATCAAGTTCTGGCATAGCCTGTTCAAGATTCTCAACTTCTACGAAATCGCAGTTATTAGCCTTAAGCACATCATCCCTGATATAATCAGGAATTCTTAACTCCTTAGGCGATATAAGGACAAACTTTACATTCTTATATCTAACTAATGAACTTATAAGTGAGTGAACTGTTCTTCCGAACTTAAGGTCACCACATAAACCGATAGTAAAGTTATCAAGTGAACCACGAAGCTCCCTTATTGTCATAAGATCAGTAAGTGTCTGTGTAGGATGCTGATGTCCACCATCACCTGCATTAATAATAGGGATGTGTGAATACTCGGAAGCTACCATCGGAGCACCTTCCTTTGGATGACGCATTGCACATATATCTGCATAACAAGAGATAACTCTTATAGTATCTGCAACACTTTCTCCCTTTGACGCTGAGCTTGAAGAAGCCTCAGAAAAGCCTAATACCTGACCTCCAAGATTAATCATGGCAGCCTCGAAGCTTAATCTTGTTCTAGTACTTGGCTCATAGAACAATGTGGCTATCTTCTTACCATCACATACATGACCATACTTTGATGGATCCTTTGAAATATCTCTTGCAAGGTCTAATAATCTTGCCAGTTCATCAACGCTTAAATCAAGCGGACTAAGTAAATGTCTCATAATAGAAAAGCCTCCGTGTGTATATTTGATTAAAATAATTACTCTGTTCTGCTGTATTTCTCTGACTGAACCTTAATAAGTTCTGCATCATTAAAATAATCAATCTTCATAGCAGCCTTGACATCATTAAGAGTGTCCTGTGCAACAGCGTAAGCCGCTTCTGTACCTCTCTTAAGGATATTATATACTTCTGGAATATCCTTTTCATATTCATGTCTTCTTGCTCTGATTGGTTCAAGTTCCTTGTTGATAACATTAAGGAGGAACTTCTTAACCTTAACATCTCCAAGACCACCTCTTCTGTAATGATCCTTTAATTCATCAAGATTCTTATAATCAGGAAGGAATTCAGCAAAATCCTCATCACTGCTAAAAGCATCAAGGTAAGTAAATACTGTGTTACCCTCAACCTGTCCAGGATCAGATACCTGAATATGGTTAGGGTCTGTGTACATACTCATAACCTTCTTCTTAACTTCCTCTGGAGTGTCAGATAAGTAGATACAGTTTCCTAATGACTTGCTCATCTTAGCCTTACCATCAGTACCAGGAAGTCTTAAACATGCCTTATTATCTGGAAGAAGAATCTCAGGTTCAACAAGAGCCTCTCCGTATACAGAGTTAAACTTTCTTACAATCTCACGGCACTGCTCAATCATAGGCTCCTGATCTTCTCCTACAGGAACTGTAGTAGCCTTAAATGCAGTAATATCCGCAGCCTGGCTTATTGGGTAACAGAAAAATCCTACCGGAATACTTGCCTCGAAATTACGCATCTGGATTTCAGATTTAACTGTAGGGTTTCTCTGAAGTCTTGAAACTGTAACGAGGTTCATATAATAAAATGTAAGCTCTGTAAGCTGTGGAATCTGTGACTGAATAAATATATTAGACTTAACTGGATCAATACCAACTGAAAGATAATCGAGTGCAACCTCGATAATGTTCTGTCTTACTTTCTCTGGATTATCAGCATTATCTGTTAATGCCTGTGCATCCGCAATCATAATAAAAATCTTCTCGAATTCACCTGAATTCTGTAATTCAACTCTGCGCTTTAAAGATCCAACATAATGACCTAAGTGAAGTCTACCTGTTGGTCTGTCACCTGTTAATATAATCTTAGACATAGACCATCCTTCTTTCATCCCAAAATTGTAAAAATTATATCATACTTTTACGCAAATGGCAAAAAAGTTTAATATAAATTGGCAGAATTACTGCAATTCCTGCAAGGAACGTAAGCCCCTCATTCCAGCACACTGCATCAAAGCCAAAATGTGGTATCAGAAGTACAGCAACAGCTGCCCTTCCAGCCATCTCAGCAAGTCCTGAGAGGATAGAATATTTGCCATAGCCCATACCCTGAACTGAATACCTTGCAGTAAATAAAAGTGCCAGTTCTGCATTAAACACACTTATGTATCTTATAAACTTCACAGTGTAACCGACAACAACTGTATCAGCTGCATTAACGAATATAAGTGCCATATATCTGCCGGTAAAGAAACATACTATCATCGTAATTGCAGAATAGATAAGACCAATCTCTAAAGTTCTCTTAAATCCTTCACTGATACGGTCAAATCTCTTAGCTCCGAAATTCTGTCCAACGAATGATGAAAGAGCTGTTCCCAACGCATTTAACGGACACAGAATCAGATTCTTAATCTTATATCCGGATGTAAATCCGGCAATTGCGTCTTCTCCAAGTGCATTTACATAAAATTGCAGAATAATTGCGCCAATTGCAGTAATAGAATATTGCAGTCCCATTGGCATGCACATTTTAATAATGTTCTTCATGTAATACGGATTGAACTTTCTTTCATCTGCATTAACTGGAAATAACAGTTTGTACTTCTTAAAGATATATACAGCACTAAGAACACCTGCAATTCCCTGTGAAAATATAGTAGCAATTGCAGCTCCGGCAACTCCCCACTTCACAACAACAACCAGAAACAAATCAAGAAAAATATTAATAACAGTTGATACTGCCATAAATATAGTTGATTTTTTACTGTCGCCAAAGGCCATAAGAAGTCCGAAACAGAAGTTATACAGAACCGTCAACGGAAGTCCTAAGAATATAATAACAAGATACACATGTGCATCCTTAAATATATTTTCAGGTGTCTTTAACCACGTTAAAAAGAGTCCACTCATAGACGCTGTGACTGCTGTCATAATGACAGCAATCGCAAGTGCAAAGTAGACTCCGTTAATAAAATATTTTCTTAAATCAGTATTCTTTCCTGCGCCAAATGCCTGTGAAACAGGAACACTTATTCCTATACATGAACCTATACAGAAATAACATACAATATATGTAAGAGAAGAAGTTGCACCAACTGCTGCCAGTGCCTTAGAGCTTAAGAACTGTCCAACAATTGCTGCATCTGCAATATTATAAAGCTGTTGCAGAAGCTGACCCAAAAGCACCGGTCCTGCAAATGATAATAAAATCCTTGTTATTGGTCCATTAGTCATCTTTGCATTGTCAAGCGTCTCTGTACTGCTCATAAGCTTCTTCGTCTCCTGTAAATAATTAAGCTATATTCCAGACTTCTTATTGTGTCTTATTCTGGCAATAACTCTTGAAATTCCCATAATAATAAGAGTTCCTATAACAGCCCCGCAGCCATCAATAAGCACATCTGTTACTCTTCCACTTCTTCCCGGCACAAAGAGCTGATGAAATTCATCTGTCGCCGCATATAATATTGCTATAAATGCTGATATAGCAACATATCTTATATTAATTACTACTGCTGTAACCACACCTAATACAAGTCCTGCAAGCAGTGCATACTCCATTGCATGTGCGGTCTTTCTTACCGGATAGTCAATTGTCTGTGCCATATGAATCTGCTGTTCCTCACTCATATTATCAAATCCCGGAACAAAAATATGACACACAGCCATTCCAGCCTTAATACTCTGGTTTTCTGATTCTTCTCCCGGTCTTGCCGAAAAAGAAAATATAACAACCATCCATGTAACCGCAAGTATTGCAAATATAATTCTACGGATATTATAATCTCCTAATCTAGCCATATATGATTAATCTCTGTATCCATGAGGATTATGACTCTGCCAGTTCCATGCATCCCTGCACATATCCTCTAATGATTTCTTAGCAGTCCATCCTAATATATCATGTGCCTTAGATGCATCTGCCCATGAGTCTGGAATATCTCCAGGACGTCTGTCTCCAATCTTATAATTAACCTTAACCCCTGTAGCATTCTGGAATGCATTAACGATTTCAAGAACACTGTATGGAGTTCCTGTTCCAAGATTAAATATCTCAACACCCTTGTGAGTATCTGCATATTCAACAGCCTTAAGATGACCACATGCAAGGTCAACAACATGGATGTAGTCTCTTCTGCATGTTCCATCAGGAGTTGGATAATCTCCCCCGAATATAGTAAGCTGCTCTCTTACACCTGCAGCAACCTGTGATACATATGGCATAAGATTGTTAGGAATTCCCTGTGGATCTTCACCAATCTTTCCAGATTCATGTGCTCCGATAGGATTGAAATATCTGAGTAATATAACTGTAAGCTCAGGATCAGCCTGTGCACAGTCTGTAAGAATCTGCTCCATCATTGACTTAGTCCATCCGTATGGATTAGTACAGTCACCCTTATGCATTGTCTCATTATATGGTGGCTTCTGGTCTCCATATACAGTTGCTGAAGATGAGAATACAATCTTAGTAACTCCTGCTTCCTTCATACACTCAATAAGAGTAAGTGTTGTATCAATATTATTGCGGTAATACTTAGCTGGCAATCTTGTTGACTCACCTACAGCCTTAAGTCCTGCAAAATGTATAACGCAGTCTATATGATTTTCTGCAAAAATCTTCTGCATAGCTTCTTTATCTTTAACATCTGCTTCATAAGAAACTACCTTCTTGCCAGTAATCTCTTCAACTCTCTTTATTGATTCCGGACAACTGTTACTATAATCATCAACAATAACAACTTCATGTCCTGCATTAAGTAATTCAACTGCTGTATGTGAGCCAATATATCCTGCTCCACCTGCTAATAAAACAACCATTACATCCTCCTTGGTCTGAATACATAATCGAATTTCATTCCAAATACTACCACAGTATTAGTCATATATCAACCATTATCAATCTTTTCTGCCGATAAACGACTCATATAATCTGTAGTCACTATTCACAATCAGTTCATCTGGAAATGCTGTATCTTCAATAACTTTATATGCCCTGTCAAAATCACATATGCTCTCTTTAATATGTGCATCACTTCCTATAGAAATACTGACGCCTAACTCCTTGCACAGATTAAGCATATGCACATCATTCTCGTAAGCTCCCTGTCTTGGTCCTGACGGATTAAGAGAAGTATTATTAAGTTCAAGAAGCACATGCTTCTCCTTAGCTGCTCTCACAAGACGCTCATAATCTACAGGGTATCTTGAATCATCAGGATGCCCTATAATATTGACATATGGATTGTCCATCACCTTAATTAAAGCATTGGTATTCTGTTCAATACTTCCCGGCTTGATACATGGAATATGAAGACTTGCTATAACAACATCACAGCCTTTGAGCCCGTATTCCTTAAGATCAATATTACCATCATAATCCATGATATTGACCTCACAGCCCATATATATCTTCACTCCACATTTCTGTCTTGGAATAATTCCCATGTTAGAAAAATATAATATGCCTGCACTTCCCGGCATCTTAGGTGCATGGTCTGTTATTGCAAGATGAGTAACTCCGATGCCTGCTGCATACGCCGCCATCTCATCTATAGTATTATACGCATGTCCGCTTACCAGTGTATGAGTATGTGTATCAATTGAATATTTCATAAATTCATCTTCCTTATATTACTGGTATTATCCATACTGACTAAAATTCAATATCAACTGTACCGTTAGCGTGCTTCATATAATCAAAAAGCTTAGGTGCTGTAAGAAGTGTAAGTGGATCTTTCTCTGTATCATCCTCTTCAAATATCTTAACAACCTCATCGATTTCTGAGTTAGAAAGAGAATTAATATACTCTCTCATCTCAACTATTGTCATATTAAATAATTCTTCTTTACTCTTCATAACCTGATGTCTCCTTAATTAACTCTTCTAATCAATTCTTTTTCTAACTTATTACTCGGTGCGTCCTGTATAGATTACCTTACCGGTGTTCCATAACTCTGCTGTTCTTCTTGCAGCCTCCAGTCTTTCATCATCGTTCTTAAACTCAAAAGTTGCTGACTGACATCCGCAATCCAGACATGTTACATAATAACCATGGTCCTCTTCTTCAAGTATAGATGGTCCGAAGCATCTCGGACAATCCTGTAAATCAATCATCTCGTAAATCTCCATGTTATACGTCCTCTCTTAATGTTTTATATATTGGTTACTTTATGTATTATACCACTCCAGAAGATTCATCAAATCATTAATCTCCTCAGCAATCTGCTTACCATTATCAGTGTCCTTTACGAACACGCGCTGCTTTTCCACATAGACAACCTGCGACTCAGATTCAATATCTCTGTTACTATTAATTGCCATGTTAATGCTCATAAATGGATGATGCTCTTTAATCTTCATTCCATGAGAATTATAGATAAGCGTATATCCGGCTATTCCTGTGGCATCATGATATCCTTCGCAGAAACCGCCGTCTATAACAATCAGTTTTCCATTAGCCCTGACTGGGTGCTGCCCTTCCTTCGTTCTTACAGGAGTATGACCATTAATAATATGTGCATTCTCATTGTAGAGATTAAACTCCCTTAAAATCATCTTGCAGATTCTCTCATGTTCATACTTGGCATAGTAATGATTCTTGTCTTCTTTAATCGCATTATTATAGTCAGCATTTTTCTCCTTGTCAAGGAATGTTCTTTCAAATGTTTTAATACACCTTCCCGTTACCGGCGATAATATATTGCTCCATAAAAACCACATAAAATCCACTGCGTCCGAATCACCAGTTCTTGCCTGTCTCACCATCGACTCGCAATAGTCAAGATACTCACGACCCGTGTACGACTTGCCATCCACAACAATTCCGTCAAACACCCCTTGTTCATCAAGTGGCACACAGCCATGGAACAGAAGATTTCCATTATGAATCTTATAAATGTTTCCTTTGTCATATAGAAAATTAATATGCCTCTCAAGCACTGTGCTGTTGATAAAATCTGCTCTGAATCTTCCCATCAGGAACATTTCTTCCATAGTCAGCTCATAAGGATTATTCATGTCAATTGTTGGGAACTCAGCAGTGTTAAGAAAATATTCTTTATCACCGATTCTTACAATGCCCTTATCCAGATCCATCTTGTCTAACAGAAGTCTTCCTTCCATTCTATATTCTGGATGTCTCTTAATAAGCTGCCCCTCTAGCTTGAATAAAATTACAGAAATAGCCTTATATACTGCATCATCAACATTTTTATCTGAATACGTCTTAACTGCAAACTGCAGAAGGAACCTAAGGCTTATTCCATAGCCATTCTCAAGTATTGACATAGTCTTGTATTTAATATTATTTCTAACGACAAGTGCCATGCACACCGGATTGCCGCAAAATGCTCCCATCCACAATATGTCATGATTACCCCACTGTATATCAACACTGTGATGCTCCATCAACAGATCCAATATCTTATCCGCATGCGGTCCTCTGTCATATATATCGCCCAATATATGAAGATGATCCACAGCCAGTCTCTTAATCAGGTCAGTCAGTGCAATAAGAAATTCGTCTCCATTGTGAAGACTGAGAATTGTTTCCATAATCTGTCTGTGGTAAACACTTCTATTATCATCCTCATCCTTCTGTGCATGTATAAGCTCATCAATAATATATGCAAAATCCGCTGGCATTGCTTTTCGCACCTTGGATCTTGTGTATTTAGACGACAGCAGCTTTGCAATCTGAATCAGCTGGCCAAGTACATTTCTGTACCATTCATCATTAACCTTATTCTCATCCATAAGCTTTGACAGCTTCTCTCTCGGATAATATATCAGAGTGCACAGCTCCTGCTGCTCGAATACAGTAAGCTCATCTCCATACAGCATCGCTACCTTCTCTTTAATTACCCCGGAACAATTATTAATTATATGGTAAAATGCATCATATTCCCCATGGAGGTCACTCATAAAATGCTCTGTTCCCTTCGGCAGATTCATAATTGCATTCAGATTAATAAGCTCGCGGTAAACTGACTGCTTTGTGGGATATTTTTCTTTTAAAAGCTTTAGGTATTTATCGTATTCTTTCATGGTGCCTCCTTTTTCTCTCATGCATCATCACTATCGTTTTTCCATTATACATCTACTTGGATTCGTTCTGTGTTTAACTGCTGATATATTTCCACCAGAACACTAATTCTTGTTCCTTTGCTTATTTCGAAATCTTAAAGAAACAATCCACCCTGGATACATATGCTCTTTTTTTAAGTTTGAAAGCAATTCATCATATGAATTAAGTTGTGAAACAATATCATCTATATAATCCCCAAAATTGATAATTCTTATCGATGCTGATGCTTTTATTATACTATCATTGTTATATTTTACATTTTCTATATTTCCAGGCTCGTTTTCTTTCAAACTTTTCACAGTTTCTTTTATTGAAGCATGTAATATATCTTGTAATAATTTTTTTGTTTTTTCATCCACTAAATTATACATCAATAAATTATTAATATGCTCATCTATTATTTCAAAATCATTTATAAGTGCTTCAAATATTGTCATTTCTTTCATGTTCTTATCTTGTCTTGATCCAGTATGGAAAATATCTGTACTATTTAAATAATTTCTAACTTTTTCTTCTGAATAATTACTTAAATTTTCATATAAATCTTTTTGACTTAATAATACAATTACGTCATTCATTCTGTTTTCAATTCTACTAATTTCAGTATATGCTGCATCTCTGCATTTTCTTAATCTTGCTTTATTCATAAAAACTATTTGAACCAAATAAAAAATATAAGCAGCAATAATACTCTGTGTTATTCCAGAAATAACCGAATTATTACTAATGACACAATATATTCCAGAAATAACGGCTAATATTGTCAATATCAAAAACTCCATTTATTTCCCCTTTGTACATTCATTATATTTTAAAGTTAATTTATACTATCTTCTTACAGGTTATTCTCAACTATTAAATTATATAAAAACTCTTTTCGAGATTTAACTCTTCAACTATATCATTATTTGCTTTCTTAAATTCAGATTTATTATTTTCATAATCTGTAATCTTCATTTGAAGCCAAAACTCAGGAGAGACTCTGATTCCTGTTACATCACATTTTATCTGTGTCGCTAATAATATATACATTGACATTACCCTATATTTATTATAGATTCCTTTATTGGTCAAAGTATAATTTTCTTTTTGCATAGTTGCTGCAATTTTAATTGCGTTCTCTGAACCATATGCATATATTGTATCCATTAATGAAACAAAATCTTTCAGGTAATTCCCCTTCCCTCTGGAATTAATAATACTATCCATTAATTCTAATATTTCATATGGGATAGATGACATTTTTTCAATATGTATACTCGTCTTTTCTTTTTCTAATTCTTCTTTAAAATTTCTTTTCATTGATTTATATGTAACAACAAAACCAATAATAGATATTATGCTTGTTACTACTGACGTTATAATAACACCCACTAATTCTTCACTCATGTTTTCAGCCCTTTCGCTTGATTTTTATAAACTTACCTATTTTTCTCTTTTTACTATTTCTTGACTGATCTTTTTTAATAGATGATTCCAAATTTTCTTTACACGATTTTTCTAATTTCAAAATTTTCTCATTCAGTATTGTTAATTCATAATTTTCTATCATTTTTTCATATGATCCATTATTACATTTTAACGAATAATGTGCAAAAATACATTCAACTATGATCACTATAAGTATAATAAGTGATATTATACCAACAACTACATTATTATCCTCATCCAAATATGATATGGTCATTGAAGTTGTTAATGAAATTCCAAAAGAAAAAAAGATATTAAAATATTCTGAGTAAAAAACACTCCTTTTTTCTAAATAATCTTTTCTTGCGAATAATAATTCAATTTTATTATATCATTCAAACCATATTCGTATATAGAATTTATCTCTTGCAATTTTTTAACATAATAATTATTATCTTTAGGATATCTGTTATTATATAAATCTATTCTGTCAAATGGTTCATAATTAAATTGTCTTATATTATTACTACCAATTTTCGCTTTTTTAAATAAATAGCACATAAATCCAACGCATATAACTACTGAAAAATTAATATAAATTGCAATAGAGATAGTTATTATAATCTCATTAAAATCTGTTTTTATTCCTGTTTTTTTGCAAATCAAAACAACTAATAAAAAAATGAAATTTAAGAAATATACTCTCCAAAAAATATTTTGTTTATATTTTTTCATAAAACCACCTTTCTAAAAATAAAGCGAGATTAATTACATAACACAACATACATCTTGAAATTTAGTATAAACAATAATGAATATTCTTGTCGATTAATCTCTACTATTATTAAAAATCCCTGACATAATATTTTATTTATTATCAACCTTTATTTTAAGCAGCGATTCTCTCCAGTCTTCTGGAAATCCCATGTATGATAATAATTGTTTCTCCTCGATTACTCTCATTCTAGGGCGAAATATATTAAGGGCATTACTAATTTCTTTTAAGAATTTTTTAAAATCCATATCAGACAATAACGTTTTCATAGCCAATACTGCCGCAAACAAATCTCTCTTTCCATATACATACTCATTCTTTGACTGTGACGTTCTAGGAATATTCAATTCAGCATGAATAGGTAAATCTGTTAATGGCTTTTTGGTTCTATAACAATATAGCCTGTTATTATGTGCACAGAAGTTTCTTATAGGAGTGATATACATTAAAATATTTTCAAGTTCATTATCCTGTATTTTAAATATTTTAGATATCTCCTGTCTTTCTTTTTGATTCATAACTTTATAAAAATTACTAATTGTTCCTAATGTTAATATGCTATTAAGAACCCATAACGGAATATATCCATGTTCTTTTAAGTAATGTGATATGCATGGATCAGAAACTCGACTGCTTATCTGGCGCTGAATATAAGATATTAAATTAGTTATTAATTTATTAGAATCCCGAAGATTTCTATTGAAATTAGTATATACTAAATAGTTTTCTTGCGGATGAGCCTGTGAAAAAGAATAAGCTATAAGATTTTTATATTCGTTTCAATCAAAAGTATATACTTAAAAAATCTTCTAAATTATCTACAAGAAATGGCATTTTATATCCATTAATCAAATTATAATAACCATAATGCTGAAGTGCCTTTTTCGCTTCACTCCTTTCAGCAGCAGTCAATATTTCAATTCCTCTGGAATTCAAAAGTGCTATCTGTTCATCATATGTCTTGAATACCTTATCCATAGAATCCCTCCAAAATAAAAAAGACCCCAGGCCCGAAGGACACCGGAGTACGTTCCATAATAATATATTCAATACGTCAAAAAGTATTTCCTTGATATATTAAAATAATAACATTACTAACTTTCAATGTCAACATTGATAATGCAAATTATCTATTGTTATTATATATCATTCTGACGCATCATCCAAGAATATCTGTTCTGTTTTTATATAAATTCTATTCAATTTATTTATCACCTTGAATCGGTAGTTTTTGATTATGTATTTTAACATTTATGTGTGTTTTTTATATACCTTAACTTATTTACGTCGAGCTTCCGACGAGAGGATTTATTGTACATATTGATAAGAGCTATATCATATTCTCTTGTTGTAACTCCACTCATAGCCTCTCGTTTTAATTGAGATATTGGTACGGTTGATAATGCCTTAATAAATGTTTTATTGTCTAAATCATTTCCATATACAAAAATTATAAGAGATATGGCTTTTATGATTGGTGCTGTTAGAAAGTTCTTATCGCCATTCCATGTTTCTCTTAAAAGAAAATATGTTCTATCAAGGTTATCTGCTCCATTGTTTTTAAGTAATTTTTCCAAAGCATTTACACAGCCAAGACAATAGTCTGTGTTAGAGCTGTTGATTTGAAATTGGTTTTTTTCTGAAATCTTTTTTAGTAAAATCATATCAGGATCTTCTGACTCAATTCTTGCTTTAAACGTTTCTATAGCAGATAATCTTCTTGAACTAAGCTGCATTGTAAAAAGTTTTGCCTCTTCTGTGTAACTTAAATCTCGAAAAACCTGACACCATACCTTTATATTATCACCGAAAAGTTTTCTTAACGCAATTGTTCTATGCTGACCATCTAAAACATAATATTTACCATCTCGAAAGCTTACTCTTATCGCATCTAGTAAGTGTCTATCATAGTTTTCCACGATACGCTTAATCATGCTTTTGTTTGCAAGGCGTTGATATTCTTGACCAATAATCAAATCTGATAAATATATCATTTCATAGTCATATTCTGTTATATTACTATCAATATTCACGTTCATAATTTTCTCCTTTTTATATTAAAAATACGTCATTATTGGGGGCATGAAATAAACTATAACAATTAAGAGTAGTAGAGCATATCCCACTCGAATATTTCTCGAAAATTTAAATGCCCAATAATATAATAATGCACCTACAGTTGTAAATATTGTTTCTATTAATTTTATCGGTTTAAAAATAAAAGTTCCATTCTCAAACCAGATACCACAAAAAACAATAAATATCATTAAGAAAAATCCTATATAACTCAATCGAATAAAGTTAACATTACGTTTGTTTGGATGCTCTTTGTTAAACATATTTACAGCATTGTAAAATGGACTGTATTTAAATGATGATTCTTTGCGGAAATCTTCAAGCGAAAGCCCTAATGTTTTTGTCATGTTGTAGTAACGGTTTAATATCTCTATTCCATCTCCTTTTCTTCTTTTTAAATAAATGAAGTTATTATAATATTTTTCATTATTAAAAGAAGACGATATATGGGTTTGATAAATCTCATTACACTTTTTAATCGAAAAAAAGCCATTATTGAACATACATTCTGACGAAACATTTAGATCTTTGCAAAAAGTTAAAAACTCAGCTAAACACCTTATGCTTCTTGATTTTTCAAGGCCAAACGTTCTCCAATAGGAACGATAGTTAGGAGCTTCTTTCAAATAAGCCGAAGTTATTTGAATAAAAAGTTCCCGATCTTTTATAGCTTCCAAATAACATAAATGAGCTTCAATATTTTGCATCAGATTCTTAACAATTAAATAATGCTCTATTGACATACTTTTGTTCTCCTTTCAAAAATATATTAACAGATTTGTTTGATGAAAAATGTACATTTATGCAAAATCCAAAAATTTTTTAATGAAAAAATAGAGTATTTATCAATCACATTTATCAATAAATACTCTATCTCTTTTTTATTAAATTTTAATTGTCCTAGCTCCTTAAAGAACATTTAATACACCAGTGAAATTCATCTAAGTCAACTCAAAGAATCATCTATCATCTCACGCTACTATTTTTTAGCACCTTCATCTTATCATTCAAAAAAATCATATGCATCACATTCATTAATAAAGTTGATTAACTAGCTATCGAAACAATACTTTGTATAATACTGTATAGCATTCGAAATTTTATGGTGTCTAAAGTCTTATATTTTCAAAAGAATATACTTCTATATTTCTTGAGATTTAATCATATACCAGCTTAACTTACAATTCTATTGAAGTGATGACAAGAAATCTCTCATTTTATTTTCTTTTTCAAGTTTTTCTATTTCCTTAAGTCTTTGCTGTTCCTTAGCTCTTCGTTCCGCCTCAATCCGTTCAAGCACAACTTTATTAAAAATACTATTTGCTATATGAATCCATTCTTTTACATATCCAACTAAGCTTTTAATTGTACTTTGAGTCTCACTTATTTGCATTGGCATAGCTAACATATTATCCCCATATCTTTGTAGTTTGTTAGTTTCATATCTCATAAGTGCTGTATGAGAATATGCTCCAGAGGATATAATCTCAAACCATTCTAATTTAACAGACTGATTAAGTTCAAATAACAACTTACCATTTTCGTATTTTATTGCAGTCACCTCAGGATTATAATCTTTAGGCTTCTGTATACTAATGGCTAAGTTTTTCAACCTCTCCACTTCTAACTCGTTCTTTTGTTTTTCTGCCAAAATCTGCATTTCTGTAAAAATTTTTTCCTCAGGATATATTCTTTCATTAGGTTGCTGCTTGAACATTCTTTCAAACAACTCATCTAAAAAACTATATCCAGGTGCAATTTCTCCAATCTTTTTATAATCAACTGCCTGAGCTATCTCTCCAGTAAACATTTCATTCAAAATAAGAGCGACTGCATATATATCGGTTTGCGGAATGGCAACACCTCCTTTTTTTCTTTGTTCAGGGGCTGCATATTGAAAGTTTGCCATTCTATCTGTACGCTTTGTTTCTATTATTGTTACTAAATCGTCCTCAGAAAAATGAGCAATCCCAAAATCTGCAATAATTGGTTCTAGACTATCTTTTCTAAAAAGAATATTTTCCGGCTTAATATCACGATGTATAGTTCCTAATTTATGCGCATATTCTAATCCTCTAAGAATACCTGTAAATATTCCACTTATCTTATCATATTTTATTCCTTCTTCCATTAGTTGTCTTAACGTTTTTTCATACAGAGGCATTACATAGAAAATATAATTAGTTCCAGCTGTTCCATAATCAAGAACTGGTAAAATATTGGGATGTTTATGTGTCATACAAAATAATGTTTCATTCTTAAATCTTTTTAACACTTTTTCAGAATTATCTCTATCTAAGAATTTAATAGCAACATTTTCACCATATTTATCTGTTGCACTCCATACTTTTCCATTCCCACCAGTTCCTACTTGACAATTCAAAGTAAACTTATTAAAAGCAGTAATTACTTCTATTCCCTTTTTAAGTTTTACTTTTTCAGATATATTTACCATTTCTTCTTCACTTTCTGCAATTGCAATTATTCTTGAAGTAATTTCTTCAAAATCAATTTCATCTTTCCAGCCATTCATTTTTGAAAATCTTTTGCGAATATCTTCTATAGATTTAGTCGTAGGTTTCTTTTCAAGCTCTACAAGGATTCTATTTTTCCATGTTATAAATTCAGGATTACTATATATTGTATTTATAGATATATCACCTGCTGAAATATATTTAAATTTATCTTTAATATAAGGAATTTGCCTAATCAATTCCTTTAAGTTTGTGTTATCATTCATATTTTAAATCTCTATACCAAAACAACTCCTATATTATTTATGTGAATACCCTTTTGAAGTTAACTATTTTTTTCCAATTCCTTCAATTTATAAATTTTTTCATTAACATATACATAGTCTATAGTTATTCCTTGACTTCCTATTGGAACACTTATTTCATAATCAACATACATAAAACTTTGTCCGCTTATCGTTCCAATTTGTTGGATTCCAATATTACTTATTCTAAATATTTTTGTTTTCATATAATAGCCTTTATTACCATATGAAAAGAATAATAATACTTCATCTATATTACCAAGTTTTGCAAAAGAAACCTGCATAACAACATCATCAAGTAAAACTCCATAGTTATCTAAAAATTCTTTATCTACATAATTATATAAATTATACGCACTACTATGTCCTGGAAATCCTATTATTAATTTAAATGTTCCTTGTGAACTTGCTCCATATCTCAAAAAAATTTTTTGAGTTACTGTCGATAAAACTTTAAATTTTATATCTTGATTAGAATAATTGTAGATTTCCTTTCCTATATGAAATTCTTCAATTATATTTCCCCTAAGAAGTAAATCATCCTCAAATCTCTTATTCTTAATCTCCTCTTTTATCCACCCCAATTGTGGGTATTCTTCTATTTGTTTATTCATACCAAAATGAATAATTCCTGCTAGCTCCTCTTTATCTTCATAGTATTTACAAAGCCTACCGTTTTCAACTTTTGAAACAAAAGATAAATATTTCTTTTTTCTTTCTCCCTCTTCCTTGCATTTAATTCCACTCTCATCTTTTCTAATAATTGCAAGTATTGGAATATTCTTTTTCAATGCATATTCATATTCCATATATGTGTAACTTTTATTTGTTTCTTTATCTATGCTTCCTAAATACCCACCCAAAATTAATATATAATATGAGCTTTCATCTATCATTTCTTTTATATATTCCATTTGTGGTTTGTCCAATGCTGGAAATTCTTCCATTCCTGCAGGAAAATGTTTCATCTCCAAAATTGCTTTCTTTACAATTAACCTTTCTTCTATTAAATCCTTATAAGTTGAACTAACAAAAATCTGATATCTTTTCTTCATAATTCTCCTTAATTTTCAATATACACTTTGCTCTTAGTCACATTTCTCTAACTTGCCTGATCCTACTGGTAATGGTATATTTCTTGTTAATATCGCATTTTCTTTCTTTTTAAACAACCTTCCCCATGAATCTCTATACCAATATTTTCCTTTTGAATCCGTAAAACTAATTGATGCCCCGAACTGTGCGTGCATACCACCTCCTCCATACTTAACTCGCGTTAAATAATGTCCTGGTGGTATAATACGAAAATATGAACATTCATCATTTACTCTATCTACATTTTTTTCATCATAATGTACACAATCTATTGAAATTGCGACATTATATATAGGTTCATGAGATTCATTCATTATTTCTACTATACAACCTGGTTCTTTTTTATTTACTTCTATATCAGACATCCAGCAGACTATACGCAACGCTTGTTCTTTTTCACGAAGAATTCTATCCTTTCTTATCTGAATTGTTGAAAATCCAATCGCAACTATAGTTCCTACTGCCTGAATCACTTCAAATATAAGATCCATATTCATTATTCTATTCCTCCTCATCCATCAACTCTTAACTTTGCTACATTTGTGTTGTATATTTTCACTGTCAACAATATATAATACCGTAAAAATGCTTCATAAACCGCTGTTGTCACATATTAAATCTCGTTGAACATCATACAAATGTGTATTTTTATAATATCTTTTTACTATTTAAAACTAAACAATACTTTAAGAGAGGCCTTATCAACCTCTCTACTAATCAAATATTCCAGCCCACATTGAGCATTTTTAAGCTGAATCAATCCAACTTTATCCATAGCATATTGCTCCTTACCCTATGTATTCTTGAATTAATCCAAACAATTATTTTCACATTCCGACTAATATAAATTGTAACAGATGATAAAACATTTATCAACTTAATACATTCATATTATCAATTCATATTGTCTTGTTATGAATCCATTAAAAATACCACTGGTAATTATTTATTATAATTAATCACCCGTGGTGTTATATTTTACTTTATATATTTTGTTTATAAAATTTTAATGGTGCCTGGCACCTTATATGCAGGAACAAAGACTGTCAGGGAAGAGATAAAGATAACTCCGGCAAAAGTAGAACGAATTATATATGTACAGCATAATTATGCATGACCACAGTGCAGGGAAGATGGAGAGTCAACTATTGTGCAGACTCCGGCTCCAGCTGCATTGATCCAGCACAGCATGGCATCAGCTTCAGCAGTATCCTATGTCATGTATCAGAAATGTATTAACTGCCTGCCATTCTATCGTCAAGAAAAAGACTGGGAACAGTTGGAGGTTAAACTGAACCGTGGAACATTAGCCGTAAGTGCTACATAACCCACCTTAATAAATTTTCACTTCATCTAATCCATAAAGAATCAGATTTCTGAATGTTTATTAAGGTTACATGTTTCCTGCATCATCTCTGACCATGGCATATGGTCTTCAAGAATGCTTTCGGGCTCATTTTTGTAGTCCAGCATCTTTGTCATGACTGTTTCCAGATAAAGAAAAAGGAGAGGGGCCTCGGCACCCTCCCCCGATCGCAAGCTTCTCAAGTTTCTGCAATCTGATAACTAAAGATAATATAACTGATATAACTAAGAAAGTCAGTCAGAAATCACCTTTATCATAGTATATGATATGATTTATATTTTATGTTTAAAGTAGATTATTTTGTATAGTTTGTTAATTACTCATGTTGAATACCTGCATATTTGTTTTGGCGAAGCTTGAAAGCAGGACGTCCACCCTCTAAAATATCGCAAATCTGAGTTTGAATACCTTTTTGATTTAGAATACCTTTTAATGGAGCTCCAGTATCATCGGTTAATATCTCATCATTTTCTATCGCACCACTGCGATATTCAAATCTTTTTTTTGCATTTTCAGTTCCAATCCCATCTTGATTTGCGATAATAATTTCTTCTGCGTCAGCGCCTAAAACAACATTGGCATTATGCGTAACAATAATTATTTGACGTTCTTTCTTTTTTCGTCTAATGTATTGAACGAGATCATTATAAATAGATCGATTATCTAAGTCATCCTCTGGCTGATCAATTAATATTGGACATTTGCTATCCTCAAGACTGATTAGCATTTCAAGAAGAACCAATGCCTTTTTACCAGGAGACATACTTTCAATAGAATCATTTCCGCTTTTTACTATGTAATGAATGTTATACCAATTTTTGAAAATATAAGATAAAACATCGGTTAGTGTGTTTCCGGCTTTAAATGATAATCCACCATATTTTTCTGGATTTTCCCACGCATTCCAAAGAGTTGAAAGGAACTGCTTTCCATAGACCTCTGGTTTTAGATCTGTAAGGTCATAGTTATGTTTAGTTCTAAAAGGTGTAAAGTTCTTGTTGTTAAAAATTCGGGCTAAACATTCCATAAATTCTGTTTGTTTCCAAACAATCTCGGCATCAAATATCAAAGAAGTATTTCTTGAAGTTCCTGTGGTTCTTATGATTTTACCAAAAGTGGTATATATATCCAAATAATCTGATTGAGATGCAATAATTTTTTCTTTTATTTGATTAATACTTTTGAGAAGATCTTCTTTTTGTGTTTCACGTTCAATTGCAGATTGTAATAATTTGCGTTCAGCATTAATGCGAGTTGTTAATTTCCCGAGCTGTTCACTTTGAGCAACTTTTTCCTTTAAAGATTCATATTCTTCTTTTAATAAGTTTAAATCATGATTATTTTGACTAATGGATGATTGCAAATTCTTACAATTTAAATTGACAATAGTTTCCCATTTGGGCAAAATTTCTTGATTTAAGGCTGTCAATTCAGAATTTAAAGTATTTTCAGTAACTGGAAAATCCTTAGAAAAATCATGTTCTATCGATAATCCATCTAGACAAGAAAAATATCCAGGAACTACAACAGATACCTTAAAAATCTTTTTTTGATTTTCTAATTCATAATGTAGTTTTTCATTTTTTGAAACAATAGATTCGATATTTTTTTCCACTTCGTTAAAACGGTTAATTTCTTCCGGAGTAACATTTACTTTTTGGGCCAGTACCTTTCTCTCCGATTCTAATTGCTGAATAGTTGAATTATAGGTCGATGAAGAACCGTCTTTCTTTATCAATTCATTCAAATCCGTCAATTTCGTTTTATCAGTAATTAATTCATCAATTAATAATTGGACTTTCTTTTGAATTTTGTCAGTATTTGCTTTTAAATTTTCATAAGCTTTTTTAATATCTGATTCTTGTAACAATACATCAAAAATAATTTTATTAATAGCTGTCATCTCTTCTGGATTATCAATAGTACTGTTCAAAAAAGTTTGAGGGATATAGACTATTTTTCTTCCATTACTTGTACCATCTTTCCATGTGACAGTGGTCTTAACACTTGGAAATGTGTTATGCGGTAAACGCCCTTCTTGTTGTAGAGCATAATCCTTATCAATGGCTCTTGCCATTTGACGTAGCAACATTGATTTTCCAGTAGATTTTCCACCAATTATGCATGTTAATGAACTATTAAAATATATAGGAGCTTCTTGAAAAGATTCATTTTCAAATCTTACCGAATCAATTATTTGGTGAATATCTCCAATATCAGGTTGTTCATTTTGAATACAAACTCGTTCGGATGGTTCATAAACAACTTGCAGTAGTCCTTCAAAAGTCAGTTCAGATTTCACCCAACAATGTCGGTCTTCAGCAGGCTTAAACATTTTCTGATACTCATGTGCATCTGAGCCCCATATACAAGGTTTGATTGAGCCAAATTCTTTAATCTGGGCATCTTCTCTGCCGGATGCCAATGCCAATTTTATTGTTTTTTCATTAGATGTAAGCAAACAATGACATTGTTTATATATATTTCTTCTAGTAGAATAATCACGCCCATTCCAACTAATCTGGGACAAATCTTCATCAACAGGCACAGTAATAAGATATTTATTTCTAAATGTAGGATTATTCTCAAGTACTTTTTGTATATCAGCATAATTTACAGTTACATGATTTAGACCTACTAATAAGTCAGAGCCAGAATCATTATTATTGGTCTTTATTTGACTTCCTAATTCTTTTATATTTGAAAGGGTTAATGATCGCGTATTTCCACTTTCATAGTTAAAAGTCAATTGATGTAAAAAATTTTCTTCGATATCTTGTATTGTTATATCATTAGAAAAAATAACATGATAATTCACCGAATTTGCATTTCGACCAACAAAATTTTCTAAACGTAACTCAATATTAGGAAAAATAAAAATTTTTTTTATTTTTCGGCGTAGCTCATCATCCGGAAAACATTGGAGCATTTTAGAAGGAGAAGAAAGATACTTTTCTTTTATGCGTTTGTATCCTTCTAACATAAAATAATCTGTAATTCCGATTGCAGCAACATTATTTTCAACAGCTAATGTGAAAAGTTTTTTTACATATTCATCAAATTCCGTTTCTAAGTCATTTTCAGCTAATTCAAACGGATTAAATCCATAATTATTATTTAAAATGGAATATGGGGTATGAACGTGAAAATCCCATTTACGCCATATAGAACCATAAGAGCATTGCATATAAAATACCTCCTTTGTAATGATAGGTAGTGTCAACTCTGACACTCCACTTTTCTATTTTCCCCTTATATTTCAAGGGTTTTCACAATTATTTCCACATTCCGACTTAACTAGATAATAACATATTATAATCTTATTATCAATCAGTATTACAATTCACAGCCCCATTTCAGAACAACAAAAAATCTCCGCCAGTAAAGCAAACGCCTTGCCAACGGAGATATATAATATGCTACTCTTTTCTCACACATTAGTAACAATCGCCACGCCATCGCCCTCTATATCCACAGTCTTATTGCCTGCAGTTATGAAGAAGCTGTCGCAGGCTTTGTAGTTTTTAATGTTGTCGTCAACCCTGATAGTTCCCTCTCCTTCTGTAAAGATTACGGAACGGAAAGATGCTGTGTCGACATTAATTGTTACATGGTCAGATATGTCATATTTGTAACATTCAAAATACTTGCAGCTGACTAATAGCTGTCCAGATGTTGAATCCTCTTCAAGAGTTATAGCTGCCTCTTCCAACGCCTTATCATCTGTGTCTTCGCAGCTTTCATATGATACATACTTTTTAGTATCAACAACATCCAGTGCTTTATCGACATGCAGTTCGCGCTTATTTCCGAACTTGTCCCTGCGGTCATAGTCGTACATACGATAAGTACAATTAGAATTCTGCTGTATTTCACATATAAGGATTCCGGCTCCAATAGCATGAATTGTGCCAGCTTTGACCATAACGCAGTCACCTTTGCTGACTTCTACCTTATTAAGAATATCCGTTATTGTGTTATTCTCAATACGTTCTCTTATCTCTTCTTTGCTGGCATCCTTAGAAAGACCGCAATACAGATAAGCGCCGGGTTCACAGTCAACAACATACCACATTTCATTCTTGCCAAATTCATTCTCATTTCCTAATGCATACTCATCATCCGGATGAATCTGGATAGATAAAGGCTTCATAGCATCTATGAACTTTATAAGAATTGGGAAACGGTCAAGTGACCCACTCTTCCAGCCAACTGTATCTGCTCCAAATTTTTCAATAAATTCACCGAAATACATTCCCTTATATGGACCATCCGCAATAATTGACTGTCCATCTGGATGAGCAGACAACTCCCAGCTTTCCGCAATAATATCATAATCACACTTCTTGCCAAATACAGTTCTTAGCTTGGTTCCACCCCACAGATAATCCTTGGTCATACACAATATCTGATGCATTCCCCATTCACGAAATGAAACCTTGTAACTGTCAAAATAAGGCTTATACTCTTCTACATGAGATTTAACAATATCTGTAACGGTGGGAAGAAAGAACTGGCTGTTCTGCGACACAACTGATGGTGCGGATGCAAGCATGATGGTATTTTCATTATTAGAAACAGTCAGAGCTAATGGAATCACCCCATACAAATACCTTGAGTTCCTGTTGGAATCAAGACCAAATGAGAAAATGACAGATGAACAACTTGATAGTCTTTCACCATGGAATAAAAATGTAAAACAAATCTGTCAAAACAACTCATAATAAAACAGTCGAGTTAACGCAAATAAGTCATAGTGAAATTTCGGATTATGACAAATAACTCATAGTAAATATTCGATAAAAATGCAATCATGCGAGAGTTCTCATAGATTACATTTTTTATCAACTATACTATTTTATTTAGCGCTTACAATTAATCACTAGTGGTTTACTACTTTATGACTTAGTTAATAAAATTTTAATGGTGCCTGACACCTTATATGTTAACAAATAATATAATTTCTAACTATTTTAGTCTTGCATTATATATAAAAGCGTTTCAAATAATATTGCAATGTTAATAAATCCAGTCAATATTTTCTTTAAGTACTCCATTACCAGAAATAATTGTGTGACTTTTTAAATATTTCTTTGTTAATGTATTACCAGCAGCAACAACAATATTATCTGATATCTCTGTTCCCTTTAATATTAAACATTTACATCCAAACCACACATTATCCCCTACTATAATACATTTATTACCATTTATACATTTACCATCTTTCATAATTTTATGAAAATCTGTGTCCATAAATAAACACTCCCACGAAACTAAACAGTTATTTCCAAATTCTATAGACTCATAACATACTATATCTGAATTTATATGCATTGCAAAACTCTTACCAAATGAAAGTATACCATTATTTGATATCTTACATCCCGCTGCTATATTAGCTTTACCATGAAAAATAATTACCCCATTATTTTCCCATATAAACTTTTTCGATGATGTACCATATCCTATACTTACCAATCCTGGTTTCTTATCACATAATATTTCTATTTTTCCTTTTATATTTTTTAATTTTACATTTTTAGAAACTAATACTGGTAATGATCCCCCTATTATTCCAAAAGATTTTATATTAAAATATAATGTCTTTAATATAGAGGTTTGAAATATTTTGTTTACATTTAACATGCTGATCTTACCATCCATTCAATAAAGTCTCTTACAGCACCTTCACCTCCATTATGTTCAGTTATAATATTAGCTAATTTACAAACACTACTAGCTGAATCTTTTGGGCATGCAACAATCCCACCTTTTTCCTTTACAGCTTTCATACATTCTAAATCATTAATATCATCTCCAATATAAGCAACCGTAGATAAATCATCTACTAATTCACTTAGTTTTTCTATTTTGTTTGATACACCTTGATATATTTGTTTTATACCTATTTCTTTACATCTTCTTTCAAGTATTTTACTTTCTCTTCCTGTAATAATAATAGGAATTATGCCTGCAGGAATAAGTATGTCATGTATGCCACATCCATCTTTAATAGAAAAAGCTTTCATCAATTCGCCATCATTACTCATATAAATTTGTCCGTCAGTAAGTGTTCCATCAACATCCATTACTAAATATTTTAACATAATATTTCTCCTTTTATATAATTACACTGTTTTAACTGCAATTTCATAAAGGCTAGGTGTAATTAATTTAAACTTGCATGATGGGCTCATAACTTCAACAATATTTTTAAACATTTCCGATATTTCTTTGTTTAAAACAGCAAATTCCCCAATATGTCTTTCATTCTGAAAAGAACTATCTGAATAATTTTTTTCAGATTCTTCACTAAATCCATCAAATCCTGCTATTGTAATTACACTAGGATTTATTCTTTTTAATAAACTTAACAACATAATTGTTGAATTTTCAAAATATTTATATCCTCTATTAATTACACTTTGATAATTTATAATTATATCGTTGTCATCATCTGCTTTTATATTTGAAGAAACAATTATATTTCTTCCTTTTCTTTTTTCTTTTAACCTTGAATAACGTTTTTGATTTCCAAAAAAAGCATATGAAGAAAGGTTGTCTGCAACAAAATTTACACTAATAACAATTGGTTTATTATCTCTAATATAATCATCTATCTTTTTTCTATATGTGTTTAATGAATTACCTGGAACCATTACAAAGATTTCTTTTCCTTCAAATTTTTTCTTTAAATCACTAATTGCTTTATGATCATCTATTTTATCTGCTATATATTCTGTGTATAGCCTTTCAATATTATCATAATCATATCTTTGTCGTGTTGCAGGATCAATCATTGATAATAAATTACCTATATCCTTAGTATCAAGTCTAAATTTCTCTGTTAAATAAATAATATTATTAGGATGAGATTTATAAATTCCAGCCATCATTGCCGCTGTCGAATAACCCCATTTGTATTTTAATGAATATTTATAAATATAATCATCTATCATATCTAGAATATCATCAAATTCATAATCATAATGCATCTTTCTAACAAGAAAATCTATTATCAACTCAGTATTTAAATTTCCAGCTACTTTACCCATTCCACCTAAGGTACCATCAATAATAATTTGTCGTGTTCCTGTGCTACTTAATTTAATAACTTCCTGTGCAAAAGCAAATGAAAGTTGGTAATTATTATGAGAATGAAAATTAATACAAATATCTGGAAGCATATTATTATCAATAAGACCATACAAACGATCAACATCATCCATATACATAGCACCATAAGTGTCAACTATACCAAAGCTGTATGGATGAACCTCATTAATCATGTCAACAATTTCAAGTAACTCTCTATCAGAATAATTTAATGAATTAACACCTTGTACAAACAATTTATAACCTTTATTCTTTATAATATTAATCCAACGAATTACTTCATCCTTTTGTTCAACATAATTTTTCTTAGTAAATCCGAAACGTATTGCATCTATAGATGTACCATCATAGGGTTTTAAAGAATCAATATCACACATTCCAAAATCAATAAATGCAGTATACATTGTATTTTTTTTATCTTTATTTACAAATTGTCTAATTTGATCTACATCAGTAAAAAATGTACTATTTCCAATATAATCAGTATTCCTATGATCTCTTAAGAAACCAACTTCAATAATATCAACTTTAGCATCAGCAAGTCTATTTGATAATTCTTTAATTTCCTCATTACTAAATGCACAATTAATTATTCTTCCTCCATCACGAAGTGTGCAATCTAGGATTCTAATATTTTTCAATTTTATTTATCCTCCTTATATTATTTCTCTAAATATGAAGCAACAGCTTTTGCAAATTCAAAGTCTTCTGCTGTATCAATATCTACAGCCTCAAATTGATCAATTTCATAAATATACGGTTTATTTCCAATTCTTTGTCCAAGTTTAGTAAATACTTCTTTTCTGAATATAAAGAAAGCTCCTGTTTCCATATAAATAGGTTCAAGATCCTGAGTTCTAACTATATTTTTCATATCATAATTAAAAGGTTTCCCATTCATCCACATGTAATCTTGAAGAACAACTGCTGAAAATGCAGAATCATATTCTCCTGACACAACTTTTTCAAGTGCTTTTTTTATTGATTCAGATTTTGTAAATGGTTGTGTAACATGTGTCAATACATAAATGTCTGCATCAACATCTTTTACAAATCTATCAATAATTTCAAGTCCTTTTACTTGAAATCCATCTAAATATGAATCTCTCTTTAAAAATTTCAATCCCATATTCTCATATGGTGCAATGTATGGCTTAATAGCCTCATCGCTACAATATACATACTTTTCATCAATAGAATCAACTTTGCTTATTGTTTCAAAAATATAATCACATGTTGGTCTTCCATTTAATAGCATCGTATTTTTGCCTGGAAGTCTCTGGTTATTTAATTTAATTGGAATAAATGATACTATTTTCATTTTTCAATCTCCTTTTCATTTTTTATATTAATTTATATAGTTTCTTACATTTAACTTCTTTTTAAATAGTAATATAATAACATAATTAACATTATAATTGTTACTATCCATCTAACCCAAAATATTAATTCAAATAAATAAAAGACAATTATACCTACTACAAATATAATAACTGGAATAATAAATTGCTTAAATGGAAACAAATCTTTTTGTATCTTATGACCATTTCTTGCATGAAGAAGAAAAGATACCAAATATGAAATAACTGTTGTAAACGATGCGGCTAGTGCTCCATAATATGGAATTAAAATATAATTTAAAATCACATTAGTTAATGCAGCACTTATTGTAATTACAGCAATTTGTTTTGTCTTTTTTTCATACAATTCAAGTGATATTTGAAATGAATACATATACATTAAAAAAGATGCAATTACTAATGGTGGTATAAGATTTATACCATTCCAATATTCTTTCGGTGTAAGAAGTTTTAATACTTCAGGCGAAACTAACATGATAGCAACCATTAAAACACATACAAACTTCAAATATTCATCTGACTTTTTATTAATTTCATTTATACACTTATTTTGATATTTTAATGTAAACCACGGAATCCACACACCTTCAAGTGCATTTGTAACAGCCAATGCTACCATGCTTAAATTATATATTATACTATATACACCAGTCTCACTTGAACCTCTCATAGCCGTAATCATTACTCTATCAATTTGAGATAAAGCAACAACCGACAACCCATGAACTATAAGTGGCGGAGATAATTTTAGTATATACTTTGCTATATTCTTGTCTATGCCAGGCTTATTATTTTTCCATATTGTTCCTAATTCTATTACACCAAAAATTACAAACGCACATACATATCCTATAATGCGTCCAAATGCTCTATTTGACTTAAAAGATATAATAAAAATTATCCCCAATATTGCACTTAACAAATTAGGACCTGCTGTTACAATAGCCCTTTTCCAAACAGCCCCTTCCATCATGTACATGTTAATCATTGCTGTATTAACATAAGTCATAAATGCCTGTATAACGCAACACAAACAAATAATATTTGTTGTCAAATGTATAAGCCCCGAATTTATTATAACAACAATAATAGAACATATAAAAGTTATCAATGATGTCATTGAAAACATTGTTGACATATATTGCGGTACTTTTCTTTTATAATCAACATATGCATTTCTAATTGTATATTCAGAAGCTATTCCAACAAAAAAATAAATTATTGATACATATGCTGAATATGTACTAACTTCCCCATATTCTGTAGTTGTCAATAGCCGAGAAAAAATAGGAATTGTAATAAAAGCTATTGCTTTATTAAATATATTAGCTATTAAATAAATTCCTCCATCTCTTAGTGTCCTATTTGAGAACAACTTATCCTTTATCTTCATAATAAATATACCTAATCAAGTTCTTCCATAAATACTATCTTTATTCTGACTCTTTATGTAATAAGTCTCATATCCAATCAAAAAACAATATTCAATAATCGAAGATCCTCGTAATATTCCTCCTTTCGTATATGTTAAAAATAATATTCCAAGTGTAAATGAAACTATTAATCTTGATTCATATGTTCTATTTTTTATATTTTTAATTATCAATAGTATAAAGAAAGAAACATATAATACCAATCCCATATATCCATTTTTCAATAATACAAAAATGTATCCATTATGAAAAGTTGATATTGATTGAAAATCATTTCCACCTAAATTAACCATATACCCTTCTAGTGAAACTGTTTTTCCAAATCCAAATCCCAAAAGCTGTTCTAATATATTTGCTCCTGAAATGTTTTTTTGAACAAGATGCATCTCAAATCCTCGCCAATTTGATTGAACTTCTTGCAAATTATTAAATGAAGATGTTGTTGATACTTCTGTAATAGATCTTGATATTCTATTAACAAAATCTAATATTAAATCATTAGGCAAAATTAAAATTACCATAGTTAATCCTAATATTGCAAGAGCAATAGCCTTAATTAACCTACTAGTGATTTTTCTCTGAAGTATAACATCTGTTATTAATATAATAACAATTGTACCAAAAGCTGTTCTTGAAAACTGCAATACAAACGCAGCCAAAACAATAATTGTTGCTATTATTCTATTTCTATTTTTCAAAAAGACACTTCTTGTTAATAAAATAACCAATGTAAATAAAACTATAAATTGCTCTTTTCCAACATTATTTCTAATATCTATTACAGAGGTACTAAATAACACACTTGGATTTTTTGCCACATCTAATAGAAAAATCAAACTGACCACTATACCAGCTAGGCAAAATGTTTTATAGAAAGAAATATTATCTTGATCATTCTTACAATATATATACCCTGCATAGATGTATATAACTGGCTGTAAATAATAATAAATATCTCTTATAATATCCCTTGATGCATAATTCCCGATATGTATTATTCCAATTCCTAAACCAAAAGCTATTAATAACATAAAAATCCATAAATTTATTCCTTTAATAATAGGTAATTTATGTAAATTTCTATTTTTATATATAACATAAAAAATTATTGCAGAAAACAAAATAACACCATCTATATATTGTTGAAAAATCAATATAATCAGCCAAAAGATATTCACATTTTCAAAAATATTTTTAATGTTTTTCATAAATGTCCCTCATTTTTGCAAAAAAAACTTTATGCTTATCAACAGCATTATCTTCATAATAAATTTTTCTTGTATTCTCAAATGTATCATTGCCTTTTAAATAATTTTCAATCCATCTATTTATCTTTAAACACATTTGTTCATATGTTGAAAACATAACATCATCAGGCAATTCCAATGGGAATGATATTTCATTATTAAATAAAAAAACAGGTATATCCATTATAATTAAATCAATCAATGCTCCAGAAGCATGTCCTATTCCAAATGAAATGTTTTTAGAAAAATCCATCATAGACATATTTATATCACATAATTCTACATTATGTGATAGATATTTTTTGTATTTTTCTTCTTCATCTGTTGGATGTAATTTAATATTTACAATATAATCATACTTAACAGCAAATTTAATTCCCCATTCTATAAGTTTCGTATTCATCAATTCAGATTTAAATTGAGATGGTGCATTTAAAACAATTCCTATAGTTCTCCTATTTATAATTGTTCCTCTATCGACCACTTTTTCATTTTTCAGCATGTCATTTCCTTCATTTGCGTACTTTGTGCTGCCAACTACCGGTAATCTTGACTCATCATATCCTGCTTTTAAATATTGTAATTTACTAAATTGATTCCATAATAAAGTATAATCACTTATGAAATTTTCGAATGCCATATAATCAGCATCTTGTTTTCTATAAACTCTTTGTCCATGTTGTAAACATATTGAACTGCCTCCGTTAATATGAACAAACTGAACAAATATATTTTCCATCATTTCATGATCTTGAAATGTTAATAAACATTTTGTTTGTCTTGCAATTTCACTTTCACTTAACTTTTCTACTACTTCTGCAACAGTTGCTGTACTTGCTGCATAGTACATTCTTTTAATTGTATCAAACTTTTTCAACTTTGAAAAAGCTTCATTAAAAACCAAAATCTTTTTACAAAAAGCTTTGAATGATAATTTTTTTATAAGAAATATATTACAATGATTACATGGTTCTAAGAAATTGACTCCATTTTCCATAATTTGTTTATTATCTTGTCTCATTTTAACCGGTTCAAAATAATACAAAGCAGTAAATGGACTATTTATATTTATTTTATCTTCTATTTTGATTTTTTCAGTAATCATCAATCCAATTATTCTTTTAAACAAACTAATTTTTGAATATGTTATACTTTTCCATACTTGAATTGCTAATGCACTTGAAATATCATATTCCGGTATTGAAGAAATCTTTAACGATTTCAATTCACCTTTTATTAATTCATACTCATGAACTTTTGCATTATACATAGTTCACGCCCTCTCTTCCTTTAAACAGATATTAATCTCTCTAAAAATTTCATAAATGTGTAGTTCTCATTATAAAACAAATAATTATTTCTATATTTTTCTTTATATAAGTTATAATTATCTAATACCTCTTTCATCTTTGATATAAGATCTTCAACGTTTGAAGATTCATAAAAAATCACTTGTTCATCAGAAACATAATCTAAAACAGCATCTATTTTACTCACTATGACAATCTTATTTCTTTCCAAAGCTTCCAAAAGTACTTGATGTCCTGCAGAAATTTCTCTTTCCATTAAAGGTAATATAACAAAATCTGAAAATTCCATTGCACTTCCAAACGTTTCTAATACTACATCCTTTAATACAATAGTATTAGTTGTATTTTCATTTTGAAGAACTACTGGTCGCGTCGCTATACATAAATCAATTGCATACATTTTCTTAACTTTATTATATGCTTCTATTAATGTATGATAATCTCTATTACTTCTTCCTCCTGAAAAAATATATTTTTCAGGCAATTCTCCCATATATTTTTTATGACTTTCATAATCTATGCCATATTTAACAAATGTAAATTTCTTAATTTTAAATATTTTTTCATAATAATTCACTTCATTTCTTGAATATACAACTATATTATCTATACCTTTTAAAAATAATTTAACAATACATTTTCTTAAAAAATAATAAAATTTATTTTTTTTGGGTTCGAATAAAAAGCCGGCCAAAGTTATTTTCATTTTATTTTTTCTATTTTTCATTCCAAGGAAAATACCTACAATAGGGTTAATACAAATGACTTTGCATTTACCATTTTCTTTATATATTTTTCTTGCATATCTGTATGATTTAATCCAATACAATATATGTAGTAAGATTTCCCCTATAAATTTCCACTTACATACTTTTCTAATTAATGCATCTTCATACTCCGTGTAATATATTTTTATATTTTGATTTTTAAATTTATCTATTATTTCTTTTTCTTTTTTTTTGTAATCTATTTTATCTAAAATAAATAAAGTATCCAACTCATTCTCCTTTTAAACTAAATTATCTATGTATATTTCAGTTGCATCATATTTTGATTTTATTATTCCAGGATTACCTATAACTAAACTATTACTAGGAACATTAAAATTAACAAATGCCCCTGGAGCAATAAGTACATTATCTCCTATAATAATTCCACCAACAACAATAGAATTAGCTCCAATCCATACTTTATTTCCGATTGTTGGTACCCCTTTTCTTTCTCCTCTTTTTTCCACTCCAATAGTTACGCCATTATAAATAGAGCAATTATTTCCTATAATAACATCTGGATTTACTGTAATAGCCCCAATGTGTTCAATTAGAAACCCATTTCCTATTTTTGTTCTTGCAGGTATATCCACATTATATTTAATTTTCAATTTTCTATAAATAAATGAATAATAATAATATTTTATTTTATTTTTATTTCTATACCAATCGATTTTTCTCTTTATATTCATAAATTTCACTTGAGGAATTTTGTTAATCTCCATTCTCTCAATTAATGAAAATTCTATTTTTCCATATCTTCTATATAAATCCTGTTTAATCGTTGAAATCATTTTTCGCCTCATACACCCTATAATTTTCATTCAAAAAACATCTCCAATTTTTCACTTCAATATGGACATGACAATTAACATTTTTAATAGCATTTTTTAGTTCCTCAACATTGCCAGCTTCAACAATAATGCCATTATCTCCAACAATATCTTTAGCTCCAACATGATTACTAACAATAACAGGTACTCCGTATGACAATGCTTCCAAAACTGTAAATCCAAATGTTTCATACCAAATACTTGGTGCAATTAATACATCTGCTTCTCCCATCATTTGTTCTAATTCATCATGTGTAAATCCATCTTCTTTAACTACCATATATGGTTCAGGATTGATTACCGGACTATATACTCTGAGTTCTATGTTTTCATTCTCCGCCCATAATTGATTGCACGCTTCCTTTAATACATTCCATCCTTTAAATGGCTTAGCAGGAGCAAGACATAGTATTACCTTCTTACCAGTATCTATTTTTTTTCTTTCATGTAATTCTATTCCTTGGTGAGTAATAGATATAACCCCACTATCCTTCGGATTAACATATCTTTTATATATTTTTTCTGACACGGTGGAATTAAAATGAATATAATCTACAGATTCAAACATGCTTACATAATATTCTCTTAACTTTTTATAATGTTCACTTAATTGTCCAACATTCACATCTGGCATATCTGGAAGTTCAGATTCATAAAAAAATTGTCCTCTATGATGTTTCCTTAACTTCGTAACAAAAGCTGTATTCTTCAGTCGTCTATATATTGGTGATTGCATAATTTGAATCTTTTTTAAAGATAGAGGTACAAGATTGCATTGAATACAATTTTCGCATCCATTGTCATCATCACAACATTTACCATATCTGTAAAGCGTAACTTTTGGGCAGATTCCAAAATAATCATGAGATGTCATTATAGTTCTTATAGAAAGCTCATTAGCAGCCTGTATAAACTCTCTATGCAGCCCCATCAATGTATGAATATGTATAACATCAGGAAGTTTCTCTTTTAAAAAAGTTTTATATACATTAATATCGCATATTTTAGTATAAGCATCAAACTCATTAATACCTTCATCTAATGAAACAGGAAGTGGATTAATAATTTCAAAGTTTCTTATACTATCCACTTTTTTTCTTTCTTTTACCTTTGGTTCACAAGAATAATTTTTTATTTCTCCTGGCCACAATGCCATTACATCATTGCCATCATCAGCTTGAGATTTCATTAAATCAAAAGCATATTTAGTTAATCCTCCCGTACGATATGGAGGAAACCCTAAAAAATAATGCAGAATTATCACTTTACTAAATCCTTCCTTATGTACCTACGTATTCCAAATCTGATTATATCTTTCACTTATAAATTCCCAGCTATAAGCCGTCTTAATTCTTTCTTTTGCCTTATTTCCAATCTGCTTTCTATCAATATTCTCGCAGTTATCAATAAGCTGTGCAAGATTTCCATCATCCTTTGTCCAATACATAGCAGCATCCTGTGCCACTTCTCTATTAAACCCAACATCTAACAACAGGTTAAGATTAGTACTGCCCAAAGCTTCTAATAACGAAGGATTAGTACCGCCTACTTCATGTCCATGGAAATATCCATATGCTCCCTCTCTTATTTTTTTCAAAAGCTCCTGATCATAGACTGTTCCCACGAATTTAATTCTTGCATCTTTGCTAAAATGTAATCTTTGTTCAAGCTCATTAAGAAACTTTTCATCACTATTTGTAATAATAGCAAAGTCTTTATTCGTATGTGACTTCATATATTCTTTAATCATTGTTTCATAATTGTTCTCTTGAACAAATCTTCCAACAATTAAATAATAATTATCTTTTTTCAGCTTCTTGCTCTCAAGCCACTCCTGATACTTTTCTTCACTACATGAGCTAGGAGCTGTTTCTGCTCCATATGCAATAAATGTTGTATTATTCACGTTATATGTGTTTCTTATATATTTTTCGATATTGATTGAATCGCACACAATTAAATCAGAACCAAGAACCATCTTCTTCTCACTGTATTTCCAATACTTTCTGACTGGTGCTGACCATTTTGCTCTCATCCACTCATGTCCATCCGGATTAAGGAACACTTTGCCCCCAAGAGCTTTGATTCTTCTGGCATAATGATTAAAAAAAGGTCCTATTCTGCATGTCATAATATAGACTATAGGCTCTTTTATTTTCTGTTGTTTTATTATCTCTATACTTTTCTTCAAGGCTGCACAATCATAATAAATTGCCTGTGCTGCTCCTAATCTCTCTGGTATAGATATCTCAAAACATTCAGCATTATGATATGTATATCCATCTTTGCAACGGACTGCTCCATCAGGCATACCTGAACCTTGTCCATTAGCCTTAACTGCAACATGATATTTAATATCAGAATTATTCTGGTGATACTCCGTTAATTTGTTAATGAAAGTTTCATATCCACCATATGCCCCTAATGATTTTGCTCCCACTAAAAATATATGCTGCACTTTATTTTCTCCCTCTGCAATTCTACATAGTTGTGTCACAATCTTATTAACTATGGCACAGATAAAATATGAATTTTATAAACGTTTAATACTTTTTATATAAAATTTACCGCATAATATTCTACCATTTCTGACTATATTCGTCAATGTTTTACAGGACAATACTGTGTATTATATGGCATACATAAAATGTATCGAAGCTACTACATTTTTAGTAACTACGATACATTTTCTCATAACATTTTAATACAAGCCACTTTCCGCTCTTTCGCGTTCCCACTTTGCCTGATCACGGTATATTTAAAGCAGAAAGAACCCTCCCGGTGAAGTGTACACCGAGAGAGTCCTTTTATTGTTTTCTTATCAGTCTGATTATCCAGAACATCACTCCGCCAATCATTCCGCCAAGTGTGTTGTAGCATATATCTGACAACTGGAATGTACCAAGTCTTAGAATAAGCTGTAACATTTCTATTGAAATTGAGAAAAGAAATCCTAATTTTACTGCATACATTACTGGTCTTCTCACTGCATTTTTCTTATTCTTCACTGCAATCAACAACCATGCCCATGGTATAAGCATTATTATATTCTCAATTGAATCGACTACAACATTGCCTTTATCATCTATAAATTGCCAGCCTCCCATCACATTTGATAATGGATTTGCCCACAATTTTCTATTAAGCAGCGTTCGAAACAGAATAATTACTGTCAGGAAGAACCAAAAGAACAATTCCCGAAAATGTGCATCTTTCTTGAATTTCCCAAGCCATGCAGACATCATAGGTTTGAAGCCTTTTCCCGCTCCATCCGGCTCATAGCAGTACATATATGCAATTGTAAGCAACATTGCTGACAACAGCGCAAACCAGAACGGTTCGTATAATGTTGTCAGAATGTCGGTTATTACTTTTTTTAACATTTCCTGCATTGTATATCACTCCCAATTATCTATTCCAGAAGAACTTATATTCACCTAAAAACATTATGCATGTACACAGTACCCATATATACCCATTTTCTTCGTTCCTGCTTGATTCATTTTGTTCTTCGAGAATTTTTACTAAATCTAATTCATTACTTTGCAATTTATTTATATTTCTTCCTTTTAGGCACTCATCAATATACATATCTACATTCATCATATTATCATAATTTAACACATCCGCAACAACTTTATCAAGTTCTGCCGTTTCAATTGTGTCAGCATTATCATTCGTATTTTTCAAATTCCCCACCAATATATAGCTTTTCCAAATTATGTCCTTCTCTTAATTCTCTATAATTAATTTCTCTAAGCACAATTCATTTCGATTATTTCTGCTATAAGTATATATCACATTCTTGCATTGATACACTCAGAATTGAATTTATATCCACCAATTAAATAACTCCCATAGGTAAAAATATACCCATGGGAGCTGTTTGTTCTTTAAATAATAAAATGAGCAGCGCTATAAGCCGGGTTATGTCAGCATAGCTGTGACGATCATCTATCTAGTCCTGCTGTTACCAGCAGGCTCAAGCGACCTACCTAAAGCTTGGCGGGCAGCCTTTGTAACGCTTTTGTTTGGTCTTGCTTCGGATGGGGTTTACATGTGCCACTGCTGTTACCAGCAATGCGGTAGTCTCTTACTCTGCCTTTCCACCCTTACCACAACTTTCGCCATGGCGGTATATTTCTGTTGCACTGGCCTTGGAGTCGCCTCCACCGGACGTTATCCGGCATCCTGCCCTATGAAGCCCGGACTTTCCTCACCTGCACGAATGCAGCCGCGATCATCTGCGCTACTCATGATATTTAATTGTGATTGCTTTCATATACAAGCTGGTACACTTCTATTCTGAACTGATCTTCCTCACTAATCCCCACAAATCGGCATCCGTAGGTAGTCTCAGCCTCTCCAAGATTCTCCATTCTGATTATCTCAACAACAGCCTCTATACGTTCTTTATTATCAAGAGTGATTACTGTCGAATAATAAGTATTCAGCTCAAACTTACAGTCTGATTTGAATGCTATGCCACCCTTGGATATGTTAATAACATTAACATCCACTGTCTCCCCGGAACATGCAGAAATACGACTTTCATCAAGCTTTTTCAAAGAAATAATAACATCAACATCAGTTCTTCTTGATTGTCTTCTCTCAACTTTGACCATGATTATCCTCTATTCCGAGCAGCCTCTTATCTGTTCATGTTTACTTAATCTATCTAATGATATCATTAACCTTTAAGAAGTTCAAATATATTTTTTGAATTATTTAATGAACATAGCATCTCCAAAACTGAAGAATCTGTATTTTTCCTGTACAGCAACCTCATACGCATGAAGCACATGCTCTCTTCCAGCAAGTGCTGATACCAGCATAACAAGTGTTGATTCCGGAAGATGGAAGTTAGTTATAAGACAGTCTATAGCCTTAAATTTATATCCCGGATATATGAATATCTCTGTCCATCCACTCTTAGCTGGAATTGTTCCATCTTCAAGTGCAACTGACTCAAGAGTTCTTGTACTTGTTGTTCCAACAGCAATTACTCTGCCGCCATTCTTTCTTGTATTATTAATCATATCAGCAGCTTCCTGTGTAACAACATAGAATTCTGAATGCATATGATGATCAAGAATATTTTCTACCTTAACTGGTCTGAATGTTCCAAGTCCTACATGAAGTGTTACTCTTGCAATATTAACTCCCATAGCCTTGATTTTTTCAAGAAGTTCTGTTGTAAAATGTAATCCGGCAGTAGGCGCTGCTGCAGAGCCTTCATGCTTTGCATATACTGTCTGGTATCTGTTCTTATCTTCAAGTTTATGTGTTATATATGGAGGAAGTGGCATCTGTCCGAGTTCATCAAGAATCTCTTCAAATATTCCATCATATGTGAACTGGATAAGTCTGTTTCCTTCTTCAACTATATCAATAACCTCTCCTATAAGCCTGCCTTCGCCAAAACTTATCTTAGCACCAACCTTAGCCTTCTTTCCCGGCTTAACAAGAACTTCCCATGTATCCTGTCTGTCTTCAAGTCTTTTAAGAAGAAGCACTTCAATAGCAGCTCCTGTATCAACTTTAGTACCTATAAGTCTCGCTGGTATTACCTTAGTGTCATTAACAACAAGACAGTCACCCGGCTTAAGATAATCTACGATATCTCTGAATATCTTATGTTCAATTTCTCCTGTTTCTTTATCAAGCACCATAAGTCTTGAACTTGATCTGTCAGACAAAGGATCCTGCGCAATAAGTTCCTCTGGCAGATCATAATAAAAATCATGTAAATCCATGTACTACTCCTTTCAAAGCAAAGGGGCGGCGCCACACGCCGCCCCTTTATCGACCACTGCAACATCCGGGTCTGTATTACTTTCTAAGCTCGATTCCGTCAGCCTCAAGGTCCTTGAATATCTTCTCCATTACTGGTGTGATATCCTTATCCTCAAGTGTTCTATCCTTAGCTCTGAATGCGATTGAGTAAGCAACTGACTTGAAGCCTTCCTTAATCTGGCTTCCTTCGTAGATATCGAAGAGGTTGTAGCTCTCTAATATCTTGCCACCGCGCTTTTCAATAATCTTCTCAACTTCACCAACTGGAAGTTCCTTAGGCATTACCATACTGATATCTCTTGTTACAGCTGGGAACTTTGCAATTCCTGTGAACTTCTTATCGAAGCTTGCCATTTCTGTAACTGTTGGAATATCAATAACAACAATATATGTTCTCTCACCGATTGAGTAAGTATCGGCAACATCCGGATGAAGTTCTCCGATGTAACCAATCTTCTTATCAGCGTAATATACATCAGCCTGACGGCCTGGATGTAAGAATGGAATACCAGCCTTGGCATCATATGTTGGCTTCTTCTTCATTCCAATCTTCTCAAGGAATTCTTCAATAACACCCTTCATTGAGTAGAAGTCAACGCTGCCGAAAGCTCCAAGTGTGAATTCAACTCTTTCATCCGGAAGCTCATTTACATCATCTGCTGCAAGGTAAACCTTAGCTAATTCATATAACTTAACATTCTTGTTTCTTCTGTTATAGTTAGTAGATAAAGATGTAAGCATTCCGTGGATTGGAAGTGTTCTCATAACTGAGAAATCCTCTCCTAATGGGTTAGAGATTACAACCGTCTTTCTGTATACAGAATCAGCAGGAAGCTTTAACTTATCGAATACCTTAGGGCTCTCGAATGAGTATGTCATAGCCTGTGAGAATCCTGTAAACTGGGCAACCTCAGAAGCTGCATCTTCAATACTCTGCTCAAATGAAATCTTACCCATTGTTGTCTCTCCCTTAGGAAGAGTTGTAGGAATGTTGTCATATCCGAAGAATCTTGCAACTTCCTCTGCTATATCAGCATCTCTGTTAAGATCCTGTCTGAATGTTGGAATGATAAGCTCATTAGCGTCTTTATCATATTCAACTTCAAGTCTTTCAAAGTAAGAAAGCATATCTTCATCTGATACATCAGTACCAAGTAAAGCGTTGTATTTAGCTGGCTCAAATGGAAGTCTCTTCTTAGTTACAGGATCAGGATATACATCAACTGCACCACCTACAACATCACCTGCATCAAGCTCCTCGATAAGCTGGCATGCTCTGTTAATAGCTTCCATAGCATTCTCTGGGTCAAGTCCCTTCTCGAACTTACCAGATGCGTCTGTTCTTAAACCAATCTTCTTAGTTGTCTTTCTTATGTTAGTTCCGTCAAATGTAGCTGCTTCGAAAAGCATTGTCTGGACATCATCAGTAATCATTGAGTTCTCGCCACCCATGATACCTGCAATACCAACTGGCTTCTCACCATCACAGATAAGAAGTGTCTGTGCGTCAAGAGTTCTCTCCTGTCCGTCAAGTGTTACGAACTTTTCGCCATCAGTTGCTGTTCTTACAACAATCTTGTGACCTGCAATAGTATCATAGTCATATGCATGCATTGGCTGACCATATTCTTCCATAACATAGTTAGTTATATCAACGATGTTGTTGATTGGTCTGATACCTGCTGTCATAAGTCTTTGCTGCATCCACTTTGGAGATGGAGCAAGTCTGATATTCTTAACAACTCTTGCAACATATCTTGAGCAAAGCTCTTTAGCTTCAATATCAACTGAAACCATTGTGTTAACATCCTCATCGTTACCTGTCTTAGTAACAACCGGTGGATTGAAAGGCTTTCTGAATGTAGCAGCAGCCTCTCTTGCGATACCGATAACGCTGTAGCAGTCTACACGGTTATTAGTAATCTCATATTCAAATACTGTATCATTAAGTCCTAAGTACTCTACCGCACTTGAACCAACAACAGCATCATCTCCAAATATATATATTCCTTCCTCTGGTGCATCCGGGAAGAATTCTCTTGAAGAACCAAGTTCCTCGATAGAGCACATCATACCGCATGACTCTACGCCTCTTAGCTTGCCCTTCTTAATCTTAATTCCGTCTTCTGGAAGTGCGCCGCCGTCATGTCCTCCGGCAACTTTACCTCCGTCTAATACTACAGGAACCTTCTGTCCGCTTGAACCAACTTCAATGTTAGGTGCACCTGTTACAATCTGGACATTCTCGCTGCCAACATTAACCTGGCATATAACAAGCTTGTCTGCATCAGGATGTCTCTCAACTGAGAGAATCTGTCCAACTACGATTTTATCAAGGTTCTTGTCAAATGCATTGAAACACTCTACCTTAGTTCCTGAAAGTGTCATTGCATCTCTGAATTCCTGATCTGTACACTCAAGACCTGGAACCATTGCTTTTATCCAATTTAATGATGTATTCATATCGTCATTCTCCTTAAATATACTTTATCTTATTCCAGTCATTAGACCACTATATGAATCGATTTAGAACTGCTTTATAAATCTGATATCGTTCTCATAAAGAAGTCTCATGTCATCGATTTCGTACTTAAGAAGAGCAACTCTCTCAAGTCCTACACCAAAGGCAAATCCTGTATATTCTTCCTTATCAATTCCGCAAAGCTCGAATACATGTGGGTGAACCATTCCACAGCCGAGGATTTCAATCCATCCCTCGCCCTTACAGAAACGGCATCCTTTACCACCACATTTGAAACAGCTTACATCCATCTCGGCACTAGGCTCAGTGAATGGGAAATGATGTGGTCTGAATTTAACTTTAGTATCAGGTCCGAAAAGCTCCTTAGCGAATTCTGCTAAAGTTCCTTTAAGGTCTGCAAATGTGATTCCCTTATCAATTACAAGACCTTCTACCTGATGGAAGCATGGTGAATGTGTAGCATCAACTTCATCTGCTCTGTATACACGTCCTGGAGAAATCATTCTGATAGGGAGCTTGCCCTTCTCCATAACTCTTGCCTGAACAGGGGAAGTCTGTGTACGGAGTACTATCTTATCATTGATGTAGAATGTATCCTGTTCATCCTTAGCCGGGTGGTTAGCTGGTATATTAAGTGCCTCAAAATTGTAGTAATCATACTCAACTTCTGGTCCGTCAACTACTTCATAACCCATTCCGATGAATATCTTCTGGATTTCCTCTAATGCAAGTGTATTAGGATGCTTATGTCCTAACTCATCCCTCTTAGATGGAAGAGTAACATCTATTACTTCACTCTTTAACTGAAATTCTCTCTTCTTGGCAGCTAATTCTGTCTTAGCCTTTTCTAATACTTCTTCAATTGCCTGTCTTGTCTCATTAACAATCTGACCAACCTTAGGTCTGTCTTCTGGTGCAACATCCTTCATACCTTTAAGTACTTCTGTAAGTTCACCCTTCTTTCCAAGGAAAGCGACTCTGATATCATTCAGCTTATCAAGCGAATCAGTTTCATTAATCTGTGCTAAAGCTCTTTCTCTAATTGCTTCAAGTCTTTCTTTCATCCTTATAGCCTCCATACTTCTTTCGCTTTTTATCAATTATCTGCGTAAAAAGCCACTGTTAATTGTAACATATCGTTTTAAATTTGCAACCCATGATGTTAGTTTTGCGTCTATTGCCTGATTAAACTGTGTAAGATTACCGTCACCCTTGAGTCTGTCTATATCTTCAAGTTCTCTGTATTCATCACTGTATCTTGCATTATCCATAAGAGTCTCTAACTCTCTCTGTACAACATACTCATCTTCCTGCACATCCATATTGACCGGCTCTTTGTCCTTCTTAGCCATAATAGACGCGGCTATGCTGCATTTTTTTGATTCCTCATGCTGACCCAGTCTGTAAGCCTCGTTATAATACTCCACTGCCTTTTCATACATGAACATTCTTGCATATGAAGTGCCAAGATTATGATATACTTTGGCATAATCTGCTGCCAGCAGGTCTTTTCCCTTATAGTCCTTTATAATTGACTCATAACAGCTGATTGCAGCAAAATAGAAATCCGCATTAAGATAACCGTCACCTCTCGCCTTAAGTCTCTCACACACACTCTGTTTTCCAAGTGTGTTAAGAATCTCCTTAAGCTGTTCTATCTCTGCAACAGAATAATAATCTATTGACTTAAGAATAGTCACAAGTATCTGTGCAAGCGGAGCACCCGATTCCTTAAGCTTCTTAACTCTTGCTGCAAGCTCACCTTCACCCGCATCCTGCAGAAATTGTATAAGGTTATCGTCTATCAGGTCCTGCCCAATCAGGTATATATTATTGTATATGTAGTAACAGAGTTCTTCGGCTGAATACAGCTTTATATCAGTCTGTGGTGTGACATATGGCTTATCAGTTCTCTGACCCCTGCACAATATTATTTTCCCCATTGTATTCTCCATTCTGCAATGTTTTTCACATTTATCAGCTTCTTAATGTTAGTTCCCTGTGTATTACTTTACCTGAACTCTTTACAAATTCTCCGAATCCAAGGTCTTTAATTGTAATATTACATCTGTCTGCATCCATGAATTCCACATGTATTGATATTCTCGTTGTTCTGCCTTCCCTGAATGGAATCTCACTTATATCCACAACCTCATCATAACTTGTGTTGTCTGTGGTAATCACTTTAAAAGTAATACTTCTTATATCTTCAAGTATGCACTCTATTGTACGCCCGGCTAAAGTCCAGTTAACGCCCGGTCTTACCATTCTGAATCTCATAGGCTTTCCATATGATGATATGTCAATTTCTATACCACATTTGACATGGTTATCAAGAAGCACGACGACATTCCTGAATATCTCAAGTCGTAACATATCAATAGCCGCAAAGCATGCACCTCTTGCAAAAAAATTCTGTCCTACAAATGCTTTTCTTCTTGTAACCATAAGCTTGGCGAATCTTTCCGGCAGCTTTTCAATGTCGAATCCCTCGCCGGTAAGATACGCAGCTGACACTCGTCTCCTTGCAAAGTAATCTTCTGCAAATGTGCATAATTCATTCTCAGCCCCGTCAATATTCTTACTTCCGTATACTTCTTTTAATACATCCGATGTATATCCTGTATGCTCCTGCAGAAGATAGCTTGTATTGTCACTCTTTCTTATGTCAAGATGGTCACACTTTAGTCCCTCCTGCGTATAATCCATAAGCACAACTCCCATGGAATGAAGTTCACTTTTCTGTTTATATGCATAATATGCAAAGCTCTCAACCCTGCTTAATATCTGCCAGTGTCCTTTCACAGCACCACATTTTTCAAGGTCTGCCATCACCGCTGCAATCTCATCCCCATTGTAATCAGCAATTGTCACACATATGCTTTTAATCTGTGACTCTCCTGTGGCACGCATGCACTCGGCAATAACATTAATAAGATTAGTCTTCTCATGCGAATCTTCTGTAAGCTTTACAGACTGGACACTGCCAGAATTATGCGAATATACACTTGCCTGAATTCTTGTCCCACTCAGGTCTATTCCTGCTATAAGTCCTCTCTCCTTATCCATATCTGTTATCCTCATTTCGCAATTGTAAACATTTCTCTTGTAACGTATTCCTCGACACTATAGCTGTGCATCTGTTTCTTAAGGGCAGCAAGCTCGTGCTGCTGTCTGCTTGCAAGGCACTCATTGAGCATGTCTGTGCGTCCTTGCGTATTCTCTCCAGATACATCTTTGAATTCATACACTGCCGGCTGCATATCATTGTCTTCATCATTGACTGAAAATGTGTACTCAAGAACATCTCCATAGAACAGATGGAATCTGCATGTGAATATGCCCCATTCGTTGGATTTCATAACCTGTGTAAGCCTGTCGCCTCCGTTAATTGTGTACGATATTGTAACCTTATCTGCCGGAGCTGATATGTATTCAATAATTGTAAGTCCCTGCATATTATAAGGAATATCAAGCACTCCCTTAAATTTCTTATAGAAGCTGTATATTCTGTCATTTTCACACAATTCATTAAGAACTGTCTGTGCAAGCTCTCTTTCGCTGTCATCTTCTTTAAGTGCCAGCGGATTCTTGGAGATGTTCTTAAGCCATGCCACATAACAGCACTCTGGCAGACCATACCCCTCTTTCATATATTCCTCTATAACACGGAATACTATGTCATTCGCTTTCTTCTGCCTGAGAAGATAGAATTGTGAATTGTATGAAAGATATGCTTTAACTATCAATTTGTCAGGCATTTTACTGTAATAATCTGTGAATACTTCTGTCAATCTTCCTGTATGAACGCCCGTGTACATCATCTGTGCAAGAAGTCTCTCGGACATATGCGATACATTTACACCATAATTAATAGCGGCTTTCCACACATTGTACATCTCGTCATTCGTTCCATTGAAATAATCGGACATATATGCAAGAACAGGTTCATTATATATGTGCTGTCCAAATACATACGCTGTAACATCGTCAAGCACTTTGTTATGTTCATCCGACACATTAGTAAGTATGTAATCTGCCATCTTAAGAAGCCTGGCAGGAGCCGCCTTGCAGCATCCATACCTGCTTACAAGTTCAAAGCTCTGCGAATACATTCCTGCCTCTGTAAGTGTCTCTATAAGTCTTTGCGCATCCTTGTCTGAAAGGTCATCTGTATCCACGCTGACATATTCGTGCCAGAAATCATTATCCTTATAATATGTATAATAATATTCTATCATCCATGAATTAATCTGATATCTGTAAGCACTGCTTATATTGTCAGACTTCTTGATACATTTGTAATAGTCTAATAAATCAGAAGTATATTCTGACTTCTTATGCATATCGTTAATGCGGCTCATGATAATACCATCATTATCCATGCCATATTCAGCTGCCGCGTCAAACACTTCTTCATATTGCCCTGCATCGAATACTTTCTCTATCTCGTAATCGATAGTATCTTTCCTGATAACTCCATCGCTGCATTCAAATGTTATCTCACAGTCACCTGCATACATGCATATATATGCAATTTTTTCAGAAAGTTCATACACCGTCTCTTCTGCAAACTCAGGGTGTCTTACATGTACTCTGCTCACCACATCACTAAAGCATCGTACCCTGTGCATATATGGCATCCTGCTTATGAAGCTTCCTGTCTCCTTGCTAATGAGCTGTGTCTTTAGCAGTGCCTTATAAAGCACTGCCAGATTATCACTTATCTTTCCGTCTTTCAGCTGCTCATACACGAATATCTCTATATTTCTGTCATATCCTTCATAGATGTTCTTATAATATGAATCCCTGCCTGTCACAATATTTGCATATAAAAATGCTTTATCTGAATCTGACAGTATATTATCATATGCAAAGTACATAAGAACTATCTTAGGAAGCTGTCTTTCTATGTTTTTTGGCATGCTCGCTATGTAGAACTCATATAAACGGGTTATTCTCAAACCTCTTAACACACCTTTTTCATATATTTCAAAACAGTTGTCACCTGTCATTCCCATTCTTATCATCTGGGTCACAAGCACTGTTAATATTTCGTCTTTATCAAACTGCTCATATAATTTCTTAATGATAATGAGCGTATTAATACTAATGTTCTTCTCATTAGCTGCAACATCTGCAATCTGCATTGCAAGCTTTTCAGTTATAATGCCATTCTTACAGCCGTAATTAATCACACGCATTTCAAACTGGTTAAGGACTCTTAGTAATACCGGCTGTGCATTAATTATATTAAGTGCCTCTATATACATTACAGGACTTGTACAGCCTGTATTGACAGTATCTTTAATTCTTATGAGTTTAATGCTCTTGTTGCTTTCTGAATCAGGGCCAAGGTAGAACAATATCCACAGTACTCTGTATGTATCATATCCGTTCTCATAGAACTTCTTAACCTGCGAATATACCTGTGCTGTGTATTCTTCTTCCTTTACCATCAGTGTTGAGACATACAGGAAATAACAGTATAATTCTACATTATCGCCTATCCTTCCTATTATATCTTTCTTAAGTCCGTCAAATATCTGGACTGCGCTCTCTTCCCGTCCTGACATGGCAAGAAGCTGTACCTGTACAAGGTCATAGAACGGATCCTGTCCTTTTATTCCTCTTATGCGGTCTACTATCTGCATTGATGATGAAAGCCATTTTTCTTTCTTTATCTTTTTCATTCTGAAATCAAGATAAAGCTTTGTAAGCTTATATTCTGCCTGTCTTTCTTCCCATCTTACCTCAAACTCTTCACCAGCAGCTTTAGAAGCAACAGCACTTACCTTTACTTTAAGATGCTGTGTATAGCTGTCAACATGAATATATCCATAATTATTGCCTGCGTGCATCTTTGCCGGATTAATTATGTAATTAATATCCAGTCTGTCGCCTGCAAAATCATCTGTCGATATATCATTTTTCTCTAATTCGATAAATTCTGCATCTGCATATATATGAATCTGTGTCAGCTCCGTGCCGCTCTTTTTAAGCTCAAATCCATATTTTTCAGGCTCTTCTTTCTTCGTAACTGTATTCTCATCATTATCTATTGTAAGAACTACAGCCTCCTCTTTAGCATGCACATTATCAGCATGTTCTGTTTCATAGACATCATTCGTGGCATCATTAGCAGAGCTGTCCTCTGCAGCCGCATCACTCATGGTAGTCATGGTAGCCTGCTCTTCACTGCATGACAGCTTTGGTATATTAATAATTGAACTGCCTCTTGAAAGTCTGTTTATGAAATCTCTCATTGCAAACTATGCCTCCGACTTAATCTTCTCCAAATGTTTCTTAATATCCTTCTCATATCCCATATCGCCTGGCTCATAGAATTTTTCATTCACATAAGCATCCGGAAGATACTGCTGTCTGACATAATGATTAGGATAATCATGTGCATATAAGTATCCTACTCCGTGTCCTAATTTGGCACTGCCCTTATAATGGGCATCCTGCAAATGTACAGGAACCGGTGCAGTCTTTGAATTCTTAACAACATCCATTGCTTTATCAATTGCCTTGATACATGAATTGCTCTTAGGTGCTGTTGCAATATAAAGTGCAGCCTGACTAAGTATAATTCTCGCCTCAGGCATGCCAATACGCTCAACAGCCTGTGCCGCAGCAACTGCAACCTGCAGTGCATTCGGGTCAGCATTACCGACATCCTCACTTGCACATATCATTATTCGCCTTGCAATGAATTTGATGTCTTCACCTGCATACAGCATCTTTGCAAGATAATAGCTTACTGCATCAGGGTCTGAGCCTCTCATGCTCTTAATAAATGCTGATATTGTATCGTAGTGGTTGTCACCCTCTTTATCATATCTTACCGAACGCTTCTGGATGCATTCCTGTGCTGTTGCAAGGTCTATATGTATAACTCCATCCTCTGACCTGTCTGTTGTGAGTATTCCAAGTTCAATGGCATTAAGTGCATTTCTCGCATCTCCATTGGATATATCTGCAAGAAATTCAAGTGCATCATCGTCTATTGCTGCATTGTAGCTTCCCATGCCCTTCTTCTCATCATACACAGCACGCTTTATTATTGTCTTGATATCGTCTTTCTCAAGTGGTTTTAATTCGAATATTATTGACCTTGAAATCAAAGCTCCATTTACTTCAAAGTACGGATTCTCTGTCGTTGCACCAATAAGAATTATTGTTCCGTCCTCAACAAATGGCAGAAGATAATCCTGCTGCCCCTTATTAAAGCGGTGAATCTCGTCTACGAAAAGTATTGTCTTTCTTCCATACATTCCAAGATTGTCTTTTGCCTTGGCAACAACCTCTTCCATATCCTTCTTTCCGGCAACTGTGGCATTAACCTGGTTGAACTCTGCACTTGTTGTATTGGCAATTATCCTTGCTAAAGTTGTCTTCCCTGTTCCCGGCGGACCATAGAATATTACTGAGCTAAGCTTATCAGCTTTAATTGCCCTGTAAAGCAGCTTATCCTTTCCGATTATATGAGACTGTCCTACCATTTCATCGAGTGTTTCCGGTCTTAATCTCATAGCCAGCGGAGATTCCGTATTCTTATTGTTTTCACGCATATATTCAAATAAATCCATAACTTATACCTGTCTTAATACATTTGCAATTATCTTAGTTCCGTGCCAATCCACAGTCTTTCAACGTAGCCTATCTGGCTGCTGTTATTTCCTTTCAGCGTATTAGAATAAAGAATATTATCAGCATCATACGCATAGATCCGGTTCTTGTAAAAATATGTTCCCTCTGTATCTGTAACTGCATCTGATTCCAGAATTGCAACAGCTTTGCTCTTAATGTTATCCATATAGAACTGCCTGCCGCCTGAAACGTATGTCAGAGCCTTACTTTTATTATACACTTTAGATAATGAACCTGCATTAACATCTGACGCAATGTCTGTAATCTTGTTGTTATCAACTACACGGAGCTGTCCTTTCGCATTAACATACACTATCTGACCATCTGATGAATTATATATGTAATTCTTTTCCTTAGTCATAGAATCAACATCGACATACTCACTCACTTTAGTTTCTTTGATAAGTGCTGATGTCATTGATGTACCTGAAATTCTGTATATAAGCGAATTGTCTCTATCAAATACATAATCTGCATCATTGTCTGTCTTCTTGTCTATCTTATACGCAGATGCATCTTTGCATGAATAATAATATACTCCATCACTCTTAGAATACAGCAATGTATCCACATCTTTTCTTGTGTTAAGGCTGTCTGCATTCGCTGTATACACACCTGTCATGTTCTCTGACACCGGCCATAACTGCATAACTGCATCTGCAACTGAAACCGGCTTTTCTTTTTTCTCATAATCATATGTATACAATGAGCCTGCATTAGTAAGACATACTATCAGGTGCTTTGACTCATACACATATGCCTTATTAAGATTACCCTCTATAAGAGTTGTCTGTGCTTCTGCGTGTTTCTTGACTTCCTTAATACTGCTCATAGCAAGGCTTGTTCCATTAGTAGAACCCTCGTCATTAATAATATTAATATTCGTGTATATAACAAGACCGTCATCAGATATATACATTATCTCTTTCTGCAGATTATCTTCTGACACAAGGACACATTCATCCTTGTTCCATATGTACATTGAATATCTGCCAGACGAGTTAGACTCATCATATGTTACTGTAACGAAATACTTTCCGTCATCACTCGCAACACTTAAGATATTCTTTTCTGAATCTATCTGTTCCGGCCACTGTGGTGTATAGAAAGTCTTGCTGTCTGCTGCAAATATTGCATTGCTTTCATCACACACATAATTGCTGTCCAACCCTGCTATATCATATATCTTTCCGTTGTAGCTTACATAAAGAGCGTAATTCTTCTTAGTTGCAAGCTTGTATATTCCAAATGCTGCTGCACCAACAAGCAATACTGCTATCAGCGCTGCCGCTATCATTTTCATTCTTTTGTTAATCTGACGTCGTGCAATTCTTATCTGTGGCTTTTCCTGATTATCATTTCTGCCGCCACCTGCTTTGCCCACATTCTGCTTTCTGCTATCCGCTTTGCTTCTGTTCTGGCTCTGCTTCTTTATCGCCTGAACGCGTTTTGCTAATGCCTGTCCATAGTCACTCTGTGATTCCTCTTTTTTATCAGAAGAAGCAGACCTCTCTTTCAAAGCCTGCTTCTCCTCATATGCTTTTCTTCTGGCAAGATAATCACTGTTGTTAACTAATATAACAGGTCCATCACATCTCGGACACTGACTGCCCTCATATTCCTGACCACATTTAGTACACAGCATAATTCTTTCCTTTTAATTATCGATTTAAATTCCGTTCTTTTATTAATTAAAATCTGAACTTATCTTCAAAATATGCCTTAAGATCTGCTATCTTTATTCTTTCCTGCTGCATTGTATCTCTGTCTCTTACAGTTACAGCACCATCTTCTTCTGAATCAAAATCATATGTGATACAGAATGGAGTACCAATCTCATCCTGTCTTCTATATCTCTTTCCAATATTACCTCTGTCATCAAACTCACAGTTGTAATACTTAGAAAGTTCTGCAAATATCTTTTCTGCACCTTCATTTAACTTCTTAGAAAGTGGAAGAATACCAATCTTAACTGGTGCTAATGCTGGGTGGAAATGAAGAACTGTTCTTACATCTCCTCCTTCAAGCTCTTCCTCATCATAAGCTGAGCAAAGGAATGCTAATGTTACACGGTCCGCACCAAGTGAAGGCTCGATAACATATGGTATATACTTCTCCTTAGCTTCATCATCAAAGTATGACATATCTTCACCAGATACTGTCTGATGCTGTGTAAGGTCATAATCTGTTCTGTCAGCGATACCCCAGAGCTCGCCCCATCCGAATGGGAAGAGGAATTCGATATCTGTTGTTCCCTTAGAGTAGAAGCAGAGTTCTTCTGGTGAATGATCTCTTGCTCTCATCTCATCTTCTTTCATTCCTAATGCCTTAAGCCAGTCGATACAGTACTGTCTCCAGTATGTGAACCACTCAAGATCTGTTCCAGGCTTGCAGAAGAACTCTAATTCCATCTGCTCGAACTCTCTTGTTCTGAATGTGAAGTTACCTGGTGTAATCTCATTACGGAATGACTTACCAATCTGTCCGATACCAAAAGGTACTTTCTTTCTTGATGTTCTCTGAACATTCTTGAAGTTAACAAAGATACCCTGAGCTGTCTCTGGTCTTAAATATACTGTGTTCTTGGCATCCTCAGTTACACCCTGGAATGTCTTAAACATAAGGTTAAACTGTCTGATATCTGTGAAGTTATGCTTTCCACATGAAGGACAGCAGATATTTTTCTCATCGATGAAATTCTTCATCTGCTCCTGTGTCCATCCATCAACTGAGCCTTCAAGTTCATATGAATTCTCGTCTGCCCAGTCTTCTATAAGTTTATCTGCTCTGAATCTCTCATGACATTCCTTGCAGTCCATTAATGGATCAGAAAATCCACCAAGATGACCTGATGCTACCCAAGTCTGTGGGTTCATAAGAATTGCACAGTCAACACCAACATTGTATGGGCTTTCCTGTACGAACTTCTGCCACCATGCCTTCTTAACATTGTTCTTTAACTCAACACCAAGGTTACCATAATCCCAAGTATTAGCTAATCCACCATAGATTTCAGAACCTGGGTAAACAAATCCTCTTGCCTTAGCTAAAGAAACAATTTTCTCCATTGTCTTTTCCATAATAATATAATCCTCCTAAAGGCAACAGCCTGACTACATCGAACTGCATCGGCTGCTACATAATCTTAATTATTTTATAACATTTAGTGCTGATTAGCAAGAGGTTGATGGGAATCTTGTTTTGGACTTCCTCCGTGCTTCCCGCCGCTTCAACGTCCAATCCGCCGCTCTTTCTCACTCCTTTTGGACTTCCTCCGTGCTTCCCGCTGCTTCAACGTCCAATCTGCCGCTTCTGCAAATCCCTTTTGGACTTTCTCCGTGCTTCCCGCCGCTTCAACGTCCAATCTGCCGCTCTTTCTCACTCCTTTTGGACTTTCTCCCGCCTCCCCGCCGCTTCAACGTCCAATCTGCCGCTTCCACGCATGTATTTGTCGTTTATGAATATTTTATAAATTATTGCTTGACTTTAATGCTAGAATACTTTATATTCTTATTATAGCCACAACGCATTAGAAGGAGAATATTTCTTGTTTATCAATTACAACATTTCAGAGATTATCAGCCAGCTTTCATCTGCCATACATTATGATGAAAGCATTGTAAAGAATCTGCCTGATGGCAAGCTCAATTGCACACATAATGGACGTTATATTAAGTGGTTTCTAAGCGATGGGAATAATATATCTTACATACACAAGAAAGACAGACAGCTTGCTTCCAAGCTTGCCTTGAAGAAATTTTTGTTATCAAGAATTGAAGATAATAAAAGGCTTCTTTCCACATACAAGCAATGTAACAGCACCAATATCCAATCCGAATTATTATTAAAAGATAACGATTTTAGGAAACTGCTTACAGACTATCCGGAGAATTCCAAGCATATATATTGCAACCGGGATTTATTCAGAGATTTCCACAATGAACAGTTTCAGCCTGTCATTGATTCATGGCTGTCTGAAGAATATAATCACAACGAAGCATACCCCCAGGCGCTTAAGCATCCGTGTCCATCCGGCAATGTCGTCAGGTCAAAGTCCGAAGCTATGATTGATTTATTACTTAACCAGTATGGAATTCCATACAGGTATGAATGTGAACTAAAGCTTGACAACATAAGCTTCTATCCTGACTTTACACTGTTTAACCCTGTATCTGGACAGCTTGTGTACTGGGAACACTTTGGTATGATGGATGACCCGCAATACTCTCTTAATGCTTCAAGAAAAATATCCAGATACATAGCCGGGAATATTATTCCCGGAATTAATTTAATAATGACATTTGAGACATCTTCCAATCCACTATCAGGAATTATTGCCGAATCAAAGATAGAGGAGTACCTGCTGATGTGCAACAATCAGCAAGCCCCCTCTTAACACCGTAGCAATTTTATTCAATTACAACAATATTGGCATCTAGGTTTCCCATAATAACCATGTAACATAACTATGCATTAAAACCATGCATCAGAACTATGCATTAATCCTCCCAAGGACGAATCCTGTAAGCTGCACCTATCTCATCACATATCTTCTGGCACTCTGCCTCTTCCTCGTGAGATATGGTTGTGTCAACTGTTGTAAGAACAACATTAGGGATATACTTAGTACATTCCTTTGCGAAGCTTATCATCTCATCAAATGATTTCTCACCGAACTTACTTCTTACAAGTGCATTGTATTCATCTTTATGTGGATTGTTAAGACTGATTGATATTGTGTCGATAAGACCTTCCATCTCTGGCACAATGTCTCTGCCATTAACAAGATTTCCAACTCCGTTAGTGTTGATTCTTGTCTTTTTGCCAAATGTTTTCTTGACATACTCAGCAGCCTTGATAAGAACATCGAATCTTTCTGTCGGTTCTCCGAATCCACAGAATACAACCTCTTCATACTCATCCATATTGAACCTGGCAAATTCAGCTATAACCTCATCATATGATGGTTCTCTCTCAAGCCAGAGTCTGCCTGACTCTCCGATTCTGTCCATTGTCTGTCTTAAACAGAAAGTGCATGAATATGGACATTTGTTAGTTAAATTAACATATAAATTATTATGAACCTTATATAATATTTCCATAGTTTAACTCCTTTCATTTTGCCGCCTTGCTTCAACGTCCAATTCTCCGCGCTTCGGCCTCCTTTTTGGACTTCCTCGTGCCTTCCCGCTGCTTCAACGTCCAATCCGCCACGCTTCGGCCTCCTTTTTGGACTTCCTCGTACCTTCCCGCTACTTCAACGTCCAATCCGCCGCGCCGCCAGCACCGTGATTTGCGAAAAGCTACGACGCATCAGCTCATATGGCGCATCAGCTCACACGACGTATCAGCTCACATGACACTTCAGCTCGCATGACACATATTCTCACACTCCAACCACTTACTTCAACGTAGTCAGCAGTTCCTCAAACGGCACACCGTCCGTCAGTGGAATATCCATCTCTATAGCCTTGAGTATGCATTTTTTTATAAATGTAGATGCCTTTCTTACTGACTCGTGGAAATTCACACCATTTACAGCGTCTGCAGTGATTATAGATGCAAATATATCTCCTGTTCCTGAGCGCTGTGTTCCGACTTTCATAGTCTTAATAAGATAGTCTTCCCTGTTCTTTTCGTAACAGTAATTACCAATATAATGGCCCCGCTGGATTCCTGTAATAACAATCTTGGATGGTCCCATTGCAACAAGTTTCTTTGCAATTTTCTTAAGCTCATCATTAGAATAATCTGGTCTGTATGGCTCGTCAGTTAAAATACATGCTTCTGTGAGGTTCGGTGTAAGAATATCTGCATATTTTACAAGCTTCTTCATCTCCTGGCATGTCTCATCAGTATATGTCGGATACAGATTTCCGTAATCACCCATAACCGGGTCGATAACAACAATATTATCTTCTGTCTTGAAATTCTTGAAAAATTCTTCAACAATAGCAATCTGATTATGTGAGCCTAAGAATCCTGTTACAATTCCATCAAATTTAAGGTTTAACTTCTTCCACTCTGCCATATAAGGCGGCATATTCTCTGTGAAATCTTTAAAATAAAAGCTGTCAAAGCCTGTATGATTAGAAAATATCGATGTAGGCATTGGACAGCACTGAATCTTCATTGCTGATATAACAGGCAGCTCAACCGCAATAGAACATCTTCCAAAACCAGAATAATCATTAATCGCTGCTATTTTCTTCTGGTTATTATGAGACACATTATTCTCTGGCATATTGTCTCTCCTTTCGTCTGAATGTGGCATAAAATCTTTATTCCTTAATATACAAAAAACTGGCATATGATAACATAGCCAGTTTGTGTATTATTTATATGGTCAGATTAAGCATTTCTTTCGACTTAAATTCTTTATCGAATACAATGCTTTCCAGCCTGTTTACCACAAGCCTTAATTCTTCCTGGACTTCTTTGGTAACGGTGAATGAATACAGCCTGTTAAGCTGTGTTGTAACAATATACTGGAGTGTATATACCGTTGAGCCCGAAAGTGTAATTCCATCATATACATTTGCAGCACAATTCTTACAGCATAGTCCGTTTCTTGAATACGAATATACATACAGATTATCTTCTCTGCCACATTCGTGACATGTGAAGAAATCCGGACATTCACCGTTGACCGCAATCATTCTTATCTCATATATGAATCTTATAAGTTCATGGCTGACAGCACCTCTGCCCAATGCCTTAAGAGTGATATAAAGCAGATTAATCATTTCTGATGCATCAAGATTCTCCCTGCCATAATAATCTGCAATCTCAGCAAAATAGCAGGCGTAGCATACGGCATTAAGGTCATTTACCACATTTTCAAAGTACTCCTTCGCCGATGCTTTATACATCGTATATGATTCGCGTCCACGGTACACCTCAAATGTTCCAAATATAAAGCTTCTCGTAACACCAATCAGCGCGCTGTTAGGCTTTCTCGCACCTTTCGCAAATACAGTTATCTTGCCATACTCCTTAGTCAGTATAACCAGTCTTCTGTCATATTCCCCGACAGGCATGGCGGAAAGTATCATGCCTGTAACAGTAGTAACCTCCGCCATCGCACCCTCCTGTCATGTATATTATTTGTCCTTCTTCTTGTCATATCCGAAGTTCTTAAGAAGAATATCACTGTCGCGCCATTCCTTCTTAACTTTTACCCATAGCTTAAGATTAACCTTCATGTCAAGCTGCTTCTCAATCTCGTATCTTGCATTAGTTCCGATTTTCTTAAGCATTTCGCCGCCCTTGCCAATAATAATTCCTTTGTGTGAATCTCTTTCGCATATGATAGTAGCGTCGATATCTGTAATAGGACCTCTCGCATTTCTTCTTTCCTTGAAGCTGTCAATAACAACTGCGATTCCGTGTGGAATCTCGTCATTTAATGCATGAAGTGCCTTCTCTCTTATAAGTTCTGCAACAATCTGCTTCATTGGCTGGTCTGTTACTGTATCTTCATCATAGTACATCGGACCATAATCAAGATGTGAGAATATAACATCAAGCAGGTCGTCAACATTATTGCCGTTTCTTGCGCATACAGGAACAATATCAACGAAATCAAGTTCCTTTCTGTAGCAGTCGATAACCGGAAGAATCTCCTCTTTCTTGATTGTGTCAGTCTTATTGATAACAAGAACTATAGGAGTTTTACATTCTTTAAGCTTCTCAACGATATGCTCCTCGGCAGCTCCAAGATGTGTTGTAGGCTCAACAAGCCAGCATATAAGGTCAACCTCACTGATTGTCTTCTCTGCCGCACCAACCATGTATTCACCAAGCTTGTTCTTAGCCTTGTGGATACCCGGAGTATCAACGAAAACAATCTGTCCACGCTCATCAGTGTATACAGTCTGTATTCTGTTTCTTGTGGTCTGAGGCTTGTTAGAAGTAATCGCAATCTTCTGTCCGATTATCTGGTTCATAAGTGTTGACTTACCAACATTAGGTCTTCCTATAAATGTTACAAAGCCTGTCTTAGTTCTTGTGTTCTCTGCCTTAGCGCCGCCGGTAATTCCGCTGGCTGCAAGCATCTCATCTAAATTCATACATTCTTCCTTTCTATTATCCCTGTACCTTGATAAGTGGCTGTATCTTATCAAAAAGCTCACTCTCTTTATTGATTTCCTTGCTGCTTCCCACAACGCAGAAATAATTCTCATCCATTGCACATCTTACAAGTGGTGCAAGCTCTCTTATTCTTTCCACATTACAGTCAAGAACCTGTGCCCTTTCTGCCTTAAGTGATTCATAATCTGTGTTACAGATGTATGCGCCAAATGATCTTGTTCCCTTTGCTGCCGGATTCATAGGTGTATCTATATCACCGATTGTTCCGATTATGAACTTGACCATATCCCTGTCGCTTACATCAAAATGCTCAAGATAGTCTGCTGCATTTTCATATATCTCGTTAGTCTTTCTTAAATTAGGGTCTCTGTAAGAAACCATATACATGTCACCGTTTCTGTAAGAACCGCTCATGCAGCCGTATGCGCCGCCTTTAACTCTTACATTAATCCAGAGATAATCATACGAGAATATAACCTTAAGCACTCTTAACGCTCCTGTGTATTCATATCCTCCATCTCTGAAGTTACCACATCTTGCAACATACTGGACCTGTGAAGCTGAAGTATATCCTGTCTTGACATTTGCAGGTGTGTACTTTCTTTCGCATGTTGGCATGTCCGATTTTTTCAATCCTTCCACATACTTTCCGAAAGCAGGTGCAAATGCATCATATCCCTTATCATCAGCAGTAAAGCTGACAATAATATTCTCTTTGTGGAATATATAATCGACAAGCTTGCTTAACTTATCTGCGATATCTTCCTTAAGCTCATCAAACTGTGAGTCAAGCTTCTGTATAAGCTCATAGAACCCATATCCTCTCATCTCGTTAGAATAATATGCATTTCTTGAGAACTGTGCCATACCTGCAAGCATTGCTGTTGAATGTCCTGCACTTGTCATTGTGCTTTCCATTCTTGACTTAAGCTTCGCAATTATCTCCTTAAGTCTCTTATAATCTGAGAACTTTGTCTTATATATAATTTCATTCATCATATCAAGGACGAACTGGATATTGTCATAGAGAACCTTACCCTTAACCTCATACATGATAGTACATTTGTCAAAATCCTTATTATCTGTGTATATGGCAGCATCAGTTGAGATTCCACCACAGTTAATATTGATTTCATTAGTCAGCTCTGTATATGTGTACTTTTCAGTATCCATAAGTCCAAGAACCGAGCTTAAAAGTCCGATATATGGAAGCAGTTCATCAGGCACATTCTTACAGTCGTAGCACATCATTATATATGCAATTCCATTAGTGAACATATTGTGGTGGATTACATCAACACCACCAGTCTTCTTAGGGTCAATATATAACTTAGCTGGCTCTCTTGTGATATTCTTTAACTCAAGCTGTGGAATCTTCTCTAGGTCCTTCTGGCTTGAAGGAGTATCCTGATATTCCTTTAATGCCTTTGTCTGCTTAACAAGCTCTTCCAGTTCTTCCTTAGAAAGTGTTGCCTTATACTTTGCAAGCTGCTCTGCTTCCTTTGCTTCCTTCTTCTCTGCAAGTCCATGCTTTGGAACAAGGCTTAACACTACCTCATGGTTATTACCTATAATATTATCTTCAATGAATTTCTCAAAGAAGCCATTCTCTGAATTCTTCTTGATTATTTCAAATGTCTCACCTGCCTCAACATGAACAAATGGCTTGTTCTCATCATAAAGCCAGCTGTCCATCATTGTGAGATAATACATAAGTCCCTTTGGATATGGTCCAAAATCAGCTTCTCTGTATTTGAATTCGTAATAGTTGATTCCTGCCTTAACCATTCTCTTGCTAAGACCGTTCTTAACAATATCAGAAAGCGTGTCTTCAACAACCTTTATGAATCTGTCTCTGTCACTTTCATTAGCATTCTTAGTAATAATTGAATACACCGGCTGGTACACAGAAGTCTCTAACACACTGTACACATCTGTTCCAATTCCTGCGTCAATAAGTGCCTGCTTAAGCGGAGCCCCCGGTGCCATGATAAGTGCATAATCAAGAATCTGTAATGCAAGGTAGCTTACAGGGTCTGTTGATGTTCCGATAACAACATTGTAAGAAAGATAAGTGTTATCCTCCTCTGGCTCATCATCTGTAATTGCATACTCTCTTGTCTCATACTTAGGTGCATCAAATGCTTTCTGGAAAGTTACCTCAGCATCTATATTAACATCGTTCTTATCAAAAGCTGAGAGATATTCATTATCAAGATATTCAAGCCTCTCATCAACATCAATATCTCCGTACAGATAGATATAACTGTTCACAGGATGATAATATTCCTTGTGATACTTAATGAAATCCTCATACTTAAGCTGTGGTATAGCCTCAGGGTCACCACCGGATTCATTCTTGTATTCAGAATCAGGGAAGAGTGATACAAATGTATATCTTGAAAGCACATCATCTGCTGAAGAATACACACCCTTCATCTCATTAAATACAACTCCGTTATAAGCAAGCTCTCCATCTACATCTTCAAGCTCATAATGCCAGCCTTCCTGCTTGAATATCTCCTCATGCTCATACATTGCAGGATAGAATACCGCATCCATATAGACATCCATAATATTCTTGAAATCTGCCATATTGCAGCTTGCAACAGGATATACTGTCTTATCCGGATAAGTCATTGCATTAAGAAATGTGTTAAGAGAACCCTTGCATAGTTCTACAAATGGGTCTTTAACCGGATATTTTCTTGAACCACACAAGGTAGAATGTTCAATTATATGCTGCATTCCTGTGTCATTATCTGGTGGTGTCTTAAAACCTATAGAAAATACTTTGTTATCGTCATCATTAGAAATAATTGCAACCCTTGCACCTGATTTCTTATGCTTTAATAAAAGTCCTACAGAATTAAGGTCATTAAGCTTTTCAATGTTCACAAGCTCATATGCACCGTAATCTTTATTAAGTTCGTTATATCTTGTCTCTAAATTCATATTACTGCTTTAATCTCCAATCTTTACAATAAGGAATTATACATATAAATATAATACCCCACAATGTAGGATTTTACCACATTGTGGGGTGAGTGTAAACTTACATTACATATGTAAGCTATAGTATTTATTTGCCGAAAAGACCTTTCTTCTTACTGTGTCTTTCATTACCTGTAAGTGCCTTTTCATATGCCATAAGTGCATCCTTCTGCTCCTGATTAAGCTTTGTAGGAATATCAACTATTAAAGTGATATAATGGTCGCCTCTCTGTGCTGCATTTCTTACACTTGGCATACCCTTGCCTTTAAGTCTTACTCTTGTACCTGATGCTGTTCCCGGCTTAACTTCATACAATACTTCTCCATCAACAGTCTTAACCTTGATTTCACCGCCAAGTACTGCGGTAGGATAGCTTATTACAACATTAGAGAATATATTGTATCCATCTCTTTCAAATTCTGTGCTTGCTGAGATAATAACAGCAACTAAAAGGTCACCTCTTGGTCCACCATTAACTCCCGGCTCACCTTTGCCCTGGATACGTACGCACTGGCCATTATCAATACCGGCAGGAATATTGACTTCAATAGTCTTCTTGCTGCTTATATAGCCTGTTCCGTAACAATCCGGACACTTCTCCTTAATTATCTTACCAGTTCCATGACAGTCAGGACATGGCTGCTGGCTTCTTACCATTCCAAGGAATGACTGCTGTGTGAAAGTTACCTGTCCACGTCCACCACATTTGCTACAGGTCTCTGGTGATGTACCAGGCTTAGCTCCTGTACCGTGACAGCTTGAGCACTCATCCTTTAATGTAACATCTATCTTCTTGGTTGTTCCCCTTACTGACTCGTCAAATGTAATTCTTACATTAACTCTTACATCAGCACCTCTTCTTGGTCCATTGCTGTTTCGTCTGCTTCCGCCGCCGCCAAACATACCTCCAAAAAGATCTCCGAAAATATCTCCCATGTCACCAAAATCGAAATCGAAGCCACCTGCTCCAGCTCCACCTGCTCCGCCTTCAAATGCGGCATGGCCAAACTGGTCATACTGTCTTCTCTTTTCAGCATCGCTTAACACCGCATAAGCTTCAGAAGCCTCTTTGAATTTTATTTCAGCTTCTTTATCCCCCGGATTCATATCAGGATGATATTTCTTTGCAAGTTGTCTGTATGCTTTCTTAATAGCAGCGTCATCGGCATCCTTAGGCACGCCAAGGACTTCATAATAATCTCTCTTATCTGCCATGATTGCTTCCTCTTTCTTATTTAATCAACAGAAACTGCACGGAGTTCTCACCCCATGCAGTCCTTATTCCAGTCAGTTATTACTGACAATTAAACCTCTTTGTAATCTCCATCAACTACATCATCACCGTATGGAGCTGAACCATTAGAAGCACCTGCACCCATATCAGGACCTGCACCTGCTCCCATGTCTGGGCCTGCACCACCAGCAGCCTGCTGTGACTCATATAACTTAGCGAAAAGCTTCTGAGCGCTTTCCATAAGTTTTTCCTTGGCAGCCTTGATTTCATCAACCTGTGCATCTGTCATGTTTTCTGGATCAGAACCATCAACAAGTGCCTTTAATGCGTTAAGGTCAGTCTCAACTGCAGCCTTGTCAGAAGCATCAAGCTTGTCGCCTGCCTCATCCATAGCCTTCTGTGTCTGGAATACCATTGAATCAGCTTCGTTACGTGCATCAATAGCATCCTTACGCTTCTTATCCTGAGCCTCGAACTCAGCAGCTTCCTTAACTGCCTTATCGATATCTTCATCAGACATGTTAGAACCAGCAGTAATTGTGATGTGCTGTTCCTTACCTGTTCCAAGGTCCTTAGCAGATACATTTACAATACCATTGGCATCGATATCAAATGTAACTTCAATCTGTGGAACACCTCTTCTTGCTGGAGGGATACCATCAAGTCTGAACTGTCCAAGTGACTTGTTATCTCTGGCAAACTGTCTTTCACCCTGTACAACGTTGATATCAACGGCTGTCTGGTTATCAGCAGCTGTAGAGAAAATCTGGCTCTTCTTTGTAGGAATAGTTGTATTTCTCTCAATAAGTCTTGTAGCAATACCACCCATTGTCTCGATTGAAAGTGAAAGTGGTGTTACATCAAGAAGAAGGATATCACCAGCACCTGCATCACCAGCTAACTTACCACCCTGGATAGAAGCACCGATAGCTACGCACTCATCTGGGTTAAGAGTCTTGCTTGGCTCATGTCCTGTTAATGACTTAACCTTATCCTGTACAGCAGGGATTCTTGTAGAACCACCAACTAATAATACCTTTGAAAGCTCTGAAGCTGTAAGACCTGCATCTGAAAGTGCATTCTTAACTGGCTCTGCAGTCTTTTCTACAAGGTCATGTGTTAATTCATCGAATTTAGCTCTTGTAAGAGTCATCTCAAAGTGCTTTGGTCCTTCAGCTGTAGCTGTGATGTAAGGAAGATTGATTTCTGTCTGAGTTGTGCTTGAAAGTTCCTTCTTAGCCTTCTCAGCTGCTTCCTTAAGTCTCTGAAGAGCCATTGTATCCTTAGAAAGGTCAACACCTTCCTTAGCCTTGAAATCATTTAACATATACTGTGTAACAGCATTATCGAAATCATCACCACCAAGCTTGTTGTTACCAGCTGTAGCAAGAACTTCAATTACACCATCACCGATTTCGATAATAGACACATCGAATGTACCACCACCTAAATCGTAAACCATAATCTTCTGCTCATGCTCATTATCAAGACCATAAGCTAAAGCTGCTGCTGTAGGCTCGTTGATAATACGCTTTACATCAAGACCTGCAATCTTACCAGCATCCTTAGTAGCCTGACGCTGTGCATCGTTGAAGTAAGCAGGAACTGTAATAACAGCTTCTGTAACCTTCTCACCAAGATAATTCTCTGCATCTGACTTTAATTTCTGTAAAATCATAGCTGAGATTTCCTGTGGAGTATATTTCTTTCCATCAATCTCAACCTTGTAATCTGTACCCATATGTCTCTTGATAGAAGAGATTGTCTTATCAGCATTAGTAACTGCCTGACGCTTTGCAGGATCACCTACAAGTCTCTCTCCTGTCTTTGAAAATGCAACTACTGAAGGAGTAGTTCTTAAACCTTCTGCGTTAGCGATAACAACTGGCTTACCACCTTCCATTACAGCTACGCAAGAATTAGTTGTACCTAAATCAATACCAATAATCTTTCCCATGATAAAATGTCCTTTCTATAATTAAATTGATTAATACCTTGTGTTACATATGCTTTCTGGCTTATCGCTAGTTAGCAACCTTGACCATGCTGTGTCTTATAACCTGGTCTCTGTATGTGTAGCCCTTCTCAAACTCTTCAACTACGATGTTCTCTCCAACTGAATCATCCTCAACATGCATTACTGCATTGTGAAAATCAGGATTGAACTCACCGCCTAAAGCTTCAATAGGCTTAACATCTGCATCCTCAAGCATCTTTAAAAGCTGCTTGTGAACCATATCCATTCCCTTAGCGAATGGAGTTTCAAGTTCCTCATCTGTCACACTCTTAAATCCTCTGTCGAAATTATCAACAATAGGTAAAAGCTTCTTAATGATATCTGAGGCTCCCATCTCGAACATAGTAGATTTCTCTTTCTCTGTTCTCTTTCTGAAATTATCAAACTCAGCCATCTGCCTCTTTACTCTGTCCTGAAGTTCTTCTATAACTGCATCCTTAGGATCCTTCTTCTTAGAGCTCTCAGTGCTCTCATCCTGTGCCTCGGCCTTGTCTGATTCATCAGCTTCACATGCATTCTGACTTTCATCAGCCTTACATTCTGATTCGCAGTTGCAGGCTTCTTCTTTCTTAGCATCAGTCTCCTGATTCTTTACTTCATCCTGAACTGTCTCTTCTGATTTCTTTTTCTTTACATCCTTTGACACTTCCATACCAACCTTTCCTAAGTTTTCTTAAATACATCATCCAAATGCGTCTGCATCTCTTTTAAGGTATCAACAACCTTTTCATAATCCATACGCTTCGGTCCAATAATACCAATTGTTCCCTTCATTCCATCCTGCAATTCATATGTGGCTGTTACCACACTACAGTCCTTCATGGATTCAACTGGTGTTTCATTTCCTATATATACCTGAATGCCGTGGTTATCATCTTCAGTCTCATCTGAACCATCCTTGTCATTAACAAGTCCAGACAAGCCCTGCTTTTCCTCCAAAGCATATATAAGCTCACTTGCTTTCCCGGAATCACTAAGCTCCGGATACTTGAATATGTTAGTTGCACCGCTTGTGTATATCTTCAGGTCGTCAGCCTTACTTATAGTCTCAACTATCGCATCTAACACTTCTTTAACAATACCTATATGCTCACCTGCCTGACTCTCCATCTTGGATATAAGTCCCAGATGCATCTCCTGCAATGTAAGACCTGTAAGTGTTGTATTAAGAAGAAGATTAAGCTTCAGAAGATTCTCTGGTGAAATATCCTCGCTGATAGTTATAACCTTGTTCCTTATAAGATTACCTTCCATAACAATAACAGCAAGAAGCTTATTCGGTTCAAGCTGTGAAAGCTGAACAAATCTTAACTTATTACCAGTTACCTTAGGAGTTGTTATCATCGTGGCATAATTAGTATTATTCGCCAGAACCTTTGCTACATTCTGAAGAAGTTCCTCTACTCTGTCTACCTTCTCTGATAAGGCATCCTTCATAGAATCAAGTTCTTTCTCTTTATCACCAACCTGCTGTTCTCTTAAGGATATCTCTTCCTCTTTCTGGGCCATTAAATCGTCAACATATAATCTGTAACCCTTATCAGTTGGAATTCTTCCAGCAGAGGTATGTGGCTGTACAATGTAGCCAAGCTCTTCTAAGTCTGCCATCTCATTCCTTATAGTTGCTGAACTTAACTGTAAATCAGTCAGCTTGGAAATCGTTCTTGAGCCAACCGGTTCTCCGGTATCAAGATAATTCTGAATAACAGCTTTAAGTATCTTAACCTTACGGTCATCCAGTCGTCCATCCGTCTCCATGGCATCCTCTCCTTTCATCTTGTTAGCACTCATTAGATTGGAGTGCTAATATCGATACATTTAAGATATCACTACCCTTTCGTGATGTCAACAATAATATTTCTTTTTTCTATAAATAATTTATAAACTTCTTAAACAAAGTGATATTAACACAAAAAAGCTGCAGCTCTAACAGTTTCAAAACCATTAAAGCTACAGCCCTATTAATTCTTATATATATTAGATTCCAAGAATCTTCTTTACTTCATCACACATCTTGTCAGAATCACATACAGTATCATGAAGAACTGGTGCTGTTCTGATTTCTTCAATTGCGTTAGGAACTTTGACATTGCTTATCTTGCTAAGCTCGTCTACAAGCTCGAAATCTCCCATTGAATCATACTTAGAATCAATAGCATTCATAACGCTTCTTGTAAACTTATATGGACTTGCTGTTGAAGCAATAACTGTCTTAGTTGTATCACCAGTTTCTTTTCTGTACTTATCATATACAGTTGCAGCAACTGATGTATGTGTATCGATTACGTATCCACAATCTTCATATATCTTCTTGATTGTAGCAGCATCCTCTGCCTCTGTAGCATAATTGCCATAGAAGTCAGCTAACTGTGCCTTCATCTCTTCTGTAATCTTGTACTTTCCTTCTGACTTTAATGATGCCATAAATTCTGCATTCTTAGCTGCATTATTGCCAGCAATTCTGTATATAAGTCTCTCAAGGTTGCTTGAGATAAGGATATCCATAGATGGTGAGGTTGTAAGAACGAACTCTCTGTTTCTGTCATACTCACCTGTTGTAAAGAAGTCATATAATACCTTATTCTCATTAGATGCACAGATGAACTTATTAATAGGAAGTCCCATATTCTTAGCGTAAAATGCAGCTAAGATATTACCGAAGTTACCTGTAGGAACAACTACATTTATCTTCTCACCATCCTTAATCTCGCCATTAGCTAATAACTTGGCATATGCATATACATAATAAACAATCTGTGGAACAAGTCTTCCGATATTGATTGAATTAGCTGATGAGAACTGGAATCCGGCATCGTTCATAACCTTCTCTAATTCCTTATCAGAGAAAATGTTCTTAACACCAGTCTGTGCATCATCAAAGTTACCCTTGATTCCAATTACATATGTATTGTCACCCTTCTGTGTAACCATCTGCTTCTCCTGAATTGGGCTTACACCGTTCTTAGGATAGAATACAATAATCTTAGTTCCTGGAACATTAGCAAATCCAGCTAAAGCAGCCTTTCCTGTATCTCCAGATGTAGCGGTAAGAATAACGATTTCATTCTTAACATTGTTCTTCTTAGCAGAAGTTGTAAGAAGATGTGGAAGGATAGAAAGTGCCATATCCTTGAATGCTATTGTAGCACCATGGAAAAGTTCAAGAAAATACTCATCTTCAACTTTAACAAGCGGAGTCATCTCTTCTGTATCAAACTTAGAATCATAAGCTCTGTCTATACAGCTCTTAAGCTCTTCCTCTGTGAAATCATCAAGCATAAGCTTCATAACTTCATAAGCAACTTCTTTATAATTCATCTTAGATAATTCTTCTAAGCTTTTATCTAATGATGGAATACTCTCTGGTACAAAAAGTCCTCCGTCTGCTGCAAGACCCTTTAATATAGCCTGTGATGCAGTAACCTTAACACTGTCGTCTCTAGTACTTCTGTAGAACATACTCATCTTTAATACACCTCATAATTAATATAGTGTGCCTGCGAAAATGTCGTAGGCTTTTGATATTATACAACAGACATCTGTGCAAAAACAATACCTTATAATAACAAATTACATTCTGTCTGTTTTTAAGCCTCCACTATCTTTCCAGCAATAGCACTTGCTGCCGCTGTAGCTGGAGACGCAAGGAATATCTTAACCTTGCTTGTTCCCATTCTTCCAAGGAAGTTTCTGTTGTTAGTTGCAACAACTACCTCTCCGTCAGTAAGAATTCCGCCTGTTCGTCCACAGCATAATCCGCATCCTGGATGTGTAACAATTGCTCCGGCTTCAACAAGTGTCTCAAGTGTTCCGTCTGCAAGAGCTTCTTTATATATCTTGCGGCTTGCAGGAGTAACTATTAACTTGACAAATGGCGCAACCTTCTTACCCTTAAGAATAGCTGCTGCACACTGAAGATCCTCTAATCTTCCGTTAGTACATGAGCCGATGAATACCTGGTCTACTGATGTTCCGGCAAGCTCTGTAACAGGCTTGATGTTATCTACCTGTGAAGGGCATGCAAGAACTGGAACTAAATCCTCTGCATTATATGTAATCTCTCTTGCATATACTGCATCCGCATCTCCCTTTAAATCCTTTAATTCATCTGTAAGTTCTACATTACAGTACTCTGCTGTCTTTTCATCTGGTGTAAAAAGAGCACATTTGGCACCGGCTTCAATAGCCATGTTAGACATAGTCATACGGCTTGCAACGCTCATCTCGTCAATTGTTGAACCAGTGAATTCAAGTGCCTGATAAGTTGCGCCATCTGCTCCAAGGTCACCGATAAGTCTTAATATGATATCCTTTGAACGCACATTTTCAGGAAGCTTTCCATTAACTGTTACCTTGATAGTCTGTGGAACTTTAACCCACATTTTGCCTGTTCCTAATACACTTGCCATCTCTGTATATCCGATACCTGATGAAAATGCACCAACACAGCCGTATGTTGTTGTGTGGCTGTCTGTACCAAATGCGATATCTCCCGGCTTTACATAACCTGCCTCTGTCATTAACTGATGGCAGATTCCGTCTGAACGGTGGATATTCTTCATTCCGTATTTTTCCACAAATTCATTACCAATACGGAAATGTCTTGTATCATCAACCTGACTTGCTGGCACAAGATGGTCATATATAAGAACTGCCTTGTCTGGGTCCCATATCTTAGTAAATCCCATTTCCTCGAATTTCTCTTTAACAAATGGAATGAAAATGTCATGAATCATTACTCTGTCAACATTAACAGTTACGATATCTCCCGGCTTTACTTCCCTGCCAATATTCTTTCCAATAATCTTCTCAATAATTGTATGTCCCATTATTCTTACCTCTCCCTGTCTTAGTCAAGACCATTAAGCTTTCTCATTGCCTTAACAAGTCCGCCTGCATTAAGTATATCCACAAGATTATCAGGAAGTGAAGCAATAGGATATGCCTTTCCATTGTGTGTAATCTGTGCATTTACTTCAACATCAATAGTATCGCCTTCCGTAACTTCGTCGTGAAGGTCTGCATTCTCTATAAGGAGAAGTCCGTTATTAATAGAATTTCTGAAGAATATTCTTGCATATGATTTGGCAATAACACATTTAATACCTAATGCCTTAATAACCTCAGGTGCCTGCTCTCTTGATGAACCACAACCAAAGTTCTTTCCTGCAACAATGATGTCACCTGGCTTAATCTGACCTGCAAGTTCTGGTCTTAATGGCGAAAATGCATATGGCTTCATATCTTCTACTGTCTTTAATGCGAGGTACTCTGTAGGAATAATGATATCTGTATCAATGTCATCACCAAGCACCCATACTTTACCGCTAAATTTCTCGTTCATAATTACTCCTTTGAAGTTAAATCCTTATCTTATACCATGTCTGCTGTTGCTATCTCGCCCTTGATTGCTGATGCTGTAACAGTTGCCGCTGAAGCAAGATATACGAAAGAATCCTTATGTCCTGCACGTCCCTTGAAGTTTCGTGTACCTGTGCTGATAAGAGTCTCGCCCTCACCGATAACACCCTGACAGCTGCCCCAGCATACAGAGCAGTTAGGATTCATAACAATCGCACCTGCGTCCATGAATATATCAAGGAGTCCCTCTTTCATAGCCTGAAGATATACCGAACGGCTTGCAGGAACTACAAGGAATCTTACCTTAGGAGCAACCTTTTTCCCTTTGATGATCGCTGCGCCAACTCTTAAATCCTCGATTCGTCCATTGTTACATGAACCAAGAAATGCTTCATCAATCTTTACACCAAGTGATTCCTTAGCCGGAACTACATTGTCAACAAAATGTGGCTTTGCAACGATTGGCTGTATTGTTGAAAGGTCAATATCATAAACCTGCTCAAAGACTGCATCATCATCTGATGTAAAGCATGCCTTTGGCTCTCTGCCATGCTCCTTAAGATAATCCATTGCAACATCATCAACTTCCATGAGTGCAGTCTTAGCACCTGCCTCTACGCAGAGGTTACATATTGATATTCTGTCTGCCATTGAAAGGCTGTGTAAACCTTCTCCTGCAAATTCCATTGCTTTATAGTTAGCACCGTTAGCACCAATCTTTCCAATAATAGAGAGTATTACATCTCTTGCATACACTCCGTCATTAAGCTTTCCCCTAAGATTGAATCTTAATGTACCCGGAACCATTACCCATGATGTTCCTGTAACCATTGCATACAGATAATCTGTACAACCGACACCTGTACCAAATGCACCTAACGCACCATATGCACAAGTATGGCTGTCTGCTCCAAATATAAGCTCACCAGGTACTACATGATTCTCCATCATAACCTGATGACATACGCCCTCACCCTCGTAGAACTTAATATCATTAGCCTTGGCAAAATCTCTCATCTTCTTCTGTGAAGCTGCTGTCTTAGGGCTGTCTGATGGAATATTGTGATCTACAATCCATACAAGCTTATCCTTGTCAGCAATATGAGGATTCTTCAACTTCTCATACATACCGATAGTAAGATGTGTTGTTCCATCATTACTCATGAGTCTGTCAAGAGTGACAGTAGCAATATCTCCGGCCTTAACCTGTGAAAGACCTGCTGCCCTTGCGATAATCTTCTCTGCAATAGTCATGCCATGCTTTGCCTCGTCTGCTGTTACAGCTGCACTCTCAGACTCTTCTTTCTCACCATTAAGTGATGCAATAAGACCACCCTGATTAAGAATAGCCTGCATCTTGGCTGGAAGCTTAGTACATGTATAAGTCTTTCCATTAACAGTGATAATTCCATCTTCTAATGAAAGCTCACATTCGTCCCCTGCATTAACTTCATCATGGAGTTCCTTACATACAATAACAGGAAGTCCTATATTAATAGCATTACGATAGAATATTCTTGCAAATGATTTGGCAATTACAGCCTTGACACCTAATGCCTTAAGTACGCTTGGTGCCTGCTCTCTTGATGAACCACATCCAAAGTTGTCATCTGCAACAACGAAATCTCCCGGCTTTACAGCAGAAGCAAAATCAGAGTCTAATGATTCAAATGTATGACTCTTCATCTCATCAATTGTTGGGAACAAAAGATACTGTGACGCAATAATCTGATCTGTATCAACATCTTTATCAAACTTAAATATCCTACCCATTGTTTTCTCCTTATCTTATCCCTGATGTAACAGGTATTATTAATAGTCATTTTAACATTTTACCCTATTAAAGTGCGTTTTTCAATCGTTAATATTAACAGAAACGGTAATTAAGTGAAAGGTCGTTATCCTTAACCTTAACCTGTGTGTAAGCCCCGCTTACTATCGGCATCGAAGGTGAAAGATGTCCGAAATCACAGTCCATTATAACTGGCACATTATACTTTGCCGCAATACCTGTAACTGCACTGTACTGGTCAAGTCCCATCATCTCCTGACCGTAACACAGCGGTCTTCCTATGAGGAATCCCTTCACATTCTTAAACCATCCTGCATTATCCATCTGCCACATAGCCCTTCTGATTGCAAATACATTCAGATCACAGCTCTCTAAGAACCATATAATCCCGTCAGCTGCGTATCTTTCATTGAACTCTTTAACCTTGTCAAAGCTTGTACCTGTAAGATTAACAAGACAATCCATGCATCCGCCGACAAGCCTTCCTTCAAATGCAATCTCCGTATCACATTCATTCTCACCAACATATTTTCTTAAAATCTTCTTCTCAGTAAGATTGTATTGTGGTGCAGGATTCTCTTCATTCTTCAGAGACTCTCTCTCCCATGTGTCATATCCATGGACCTGTTTTTCCACAACTCCGTTATTGTTCTTGCAGCCTTTTCCGCGAAGCACATCAAAAGTATCCACAAGTGCCTGATGCCAGTCCTTCATTGCAAATGCGCCTGCACACGGTCCGTATACACTTGCCGTATCAGCAATCGTATTCTGTAAAAATGTGAAGTTGGTATTATCAGAATATCCAAGATACCACTTAGGCTTTGCCGCCTTAATCCTGTCAAAATCAACATATGGCAGAATCTCACACATCAGTTCACCACCGCCACATGATATAAGCACATCATTGACATTGCTCTCATACATCTGTGTAAGCTCCTTACCGCATTCCTGCGGTGTGTTGCTTATCCCAATTCCCTTGTCCTCATAACAGTTAGGACCAAGTTCTACTGTATAACCTTCTTTTTCAAATCTTTTAATTGTTATTCCGAATGCTGTTTTATAAGGCTCCGTCGCACAACCAAAAGATGGTGCAACGAAGCCTATAGTTCCGCCTTCGGATAAGAATTCAGGATATCTCATATGCTGCCTCCTTATCTGTATCACCCTGCATCAGCCAGATGATTATTCTACATTATTCTTTATTACAAGTATTTCTTTACTACATTGATAGCATTATTGCCTATAATCACACTGTAATGTTCTTTAATAAATGCCGCTCTTTCTTCCTTAGATGAATCAAACTCACCATATTCCATTATGAGATTAAGAAGACTTCTGTACTTTTCTTCTGAACATCTTCCCTTGTGCAATACAAGATAATATGTATTCTCATTTTCATCCTTATATAAAGCATTAGTTACGCCCCATGTCCTTGCACTGGACTGGCATAACTGTTCAAAATCACCAAAATCTGCAATTCTGAATACACCAGCATTAACTGTTATAGGCTTTTTGGTGTTTTCCTTAGCTTTAGGTACATCTTCTTTTTCAGATTCAGTCTGATCTTCTACTGGCAGCCCCAGCTTGTCAAAATTTTCTCCCACTCTCTTAAGCATGCTTCCAAAATCATCCTTACCCGATGAAACTGTAAGAAGTATTGAATGATCAGGGAGTGGAGCCAACTGCAATGACATAACATCACCATTCAGTGTAACTCCTATATTTTTCTGAGCTTCTTCCATAATAATCTCTAACAGGTCATGTATCTTCTCTGCATCATTGTTAAAGAAATCATCTAACGAAATGTTGTTATCTTCCAGATCCTCTGCATTAAGTCTGCACTGGAACTTTCTATCACCGATTTTCTTAAATTCCATATATCCTCTTTTCAAACATCAATAATATATATCAATTAATTATTATTACATATTTTTGCTAATTCTGTCTACTATTTTTCTTGTCAAGACATTCTTGCTGGCAAGCTCTCCTTTTTCATTAACGCATACTCTGCCTCTGTTTCCGGTAACATCCGCATATATCTCAAGCCTGTCGCCATTAATCTTTGCATATACATCACATGTCTTCACATACACATTCTGCATTACTTTATTAATTATATCGTCTTCTATCTCAAAACATACCGCTGTGATTTTATGTGATATATCTCTTGCTGTACGTACTGCTTCCTTTCTTTCTTTAGTCAGCATAGCGTATATTCCCTGCCCATGGACAGGAACACATTCTCCATAATCCATGATTGTATATCTGTACAACAGCCTGTTATAAAGCTTTGATGCCTTGATATCCTCCAACGTTGTAAATACCGCATCGCATTCTTCTGAATCAAGTTTCTCAAAACATTTTCTTATATCAGGTTCAACTATGCAGCTTATACCGTCATACATATGCACTATCTTTTCTATACACTTTTCTGAATCAATAACAACAACTGCATTCTCTACTATGTCTTTAGTTCTTCTCTTTCTAACCATAACAAGTCTTGGATCTTCTCTTTTTAAGACTCCTGATATTACCACTCCATCCGGCAGGTCATCATCATTCTTTTCCATACGGATAAGCTCTGTCATGCTGACAACAGCCATATCAACCGAGCCAAGCTCAAGTGCTTCACATGCCGCATCAAAACCTTCATGTCCGATATCTACAATCTTAGCCTGCGAACCTGGCATTCTTGCTATCGTCTGTATTGCTTTTTTTAATTTGATTCTTTCTATTCCGCTTCCATACAGTCCAAGCCTGTACATTGCATCTGTATCTTTTCTCATCTATATTCTGTAACCTTTTAAATTTTTTGTTTTTTATTATAACATATCCGTCTGAATTGTTGAAAGTATATGTGCATTATGTTTATAATAGTAAGGAAAAAAATTAATATTAAGGAATGGTATGAATCAATGACCTATACTAAATCAAAAAGTATCTTTCTAAAGCTCGCTGCTTTAGTTTTCATCGCATTGTTCTGCATTATGGTTTTCTCTTCACCTGTCAGGGCAGAAGAAACATCAGCTGCAGAGCTCACTCCTGACATAACACTTTCCAACCAGGGAAGCGTAAGCAGGATGACTGATGGCTCTTACAACACCAAGACCTCATTTTCAGCTGGGGATACAATTCATGTGACTTCTTCTGAAAAAATGTATTCTCTGTACATCAAATGGGATTTAATACCTGATGAGTGGACACTGACATACAATGGAAAAACTGAAACTTTCGGAACTAACGGTTTCCTCCACGAATATATAGATATTCCTGAAGGAACATCCGAGATGACCATAACATTTGCATCAGGCGAAGCTATCTGTGATATGCATGTATACTCACAGGGGCAGGCTCCCGCAGATGTACAGACATGGAAAACCCCATGCGATAAGGCAGACATTCTTGTATTTGCCACACACGCAGATGACGAAATCCTTTTCCTTGGTGGTGTACTTGCAACATATGGTGGAGAACAGAACCTGGCTGTACAGGTAGCATATATGTGTGAATTCTCTTCATCAGCCAAGATAAGAGAACACGAAAAGCTTGACGGTTTGTGGGAATCAGGCATAAAGCATTATCCGGTATGTGGAGATTTTCCTGACCTTTACAGTCAGACATTAGAAGCCGCAAAGAAGCAGTACGTATATGATGATGTTAAATCCTATGCTACATCATGTATAAGACGATTTAAACCTCTTGTTGTAGTAACACAGGATCTTAATGGAGAATATGGCCACGGCGGTCATATGCTATTCTCTCATGCTGTTGCAGAATCAGTAGAGACAAGCAATGATTCCTCTGTATTTCCAGAGTCAGCATCCAATTATGGTACATGGGATGTTCCTAAAACTTATCTTCATCTGTACACAGAGAATAAAATCACCATGAACTTAAGGCTTCCTCTTTCCCGTATGGGAAACCGCACTTCAATTGAAGTACAGACAGCAGCTTATAAAAAGCATGTATCACAGCAGTGGTGCTGGTTCTATGTATCAGATGATTATGAATACAGCTGTGCTGATTTTGGATTATACAGGACTACTGTTGGTAATGATACCGGCAATGATATGTTAGAAAATATTACTACATATGAAGAGCAGGAAAGACTCGCTAAAGAAGCTGCCGAAAAGGAATCCATAGAAAGTTCCAAAGCTGCTGAAGAAGCAAGCATTGCTAAAGAACAGCAGGAAATAAAAGCAGCACACAAAGAAACTTCTAAAAGAAAAGTATCAGTGGCAGTGATTGTTATAATTGTTGTAATTATTATTGGTGCTGCAGTATTCGGATATATCAGATTACAGCAGTCAAGAAGAAAGCATTCCCGCAGGAGAAGATAAATAAGGAGGTTTTGCCATGAAACTGCTTATTAACATAATAGCAATTATTGTAGTTGCTGTTGTAATTGGATTTCAGTTCAACAGAACAAAGAATCTTTATAATAAAAAATACGATGAGAACAAAGATGAGTTCAAAAAAGATCAGGAACAATAAAACAAAATTAATCATATCAAAAAGGGCTGCCATAATGGCAGCCCTTAAATATTATCAATTACTGATTATTAGTTATTGATAAGCATATCGCTTTCATTGTTCCAGCTGTAAAGCTTTCTGATTTCTGCTCCAACCTTCTCTGATGGATGCTCAGAAGCAAGCTTTCTCATAGCCTTGAAGTGAACCTGTCCACCAGCATCGCTCATGTCAAGTAAGAATTCCTTAGCAAATGAACCATCCTGAATATCAGAAAGAATCTTCTTCATAGCCTTCTTAGTATCCTCTGTGATAATCTTAGGACCTGTTATGTAATCGCCATACTCAGCTGTATTAGAGATTGAGTATCTCATTCCAGCAAATCCTGACTGATAAATAAGATCAACAATAAGCTTCATCTCATGGATACACTCGAAGTAAGCGTTACGTGGATCATATCCAGCTTCGCAAAGAGTTTCGAAACCAGCCTGCATAAGTGCACAAACACCACCGCAAAGAACTGCCTGCTCACCGAAAAGGTCTGTCTCTGTCTCTGTTCTGAATGTTGTCTCAAGAAGACCAGCTCTTGCTCCACCGATTCCAAGGCCATAAGCAAGTGCCATATCAAGAGCCTTTCCAGTCTCATCCTGCTCTACAGCTACAAGACAAGGAGTTCCCTTTCCAGCCTGATATTCTGAACGTACTGTATGTCCAGGTGCCTTAGGAGCAATCATTGTTACATCAACACCCTTAGGAGCCTTAATTAAACCAAAATGAATGTTGAAACCATGAGCGAACATAAGCATGTTACCTGGCTCAAGATTTGGCTCAATATCTTCCTTATAAAGCTTAGCCTGCTTCTCATCATTGATAAGAATCATGATGATGTCAGCTCTCTTAGCAGCCTCTGCAGCAGTAAATACTTCAAATCCCTGCTCCTCAGCTCTCTTCCATGACTTAGAACCCTCATAAAGTCCGATAATAACATGACAACCTGAATCCTTAAGATTTAATGCATGTGCATGTCCCTGGCTACCATAACCGATAATAGCGATTGTCTTACCGTCAAGTAATGATAAATTACAATCTGACTGATAATAGATCTTAGCTTCTGCCATTTTAAACTACCTCCATATAAATGTGTTATATATTGTAAAAGTTCTCCGGATACACCAAAGAATTATTACATCTTATTCAAATCTGCACTTCCTCTTGCGAGACCTGTAATTCCTGTTCTTGCAATCTCCGTAATGTTGAAATCTTCCAGAAGTTCCACAAACGCATTCATCTTACTTAAACTTCCTGTAAGTGCAATTATCATGGACTCCTTAGATACATCTACAATATTAGCTCTGAATATATCTGCAATAGAAGATACCTGCTGTCTCTTCTCTGGTCCACATTCAACTTTAATCATAACAAGTTCTCTGCATACTGATTCATGTGCAGGAAGCTCCACAATTTCCTTAACATCTATAAGCTTATTAAGCTGTTTCTCAATCTGTTCAAGTACATCATCTTCACCTGTTACAGTTATTGTCATACGTGACAATTCAGGATTGAGAGTTTCACCAACCGTAAGGCTGTCTATATTATATCCTCTACGGCTGAACATTCCAGCGACACGGCTAAGTACACCAGATGAATTACCCACGAGAATAGAAAAAACTGCTCGTCTCATAACCTAATCTCCTAAATTCTGATATTAAAATGCATAAAAATGCATTTATTGTCAATTATTATAACACAGAACATCAATCTGTCAATTGCCCACTTACAGCATTTACTACACCAAGAACCACCATTCTCAGCATGATAACATCTGTATCACTCCACTTTCTTCTGTTAATGCCAAATATATCGAATTCCACCATATATTCTTTACCATCAGCACCATCAGCCTTCATCTGAAGAAGCGAGCATATACTGTTGTCTCTGAGTTTTCTAAAAACTTCCGGGAATTCTATAGTAAGTGACGCTATATTATTCACCATGTTAACGCCATATTCATCAAAATGATTCAAAAATTTATCATCATTAACATATGCTGCCTCAATGACATTATTCTTATAATGACCTGTACTGTATATGCATTCCATATCATTACCACAGAAAATACTTATTCCATGAATATTAAGCTTATCTGTAAGCTCTGAAAGTACTTCCTTTACTGTCATCTTTCCAAGTGATACTTTCATTACAATATTGGTTGCAAGCTCATACTTAGCCATAGGCTTCATAAAGCCGCTTCCAAATGCAATGTCGTGTTTCATGTCAGTCAGAATATCTCCATGCTTATTATAATCATATATAATATATCTGTCCTTGCCTTTTTCCTTGGCTATATAAAGAGCTGCATCAGCTATCTTAAACAATGTCTCAAAATCACTGCCATCCTTGCCAAACTGTGCGATACCAATTGATGTTGAGAACATATACTCTGGCTGCTTCTGGGCAAGCGATACCTTAAGTCCCTTTCTCATAGCCTTAAGCATAATGCGAAGTTCTTCAACTGTAACATCTTTTATAAGTACTATAAATTCATCTCCGCCTATGCGTCCAACTATTCCACGTCCGCCAACTGATAATTTTAATGAATCTGCAAATGCTTTAATAACCTCATCACCAAAATAATGTCCATAACTGTCATTAACACTCTTGAAGTTATCAATATCAAGAATCATCAGGAACATCTGGCGGTTTCTGTCTGAAACCGCTGTTTTATTGATATCATCAGTTATCATATCTGTTACAGTCTTCTTGTTATATATGCCTGTCGCTAAATCAAGTTTTGCCTCATCTACTCCGACATACTCCTGAACAGTTCTGGTTCTTCTATCTGGTTCAGATATTACGCCTACTGTAATTCTGTTTTCTCCATCAGCCAGAAGTGACTGTCCTCTGAAGACAAGATTGTCAACTCTTTCTCCTTTAGACATAACAGATGACGACAGCTTAACAATAAAGTTATTCATTCCGCTTGCAATTGCTGTACATAATGCTTCAAACTGAACAACATCATCACCTGTTACAAAGCCCTTAGTGGTACATGCTTCTTTCCATTCATTAAGACTGGTTCTCTCAAATATCTCAGATTTATTATTACGATAACAATATATTGTAATCATTCCAGAAACAGGATCATATTCAAATATCTTCTCATCAATAGTATTGATTATTGCCCTGTATTTTCTTACACGGTGATAATACATGTCAAAATCATTCGAAATAACAATTATATCCTGTGCCACAAGCTCAACCATACGGTCTGTACCAACTTCATATATGCGCTTCTTTACAAGAAGCATCCATCTATATGAACCATTCTTAATAAGACATCGCACTATACAATATCTGACAGACATATCCGAATTAATAAACTGCTCAAAACTCATGACATCATCCGGATGCACCAGTCCGTTAAATGCAGAAAGCATAGTCTCGCCCATGAGATTGTAAAATCTTTCGTCACCTATTTTAACAACATATCTGTTATCAAGTGTAAATTCCACTTCATTAGGCATATTGCCTTGATATGAAGTATCCAATTCGTATCTTCGCATAAAAAGACACCCCCATTCTAAGGAGCAGGACCACTATTCTCTAAGCATGTTGTTCCTGACTGGTTTTCTCAACCTTAACTTTGAGTATCATTCTTCCTCGTACATCAAGAGTCCTGAATATATAACCTTTGTATTCCACCTCAAAGTTCTCCCCGTCATCAGGTATCTTTCCAAGCTTATAAATCATAAAGCCGCTCAAAGTGTCAATATCTTCGCATTCAAACTCTATTCCTAACTTGGCTTCTACATCCTCAAGATCTGCCTGACCTTCTATTATATATGAACCGTCTGCGTCGGTTACAATCTGTTCTTCTTCTTCATCATATTCGTCAAGGATATTACCTACGATTTCTTCAAGTATATCCTCCATAGTGACAATTCCTGCTGTCTGTCCATATTCATCAACAACAATAGCCATATGAATCTTTTCTGACTGCATCTGTCTGAATAACGGACTTATATTTCTTGTTTCAGGTATACAGTATGGCTTAAAAAGCATTGTATCTTCTACATCTTTAAGCTTCCTTCCCTGATTATCTTTATCAACATATATCTTAAGAAGATCGCGGATATGTAAAATACCTGTAATATTATCAATGTCTCCATTATAAACAGGATATCTTGAATAATTTTCTTCCATTACCCTGTCAAATGCTTCTCTTACAGTGATATCATCATCAAGTGCCACGATATTGTTTCTGTGCGTCATTACATCAGATGCCTGTTTCTCGCCGAATTCAAAGATATTACCTATCATCTCTGCTTCATTTTCTTCAAGAACACCCTGTTCATGGCTCTCATTAACCATATCCATTATCTCTTCTGTTACATCTTCATCTCGTTTTCCCCTGCCAAATAACTTAAGCAGAGATGAAAACCTCTTTTCTTTCCCATCCGCGGGATGGCCGTCATTCATAGTTTTCCTCCATATTTATAAGTCGTTCTTTAATAAATAATTATCATTTCAATAATAACACATTATTGTGCTTATAGTCAATTCATCTCAAGACTTACAGATAATGCTTTATTGACCTGACCTATAATATCATTGTCAAGATGACACACCTTATCCTTAAGTCTTCTTTTATCTATAGTTCTAAGCTGTTCCAATAATATAACAGAATCTTTAACCATGTCATAACGTGCAGAATCAAGTTCAACATGCGTTGGCAGCTTGCTCTTATGCATCTGGCTTGTTATCGCTGCACATATAACTGTCGGGCTATGTTTATTACCTGTATCATTCTGAATTATAAGTACTGGTCTTATTCCTCCCTGTTCTGAACCTACAACTGGTCTTAGATCTGCATAAAAAATATCTCCTCTTTTTATTACCACAACTGTCACACTCCTAAAGCTATATTTAATCCCCTTGGCTTTAGTATTGCCCGCTTTTAAGTGTGTATTCAGTTATCTTTTATCTTTTCAGGACATATGCAATTGCTTCTGATATATCTGCTGCCGTCATTCCGGCCCTGCCTTTGCCTGCTGCCGCATAATCTCCCGCTTTGCCATGAACATATACTGACAGACATGCTGCTTCAAATGCATCTAACCCCATAGCTGTCATTCCTGCAATAAGTCCCGTAAGCACATCTCCGCAGCCACCTGTGGACATTCCATCATTTCCAGTACAGTTAATATATACTTTCTGTCCGTCAGTAACTACTGTTCTTGCATCCTTTAATATGCATATACATGAATGTTGTATTGCATATTCTTTAGCAGACTCGATCATATGCTCTTTAATATCAGCAACTGTCTTTCCTGTAAGCCTTGACATTTCCATAATATGGGGCGTGATTATAATCTTCCCTTCACTGCTGCCTTTATAATCAATATGTTCAGCAGCAATAATATTAAGTGCATCTGCATCAAGTATTCTTACTTTATCTTCTCTTTCAAGAACACATCTGGTAAGTTCTGCTGCTACCCCGTTCATAGATAATCCCGGACCCACAGCTATACTTTTTGCCCATTCAAAATCTGCTTTAAGTTCTGCTGCCAGCGGCATATTATCAAGATATGTTGATATCAGACATTCTGGCATTCTGCACAGCAGTGCTGTCTTATTAACCTCATGTGTAAGTACTTTAACAAGTCCTGTTCCACTTCTGTATGCGGCTGATGCACTAAGAATTGCAGCTCCTCCCATATTCTTAGAGCCTGCTATAATAAGTGTCCTGCCATATGTTCCTTTATTAGAATCGGGTTTTCTTACAAGAAGTCTGCCTGCATCTTTATCGTCATATGTAAAAATACTGCCGAAACCTTCGACTTTACTATGTAAAATATCATCTGTTACAAAGCCTGCATTAATGACTTCTACACTACCACTGTATGAAGCTCCCGGGTAAAACATGATACCTGTCTTATTATATCCAAATGTAACTGTATAATCAGCACGTACTGCCACACCCTGAATCTGACCATTATCAGCGCTTATTCCAGATGCTATATCGACTGCAACCACTTTGGATGTACCTTTATCTCTGGCATTATTAACAGCCTGTATTATCTGTGCATATCTTCCTTCAATCTTTCTTGAAAGACCTATTCCAAATATTGCGTCTACAATATAATCATATTCACCAAAATCAGTATTGCTATCATATTCATCACAATGTATTCCAAGTTTTTCAGCTATACTTTTCTGTAATCTGTATTCATCTGTCCCTGCAGATGTTCCTGCAAGCACAATATCTGCGTATATTCCATTCTCATTAAGCTGTCTTGAGACAGCAATTCCATCTGCGCCATTATTACCACTGCCACAGACACAGACAACTTTAATGCTGCTTTCTTGTCTTGTATTCTCAGCAATAATCTTTCTTAAAAACGCTGAAACCCCCAGTGCTGCTCTTTCCATGAGCACCACTGAGGGAATTCCGAACTCCTGTATTGAACAGGCATCAACTGATTTCATTGTATGTGAGTCTGTTAAATATCTCATATCTTTACTTCCTGTTAGCAATAGTATATGAAAGTCTCATAAGGCTTTCTGACAAATGTACATTCTCAACAATAACATCATCCGGAAGATTAAGGTCGGTATGGGCAAAATTCCATATTGCCTTAACTCCGGCATCAACAACAACTTTAGCAATCTGTCTAGCAGCTTCCTTAGGTATTGTAAGTGCTACTATCTCAATATCATTATTCTTAATGAAATCTGTAAGTTCATTCATCATCCTTACTTCAATTCCACGAATCTTAGTTCCTTTAATCTTAGGATTATTATCAAATATTCCCTTAATAACGAAACCTCTCTTCTCGAAATCACTATAGTTAACAATAGCCTTTCCTAAATTACCGGCTCCGATAATAACCATATTGTGATTACGGTCTATGCCAAGAATCTTTCCAATCTCTTCATACAGATACTGAACATTATAGCCATATCCCTGCTGTCCAAATCCTCCAAAGTTATTAAGATCCTGTCTTATCTGTGAGGCTGTTACCTTCATTCTGGCACTCAGCTCTTTAGATGATATTCTCTGTACACCAGACTCTATCAGCTCTCCCAGATATCTGTAATATCTTGGCAGTCTTCTTATTACCGCCGACGAAATCTTTTTCTCTTCCATTACACCAAACCTCCAGTCCACGATTGCTCATTTTACCAAGATATAAACGAGTATATAAATAAACTATAACAAGCTATACATAGTATAACCATTTTTCTTTAATATGTCAAAATTTTAACCAAGAACTCTTTTAGCAATATCAACAGATTCTTTTGCATCTTTTGCATAGAAATCTGCATCTATCTCTTTAGCGTATTCCGGAGTAAGTACTGCTCCTCCAACCATAACCTTACAATCAAGATTATTTTCTCTTATAAGTGCAATTGTTTCTTTCATAGATACAAGTGTTGTTGTCATAAGTGCAGAAAGTCCACACAGTTTAACCTCATTATCTCTTATTGCATCAACAACTGCCTGGTACTCAACATCCTTTCCAAGATCAATAACATCATATCCATAATTCTCAAGAAGAACTTTGACAATATTCTTTCCTATATCATGAACATCACCCTTGACTGTAGCTATAACAATCTTTCCTTTGCTTACAGGGGCATTATCAGACATAACCATATGCTTTCTTATGACTTCAAATGCTGCCTGTGCAACACCTGCTGACATAATAAGCTGTGGAAGAAACAATGTACCCTTCTCAAATTCAGCTCCAATCTTATCAAGTGCCGGAATAAGTACCTGATTAACAATCTCCATTGAATCCATAGTCTTAAGAAGTGCCTCTGTTATCTCAGCACCTTCGTTCTTAAGCCCCTTCTCAACAGCATAAAAAAGATCGTCTCCTGTGTAATTCCCATCTTTCTTTTCCTTCTTGACAGGATCAATCTTAGAAACATTTGGCATAGCACCATAGTTCTTTATGTAATCAACTGAATTCTTATCAATATTAGCAAGAAGCTTATACGCCCTTACCGCACCTGTCATCTCAGGAATATTAGGATTGATAATTGCAAGGTCAAGTCCGTTAGTAAGTGCCATTGTAAGGAAAATGTGGTTTACAAGTACTCTGTTTGGAAGTCCGAATGAGATATTAGAAACACCAAGCACTGTCTTTAAGCCAAGTTCATGCTTAACTGTATGAAGTGCATTAAGAGTTTCCATTACGCCCTCCTGCTCAGCAGAAGCTGTGAGTGTAAGGCAGTCAATATAAATGTCTTCTTTAGGGATTCCCATTGCAACAGCCCTGTCCATAATCTTCTTTGCTATTGCAACTCTGTCCTCTGCCTTCTTAGGAATGCCATCTTTATCAAGTGCAAGTCCGATAACTCCTGCACCATATTTCTTAACAAGAGGAAGAACATTGTTAAGAGACTCCTCCTCACCATTAACTGAGTTAACAAGCGGCTTACCATTGTATACACGGAGTGCTGCCTCAAGTACTTCAGGTATTGTAGAATCAATCTGAAGTGGGACATCTACAACTGCCTGTAATGACTTTATTGTATCAATCATCATTTCACGCTCATCAATCCCCGGAAGGCCTACATTGACATCAAGAATATCTGCGCCACCTGATATCTGCTCTAAAGCCTGTCCAAGAATATAATCCATATCGTGTCTTAACAAAGCTTCCTTAAAAAGCTTCTTACCTGTAGGATTGATTCTTTCACCGATAATTCTTGGTTCATCAACAACAACAGTGCTTGTAGCTGAACACACTGCACCTGGAATATATTTGTGTGGTGCTGCCGGATTGCCTTCTCTTTTTAACATCTCTGATAATTCTTTAATGAACTCAGGATTAGTTCCACAGCAGCCGCCGAATATCTTAATGCCATATTTTCTTAAATCCTTCATGAAATCTGCAAACTGGGCTGCAGTAACATTGTAAAGGTTAGTTTCAGGGTCAGGAAGTCCTGCATTAGGCTTTACTACTATTGGAAGATTAGTCCATTTTACAAGTTCTTCAATAACCGGTTCTAATTCCTTAGGTCCTAAAGAACAGTTTACACCGAGTGCATCAACGCCAAGTCCTGTAAGTGTAAGAGCCATTGCCGATATAGAGCAGCCTGTGAATGTTCTCATATTCTGTTCAAATGTCATCGTGGCAACAATAGGAAGGTCGCTGTTTTCCTTAGCTGCAAGTACAGCAGCCTTAACATCTAAAAGGTCAGTCATTGTCTCAAATACAACAAGGTCTGCTCCCGCAGCCGCTCCTGCCTTTACTATCTCGGCATACATATCATATGCTTCTTCAAAGCTTAATACACCTGTTGGCTCGAGAAGCTGTCCGATTGGTCCTACATCAAGTGCAACAAGTCCGTCAGGCTTTACTGCATCTCTTGCCTTCTTTGCATTGACAATTCCGGCAGTTACAAGCTCCTCAACACTTTTTCCGCATTCTTCAAGCTTATATCTGTTTGCGCCAAATGTATTGGCATATACCACATCTGAACCTGCATTGTAATACTGCTCTGCAATTGATACAAGAAGATCCGGTCTTGTAATATTAAGTACTTCCGGCGTCTCTCCCATCTTCATTCCAGCTGCCTGAAGCATTGTACCCATAGCACCATCAAATATTATATAATCTCTTGTCTTTAAGAGTTCTCTGAATCTGTCATCCACTGCAATGTCCTCCCATTCCTCTGTATGCGCAGGTTTTATTAAGATTGCAGGTTGCGCAACCTCTGTTACCGGTACTTACCTGTTCCTTAGTAAGTCCGATAACCGCAGTTACCGACTTTACTGGAGCAAGCATATATGATTTGTTGAGATTAAGTCCAATCTTTTTACTGGCGTCTAACACCTTTAAGAAAGGCTCCTGCATGCTTATTGGCAGGTCGCCATAACCAATCCCAAACCTGAATGTCTGGTAATAATCAGGGTATTCTTCTCTTAAAAGTTCTTCCACCTTATCGCATACCTGTTCAACAGCTACACTTGCAAGACTGTCAAACACCAGTGCCTTTGCCATATCTGTAAGCTGCAACACTCTTAATTGTCTGTCAATACCTTCCGATATCGTTACAGCCATACATATTGCACTGTCACATTTATACAGATGCTTCTTAATGGACTCGCCCGGAAGCACCATGCTTGTATTCTTAAATGCCACACCGTCATCACCAACCGTAAAGTCGAACTTCTTATAAATATATCTTGGAACTGCGGTCTTTAATACAAGCTCCTCACATTCATCCATAAGCTCTTCCACCCGCTCATCAGGTGCATTTTTCTTATATCCCAGATATCTTAACGCTTCTTTTCTGTTAAGACTTGTAAGTTTAATACTTTTCTCCATTTCTTCTTACCTTGCCGCTTTTACTTCTGCGTTCCTTAAGTTTGTCATGTTTTCCATGTGACTCATCTTTTCTTCTTCTGGTATCTGGTTTTGACTTGGATTTTCTTGCAGGCTTGGCAGATACATTTGCTTTCTCAACATTAACCTTTCTGCCCTTGATAAGTACATTGTCATTCATTGCTGCAAGTACTGCTTCCGCATGCTTTGCAGGTACATCAACAAATGTATAATTATCCATCATATCAATTGCGCCGACAAGTCTTCCCGGCATTCCTGATTCTCCTGCAATAGCACCAAGAATATTGGCTGGTGTAATCTTGTCCTTCTTACCAACATTAATAAAGAGTCTTACCATTCTTGATGTATCAGCATTTTCATCAAAATGGAAATTCTCAACCTCATCAACTCTGTCTAATGTATCTCCGACTATCATCTTAAGCAGTGCTGCTGCCATATCCATTGATGTGTAATCTTCCTGGTTAACATGCTCCTCAACCATATCAAGCATAGCTCTGTGCTCATCAGCCTCAATCATCTCTTTAATTTTGTCAAATATACCGTCCATCTTAGTATTTTTGACATCATCAAGTGATGGGATTGGCTTTGCAAGAATCTTAGTCTTACAATATCTCTCGATATCCTTTAACTTGTATACCTCTCTTCCTGAGATAAATGAAAGTGCAAGTCCTGACTTTCCAGCTCTTCCTGTTCTTCCAATTCTGTGTACATAATACTCTTCATCCTGTGGAAGGTCATAGTTAAATACAATATCAACTCCGTCAACATCAATTCCTCTTGCCGCAACATCAGTTGCAATAAGAATTTCTGTCTTTCCACTTCTGAAATCGTCCATTACACGGTCTCTCTGCTGTTGCTTCATATCTCCGTGTATACCGTCAGCAAAATATCCTCTGCCCTTAAGCTCTGATATAAGCTCGTCCACCTGTCTCTTAGTGTTACAGAACACAACTGACAGCTTAGGATTGTATATATCAATAAGACGGCTTAAGATTTCTGTTTTATTCTTAGGCCTTACTTCATAATAGAACTGATCAATATTAGAAACTGTAAGTTCTTTTCTTACAACCTTGATAATCTTGGCGTCTTTCTGGAATTTTCTTGCAATCTCCATAATAGGCTTAGGCATTGTAGCTGAGAAAAGAACTGTCTGTCTTTCCTCTGGTGTCTCTGTAAGAATTGTTTCCATATCATCACGGAATCCCATATCAAGCATCTCATCAGCTTCATCTAATATAACCATAGATACCGAATCAAACTTAACAGTCTTTCTTCTCATATGGTCCATAACTCGTCCCGGAGTTCCAACAATAATCTGTACGCCGGATTTTAAAGACTTAATCTGTCTTACAATCTCCTGTCCGCCATACACCGGTAACACCTTAATGTCACTCATGTACTTGGCAAGCTTTCTTATCTCTTCTGCAACCTGTACTGCAAGCTCTCTTGTAGGGCAGAGTACAATTGCCTGTGGTTTCTTAACATCTGGATTAATCTTCTGTAACATAGGGATAGAGTACGCAGCAGTCTTACCTGTTCCGGTCTGTGCCTGTCCGATAACATCAATTCCTTCCAATACTGCAGGAATGGCCTGTGTCTGTATAGGAGATGTCTCCTCAAAGCCCATATCCTCTACCGCTCTTAAAATTCTTTCATCAATATTTAATTCATCAAATTTCATTCTTTAATCTCCATTTCTATAACTTGTTAATTTTACATTACAGAAGTCCATAAGTCAAAGTAATAATTGCATTTTATTTCTTGTACATATATAATCGATGTGAATATCTATTCAGGCTTTGCCAATTTTGCTATATACTTATATATCTGCTCATGTGGCTGTGGGTGTTTGCTGCTGTAGCTGTAGGTGTCATATGACCGATATATTGCGAACTGTGTGGGAGTTAATGCCGCTAGATACATAAGGGCGGTGTGCTAAAGCACGTTCAAGCGAAGCGCGTTTGATTTAGCACGCCGTAATAAGCTTTGTAGATAGCGGCATTTACTCCCACTAAGTGCAGCAATCCTTGAGGGCATGTGGCACCTACAGACACAGCAGTGAATGCACTCAGCCTCATGAGCGGCTGAATATATGACATAGCAAAATTGGCAAAGTCTGAATTTCAAAAGGAGTTTTTATGATTTTATCTTGCAATAATATTAGTAAATCTTTTGGAACGGACATTATTATTAAGTCCTGTTCTTTTAATATAGAAGATCATGAGAAGGCTGCCATTGTTGGAATCAATGGTGCCGGTAAATCTACTCTGTTAAAGATTATTACCGGTGAAGAGCCTGCTGATACAGGCATTGTCACTCTTGCTAAGGATAAGACTCTTGGTTATCTTGCTCAGCAGCAGGACCTTCAGTCTGACAGAAGCATTTATGATGAACTTCTTTCTGTAAAGCAGTATATCCTTGATATGGAGAGTGAATTAAGAAGAATTGAGGCTGCCATGAACAGTGCTTCAGGTGATGAGCTTGAGGCTCTTATGAACAGATACACTAATCTTAATCATGAATTTGAAATGAATAATGGTTACGCATATAAAAGCGAGATTACAGGCGTACTTAAAGGTCTTGGTTTTACTGAAGAGGATTTCTCTTTACATGTAAATACCTTATCCGGTGGCCAGAAAACCCGTGTATCTCTAGGTAAGCTATTACTTTCCAAGCCTGATATTATTATGCTTGATGAGCCTACCAACCACCTTGATATGGAATCTATAAGCTGGTTAGAGAATTACCTTCTTAATTACAATGGTGCGGTTCTTATCGTTGCGCACGACAGATATTTCCTTGATAAGATTGTAAGCAAGGTTATCGAGATTGATAACGGTGACTGTACCGTATTTTCCGGAAATTACACAGACTATGCTTCCAAGAAAGCAATTCTTCGTAATATGAAGTTAAAGGAATACTTAAATCAGCAACGTGATATTAAGCATCAGGAAGAGGTTATTGCCAAGTTAAAGCAGTTTAACCGTGAAAAATCTATCAAACGTGCAGAAAGCCGTGAAAAAATGCTTGATAAGATGGAGGTTGTTGACAAACCTGTTGAACTTAATGCCAAGATGAACATCCAGCTTGAACCATCTGTTGTAAGTGGTAATGATGTTCTTACTGTTACTGACCTTACCAAATCATTTGACGGCAATACTCTTTTTAATAATATTAATTTCGATATTAAGCGTGGTGAGCGTGTTGCTTTAATAGGTAACAACGGAACCGGTAAGACAACTATATTAAAGCTTATTAACGGCATTATCCAGCCGGACAGTGGAAGCATTTATCTTGGTGCTAAGGTTGCTATTGGTTATTATGATCAGGAACATCATGTGCTTGATCCTGACAAGACTCTTTTTCAGGAGATTCAGGATGCATATCCTGACCTTAACAATACACAGATAAGAAATACTCTCGCAGCATTTCTTTTTACTGATGATGATGTATTCAAATACATCCGCGACTTAAGTGGTGGTGAACGTGGACGAGTTTCTCTGGCAAAGCTTATGCTTTCTAATGCCAACCTGCTTATTCTCGATGAGCCTACTAACCACCTTGATATTGTATCCAAGGAAATTCTTGAGAACGCCCTTAACAGCTACACAGGCACTGTTCTTTATGTCTCCCACGACAGATACTTTATCAACGCTACTGCAACCAGAATTATTGAGCTCACTAACCAGAATATTGTTAATTATATTGGTAATTATGATTATTATCTTGAAAAAAGGGATATACTGACAACAAAGACATTCCCTGCTACAACAGGCAGTTCTTCCGCTGATACTGCAGTCAAAGACTCTAAAATTTCATGGCAGCAGTCACGAGAAGAACAGAACAGACTTAAGAAAAGAAAGAATGAAATCAAACGCACCGAAGAAAGAATATCCGTGGTTGAAGAAAGGCTTTCCGCTATTGATGCTGAATATTCTGACCCTTCAATAGGAAGCAATACCGCCCGTTTAATGGAACTGCATAATGAGTCTGCCGGACTGCAGAAAGAATTAGATGAGTTGTATGAACACTGGGATTCTCTCATGGAAGAAGAATAATACCATGATTCGTCAAAAAGTGCTAAAAACCCCCATTTTAAGCCACTTTTTATTGACAAATTGCTTGGTATGGAGTATAAATATTTTAGACTTTTATTACTTAATTTTTTAAGGAGGACAATTAAATCATGAATAAGACAGAATTAGTTGCTGCTATCGCAGAAAAGACTGGACTTACTAAGAAAGACGCTGAAGGTGCTGTTAAGGCTTTCACAGATACTGTTGCTGAACAGTTAAAGGCTGGTGACAAGATTCAGTTAGTTGGTTTCGGTACATTTGAAGTTACTGAAAGAGCTGCTAGAACAGGAAAGAATCCTCAGACAGGTGAAGCTATTAATATTCCTGCTTCTAAGGCGCCTAAGTTCAAGGCTGGTAAGGCTTTAAAGGATGTTGTTAACACACCTGCAGCGCCAGCTAAGAAGTCTAAGAAGAAGTAATTAATTATGACTTTTAAAGGCTGCCACTTATGTGGCAGCCTTTTTTCTCTATATTTAATTAAGTTCACGGAATTGAGGTTTATTAATTATGGAAATCGAACGCAAATATCTGGTATCAGGCATCCCTGACAATATAGATTCTTATCCTTGCCGCTTTATTGAACAGGGGTATCTTAACACTGCTCCCGTTGTCCGTGTAAGACGCGACAATGATAATTACTATCTCACTTATAAGGGTGGCGGAATGATGGCCAGGGAAGAATACAATCTTCCGCTTAACAAGGAAGCCTATGAACATCTGATTAAGAAAGCTGATGGCAATATTATTACCAAGAAGCGTTATGAAATTCCTGATGGCAATGGCTATACTATTGAGCTTGACATATTTGAGGGACTCTTTACTGGCACTATCCTTGCAGAAGTTGAATTTCCAACTATCGAAGCTGCCAATTCATACATTGCCCCTTCATGGTTTATTAAAGATGTTACTAATGATCCTGCTTATCATAACAGTAATATGAGCAGAAAAGTTTTCTAATATATGAGGTCTGGGATATGGATAAAGAAACTTTGTTTGAATACATTCAACGGCTTAAGCTGGCAGTAATAACTCTTTTCAAATGGTTGTTCTGCTCGGTTGTGTGTGGCTGTTTTATCGGTTCTGTCGGTGCTGTATTTCACCTGATGCTTGGATATGTGGGCAACCTGAGGGTTGAATACCCATTTTTACTATTCGGACTGCCTGTTGCCGGTATCATCATTGTATTCATGTACAATATAGTACATGAAGCGGGAAACCGCGGAACTAACCTTGTAATAACTGCGATACAGTCTAATGATGAAGTACCAGGAAGAGTTGCTCCTCTTATAATTGTATCAACTCTTCTTACCCATCTTTGTGGTGGTTCTGCCGGACGAGAAGGTGCTGCGCTTCAGGTAGGAGGTGCATTAGGTAACACATTTGCAAAACTGTTTAAGTTCGACGAGAAGGATACTCGAATTATGATTATGTGCGGCATGAGTGCCTGTTTCTCGGCACTTTTCGGCACACCTATTGCAGCTGCAGTATTCTCCATGGAAGTAATCAGCGTCGGTGTTATGTATTATGCCGCTTTAGTTCCATGCGTTCTCGCTGCATTTATAGCACAGGGAATATCCTCTGCGCTGGGACTTGAATCTACACATTTTGTAGTTGATGAAATTGCTTCTTTCTCTTTGGTTAATGGCAGTAAATTCATCATCATGTCCGTGCTTTTTGCTCTTGCAAGCATTCTGCTGTGTGTTGTTTTACACGGTACTTCAAAGCTCTACACTGATTACATAAACAACCCATACATAAGAATAATTATTGCCGGTGCTCTTGTTATTGCCATGCGTTACATATTTGGCACAACTGATTATCTCGGTGCAGGCTCAGATATTATTGCAAGAAGCTTTGTAACAAGTTGTGCATGGTATGTATTCCTTTTAAAAATGCTGTTTACAGCCGTAACTTTGGGCGGTGGATTCAAAGGTGGCGAAATTGTTCCTACTCTTTTCGTGGGTGCAACGCTTGGAAGCTTCTTAGCACCTATATTCGGACTCCCTGTCGGATTATGTGCAGCATGTGGTATGGTAAGTGTGTTCTGCGGAGTAACTAACTGCCCCCTCACATCATTTATTCTATCTATCGAAATGTTTGGTGCATCAACTATGAAATTCACGCTTCTGTGTATTGCATTAAGTTATCTGTTATCCGGATATTACAGCCTGTATAACAGCCAGAAAATCGTCTATTCTAAGTATAAGACAGAATATATAAACCGCCGGTCCCATTGACCTGTACAGGTCAAAGAACCGACGGTTCTTTTATTGGAGGGCTGCTACTTACACATATCTCCAGTCTTCTATTCGAAACTGTATTGAAACAATCCCATTATATTCATTAATATCAGGGTAATACACCATAGATATCTTCTTTCCAACCTCTGGTATCTCCTGTCCGTCTAATTTGAACCTGATTGCTGTAACCAGCTTGCCATGCTCACTTTCTAACTGACATTTTAATACATTTTTATTTTTTCCAATCACAGCTGACTGTCTGACAGTAAGATTTCTGTCTGCAAACACTGGTTTTTCATTACCTTTTCCGAAAGGCTGCAGCTTCTCAAACTGTTTTATAAGTTTTATATCAACATAATCAACCGGCATAGGCACATCAATCCACACTGTAGGCGTTAATACATTTTCTGTCATTGTCTGATTCTCATTCAGGGCTTTCCTGAATTCATCAATTTTATCAATATCAAGCGATATTCCGGCAGCCATTGGATGTCCACCATATTTGTTAAGGAGCTTACCACATTTGCTTATCTCCTCAAACATGTTATAGCCTTCTATTGAACGCCCTGAGCCCTTTGCACCATCTTCTGCTTTAGTGATTACTATTGAAGGCCTGTAGAATTTTTCTCTTACTCTTCCGGCAATTATTCCCGCAACACTTTCATGGCAGTCAGGAAGATACACAACTAACACCTTGTCATCTTTTAGTTCAGTGTTCTCAACCTGTTCTATTGCAATAGCGGCATATTCTTCTGTTATATCTTTTCTTTCAACATTAAGTGTGCGAAGCTCTAAAGCCTTCTTTCTCGCATCTTCCATATCTGTAGTGAGAAGCAGTTCAATGGCTCTTCTTGCTGAATCAAGTCTTCCCGTTGCATTAAGACATGGACCTATAACAAATCCTATGTGATATGAGCTTATCTTGTCTATCTCAAGTTCACACGCCTCTACAAGTGCTCTTATACCAATATTAGTAGTTACTGCCAGATGCTTTAAACCATATTTAACAATTACCCTGTTCTCATCTGATAAATCAACTACATCCCCTATCGTTGCAATTGCCATAAGCTCTGCATATTCCTCAAGCCCTGCAGGATTAAGCCCGCATTTTTCATAAAGTATCTTAATTACTTTAAATGCAACTCCTGCTCCACACAGCTTATCAAATGGATATAGGCAGTCCTCCTGCTTAGGATTAACAATTGCATCTGCCTGTGGTACTTTATGTATCTTTTCGCCATCAACGAAATCAAACGGAATGTCGTGATGGTCAGTAACAATTACTGTCATACCTTTTTCTTTAGCATATTTAATCTGCTCAATCGCAGCAATCCCATTATCACATGTAATAATCGTATCGGTTCCATTATTATATGCTTCATCTATTAAGTGCTCATTAATACCATATCCGTCAATAATTCTGTCTGGTACTGCAAATGTTACATCTGCTCCTGCAGCCTTTAGCCCTTTGTAAAGAATTGTTGTTGAACATATTCCATCTATATCATAATCACCGATAATATGTATTTTCTTTCCAGCTTGTATCTTGTCTGTGAGGATATCAACACATTTGTCTGCATCCTTTAATAAATGTGGTGAATGCATATCATCCACGGTCCCATTAAGATACATATTTATCTGCTCGTCCGTTTCTAACCCTCTGTTACGGATAATTCTTGCCATAACCTGGTCAATGCCAAATCTTTCCCCCATTGCTTTGAAATCAGCTTTCTTAGTGTATACTATCCAGTTGCTTTTCACTCTTTTCTCCCTGTTTCACTATTAATCGGGTAGGAGGTAGATAATTATTTTATCTACCGACCTCCCACACCACCGTAC